>Ga0182738_1003123_pt1 | contig 19129 bp, 15 predicted proteins | sample eDN5th30CBELigMG_FD_128876 | JGI IMG/M metagenome (GOLD analysis project Ga0182738, IMG submission 128876) | Enriched Miracle-Growth compost microbial communities from Emeryville, California, USA - eDNA 5th pass 30_C BE-Lig MG (version 2)... ... | reverse complement strand
GAAGCGCGTACCGCCAGCGCCTCCAGAGTGCCGACTCCCACCATGCGGGCTCCCGATGCATACGCAAGCGCCTTCGCCACACTCAGGCCGATTCGCAATCCTGTAAAAGAACCCGGACCGACGGATACGCCAACAACGGCCACCTGGTCCATGGTGATCTGGGTCCGCTGCAACAGCCACTGCACTGTGGGCAGCAGGCGCTGGCTGTAGAGCTCGCGCGTGGAAAAACAGACGGATCCCGCAAGGTGCAGCTCTGCCCGAGCCGGCAGGTTATCTGTTGCCTTGTCGCAGGCTGAAATATCGAGGTTTTCCGCGTCGCTCTGCCATTCTGCCGGCAGTTCAACCAGGGCTGCGCCGCCGCTTCGGCTGGATGTCTCCAGCCCGAGAACGTATCGTTTTTGTTCAGCGACCAATCTTTTGCTTAACCTGCGGCTCAAGCGCCTCCCAAAGAGCCGAAACCCCCGTGCGGATCGGGTCTGCTGCCGGCAGATTCAATTCCTGCGCAACAGCTTTCTCCGCCTGCGCAGCGTCATCAGCAGACATCTGGTAGGTGTTCAGGGCCACCGCCGCCACTTTCGGAGCTTTGTATTGCTTCATCAGGTTTTCATAAAGCGCAACAGTGTCCGGCAGACTGGGGATGGGAATGGTCTTCGTCGGGCGATAATGGGTGCGGCCGGGTTCATGGCAAAGAATAAAGGCATCCGGCAGCGCGCCGAGAAGCAGACCGAGAGTGACGGCGCCGAAACCAGGATGAGTGATCGAACCTTGGCCCTCGACAAAAATTACGTCACAACCGGCTTTATCCTGCTCAAGCACGAGGCGCTCAACTTCTCCCGGCATAAAATCTCCGGGTACGGCGTCCAGTGGTGTTCCATCGCCGGAAATCAGGATGCCGGTCTGGCCAGTCGCCACAAAGCCCGCTTTAAAGCCGCGTTCACGCGCGAGCTTTTGGAGCTCTAGGCAAACAGTCATTTTCCCGATATTACAATCCGTCCCGACAGCCAGGACAATGTAAGCACGGGCGTCGAGAGCGCGCGCATTGGCGACATCCAGATTTTCCTTGGGCCGCCGCACATCCCAGATTTTCGCACCCTTAATCGCCGCCAGTTCCGCAAACTCCGGATCATCAGCCAGGAACGAATGCAATCCGCTCCAAATATCCAGCCGCGCTTCCAGGGCATCATTGACAATCTTGCGCCATGTATCGGGCAGGCGTCCGCCCGTCGGGGCGATCCCGATGATGAGGGCTTCCGGCTGAAATTTCTCCGCCTCGGCCATGCTGGCAACGATCGGAATATCACCCCCGAAACCCAGCACATCCTGCACGGTTTTGCCGGCGTTTGTTGAATCGATTACGGCAACAACGGGGTTATCAGAATAGCGGATGACACCTACAGCGGTTTTTGCAGCGTAGACATTAAAATTAGCTTCCGCGAGAATGGCAACGCGGGTATTTTTCACGGTCATTAAGGAGCTTCCACAGGTTGATGGGTTGTATATACCTCGGGCACAGTCATTTCGTGTCTGCGCGTACGATTATTGTTTATCTTCAGCAACTCGTTAGTGTCCACCAGCGGCGTTGTGGCAGACTGCTGCGGTGCGGAGGCGGTATGCGCCGTGGCAGGCTGAGGCTCTCCCTTCGGCCACCGCAGGTATTTGATCGCAGTTGCGCGGAAAAAGTAATCTTTGCTTTCGCCCTGTTTAACGCTGAAGAAGGGCGTTTCATTGTTTTCTTTCCAGCCTCGGATATTGTTCGCGAGCATCCGGACGCGAATCATCGCATCCGCGCCAATGGCCTGCCCCTTCGCCTGCAGGTCTTTCATCTGGCGGCGGGTCGTGTCATCACATTTTTCATCGCTGCGAAAGCTGTCCACAGTGGCGATCTCCTGGTACTGCTCCGCCAGATCAGTCGTGTACAAAGGCAGATCAGGCCGCGGCGGGCCGGCAGGCAGGCAGGTGCGGTCGATCGAGCGCACCGGCGGAAGATTTCCACAGCAGGAATCCTGCGCCACAGCGGGCAGAGCCAGCAGAAGCACGCCTGCGCCGAAAGCTGCAGGCGTCAAAAAATTGATGACGTTTCGCATAATCGAACTGCTCCAATGGGTAGACGGGTTGAGTCAAGCGGGAAGAAACACCTCGGGTGCCGGTACGGAACATTTATAGTGCGGCGCTGGCAAAAATAATTTCGCGCGGCGCAGCGAAAAGACTTCGGAGGCCATTCGAATGCCCGGTTTATCCATCACCTTTGGGATCATCCTGATGCTGCAGGGGATTGTTACGTACTTTATGGTGGAGGCCGGTGGCCGCTCCATTACCGCATTGATCCCGGCGGCGTTCGGCGCTCTGCTGGTGGTGTGTGGCTTTATAGCCATGAAACCGGATCTGCGCAAACATGCCATGCACGCCGCTGCTGCAGTGGGCCTGGTAGGGATTATTGGCGCGCTGGGCCGGGCAATTCCCGCCATTGCCAGCGGAAAAGCCATTGGTCTGGCGATTGGCTCGCAGCTGGCCATGGGTATATTGCTGATAATTTTTGTGGGACTTTGCGTGCGCAGCTTTATTAACGCGCGGCGTGCGAGGCGGGCAGCCGAAGTCTAACGGCCAGAGCGTCACCCTGTACGCAGGTACCGCTTCGAAAGCGTAGCACGGGCAGACTTGCCCGTGAGGAATTCGCAGCATGGCACGCTCATCCTTGCCCATGGATCGAAGCTCGTTTTTCACCACCCTATCCGAACCCACGCCACAGCACGCGGCTTTTGCCGATTCTGGATTGTTCTTGACTTGCGGGTCAGCGATAACAATTGTCGTTTCGGTATGCATGGATATATATTTCAGATGCTGCTGCAACGGGGGGCGGGGCATTCTGAAATCTTAACTCCGCAGCTGATCAAACGTGAAGGTAACGGGTGCATGAATCGGGTTGGAGTTTTCCGCGGATGGGCCGCAGGTGGAGCATTGCTGGGCATGTTGGCAGGGGCAATCTGCGGAAGGGCGGCCTTTGCAGAAACTTTTACCCTGGCCTGCATGCCTGATCCGCAGTATTACACCACATCAAACCACGAAAGTGTTTACGACCTCTACCGCAAACAGGCCGGCTGGCTTGTCATGAACAAGGCGGCCTACAATATCAAACATGTTGTGTGGCTGGGGGATCTGACAAATGATAACACGGTGGCACAGTGGAAAATTGCGACCAAGGCCTACACAATCCTGGACAATGATGGACTCTCTTACGCTGTCTGCCCGGGCAATCATGATTACAAGACCAATTACGCAGGCAACACCTGGGTCGGGGCGAACTTTCGCGATCTGACCAACTTTAACAACTACCTGGGCCCTCAGCGGTTCGCCGGCAAATCGTGGTATGGCGGCAACATGGGGAATACCACCAATCACAATGAGAACAACTACACGTTTTTCTCCGCCGCCGGCATGGATTTCCTGGTGGTGAGCCTGGAGTTTTCGCCGACCAAGGATGCGCTGACCTGGGCGAATAATCTGATCAGTCAGTATCCGAACCACCGTGTTATTATCTTCACTCATGCCTACCTCACCTCAAGCGGCAAGTACGCAAAGGGCGGTGGGGGATCCACCGGCACGGTCGGGGCTGACGGCGAAAATATTTCCGATGAACTCGTAAAGCGCCACAGCAACGTTTTCCTGGTGGTCTGCGGTCATGTCGGCGATGCGGAGAAGAACTACAAACAGGGTAATGCGGGCAATCCACTCACCGAAATACTGGTGGATTACCAGTTTGAGAAGGCCAGGCGAGTCGGCGATAATCTGGGCAATGGCTGGCTGAGACTGTTGAAATTTGACACAGCAAGCCACAAAATCCAGGCGCAGACCCTGACGGTTGTGCCAGATGATTCGAATGTCTTCGAAAACGGCATCATGGAGTTTTACCGGGGGACGTATAACAGTTCCATAACCCACTCCGACCACCAGTTCATGTTTGATTATAACATGGGCCCCATGCAGCCGTATACGTACCTGAACACCAGCCTGAGCTTTTATCCGCGATCGGTGGGCCAGGAACTGAAATCAGATCAGCAGCACGTCGATATTGCCCAGGTTGACAACGGCAACTGGGTTGCGGTATGGGCGCAGGACACAACCCAAAATGGCAAATACCAGGTGCAGGTGCGCGGGTTTGACTACGATGGAAACGAGCGGTTTTCCAAACAGGTCGTCAACACCGGCGGCGTGAATGTGATTTCTGCAACAAGCCCTTCGCTTGCCATGGCCCCCGACGGGCGGTTTGTGGTCGCCTGGCAGACACCGACCGCCATTAAAATCAGGACGTATAATGCGGACGGCACGCCGGCTATGGGCGCAGAACAGACGGTTGTTGCCGTCATGGCACCCGGGACAGTGTCTTCGCCGGATGTCGCCATAGATGACGCGGGGCGATTTGTTGTGACCTGGGCCGACGACCGCGATGGAAATGGCCTGTTTGATATCAGAGCGCAGGCTTTTTCGTTTAATGGTGTGCCGCGGTTCCTGGAGAAAACAGTCAATGCGCCGGACGCAGCCCAGAAAATCAACCCGGGAATTGCGATGGCGGGCAATGGCAACTACGTCGTTGTCTGGCAGGATAACCTCGACGCCCACGGCGACATCAACATGCGCGGCTTTACGGCAAATGATACCGAACTGTTTGCGCAGAAGAAAGCTTCCGCCACGGTCGTCGGCGTGCAGAGTGCGCCAGCTATTGGTATGGACAAAACCACCGGACGTTTTGTGGTGGCGTGGCAAGATGACAGCGACCTCAACGGGAGCTATCAGGTTAGGGCTCTCGGCTACGAAGCAAATGGCACGCAACGTATCGCGGAGTTTACGGTTAATCAAAAAGCCACCGCCAATCAGCTTAACCCGTCAGTTTCGATGGACTCCGTCGGCCAGTTCTACATTGCGTGGGAAGATAACGGTCAGGGCGGTTCGGGCTACCAGATCATGGCGAACTCCTTTGATACCAACGGCACCAGGCTGGTCTCTTCGGACAAAATGGTCAATACAGTCACGACTGTGGAAAACGGATTTGGTGCCTCGGTGCGCAAGACTCCAGTGATCAGTGGTCACAAGAGCGGGCACTATGTGGTGGCATGGGCGGACGACATGGACGGCAACGGCGCTTTCCAGGCGTTGGCGACTGGCATGGAGGGCACGGGTCTGCGGCTGGCGACTGCAGGAATCAACGGCACTGTCACCACCAACCCGGAGCAGCCGTTTTTCCGGGCCAATGACTATGTCTCGGTGACCGGTGTGCCGAAGCCCGGATATGTTTTCTCAAAATGGACCGGCAATGTGCCCGCGGGCCAGAGCACTGCGAATCCGCTGTTGCTGAAAATGGATTCCAGCAAAATCCTGAAGGCTGAGTTTGTGCCGGGTTCTGGCGTTGGAGACTGGGGACTGTACGAATAGCGCAGAAAACGCAGAAAACGGAAGCGCCGGCAACCAGGCTGCCGGCGCTTCAGACGTTGATTATGGCTTCCGGCGGGCAAAAGGGCCGGATATCCCGATTTACTCTTCGCAATCAGCCAGGTACTGCTCATAGCCCAGCTCGCGCATTGCGGCTCTGATCTTCCGTGCTGATTCTTCCAGTTCCTCAGGGCTTGCGTCCTTTTGCAGGGCGAAATTCAAATCGCTGATCTTGTGAATGGGGATCAGATGATAATGAACATGGGGAACTTCCAGCCCGGCTACCATGACACCGACCTTGATTGGATCATAGGCTTTCTGAATGCCGCGCCCGACGATCTGACTGGCGACCATCACTCGCTCAGCAATGTCTTTGGGCATGTCTATCCAGTGATCGATCTCCTGCCGCGGTACGACCAGGGCATGGCCGGCCGAAATGGGAGCAATCGTCATAAACGCGACCACATCGGGATCTTTGTAGACAAAGCGACCGGGGAGTTCCTTGTTTATGATTTTGGTAAAAAGGGTTGGCATTGATTAGTCTCCGCCACCGTCATAGCCCATATAGGCTGAGAGGTGGTCCACTTCAGCATTCAGATTTTCGATTTGCTGGCGCAGGAGCGTGCGATAGCTGACGACGCCGACCAGGCGCTTGTTTTCATCGACGACAGCGAGATGAAACGCGGTTTTGCCAAGCAGAACGTGCAGGGCATCATCCACGGTGCGATCGACGGGAATTGCCAGACATGGCGAAGTCATTACCTGCTGGACCGTCGTTGTGCGGGCGTCCAGCCCGGGCACAACCACGCGCTGGAGCACGTCGCGTTCCGTTAGCACGCCAATGGGCTGTTCGCTGGGCGATGTGACAACAATAGCGCCGACGTTTCGCTCTTTCATTTTTTCGCAGGCTTCGTAAACTGTCGCCTGGGGGTTGATAACCAGGGGCGGAGTGTGGGCTGCATTAATCAGGCTCATGATGAAAACTCCTCATGTTTTTGTGCGACTCTGTTGATAAGGTGCAATCCCTTGAGCAAACTCAATGCCTATATGCAGCCCGGTGCAGTTGCAGACGTTTTTGTTGCCGTGCGGAGAGGCTACATCTGCTCCAGACGCGGAATACCCAGCAGAGTCAGGCCGGTTTCCATCGTGCGGGCAGTGGCCTGGCAGAGACTGAGGCGGCTTTTGCGCGTTTCGCCTTCGCTGTGCAGGACCGGGCAGTTTTCGTAGAAACCGTTAAAAGTGGTGGCGAGGTCGTAAAGGTAAGTGCAGAGGTGATGCGGCTTTAGCTCCCGATCCACCACTTCCAGCACGTCTCCGAGCTTTAGCACCTGCAGCGCCAGGGCCGCTTCGTAGGGGGAATCGAGCTGGACCTGGTTATGGTCAGCGGCCGCGGCCGCGAGGTCAGCCTGGGCATTGCCCGCCTCTGCCGCCTTGCGGAAGATCGAACGAATGCGCGTGAGTGCGTATTGCAGATACGGGCCCGTGTTGCCGTCCATGCTCATCATTTTATCCCAGGTAAACACGTAATCGCCGGTGCGGTCTTTTGCAAGGTCTGCATATTTGACAGCGCCGATGCCGACAGCCCGGGCGATTTCACGGCGCTGCTCTTCCGGCATGGTTGGATTTTTTTCGCTGACGAGCTCGAAAGCCCGCTGCTCGGCTTCGTCCAGCAGATCGCGAAGTTTTACCGTTTCTCCGCTGCGGGTTTTAAACGGGCGGCCGTCCTGCCCGAGCATGGTGCCAAAGGGTGCATACTCCAGCGCGACATCATCGGCCCAGCCAGCCCGCCTGGCCGCATCAAACACCTGGGTGAAGTGTTGCCCCTGGCGGCTGTCATGCACGTAAATGAGCCGCCCGGCTCCGAGATCGCCCGTGCGGTAACGAATGGCTGCGAGGTCGGTGGTGCCGTAGAGATAGCCGCCACCGCTTTTCTCAATGATTAGAGGTGATTCAAAGCCTTCAGTAAAAACCACGACTGCGCCTTCGCTGCGCTGGGCAACCCCCTTTTCCAGCAGCTGGGCCACGACATCAGCGAGAAATTTGTTATAGAAGGATTCGCCGCGCTCGTGTTCGCGGGTCAGCGAGACGCCCAGCCGCTCGTAAATGGGCTGGAAATGGCGGCGGGTTTCATCGACAATTTTTGCCCAGAGCGCCAGCTCTTCTTCGCCGCCGGACTGCAGTTTTACCACGGTGGCGCGGGCGAGATCCTGGAAGCCTGGCTCCGAATCAAAACGCTCTTTTGCCTGGCGATAAAAGCTCTCGAGATCATCAATGGCGGCATCGCCGGCGGCACCCTGGGTGGTGCGCAGATGGGCGATCAGCATGCCGAATTGCGTACCCCAGTCGCCCAGGTGATTTTGCCGCAGTACCCGGTCGCCCTGGAATTCCAGCACGCGGGCGATGCAATCGCCGATGATGGTGCTGCGCAAATGTCCGACGTGCATCTGCTTGGCGATATTCGGTCCGGAATAATCCACCACCACAGCACGCGGATCTTTGCGGGTGGGCAAACCCAGGCGCTCATCTGCCAGCGCTTCCGAAAGCCGCGCTGCCAGCCATTTGGGCGAGAGTTTGACATTGATAAACCCGGGTCCGGCAATGGAAAGACTGTCCGGCGAATCCACGACTTCAGAAAGCAGCGGGGCCACTGCGGCTTTGATCTGCTCCGCAATCTGGCGAGGGTTTGCCCTGGTGCCGGTGGCTTCTGTGACCCGCTTGACAAGACCCATGGCTGCGTTACACTGGTAATCTCCGAATTTTGAGTTTTGCGCGGGAGCTACCATCGGCTCGGCATCCAGGCTAAAAGCAGTCGAGATGGCCTGGCGGAAAGCGTCAGAAAGCAGGGTGTGGATGGGTTTCAAGGGGTCGGTATTCCTGTCAAGTTCACTGGATTCAGCAAGGCCGACCGGGGAGGCACAGCCTTCTGTCATGGCACACAGCAGGAGAATGATTTTATTGCCGGAGAAGCGTGTCGCATTTTTCTACGGCTGGTCTGCAGTGCAATTGGTGCAGATTCCGCTTTACTGCATGGGCCTCATCTCACAAGGACTCCTCTATGAGTTACGAATTTCCCGCTCACGAATCCACCCGCAAACGTCGCCGCTGGGGCTGCACGTGTGGATGTGTCATGCTGCTGATTGTTCTGATAATTCTCGGAGGTATTGGCAGTTACGTTGGCTTCAGATCAAACAAGGAATTTCCGCGTTACGCCCTGATGGATGGCGAAGTGGATGGTTTTGGTGTGCTGCGCATGGATGCTCACGACGAGGGCATGCGCGATATGACCCACTATATTATCAAGCGTTTTGAAGCGGCCGCAAAGGCTGCGCCTGATGGAGCCACAAAAGCCAAGGCACTGAGCGCATTTTCGAAGTTCTCCGGAAACATCCTATCGAAATTCTTCCAGCCGGAAACCATGCTCTACAGCACATATAACCCCGTGACGGCGGATGAAAATATCGTAATTTCCGCTCCGCTGCAAAACTGGGCGTCGTGGGGACTTATCAAGCAGTTTGTGGAGGAGACGCTGACCTCAAACCAAGCGGACGGGACGGGGCGGCAGAGCTTTATGCCCTGGGCCAGACGGGCATGGGAACTTCGGTAACGATGTCTGTGGATCCGGCAGAAATCATGATTTCTGACAACGACCCGCTTTTGCGCAAGTCTCTCAAATATGCCCGCGACACGGGACGAGACGCGGTGCCATCAGAACAGCTGCAGTTCTTTATCGATCAGCTTTCGCTCGATGAGCCGCCGGAAGGCGAAGACCTGGCCGTCGCGCTGGTTAACGAGGAAAGCCGCATCACGAACCTCATTTTTGCATTCGAAGATCTCGTGGGCATTTCCGGCATCGCTGACCGGATTGGGTCGGCGTTATCCGCGCAGAAGCTCTCTTTCTCTGATATCACCGGCATGGTGATCACCGCAGATCTCGCTTCGGCCGATCAGATCAACGGACAACTGGTGATGTATTGCCAGAACTCTGACCTGGCCAATCGCCTGGCAAAAGTGTTTGAGGCATCGCTGCCGCACCTGATGGGTGAAAATTCCACCTACGGATTTAAGCTGAAAGGCAAATCGGCGCCGCGCGGGTCGACGGTACAGATAACCCTGGAGCTGTCCGGGCTGAAAGAATGGATTCAGAAGCTGATTCCTCTTCAGCCATCAGAGGCTGGTGCAGGGGCTCCTGCCGCTAAAAAGCCGGCCCTGGCAAATGACAGCGACGGCGCAACAGCAACTCCGGCGGGGGACACTCCGGCAACAGCGCTGTCCAATGACCAGTGACTGTCGTCTCATGATGATCGTGGAAACATATTGCAGGGCTGTATGCCATGATTGAGTTTTTGCGCGGGAGAGTGCTGGCTCGCGAGACTGGGCGCGTCATTCTCGACGTCAATGGTGTTGGCTATGGCCTCGAAGTCACGGCTGCGGCTGCGCAGGCGGCCGGTGCCGTGGGGTCTGAGGCGGAGCTGCACACCTATCTTTATGTCCAGGAAGCGGTGATGCGGCTGTACGGTTTTGCATCGCGGCAGGAGCGCGAGGTGTTTGAGATTTTTCTGAACACCAGCGGAATCGGCCCGCGCACGGCGGTTGCGATATTATCCAATATTGAGATGGCCAGCTTTGCCCGGGCGATATTCCAGGGAGACGTTAAAACGCTGACACGGATTCCGGGTATCGGGAAAAAAACCGCAGAGCGGCTTTCCGTGGAATTGAAGGATAAGCTCAAGCACTTGTCCTTTGAACCGGCGGAGGGATCTGCCGCAGGGGCCGAAGGGGCGGGTTTAAGCCCGTCTGAGGATGCTTTGATGGGCGAAGGCGGTGCTAACACCACCGAGGCCATAGAGGCGCTGATGGCCCTTGGCTGCAAACCGCTGGTGGCGGAGCGAGCCATTGCCACCGCTGCCGGTCTGCTGGGGCCCGGCGCAACAACGGCAGAGCTGGTAAGAGAGGGTTTAAAACATCGGCGATGATGGCGAGATGGGAATTTGCAGTTAGTCAGCCAGGACCGGCGGTTTCATGCTTCCGGTCCTGACCTGGTACCTGGCTCTTCAACTTTTCGCGTTCGCCGCCTGGCCGATGGTTTTTGCAGTTTGTCATCGGCTGCCAGACCGTGGCTATGGCGCTGCAAAGGGCCTCGGCCTGCTGCTGGTTACCTATATTACATGGGCGCTGGCTCACCTGGCTCACAAGGTTCCGGTGCTCGGGTTTTCCTTTGGCACAGTGTCGGCAGCATGGGCCGCTGTTCTGCTGGTGTCGGTGGCCTGCATGGCGCGACGCGGCGGGGAAATGTGGCAGTTTGTTCGCAGGCGATCAGGCTACATCCTCACGATCGAAGCCGTCATGGTGGCAGCCTTTGCGCTCATGGTTGCCCTGCGTGCAACGGTGCCGCACATCAGCTTTTTTGTGGCAAATCCGCTGCCGGATTCCATCATCGATCACGCCGCGGAGAAGTTTATGGATTTCGCGGTGGTCAACAGCCTGCTGACTTCGCACGCTTTTCCGCCGCATGATCCATGGGTCAGCGGATTGACGCTGAACTATTATTACTTCGGTCATATGATGTGGGCCGTACTGATCAAATTCTGCAGTGTGCGGCCAGAGATCGGGTTTAATCTGGCGCTGGCGGCAGCGTTCAGCCTCGCTTCGGCATTGTCGTTTTCGCTGGGATATAACCTGACACATCGGCGGCGCTGGGGTTTCCTGATGGTGTTCCTGGTGGTACTGATGAGCAACCTGGACGGCTTCCTGCAGTTTGTGGGCGCTCTTCGGCTGACGCTTTTGCCCGGCGACGAGCGCACGGCGTGGATGACGGGCGGGCTGCCGTGGTGGCGCCATTATGATTTCTGGCGCAGCAGCCGTGCCATTGCAAACACCATCAACGAGTTTCCGGCTTTCAGCTTTCTGCTGGGGGATCTGCATGCGCATGTGTCGGCGCTCGTCCTGAATTTCTGCGGATGGAACCTGGCAGTGCAGGTGTTTCGGTCGGCGCGGCTTTACCGGTCGCTGTGGCGCTATGAGATCAATGGTGCCGATGAACTCTTCCTGGCGGCCATTGTGGTCGGGGCGCTGAGCGCGACAAACAGTTGGGATGTGCCAGTGTTTACTGGAGTCATCGCGCTGGCGCTGTGGAGCGGAAACACGGGCCGCCATAATCCTTACGAATACCAGCCGGCCTGGCTGCGCGCCATCACGCGAGCCGGCAATGCAGCAGAAGCCTTCATTGTCGCCGCTGTTGTTACAATCTTTGGCGTCGGCTTGCTGTTTTATCCGTTCGCATGGAATTTCCAGACGCCGCTGCCGGAAACGGGAGAGCTGATTAAAATGGTGTCGCCGGAAAATCGGAGCGACCCTTTTGAATTCTTTACGCACTGGTTTCTCCTGGCCGTTTTTCCGCTGGCTGCGGCTGTATGGTTTTTTGCCGGAAGTCTGCGTCGGCACCGGAGGCGGACCGTTGATCCCAACGGCAGAATCAAGACAATTGCCCTGGTCTGTGTTCTGGGTGCGGCAGGCCTGGTGTTACTGCCGCTGGCGCAGGGGTGGGTGGCGATTTTAACCGGGGCCGGAGTGGTTCTGCTGGCGTCGCTTCTCGTGGCTCAGCATCTCCCCTCCCAGGCGCGATGGCTGTGCGGACTCTTGATGCTGTTTTGCGCTGTTACCTGCTTTTGTGAAGTGTTTTACGTCGACGATATTTTCGACGGGCCGATCGAGCGCATCAACACCGTGTTTAAAGCCTATTACGGGCTTTGGCCGCTGATGGCCGTTGCCACGGTTCTCGCGCTGCGCCTGCTAATCGAGCGGCCTTCGACAATCTCGCGGCGGTGGCGTGCTGTCTGGATGATTGCACCGCTGGTTTTGGCGGGATCGCCTTACATGATCCTGGGCACAATCCACCGCATTACCAGCACGACCCGCCTCGGTCAATGGACCCCGCCAGAGGACGCCCCGCACAGCGCTCCGCCAGCCGCGTTTATGCTTCCGCAGGCGCGGGCGAAGAGCCTCAGCGAGGCGCTGGATGGAATGCGCTATCTGCAGTTTACCCAGCCGGATGATTACGCGGCCATGATTTGGATTCGGGCGCATTTACCGGGCGATGCGATTATCCTGGAAGCGGCTGGCACACAGTATTCCTATGCAGGCCGAATAAGCGCCATGACCGGCAGACCGGCCTTTGCGGGATGGCTGAATCATGCCTGGGGCTGGCGGGGTCATGCGTTTATGGACGAGCGGACACGGCGACTGGATGTGGCGGCGGAAATTTACCAGGATGCCGACCCGGCAGACACATTGCGCCTGCTGAAGGCAGAACATATCAGCTATGTGATTGTCGGTGATCTTGAGCGTGAGCAGTACCCGGGGCTGGATGAATCCGTTTTTGATGACATTGGCCAGAAAGTCTTTTCTCACGGTCGAACAGCCATTTATCGAATTCCATGAGGACCCATCGGCCAAAGAGCATTGCGGCAGGGGAAGACACGCTGGCTATCTATGTGCACGTGCCTTTTTGTGAGCAGAAGTGCGCGTACTGCGATTTTTTTACCATTACAGATCCACAGCGGGAGCACCCGCTGCTGGACGGGTGGCTGCAAATCTGCCTGGATGAGCTGCGGCTCTGGCGGACGCAATATCCCGTGCTGAACGGGCGCAAGATCAGTAGTATCTTTTTTGGCGGCGGAACTCCGAGCCTCCTTTCTCCGGAGAGCTTTGCCCGGTTTCTTGACGCGGCGCGTCGGGATTTTGCGTTTTTGCCCGGTGCGGAAATCAGTTTGGAAACGCAACCGGGCACACTCAGGCGTAGCGATTTTGTAGCACTGCGAAAGGCGGGAATCAATCGCTTCAGCATCGGCGTGCAGACGTTTAATGATGGCTTGCTGCGGCCCACCGGGCGACGACACACAGTGGCCCAGGCTGATGAGACGCTGCAGTGGGCCCGTGACACCGGCGCGGAGGTGAGCCTCGACCTGATCTGCGCTTTGCCGGGGCAGTCGGTCGGCCAATGGACGGAGGATTTATTCCGCGCAGTGCATCATCAACCCGACCACATCAGCGCGTATGAAATGACCTATCACGCGGGAACAGACTATTATCGTCAGTTGCGACGCGGCCAGATTCGTGAGCCTGGGGATGATGTCCGTGCACAGATGTTTCGCTACACGCGGCAGTTTTTGACTGATGCGGGCTACAAACACTACGAGATTTCCAATTACGCCCGCCCGGCTCATCAGTCACGCCATAACCAGTCTTACTGGAAACTTGCCAGCTTTCTTGGGTTGGGCGCCGGTGCGCATGGGTTTATCTTTGATCCGGCAGATCCGCCAGGCCGGCGCTTTATGAATCCACGCAGCGCTGCTGATTATGCGCGCAGCATTGGCGATGGTCGCCTTTTTGCAAAGCCGCATGACGCGGACGATCCAGATATCCGCCTGGTCGAGAATCTGCAAATGGCGCTGCGCCTGACGGCCGGGGTTGATCTGAACTGGCTGGCGGGGCGGCTGGGCCAGGATATTCGGAACACCCGCAGGGGGCGTTTGCGTGACCTGGTGGAGCGCGGATGGCTCAGCATAAAAGATGACCGGATGAAGCTCACCAAAAGAGGTCATCTGTTCGCCGATTCCGTAGCGGAATCATTCCTCTAATACTGTTCGTGGTCCGCGCGCACATCCATCTGCACGGAAAGGCGCTCCGCCTTATCCGCATTCCTCGGAAGTTTCATCACAGTGATGCGCCTTTGCAAAAACATCCAGGGCTTTCAGCGGATCGTCCTTTGTGGCTTTTACCACCATTTCGTCAATAGTGTGCTCACCAAAAATTTTTTCGATCATCTCGGCGGCCCGGTCGAGTTGTTTGTGGAGCGGGCAGAGCTGATGCTTGTGTTCCTTCAGCCCAAGCGGACACTGCCATATTCTCGGCACGGGATCTACTGAGTTCACCACGTCGAGAATGGTGATTTCACGCGCTGGCCTGCTGAGCACAAAGCCGCCGCGCAGCCCTCTCTGACTTTTTACAATGCCAGCCCGGCGCAGATTTTGCAGGACCTTCGCCAGATACCCAACGGGCACTTGCATGGCAGCAGCGATTTCATGATTTACGCATGGCTTTCCCTGGGCCGCTAAAAAGACGGTGGCTCGGAGTGCGTACTCCATCGTGGCTGAGAACATGGAATGCCCACCTTTGCAGAAAAAATTGCTATTTGGATAAATATGTCCAAATAGACGGTGACAGCTGTATTTAACAACAAGTATAAAGTCAAGTGGCCTGCCTTCGACCACTGGGCTGAATATATATGTGAAAGGAAAAGAAATGCGTTTTCGGTACCTGTGGCTCGCGTTTATCGGGGTCGTCGTGGCGTCTTTCGCCGTGCTCGGTTTTTACGGCTGGGAGATTTACAGACAGGCTCCGCCTGTGCCCGATAAAGTTGTAACAGAAAGCGGCCAGGTTTTGATGACTGGCCAGAATATCAAGGATGGGCAGAACGTCTGGCAGTCAATGGGCGGCCAGGAAGTGGGGAGTATCTGGGGGCACGGTGCGTATGTAGCGCCGGACTGGTCTGCAGATTGGCTGCATCGTGAAGCGGTGATTCTTGCTGATGAAATCGCGGAGGCAAAATTCAGCAAGCCCATGGCGGAACTGAGCGGCCCGGACAAAGCTGCTGCGCAGGAAATGCTGCAGCAGGCGCTTCGGACAAACACTTATGACCCGAAAACGAAAACGCTGACTGTTTCTGATGCGCGCGCGGCAGCAATGGCGCAGGTTGCGGATCACTATTCGAAGCTGTTTACGGGCGATCCGGCCTATGAAACACTGCGCCATCATTATGCGCTGCCGGAAAAATCAATCAAGACGCCCGAGCGCATGAAGCTGATGAATGACTTCTTTTTCTGGGCGGCATGGTCTTGCGTCACACAGCGGCCAGACAGCGCGGTCACTTACACGAACAACTGGCCGCCGGATGAGCTGGTGGGTAATAAGCCCACTACGAGCATTGTCGCCTGGTCGATCCTCAGCTTCGTGGTGCTCCTGGCCGGCATCGGGGCGCTGGCCTGGAATTATGCCGCTGCCAAAAGCCGGGAAACGGAACATCACGTTATCCCTCAGCTTGATCCCCTGCTGAATCTTTCCCCCACGCCCAGCATGCGTGCGACGGTGAAGTATTTCTGGACGGCTGTTGCGCTTATCGTGGTGCAGATCTCCATGGGTGTTGTGTCGGCTCACTATGGTGTGGAAGGAAGCGGCTTTTATGGCATTCCGATCCAGGAATGGATTCCCTATTCGCTGACTCGCACCTGGCATACTCAGCTCGGTATCTTCTGGATTGCGACGACGTGGCTTGCGACTGGACTGTTTGTTGCGCCTGCCGTCAGCGGTTATGAACCGCCCTACCAGCGATTCTTCGTCAACTTCCTTTACGTATGTGTGCTGATCATCGTGGCCGGCTCCATGATCGGTCAGTGGTTTGGCGTGATGCAGAAGCTGGGATATAATGTGAACTTCTGGTTTGGCCACCAGGGCTATGAGTACGTGGACCTTGGCCGGTTCTGGCAGCTCTTCCTGTTTGTGGGGCTGTTTATCTGGCTCTGGCTGATGGTGCGCGCGTTAATGCCGGCCCTGCGTCGCCCCGAAGAGGGTCGCCACCTGCTGTTCCTGTTTGTCATCGCATCGGCTGCCATTGCCATGTTCTGGGGAGCAGGTCTTATGTGGGGCCGCCAGACGCATTTGGCTATGGCTGAATACTGGCGGTGGTGGGTCGTCCATCTGTGGGTGGAGGGCTTCTTTGAAGTCTTCGCGACAGTCGTGATTGCGTTCCTGTTTACGCGCATGGGTCTGCTGAACCCCAACAGTGCGACTGCTGCAGTGCTGTTCTCCTGCACAATCTTCCTGTTCGGCGGCATCCTGGGCACGTTCCATCATCTGTATTTCTCCGGCACGCCAACACCGGTCCTGGCGCTGGGGGCGACGTTTAGTGCACTGGAGATTGTGCCACTCGCGCTCATTGGATTTGAGGCCTACGAAAACCTGACGCTTACCCGCGGCACCGAATGGATCGCGGCTTATAAATGGCCCATCTACTTCTTTGTTGCGGTAGCCTTCTGGAATCTCCTGGGTGCGGGCGTCTTTGGGTTCCTCATCAATCCTCCTGTTGCGCTCTATTACATGCAGGGCTTGAACACAACACCGGTGCATGGCCATACAGCCTTGTTCGGCGTATACGGCCTGCTCGGCATGGGTCTGATGCTCTTCTGTCTGCGGGCGCTCAACGTGCGCGCGGTCTGGAAGGAACGCTGGCTGAAGGTTGCATTCTGGAGCCTCAACTGGGGTCTCGCGCTGATGGCGTTCATCAGTCTGTTACCGGTCGGTCTGCTTCAGGCCTGGACCAGCATGAACGATGGGTTCTGGTTTGCGCGCTCGGCCGATTACCTCCAGTCACCGCTCATGCAGAATCTGCGGTGGTTGCGTGTGATCGGTGATACCATCTTTGCTGTGGGCGCGTTTGCCCTCGGCTGGTTTGTCATCGGCCTGAAGTTCGGCTGGAGCATGGAAAAGGACGACGAACCGCTGATTAACCCGGCGGGCGGCGTCCGCGACCCGGATGTGGTCGTCGGCAAATAGTCTGCGCTAACGCGGATGTTTATCGCGGCCGGGAACACCAGCAGTCGGTGTTCCCGGCCTTTGTTTTTGCAGGAGGCCGCAAGACCAAAATCATCATAAAAAAAATGCTTGGCTGCTGCTGATTCCTCTTGCACGCAGATGCGCTGGAGTTATCACCCGATTTCACTATGGAAAAAATTCGTATTGGGATTGCCGGTTACGGCAACCTCGGACGGGGCGTTGAAGCGGCATTGTCGCAGAGCTCCGATATGGAACTGGCAGCAGTCCTTTCGCGCCGGACCGCCCTGAAGACGAACACCGGCGTAAGCGTTTTCCCCCTTGATAGCGCCGCCGATCACCGGGATAAAATTGACGTGATGATTCTCTGCGGCGGCTCCCGGGATGATCTCCCTCAGCAGGGCCCCGCTCTTGCGGCCCATTTTACGACAGTTGACAGCTTTGATACTCATGCGAAAATTCCAGACTACTTCGCGCGGGTCGATGCCGTGGCCCGGTCGTCGAATAATGTCGCGATCATCAGCGTCGGATGGGACCCGGGGTTGTTTTCACTGATCAGGCTTTATGGCGAAGCCACTTTGCCGCAGGGTCATACCACGACCTTCTGGGGCAAGGGCGTAAGCCAGGGGCACTCAGACGCATTGCGGCGAGTCCCGGGCGTGGCTGGTGCCGTGCAGTATACCGTGCCGGTAGAGGCTGCCGTGGAGCAGGCCCGAAACGGACAGGGAGAAAATCTTTCCACCCGCGAAAAACATACTCGCCACTGCTACGTCGTGCTGGCCGAGGGCGCAGACCAGGACCGTGTGCGCGAGCTGATTACAACGATGCCGGATTACTTCGCAGATTACGAAACCACTGTAAATTTCATTTCCGCCGAAGAGCTTGCCCGCGATCATGGCGCGATGCCGCACGGTGGATTTGTGATACGACATGCAAAAGCCGGCAGCGGCACCGGCCATAAACTGGAATTTTCACTCCAGCTGGAAAGCAACCCGGACTTTACTGCCAGCGTTCTGGTGGCATACGCCCGGGCTGCACATCGCCTGAAATCCGCCGGTGAATCTGGCGCACGGACTGTGCTGGATATTGCACCCGTGCTGCTTTCGCCTAAAAAACCCGAAGATTTGCGCCGGGAATTGTTGTAGTCTCCGTCATGTAAACGATCTTCAGAGTTTAAATTAAACTCTTGCAGACAATTTGGCATTCAGGCGATTTGAATCCATCAAATGTGTACATGGTCACCCATAATCTCCTGCTCCGGCCCTGGGCCGAACGCCTGGTGAACTCCCTATTGTATGGCTTTAGTGATGACCGGCGCTCTGTGCCGCATCACCAGGCGTCTTTAGGCTGCGCCCGGACTTTTCTGGCGCAGGTCTGCCAACACCGTAGAGACAACAGAACTAACATCGTGAGGGAGTGCCTGCTATGAACATGAAAGACCTGGCGAGGCTCCTGGGCGTTTCGCGCCAGACGGTTTCTGCTGTGCTGAATGGCAAAGACTGGGTGTCGCAGGAAACCCGAGAGCGTGTTTTGCAGGCCATTCGCGAACACAACTACGCGCCAAATCAGCACGCCGTCTCGCTGACCGGCAAAGGTACGCGCCTGCTGGGCGTGGTTTTGCGCGATATCAGCAACCCGTTTTATACGCAGATCGCCATGGGGATCGAAAGCGTTGCGCGGGCCAGCGGCTACTCGATATTGTACCACAACACCTTTGAGAAGCACGACTACGAAGTCGAAGCGATTCGTTCTCTGCTCGCCTTCCGTGTGTCGGGAATTATTATCTCCCCCATCCAGATCGGGGTGGATTTGTCTCACCTGAAGCACGTGGCAGAACTGAACATTCCAGTCGTTTCGATCGACAAGGTGCCGGGCATTGACACCCATAGTATCTCCTTTGCCAACCAGGAAGCAGCGCTCGAGGCGACCAACTACCTGGCTGAGCAGGGCCACCGCAAAATTGCGTTTTTAAAAGGTCCGGAATTGGTCGCATCTGCCCGCGAGCGCCTGGCTGGTTTTATGGCCTGCGCCGAGCAGCGTGGATTGGAAGTGGCTGATAGCTGGCTGGTGGATCCGGGAACTACGGAAGCTGAACGCGAAAAAG
>Ga0182738_1003118_pt1 | contig 19162 bp, 18 predicted proteins | sample eDN5th30CBELigMG_FD_128876 | JGI IMG/M metagenome (GOLD analysis project Ga0182738, IMG submission 128876) | Enriched Miracle-Growth compost microbial communities from Emeryville, California, USA - eDNA 5th pass 30_C BE-Lig MG (version 2)... ... | reverse complement strand
GGCCCCGCCCCGCCCACCGCGACGGGCCGGCCGCGCAGCTCCGGCCGATCGCGCTGCTCGACCGAGGCGAAGAAGGCATCCATGTCGACATGGATGATCTTGCGGAGAGGCAGCGCCGCGGCCGCGCCGGGAGAGGCGTCAAGGGAGGCGCCCGCCGGACCATAGGCTCCGCTCGATGCCGCGCTCATCCCGCTGCCTGCCGGCCCCCGCTGCCGCGCACCCATTCAGCCGCATCCCCGGAGGGCTGTAAATGCCGATCCCTGTTTGTTCACAGATTTCGCGAGGGAGCGTCAGTCCTTCACGGCCGGCTCCTGCTTCGCCTCGCGCACCGGGTCGGGGTGCCGGTCGGAGACGAACATCACCGCGACCGTCACGACAGCGACGATGACGCCGAGCCACCAATAGGAGGTTGCGACGGCGAGGCCGAGCGCGCCGGTGATCCACACCGCCGCGGCGGCCTTGATGCCGCGCACGTCGAAGCCGCTCTTGAAGATGACGGCGCCGCCGAAGAACCCGATGCCGGAAAGGAAGCCCTGCAGCATGCGGCTGATCGCGCTCGGATCGGTCGCCGACAGGTTGCGGGCGAGCAGCATATAGGTGGCGCTGCCGATGGCGATCAGCATCATGCCGGCGATGCCGATCGCCTTGTGATGAACGCGCCGCTCGAAGCCGATGAAGGCGCCGATCACGCCGGCGGCGGCGATCCGCAGCAGAATGTCCCAGACCTCGGTCGGCATGCAGGGGTCCCGGAGCGCAGTTGCGCGTAGCGCCCCGAGACTACCACGATGCCGGCGTCAGAACCGGTAGCTGACCGCCAGCCGCACGCTGTGGAACATCGGCGTCGGCGTCGTCGAATAGGTGGTGCCGCCGAAATTGCCGCTGAAAGTGTCCCGCCCGAGATTGACGTAGAGATACTCGAGCCGCGCCGACAAATTGTCCGTGAACGCATGCTCGATGCCGGCGCCGATGGTCCAGCCGGTGAAAATGTCGGCGGCATGGTAGTTCAGCGCGTCGATGTCGTATGCGTAATGACCGTAGGCGAAGCCGCCTGTGGCGTAGACGAGCGTGCGGTCGAACGCGTAGCCGAGCCGCGCCCGCACAGTGCCGAACCAGTCGATATTCGCGTCGAGCTCGGCACCGATGCCGAAGCGATTGCCGTTCACCGCGACGTCGATGGTGTCGGCGATGCGGGAGAGCTGGAAGTCCGCCTCGATGCCGGCGACGACATTGCCGAACTGCCAATTGTAGCCGGCGAGCACGCCGCCGAACACCCCACGGGTGTGCAGCTCCTCGTCCAGATCGTCCCAGAAATTGCCGTTGATGAACACGCCGACGCGCTCGCCGCCGAAGGCGTAGCCGACATTAGCGCCGACATAGAGCCCGCTCCAGTCGAACAAGGCCGGCGGCGGCGCGACCACGACCACGGGGGCCGGGGCGGCAGGCGCCGTCACCACCGGCGCGGGAATATCGGCCGCCCATGCGGCGGCAGGCACGGCGAAGACGGCGACGGCAGCACTCAAATAGCGCTTCATGTTGCACCCCCAGATGGCTGACGAAGGCAGCGCACAACCAAGGCGGACACTATACCACTTCTTAACCCGACTCTGATCCTGCCGAGTCCAATAAAGTTTTAGGGCTTCGTTAACGTCCTCCGTCCCTGCTTCGACTCCAGGGCCGGCAGACTCCACGGAGCGAACACTTCGGCGCCCGCCGCGATGCGCCCCCTAACGATGCGAAGGCCGTCCGGGTCGCGATGTCCGCTCCTGCGCGGGAGGGCGGAGGCAGCGGCCGCTCGTCCCCGGCCGGGCCCTCGATAGGGCGCGCGCCGTCACCAACGCTGCGCAGGAGACAAACCGGCGGCCCGCCATTTACGGTGATGCCGCGGCGCGGCGCGAAACCGCCTCCCCTGCTCGCGAATTGTCCTCTGAACCCCCTCGCCCGCGCGCGACCCGACGGAAGGCCCGACAATGTTCCCGAAGCCGCAGGCTGCGATCGCCCCCAACACCTACGCCTTCGAGACCCTGCCGCTCGTCAAGCCCACCGGCTTCCGCGAATACGACGCGCGCTGGTGGTTCGGCCATCCGGCCGCGGACAAGCCGCCGGAGCTGAACCTCATGGGCGTGCAGGCGCTTGGCCTCGGCATCGCGCAGATCCTCACCGAGCGGGGCGTGCCGCTGGAAATCGTCACCGGCCACGACTTCCGCTCCTATTCGATGAGCATCAAGCTGGCGCTGATCCAGGGCCTGATGGCGGGCGGCTGCACGGTGCACGACATCGGACTCGCCACCTCGCCGATGGCCTATTTCGCGCAATTCGCACTCAACGTGCCCGCCGTCGCCATGGTCACGGCCAGCCACAACGACAACGGCTGGACCGGCGTGAAGATGGGCGCCCAGCGGCCCGTCACCTTCGGACCCGACGAGATGGGCCGGCTCAAGGACATCGTGCTGTCCGGCGGCTCCGAGACGCGCGGAGGCGGCGCCTACCGCTTCCACGAGAACTTCCCGGACCGCTACATCGCCGACCTCGTGGGCCGGACCAAAATCCGGCGCAAGCTCAAGGTGATCGCCGCCTGCGGCAACGGCACCGCCTCGCCCTTCGCGCCGCGCGTCCTTGCGGCGATCGGCTGCGAGGTGATCCCGCTCGACGCCGAACTCGACTGGACCTTCCCGAACTACAATCCCAACCCCGAAGAGCTCGAGATGCTCCACGCCATGGCGCACGCCGTGAAGGCGCACGGGGCCGACGTGGCGCTCGGTTTCGACGGCGACGGCGACCGCTGCGGGGTGGTCGACAACGAAGGCAACGAGATCTTCGCCGACAAGATCGGCGTGATGCTGGCACGCGACCTGTCGTCGTTGCATCCGGGCGCGACATTCGTCGTCGACGTGAAGTCGACGGGCCTGTTCAAGACCGATCCGGTGCTGCAGGCGAACGGCGTGACCACGGATTACTACAAAACCGGCCATTCCTACATCAAGCGGCGGGTCCAGGAGCTCGGCGCGCTCGCCGGCTTCGAAAAATCCGGCCATTTCTTCTTCAATGAGCCCGTTGGGCGCGGCTACGACGACGGCATGATGACGGCGCTCAGCGTTTGCGAGATGCTCGACCGCAATCCGGACAAGTCGATGGCCGACCTCTACCGGGCGCTGCCGAAGACCTGGGGCTCGCCGACCATGGCCCCGCACTGCGCCGACGAGGTGAAATACGATGTCGTCGAGCGCGTGGTGAAGCGCTTTCAGGCCATGAAGGCGGCCGGCGAGCCCGTCGGTGGCCACGCCATCGCCGAGCTCATCACCGTGAACGGCATCCGCGTCGTCACCGACGACGGCACCTGGGGTCTCGTCCGCGCCTCCTCCAACAAGCCCGAACTCGTGGTCGTGATCGAGAGCCCGGTGTCGGAAGCCCGGATGCGCGAGATGTTCCGGGCGGTGGACGGCGTGTTGCGCGAGAACTCCGAGGTGGGCGCTTATAACCAGACGATCTGACCGGTCTATGCGAGGCCTTTGCAGTATGGAGTGACTCGGGAGCAGTAGACTCGATAACGATACTCTGTTGCCAACTCCCGCGATTTTTCTTTCTACCATTTCGTTCGGTGCTTTCGCAGGAGCCTCACGACGGCTTCTGACCATCGGCACCAGGCCGATGGTCTTGCGCCACCCTCGTTCTCCCGCGTCGTGCCCGGGCTTGTCCCGGGCATCCACGTCTTGCGCCGCGAAAAGGCGTAGATGGCCCGGACGAGCCCGGCCATGACGGCGAGGGTGAGGAGCGCGTGGCTCGAACCCGGATGGCCCAAGCGCGCCGATGCAGTTCGCACCTGAGCGGCCGCCCCACCCTCGGTGTCGTTCCCGGCCGGAGCGCCGTCAGGCGCGAAGGGGAAGGGAACCCAATGGCGGTCATGCTGGTCGAGAAGCTAACGGGTCCCCTTCCCTCCGCGGGCTTGGCCCGCTCCGGCCGGGGACGACACGGCGAAAGTCCCTGTGCCTCACGTCGCACGACGTCTCAGTTGGTCGTGCCCGGCCTCGTGCCGGGCATCCACGTCTTGGCCGCGAGGAGGAATGGATGGGCGGGACAAGCCCGGCCATGAGGCGCCGGGAGCGGAGCTTGGCCCGCACGCGCCCCCCGTGCGCTTCAGTCCGGCCGCCACAGCCGCCCGACGTCGAACCGCGCGACGTCGCGGCATAATTCCACGAAGCCCGCCGCCTGGTGTTCCACCACCAGCCGCCCCTTCTCGGCGGTGGCGTTGGCCGCGTTGCCCATCGCGCCGAGCGGGTTGAGGTCCTGCGTCTTCCAGCCGAACTGCGCCGGCCCGTGGCCGCGCAGGTGCCGGAACTCCGCGAGAAAATCGAGCTGCGCCGAGTGGAAGTCGCGCGCAAGCTCCATGCGCACGAGGTCGGGCCGCAGGGCCAGCATCATGCTGGTCTCGAAATCGCCGCCGTGAATCCCGTAGAGCGCCTCCTCCGGCGGAAACAGCCCTTCCGGATAGCCGAAGCGCGACCACGAGGTGGCTACGCACAGCATGTCGTGGCGCACGCGCATATCTCGGGCGACGACGTCGAGGACGGGCACGTTGCCGCCATGCGAATTGATGAGGATCAGCTTGGCGATGCCGGCCCGCGCGACGCCGTCGCCGATCTCGGTCAGCACCCGGGTCAGCGTGTCCCATGCCAGCGTCAGCGTGCCCGGCGAGGCGATGTGCTCGTCCGACTTGCCGACGGCCTGCATCGGCATCACGGTGACCGGCAGGTCCGCAGGCATCAGCTCCAGCGCCCGCCGGATCATCCCCTCGGCGATGCAGGTATCGGTCCAGACCGGCAAATGCGGCCCGTGCTGCTCGACGGCGCAGACGGGCAGCACCGCGATCCAGCCCCCGCCGGGGGCTGCCGCGAAGTCCACCGTCGTCATCTCGTGCCAGAAGCGGCGCGGCAGCATTCTCCCTCCTTCGGCACCTCCGTCGGCTCAATGGGGCCGGCCCGGCGAAGCGGCGGCGATCATCGACGAGCCGGACATCCGCGGCAACCGTGCGCGTGGCACAGGTTTCAGGGATCGCGTTTTCCGCGCCTTCGGATAGGGTCCTGACCTGAGCCGCCTTCCGCGCCGAGGACCCGATGCCGCTACAGATCGCCGTGCAAATGGACCACATCGCCTCGATCCGCATCGCCGGCGATTCCACCTTCGCGCTGATGCTGGAGGCGCAGCGGCGGGGCCATGCGCTGTTCCACTACACGCCCGATCGGCTCGCCATGCGGGACGGCAAGGTGTTCGCCGAGGTCGAGCCGGTCACTGTGCGCGACGTGGCGGGGGACCATTTCACCTTCGGCGCCCCCGCGCGCGCCGACCTCTCCACCTTCGACGTCGTGCTGCTGCGTCAGGACCCGCCCTTCGACATGGCCTATGTCACGACGACGCACCTGCTCGAGCGCATCCATCCCGACACGCTCGTCGTCAACGACCCCTTCCACGTCCGCAACGCCCCCGAAAAGCTGTTCGTCACCCTGTTCCCGGAGCTGATGCCGGAGACGCTGATCACCCGCGACCTCGCGGAAATCCAGGCCTTCCGGCGCGCGTTTGGCGACATCGTCATGAAGCCTCTCTACGGCGCGGGCGGGGCCGCGGTGTTCCGGCTGCGTGCCGAGGACGAGAATTTCGGCTCGCTGTTCGACCTGTTCCGCACCATGTCGCGCGAGCCCTTCGTGGTGCAGCGCTACCTGCCGGACGTGCGCGCGGGCGACAAGCGCATCATCCTCGTCGACGGCGCCTTCGCCGGCGCCGTGAACCGCGTGCCGGCGGCGGACGATCTGCGCTCTAACATGGTGCGCGGGGGCGCGGCGGAGGCGACCGACCTCACGCCCCGCGAGCGCGACATCTGCGAGCGCGTCGGCCCGGCGCTGGCCGAACGCGGCCTGCTGTTCGCCGGCCTAGACGTGATCGGCGGCTTCCTCACGGAAATCAACGTCACCTCCCCCACCGGCCTCCGCGCCATCCACCGCCTGGGCGGCCCGGACATCGCGGCGACGATCTGGGACGCGATCGAGGCGAAGTTGCCGGGCAAGGCGTGAACAAAGCGGCACGTTTCGTTCCGCTCCCGTTCTTGCGAACCGTCGAGGCCTCGTGTTAGCCTTTCCTCGGCTCGGGGGAGACAGGCGTATGGTTGCCCATGTCACGACGGTCGCGTTCCAGGGCATCGAGGCGGTGCCGGTGGACGTCCAGGTTCATGTCGCGCCGGGAACGCCCGCCTTCACCATCGTCGGCCTGCCGGACAAGGCAGTGGCCGAGAGCCGGGAGCGGGTGCGCGCCGCGCTGACGGCCTCGGGCCTTGCGCTGCCGCCGAAGCGCATCACCGTCAATCTCGCCCCGGCCGACCTGCCCAAGGAGGGCAGCCACTACGACCTGCCGATCGCGCTGGGGCTGATGGCCGCCATCGGCGCGCTGCCGCCGGACGCCCTCGCCGGCTTCGTCGTGCTCGGCGAACTCGGGCTCGACGGCACGATCAGCGCGGTCGCCGGCGTGCTGCCCGCCGCGATCGGAGCCAACGCGCTGGGCCGCGGGTTGATCTGCCCGAAGGCCTCGGGCCCGGAAGCCGCGTGGGCCGACGCCGAGATGCCGATCCTCGCCCCGCTCAGCCTTATTGCCGTGGCCAACCATTTCGCCGGCCACCAGGTCCTCGCCCGGCCGCAGCCGAGCGTGCAGGCCGCGGGCGCCCCGCTGCCCGACCTCGCCGACGTGCGCGGGCAGGAGAGCGCCAAGCGCGCACTCGAGGTCGCGGCGGCCGGCGGGCACAACATGCTGATGGTCGGCCCGCCCGGTTCGGGCAAGTCGATGCTGGCGAGCCGGCTGCCGTCGATCCTACCCCCGCTCTCCCCGCGCGAGTTGCTCGACGTGTCGATGATCGCCTCGGTCGCCGGCACCATCGCGGACGGCAAGCTGTCGGATCGACGGCCGTTTCGCGCCCCGCATCATTCCGCCTCGATGGCGGCGCTCGTCGGCGGCGGCATCCGGGCGCGGCCGGGCGAGGTCAGCCTCGCCCATCACGGCGTGCTGTTCCTCGACGAGCTGCCGGAGTTCGCGCCGCAGGTGCTCGATTCGTTGCGCCAGCCGCTCGAGAGCGGCGAGGTGGTGATCGCCCGCGCCAACCACCGGGTGACCTACCCCGCGCGCGTTCAGCTCGTCGCGGCGATGAACCCGTGCCGCTGCGGCATGGCGGGCACGCCGGGGCACACCTGCCGCCGCGGCGACCGCTGCCGCGACGAGTACCAGGCGCGGCTCTCCGGCCCGTTCCTTGACCGCATCGATCTACATATCGAGGTGCCGGCCGTCACCGCAGCGGACCTGCTCGCCCCAGCCGCGAGCGAGAGCTCCGCGAGCGTGGCCGCCCGCGTCGCGGATGCCCGCGCGTTGCAGGCCGAGCGCTATCACGCGATGGGCGCACCGGGCGTGCGCACCAATGCGGCGTGCGGGCCGGCGCTGATCGAGGCCGCGGCCCGGCTCGCCCCGCCCGCGCGCGGGCTGCTCGACGAGGCGGCCGCCGCCCTGCGGCTCTCCGCGCGCAGCTATCACCGGGTGCTGAAAGTGGCGCGCACCGTGGCCGATCTCGACGGCGCCTCCGATATCGGCCGCATCCATGTCGCCGAGGCGCTCGGCTATCGCCGCACCTCGATGGTCGTTGCCGCCGCCGCGTGAGGGGCGGCATAGGCCGTCACGCCCGCCCGGTGGTCGAGGCGCCGCATTTCTGCTGGGGAGAACCCCGAAGGCGCCTCATCTCCGCCGCATCGCCTATGGACGTTCCGCTCAGGGCGGAGGCGCTCGGCGGCCTGCCGCGGCATCCGGCCGTGGCCAGCCAGCGGGCGATGGGGATGTTGCGATGGGTGACGTGCATGGCGGGAAGGGTTTCGATGGCTCGGCAGGCGCGCCCGGGGGGATGCAGGCCGGAACCGCGCTGGACCGGAGCGGGACCGTTCGCCGAGCCGCACGCATGAGGCTCGCCTCCGGTCGGCTCGGCCGGCTCGGCGCCCTCGAGGTCCGGCTCGCCCGCGGCGAGGAGATCACCGCGGCGCAGCGTCTCCGCCACCGCGTGTTCCGCGAGCCGGAGGCCGGCGGTCAGGCGCGATCGTCCCTGTCCGGCCCGCCTGCGAACCCGGCGGCAGGGGCGGCTTCGTCGCGCGACGCCGCCCTGCCCTGCGCACGGGATGAAGAGCGGGCCTGCGGTCCGCTCGATCACGACGCCCTCGACGCCTTCGCCGACCACCTCGTCGTCGTCGATTCGACTTCTTCTGCCGGCCCCCAGCTGATCGCCTGCTGCCGCCTGCTGCGCGACGAGGCCGCCGGGCTCGCCGGAGGGTTCGCCGCGGCGAGCGCCTTTGCGGTGGACGGCCTGCTGTCCCGCCATCCCGAGCTCGGCTTCGTCGAGGTCGGGCGCGCCTGCGTCGCCCCGAGCCACCGGCGGACGCGGGCCGCCGAGCTGCTCTGGCACGGCATCTGGACCTACGTCCTCGCCCATGGCGCCGGCGTGCTGTTCGGCACCGCCTCGCTGCCGGGAACCGACCCGGCTCGCCTGGCGCTGCCGCTCGCCTATCTTCGCCATTACGCCCGCGCCGGCGATCCCTGGAGCGCCGCCGCACGGCCCGAGCGCCGCGTAAGCCCTCCGCCGATCCGTCGCGACGATTTCGACCGCCGCGCCGGCTTCGCCAGCCTGCCGCCGCTCCTCAAGGGCTATCTTCGCCTCGGCGCCGTCGTGGGCGAGGGAGCGGTGGCCGACCCCGAGTTCGGCACCACCGACGTCCTCGTGGTGCTCCCTGTGGCGGCGATCGCGCCGCGCTACCTCGCCTATTACGGCATCGATGCCGGCCGCCGCGCCGCCTGAGGAGGTAACAATGGCCCGATATTTCGGCTCCCGCACCATGTCCGCCCTCATCGGGGCGGCAGGTTTCGCCCTCGTCGCCGCCGCCCCCGCGCCGCAGGCGGCCCTGCCGACCGACGGCTCACCCGAGGCGATGGCGCTCGCGGCCCTGTTCGAGGCCGAGACGATCACGACGGACGCGTTCGCCGATCCGAGCTTCGTCGGCCCTGTGGCAAGTGCCGTCGCTGCGCTGGAGGCCGCGCTCGGGATGCCGATCGGTATCGAGCGCGGCGAGGCCGGCCTGGTGACCGTCTTCCCGGAGGCACGCGTGCCGACCCAGATCGCGCTCGACGCGCAAGGGCGCATCGCCGGGCTGCTGTTCGGCCCGCCGCAACCCCTCGAAGTGGGTACCGTCGAGGAGTCTGTCGCCGCCTTCGCCGATTTGCCCGGGCGCGTCTCGGTGCTGGTGGAGCGCAACGGGGAGGCTGTCGCGGCGATCGACCCCGAGGCCGCGCTCGCCGTCGGCTCGGCCTTCAAGCTCGCCGCACTGGCAGTTGCGCGCGAGGATTTCGCGTCGGGGACCCGCGCGCCCGAGGACGTCGTCGCGCTACGCGCCGAGGCGATGTCGCTGCCGAGCGGCATCCTGCAGGACTGGCCGGCCGGCACCCCGGTCACGCTGCAGACGCTGCTCGACCTCATGATCTCGATCAGCGACAACACGGCGACCGACAACCTCATTGCCACGCTCGGAGCGGACCGTGTCGCCGAGGCGCTCGGCATCGAAGGCCCGCTCCTCGCCACCGGCGACCTGTTCCGCCTCAAGGCGCCGGACAACACGGCCCTTCTCGAGCGCTGGCGCACCGGCGACGCCGCAGAGCGCGAGCGCGTGCTGGGGGAGGCGCGAGAGCAGCCGCTGCCCGACATCGCGATGTTCGCGACCAGTACGCCGATCGCCATCGACGTCGAATGGCTGGTCCCCGCGACGACGCTGTGCGACCTGCTCGAGGCGACGCACGGGGACCCGGCCTTCGCCATCAACCCGGGCGTGGCCGATCCGGACGACTTCGCGAGCATCGCCTTCAAGGGCGGCTCGGAGCCGGGCGTGCTCAACCTCTCGACCCGCGTCGAGACGGCGGACGGCACCGCCTGGTGCGTGGTGGCGACGTGGAACGACGAGACGGCGGCGCTCGACGAACTCGCCCTGGCGCAGCGCTATTCCGGCGTGCTCGCGGCGATCACGGCCGAGATCGACGCGGGCGCGACGGCCGAGTAACGTTCCGGTAACCCTGCGGGTGGGATAGCTGGTCCGGGACCTGGGGGCCTTTGGACCGACCGTCGGGGTAGCCGCTTTGCCGTTCAGCAGTTGTCGTTCATACGCGGGGCGCGGCGCGCGCTTTGCCGCCGCGGTTCTCGTCGCCGGCCTGCTCGCCGGCTGCGCCGGAGGGGCCGGAATGGACGTCCCGAAGCACATGCAGCCGCTCTCGGCCGAGACCCAGCAGCGCCTCGCCGCGCTCGGCATGACCGAGTCCGCGCCCATCATGATCCGCATCTTCAAGGAAGAGGGCGTGCTCGAGGTCTGGAAGCAGGACGCGACCGGCCGCTATGCCCTCTTCAAGACCTACGTGATCTGCGCCTGGTCCGGCAGCCTCGGCCCGAAGCTCGCCCAGGGCGACCGCCAGGCTCCCGAGGGCTTCTACATGATCACGCCGGGGCTGATGAACCCGAACTCGAGCTACTATCTGTCGTTCAATACCGGCTTCCCCAACGCTTATGATCGCGCCAACGGCCGCACCGGCTCGTTCCTGATGGTGCACGGTTCGTGCTCCTCGGCCGGCTGCTATGCCATGACCGACGAGCAGATGGGCGAGATCTACGCGCTCGCCCGCGAGGCCTTCGAAGGTGGGCAGCAGGCCTTCGAGCTGCAGGCCTTCCCCTTCCGGATGACGCCGGAGAACATGGCCCGGCATCGCGACAACCCGAACTTCGAATTCTGGCAGATGCTGAAAGAGGGTTACGACCATTTCGAACTGACGCGGCTGCCGCCGCGGATCGACGTCTGCGACGGGCGCTACGTGTTCGACGCGGTTCCCGCCTCGGGGCAGAGCTTCGTGCCGACCGGCCCCTGCCCGGAAATGGCCGTTCCCGACGCGCTGGCCTTCGCGCTGCAGGCGCGGCAGGCCTCGGACGCGGCGCGCTTTCTCGAAGTTGTCGCCGCGCTCGATTCCGGCGCACCCATCCCGCCTGCGGCAACCGAGGCCGCGGCCGAGCCGCCGTCGCGAGGCCTGTTCTCCCGCATCGCCTCCATGTTCTGACGGTCGAGCGGCTTTCGGGCCCGGTGGGGCGACGATAGGAGAGGCAGATAACGAGAAACCGGCGCGCCCTGCGCCTTAAGAGGAATGTCCGATGATCCGGCCCCTGATCGCGTCCGTGCTCGCGCTCGCCGTGTCGACCCCGCTCGCTTTTGCCGCGACGGCCCCAAGCCTCGATCAGCAGTTCGCGACGGTGATCAACCGCCTCGCCTTCAGCACCATCGTCCAGGGCCTCGACGGCGCCGGCCAAGCGGAGCGCGAGCTGTTCGCCCGCTGCCTCGCCCAGGTGCTGACGCCCGTGATCCCCGACACCGCCAAGCGCGCCATCGTCGAGGCGGCGACCGATCAGGCCGCGGCGGACATCGTCGACAACTACTATTCGCCCGAGCTCGACGCCGCCGTGACGAGCTGCATCGACAACGACGGGCGTCCCGACCGCGCGACCCGCGCGCGCTGAGCCGGTCCGCTCAGGCCAGCCAGTCCGGCACCCGGTCAAGACCGATGAGGTCGTCATAGCTCGGTCGCGGGCGGACCACGGCGTAGCGGTCCCGCTCGACCAGCACTTCGGGCACGAGCAGCCGGCTGTTGTAGGTGCCGGCCTGCACCGCGCCATAGGCCCCGGCGCTGAGCACCGCGACGAGGTCGCCCGCCGCAACCGCCGGCATCTCGCGGCCGAGCGCGAGATAGTCGCCGGTCTCGCACACCGGGCCGACCACGTCGGCTGTCATGCGATGCGTGCCCGGCGCGGGCGCCGCCACGGGTCGGATCTCGTGATGGGCGTCGTAGAGCGTCGGCCGGATGAGATCGTTCATGCCCGCATCGACGATGACGAAGGTCCTGGCCGCCCCGCGCTTCACGTAGACGACGCGGGAGACGAGGATGCCGGCATTGCCGACGATCAGCCGCCCCGGTTCCAGGAACACCGCACAGCCGAGCGCGGCGACGTGCCGACGCACCACCCCGGCATAGGCCAGCGGGTCCGGCGGGGGCACGTCGTCCTCGCGATAAGGAATGCCGAGGCCGCCGCCGACGTCGACATGGCCGATCGCGTGGCCGTCGGCGCGCAGCACGCCGATGAGCTCGCCGAGTCGGGCGAACGCGGCGTCGAACGGGCCGAGCTCGGTGATCTGCGAGCCGATATGCATGTCGATGCCGGCGACGCGGATGCCGGGCAGGCCCGCCGCGCGGGCATAGGTCTCGCGCGCCCGCTGCCAGGGGATGCCGAACTTGTTCTCGGCCTTGCCGGTCGAGATCTTGGCGTGGGTCAGGGCGTCGACGTCGGGGTTGATGCGCAGCGACACCGGCGCCGCCACGCCCTTCCCCGCCGCGACCTCGGAGAGGGCGACGAGCTCGGGCTCGGACTCGACGTTGAAGCAGCGGATGCCGGCGTCGAGCGCGAACGCCATCTCGGCGCGCGTCTTGGCGACGCCGGAGAACACGATCTTCTCGACCGGAATGCCGGCCGCGAGCGCGCGCCGCAGCTCGCCTTCGGAGACGACGTCCGCGCCCGAGCCCTGGCGGGCGAGCGTGCGGATCACCGCCTGGTTGGAGTTCGCCTTCACCGCGTAGCAGACGAGCGCGTCGAGCCCGGCGAAGGCCGAAGCGAAGACGCGGTAATGCCGCACCAGCGTCGCCGTCGAATAGACATAGACGGGGGTGCCGACGGCGCCCGCGATCTCGGCCACGCTGACGTCCTCGGCGTGGAGGGCGCCGTTCTTGTAGCGGAAATGGTGCACGGGTCGGGCCTGGGGTCAGCTGGCGCCGCGCATTCCCGCGCAGGCGGGACTCGGGCGGGGGTTTCGGATGTCCTGGGTCCCCGCTTCCGCGGGGACGAGCGGGGTTTGGACGGGATCGCGCGAATCCCTCATCGCGACAAGCCTCAGAGGAGGGGATCGAGGATGAACGGCCGGTCCGCCGCGGCGGCCTGCCCCGTCGTGGCGGGCGCATTCGCGGCACCCGGCGGCGGCTCCAGCGCGCCGCGGCGGCCGCAGCCGGCAAGCATCAGCGCAACGAGCAGACCGAGGAGCGCCAGCGCCACGAGAGAGAGGCGCCGGTCGCGCGGCGCGGCGCAGGCGGCGTCCGCGTCGGAGGCATCTTGCGGCGGCAGGTACTTGCAGGCGCTCATGGCGATCCGATGCTCCGATCCAGGACGGCGGGCGAAGGCACGGCGTTTCCCCTCGCTCCGTCATCCCCGGATCCCCGGGCTAGGCCAGGGGACCCAATCCACCTCGCGGCAGGCCGCGAGGCGCGTGGATTGCCGGGTCGAGCCCGGCAATGACGAAGGGAGGGGCAGAATGCAAGCCCACCCCTCGCCTCATCGGCGTCACGCCAGGCAAACGACCCCGCGCAGCCGCGCCGACACTCGCGCCCTACTCCCGATCGTGCAGCCGCTGCAGCCAGGCCGTCGCTTCCCGGCGCACGTTCTCAGGCGCCGTGCCGCCGTAACTGGTGCGGCTCGCCACCGAGTTCTCGACCGAGAGCACCTCGAACACGCGCGCATCGATCCGCGGCTCGACCTCGCGCATCGCCTCGAGCGGCAGCGCGTCGAGCGTCGTGCCGCGCTCCGCGGCCAGCGCCACGATCCGCCCCGTGACGTGGTGCGCGTCCCGGAACGGCAGGCCCAGCACCCGGACGAGCCAGTCCGCAAGGTCGGTCGCGGTCGAGAAGCCCGAACCGGCCGCGCGCGCCATCGCGCCCACGTCCGGCTCCAGGTCCCGCACCATCCCGGTCATCGCGGCAAGGCACAGCGACAGGGCCTCCACGGCGTCGAAGGTCTGCTCCTTGTCCTCCTGCATGTCCTTGCTGTAGGCGAGCGGCAGGCCCTTCATCACGATGGTCAGCGCGTTGAGCGCGCCGACGATGCGCCCGGTCTTGGCGCGCACCAGCTCCGCCGCGTCCGGGTTGCGCTTCTGCGGCATGATCGAGGAGCCGGTCGTGAACCTGTCGCTCAGCTTCACGAAGCCGAACTGCGCGGAGCACCAGACCACGATCTCCTCGGCGAGCCGGGAAAGGTGCACTGCGGCGATCGAGGCGGCGGAGAGCAGCTCCAGCGCGAAGTCGCGGTCCGAGACGCTGTCGAGCGAATTCGCGGTCGGGCGGTCGAAGCCGAGCGCGCGGGCGGTGGCGAACCTGTCGATCGGGAACGAGGTGCCGGCGAGCGCGGCTGCGCCGAGCGGGGATTCGTTGAGACGGGCGCGCCCGTCGCGCAGCCGGCCGCGGTCGCGCGCGAACATCTCGACATAGGCGAGGAGGTGATGGCCGAACGTCACCGGCTGCGCCGATTGCAGGTGCGTGAAGCCCGGCATCACGGTCGCGGCGTGCTCGAGCGCGCGGCTCGCGAGCGCCCGCTGCAGCTCCGCGATCTCCCGATCGAGCGCGTCGACGGCGTCGCGCACCCAGAGGCGGAAATCCGTCGCCACCTGGTCGTTGCGGGAGCGGGCGGTGTGGAGGCGCCCCGCGGGCGTGCCGATGATCTGCTTGAGGCGCGCCTCCACGTTCATGTGGATGTCCTCGAGGTCGCGCCGGAAGGTGAACGTGCCGGCCTCTATCTCGGCCAGCACCGCGTCGAGCCCTTCACGAATGCGTGCGGCGTCCTCCGCCGAAATGATGCCCGAGTCGGCGAGCATCTGGGCGTGAGCCTTGGAACCCATGACGTCTTGGCGGTAGAGAGCCTTGTCGAAGCCGATCGAAGCGTTGATCTCTTCCATGATCGCGTCGGGAGCCGCGGCGAAGCGCCCGCCCCACATGCTGTTGCTCATGGGCTATGGCTCCTCGCGGAAGAGGCCCGGGTTCGGGATCGGCATCTGACGAAGGCTCCGGAGGTGTAGAGGGTGGCGGACGTGGACAAGCCCCGGCGGAGAAGGTCGCTGCTCGCGCTGGCGGCGCTCGGCGGCATCGCGGTAGGCGTCGCGGGGGTATACGTGACGGGCGGGGGCGCTGGCAACGCGAAGGCCGCGGAATGTCGCGACGCCCGCTCGGCCGCGCTCGAGCCGTTCGTCGGCGGCGAGGTCGCGGCGCTGCTCACGCTCGACGACCCCGTGAACGTCGCCGATCTCGCCTTCGTGGGTCCGGACGGCCAGCCGATGACCCTCAAAGACTTCCGAGGCAAGGCGGTGCTCCTCAATCTCTGGGCGACCTGGTGCGTGCCGTGCCGGGAGGAAATGCCGGCCCTCGACAACCTTGCCGGGCTCTTCGAGGGAAGCGATTTCACCGTCGTGGCGGTGAATCTCGACACCGAGCCGGCCCGGGCCGAGGCGTTCTACGGCGAAATCCCGCTGCCCAACCTGCCGCTTTATTCCGACCACCGGCTCGACATCTTCAACGCCCTGCGCGGCCGCGGCCTCGCCGTCGGCATGCCGACGACGCTGCTCGTCGACCCCGAAGGCTGCGCCCTCGGCGTGATGCACGGCCCGGCGGTGTGGGATTCTCCCGAGGGCGAGGCGCTGATCGCCGGGCTGATCGGGGCCGGCGGCGGGGCGTGAGACGCCCCGCCACGGGCATTCCCTACCGCACCAGCACGTTGCGGAAGGCCCAGGGTTCGGCCGGGTCGATGTCCTCGGGGAAGAAGCCGGGCCGACCCTCGAGCGGGGTCCAGTCGGTGTAGTAGCCCTTCACCGGGCCGAGATAGGGCTGCTGCACCTCGAGGCAGCGGGCATGGTCCATCTCGTCCGTCTCGACGATGCCTGCCACGGGGTTCTCGAGCGCCCACACCATGCCGGCGAGCACGGCGGAGGTCACCTGCAGGCCCGTCGCGTTCTGATGGGGCGCGAGCCGCCGCGTCTCCTCGATCGAGAGCTGGGAGCCGTACCAGTAGGCGTTACGGGCATGGCCGTAGAGCAGCACGCCGAGCTCGTCGATGCCGTCCGCGATCTCGTCCTCGCGCAGGATGTGATGCGTCTCCTGCGGCCGTGCGGCGTTGCCGAACATCTCGTCCAGCGACAGCACCGCGTCATCCGAGGGGTGGTAGGCGTAGTGGCAGGTCGGGCGGTAGACGACCCGCGAGCCCTCGCGCACCGTGTAGTAGTCGGCGACCGAGATCGACTCGTTGTGGGTGACGAGGAAGCCGTATTGCGGTCCGGGCGTCGGGCACCAGGAGCGCACGCGCGTGTTCGCGCCGGGCTGGGTGAGGAAGATCGCCGGCGCGTCCGGGCCGCTCGGATGGGCGTTCGGCGGCGTCCACGGCTCGAAGCTGCCCCAGCCGAGCTCGGCGGGCTGGACGCCCTCGGCGAGGAAGCCCTCGACCGACCAGGTGTTCACGAACACGCCCATGGGTTTGGAGTGCCGGGCGCGCTGGGTGTCGCGCTCGGCGATGTGGATGCCCTTGACGCCGACAGTCTGCATCAGCCGCGCCCAGCCCTCGCGCGAGCTCGGGACACCGGAATCGGGCGCGATCTCACGCGCGAGGTCGAGCAGCGCCGCCTTCACGAACCAGGACACCATGCCGGGATTGGCGCCGCAGCAGGAGACCGCCGTGGTCCCGCCGGGATTGCGCGCCTTCTCCTCGCGCACCGTCCGGCGCAGCGCGAAATTGGTGCGCGCCGCCGGCCCCGCGGACGTGTCGAAATAGAAGCCCGGCCAGGGCTCGACGACGGTGTCGACGTAGAGCACGCCGAGCTCGCGGCAGAGCTTCATCAGCGCCAGGGAGGACGTGTCGACCGAAAGGTTGACGCAGAATCCCTGACCGCTCCCTTCCGTGAGAAGCGGCGACAGGACCGCCCGATAGTTTTCGGGCGTGAGGGCCTCCTGCACAAAGCGGATGCCGCGCTCATCGAGCAATGCGCGGTCGGCGTCGTCCGGGTCGATGACGACGAAACGGGACCTGTCGAAGGTGAAGTGCCTCTCGATCAGGGGCAGCGCGCCCTTGCCGATCGATCCGAAGCCGATCATGACGATCGGGCCGGTTATGGTACCGTGGACGGGTCCTTCAGCCATTCAGGTCCTCTCAATAAGAAAGCCGATGCTCGGACGACGGTTACAGGGGTGCGCGGCCGCGCTCAACCGTCGGGAGGGGATTTCGCTGCCGCGCTCAGCCGCGGGGGCGGGCGAGGATCAGCGACCAGAACACGCGGAAGCGGCTCTCGAGGTTCACCGCCGCGGCAAGCCCCATGGCCGTCGCCTCGGGGTCCTTGAGCCCCGCATCGTGCGCGGGCGAGGCGCGCCAGCCGGCCATCACGGCGCCGAGGTCGGGATAGCCGGCGCCGATATTCTCCCCGGCCATCAGGAAGCCGTAGCCGGCACGCGTCAGGCGCGCGCCGATGCTGCCGCCGAGCGTGTGGGACAGTTCGTCCGCCCCCGCCATGCGCGCCGCCTGCTCCTGCGCGAGCGCCACCAGCCGGGGATCGAGCGCCAGCGGGGCGACGCCGGAGGCGAGCCGATAGGCGTTCACCGCGGCGAGCGCCTCCTCGGGGGTGAACGGCGTCAGCCCTGCTGCCGCGGGAAGGATTTCCACCGTGCTCGGAGCGGGTGTCTCGCGGCCGGCGGTGCAGCCGGCCAGCGCGACAGCCAACAGCGCGAGGGCGAACGGGCGCAAGGGGATCATCGGGCGGGTGTTCTCCGGGCCGTTGTGAAGGGCGCGTTGCGCCTCAGCGCTCGCGGGGAACCGCGCTCTCGTGCCAGCGGGCGAGCATGAGGCGGGCGATGAGGCCGGTGACGAGGAAGAAGGCGACGCCGGCGAGCACCAGCAACAGCAGCGCGGCGAAAAGGCGCGGCGCGTTGAGGCGCCGGCTCGCCTCCAGCATCCGAAAGGCGAGCCCCGCGCCCGCCCCGGCGGAGCCCGCCGCGAACTCAGCGACCACGGCGCCGATCAGCGACAGGCCGCCCGCGATCCTGAGCCCCGCCGCGAAATAGGGCAGCGCGCCGGGAATCTTCAGCCGCAGGAGGCGCTGCCGGCGGCTCGCCCGGTAGAGCGTGAACAGATCGTCGAGGCCGGGATCGACGCTCTTGAGCCCCTGTGCGGTGTTCGACAGCACGGGGAAGAAGGCGACGACGAAGGCGGAGACCAGCAGCACGACCGCCGTGGATTGGATGTAGATGACCAGCAGGGGCGCGATGGCGATGACCGGCGTCACCTGGATCACGACGGCGTAGGGGTAGAGCGTGCGCTCGGCCCAGCGCGCCTCGGCGAACAGGATCGCCAGCAGCCCGCCCCCGAGCACCGCGGCCGCGAGGGCGCCGAGCGCGATGCGCAGCGTCACCCAGAGCGCGGGGCCGAGCACGGGCCAGTCGGTCACGACGGTCGCGAGCACGCGGCTCGGCGCGGGCAGGATATAGGCCGGCACCCCGGCGATCCGGCAATAGGCCTCCCAGGCCCCGAGCACGAGCAGGAGCGCGATTGCCGGACCGAGGGCGCTCCGCCAGCCCGTCCTCATGCGCCCGTCCCCGTCATGGCCTGGCGCAGCGCGGCCGAAGCGGTGCGGGCGGCGACCGCGAAGTCAGGCCCTGTGCGCCAGTCCTGGGGTCGTGGGAACGGCGCCTCGACCGCTATCTCCGCGGCGACGCGGCCCGGCCGCGGCGTCATGACGGCGATGCGCGTCGACAGATAGGCCGCCTCGTAGACCGAGTGGGTGACGAACAGCACGGTGACGCCTCGCGCGCACCACAGCGCGAGCAGGTCGTCGTTGAGCGCCTCGCGCGTGATCTCGTCGAGCGCGGCGAACGGTTCGTCCATCAGCAGCAGTTGCGGCCGGGTGACGAGTGCACGGGCAATCGAGACGCGCATCCGCATGCCGCCCGACAGCGCGCGGGGCATCGCGCCGGCGACCGCGGCGAGCCCGACGGCCGCGAGCGCCTCGTCGACGCGGGCCCTGACCTCGCGGCCCGGCCGGCGCAGGAGCCGCAGCGGCAGGGCGACGTTTCCCGCCACGCTCGCCCAGGGCATCAGGGTCGGGTCCTGGAACACGAAGCCGATCCCGCCCGGCCCGCTCGCCCCGGCGACCTCGACGGTGCCGGCCGTCGCGCTCGCGAGCCCCGCGACGAGGCGCAGCGCCGTCGACTTGCCGCAGCCGGAGGGACCGACGAG
>Ga0182738_1003117_pt1 | contig 19170 bp, 21 predicted proteins | sample eDN5th30CBELigMG_FD_128876 | JGI IMG/M metagenome (GOLD analysis project Ga0182738, IMG submission 128876) | Enriched Miracle-Growth compost microbial communities from Emeryville, California, USA - eDNA 5th pass 30_C BE-Lig MG (version 2)... ... | reverse complement strand
GATTTTGCCAGCTTTGTTACAAATGGCGGAAGATATGATAACCATGGAATGGATTGCTAAGTATTTTGTATTATTTGTAAAGAATTAATTAATTTGTATTTGGGAAAGAGGAGATTTTTACAAAGTCTAAAAATACGTGTACCCTCCAAAACTATAATTTTTCCTATTTTATTCAAACTGGATTTCTTTTTCGATTAATTACGAGGGAAATTTTAGAAAATAGATGTTTTTCTATCTGGATTTGTCTTCTTTTAAGGGAATTCTTTTTTTATGAATTAAAAAGAGTTAAAAAAACTTTTTGAAAATAATAATCTAGAAAAAATTGAATTGATTAATGCAATCTCGAAAACTTTTTGTTCTTGAATATTTTTAGGGATTGAGAGTCAATTATCATACAGGTGGTGGCTAATTGTTTTTCATTTTTTATAAAATAGACACAAGTCAAAAATCATACCTTTTATTGAGATTGATTGTGTCACACAAATGTTTGAAAGGAAATCGGTACTCACTACTTTGTCACATCATCAAAAATCATCAAAGAGAGAAGCCAAAACTGAATTCGTGTGACTTTGGTCATGATTTTCATTTAACTCACTTCTTATAACTCATCATTTTTTAAGATTAGCACAAAATTTAGATATTTGGTTCAGTAGCTCTAGAAGCTTCATTTAATTTATCTTCGCATTTGATTTTTTGTTCTTCAAGGATATATCTCAAGAAATACTAGAAAAAGAAATTTAAGCGAAAAAATCCAGCTAAGGTCAAAATTACGATTTCTGCCAACATTCTAGTATGGATTTCTGAAAATTCTTCAGTACGGGTCAATAATTTCTTTTTCCTAAGATCGAGGTTGAAGAGGTGGTACAAAAGATTCCTACTTGTCTTCCATTTCATTTAAGTTATTGCATTGGACAAGATCCATGAATCCTTTTTGAAAATGCTTTTATTTCAAGCAAAATTCTAAAAATTATACTCCGATCGAATTGTGAAGTTCATTAAGCTTGCTTTGAATAAACTGTTTATAGTCGTCTCCTGAGCCTGAAGGCTTATTTTGTGCAGCATCCTCAATATTCATTCTTGTCTAAACTTCGCTTATTTTTGTTAATTTTGATTTTGGATTTATTTTTATTTGAATAATTTTTAAGAGGCATTCTGAATTTTGGGATCAATTCAATAGATATAAAAGAGAAAGATTAATTTTAAAGGGGGGAATTGAGTCTCTGCTGTGGTGATAAATATATATGAAGATATAGATTTATGAGATATGAAAGATATAAATCTTGAGAGAAATCTTCAATATAGGATAAATAGTGTTTATTAATAAGGACTCAAAACTGTTTATTTCTTTTGATATTTAGTGGGGCCGAGCATGAGTTCAGGCTTAACCCATTGGTGGAATTGTTCTTCAGTTAAGACCTTCAATTCCAAAGCAGATTCCTTAAGGGTGATACCCTTCTTGTGGGCATTCTTGGCAATCTTGGCAGCATTGTCGTAACCAATGTAAGGGTTCAAAGCAGTGACAAGCATCAAAGAGTTGTTCAACAATTCAGTGATTCTCTTTTCGTTAGCTTCAATACCATTGACGCAGTTACTATAAAGAAAGATCAGCTTCGAAATTTTCAGTAAAAAATTACGCGACGAAGGAGTTGGAGGCATCAGCAATCAATCTAATACTATGCAAGACGTTTCTAATGATCATGGGTCTGAAGACGTTGAGTTCGAAATGACCGTTGCTTCCACCGACAGTGACAGCGACGTTGTTACCCATAACTTGGCAGCAGACCATAGTGAGGGCTTCACATTGAGTGGGGTTAACTTTACCGGGCATGATGGATGAGCCAGGTTCGTTTTCGGGCAAAAGAAGTTCACCAAGGCCACTTCTGGGACCAGAACCGAGGAATCTGATATCGTTGGCGATCTATGGAAAGGGGTTATGAGCACAAAAGAAAAATAATTTCAGAGTTACCTTCATCAAAGCACCAGCAATAGTGTTCAAAGCACCGTGGAATTCGACGAGGGCATCGTTAGTGGCCAAAGATTCGAATTTATTGGGGGCAGTGACGAATTTATGTCCAGTTTCCTTGGAGATTTCTTCAGCGACGGTTTCAGCGAATCCTTCGTAGGTATTTATTCCAGTTCCGACGGCAGTACCACCTTGAGCAAGTTCAGAGACATCAGCAAGCTTAGCCTTAACTCTTTCAATAGCCTTTCTGATTTGATGAGCATATCCTCCGAATTCTTGGCCCAAAGTGACGGGAGTAGCGTCTTGAGTGTGAGTTCTACCGATCTTGATGATCTTATCGAATTCCTTAGATTTCTTTTCGAGAGCTTGGGCGAGGTTTTCAAGGGCGGGGATGAGGAGTTTGTGGGTTTCAACAACGGTGGCAATGTGCATGGCAGTGGGGAAAGAATCGTTGGAAGATTGACTCATGTTGACATGATCGTTGGGATGGACGACACCCTAGAAAATTGGTAAGAAAAGAGGAAGAATGTCAAGATTTACCTTTTCACCGAGCTTTCCTCCCAAGTATTCGATGGCCTTGTTAGCTATGACTTCATTTACGTTCATGTTGGATTGAGTGCCGGAACCAGTTTGCCAGACAACGAGGGGGAATTGATCATCAAGTTTACCTTGGATGATATCATCAGAAGCCTTGATAATGGCACTGGCGATATTTTCCTTTAAAGCGTAATTTCTGTTGGCCTTAGCAGCGCACTTTTTCAAGACAGCGAAAGCTCTGATAAGGGGAAGGGGCATTCTGTCCAAATCTTGAGCGATCTTGAAGTTTTCAAGGGATCTTTGGGTTTGAGCACCCCAGTATTTATCAGCAGGGACTTGGATGGGGCCGAAAGTATCTCTTTCTTCTCTGAACTAAGAGGTGGTTAGATGAGGTGTTTAAGGAGAATAGTACTTGTTGAGTGGAGAAGTACTTGGCGAAGTTATTTCTCTTGCTTAAGTTGGCGAAGGTCTTGGACAACATGTGAAAAATAGAATTTAATATTATTAATAAAAATATTTCTGGTTTAAAAGGTTCCAGATGGATCTTATTATTGGAAATATTAATTCAAGAAAAAGATCTCTTCTTATAATTTTGGCTTTTTCATAAGGGGTGGATGTTCTGAGGTGAGAGAAACTCTCCTCTCAAGTTTGAGATCATCCCTATGCCTGAATAAAGAACAATGAAAAGCGAGAAAATTGGAAGTTATCCTTTGAGGAATAATCAAAGAAATTTTTCTTAAAGATTGATTTTAGACAAGTCGAGTTTTGAGGGCGAAAATTTTTTTCTTGAAACGATGAATTCAATACTCAGCCTCATGTAAAAAAATCCATGCTAATCATGTCAAACAGGCTCGGAGTAATTTTCAAGAATCCATTGGATATCATTTTGAGACATTTAAAACTCTATTATTACTGGGCAAAAATAATTTTCTTCTTGACCTTAGAGGCAACGAAGACGCAGAACGGTCGAAAATTCGTTATATTGACCTCGACCAGAATAGAATTCGGATTTAATTTATAGATATTCTCGATAAATGATGAATTCAAAAGGTTTATTGACGTTGTCATCAATTATAACTATTATCAAAAACATGATGATGTGGAGTTTTTCTGAAGACTAGATTTTGGTGAAATAAGAGAAAATAAATTAAACCGAAAAGTTTTATTAATTACGTGTTGAATCAGTAAAGATTTGTTCAAGAAAAAATTACGAGGGAAATAGGGATAAATAATAAAATCAGAGTGTAATAAATTAGACTTGGAAAAAGTTAAATTTTTATTTTTGAATTTTAGTTTTTTATTAGAAAAAACGTTTTCGAAAATCATGCAATTAAACTGGTATCAACTGAGTCTTATTCATTCAAAAAAAGAAAAATGACAACAAGCCACTTTATTCTTCTTCTTTTAAATAAAGTTTTCAACTCAAAAGCTTTCAAAAAATTCTCTCAAAATTTATCATAAGGTAGTGAAAGTAAATATATAAATCTCGACGACATTTACATATTATTGAGGCTTTTTACAAAAGGGTATGATGAAGGCAAAAATCCTTGTTTTGAAACCTTCTAGGGTAGTTAGAAGTGTCCAACAGTCTTGAAAGATTTACTGAACAGGAACAAGCGCCTTAGAGTTGTGCTGTAGAATCAGCAAACAAATCTGCCTTTCCCGGTCTTTTTCCAAGACTGGAGCTTAAACTCAGAGTGTTAAAAGTAACATCTGAGTTATTTTTGAGTTTTTGAGAACCAACTGAGCTTGCGTTTTCTTTATCCTTTGTCTTGGTAGACAAAGCGCTTTGACTAAGTGTATTATTATTGTTATTTGCCTTGACAAATCTGCCTTGTTCTCTCTTTCTGCTATTTGCCAAGTCTTTTCTAACAGTATAGCGGATACTTTTCCATTGTCTACGTTGCTTCTTTTCAAGGAACTTCTCGACTTTAAGCTGTCTTTCAGCCTTGGTCAGCTTTCCAACATAGTTTTCTTTATATGCTAATTTCTGGCCAAAAAGCTCGGAATCTCCTTTGGTCTCATTAGACTCTTGAGATTCCGAGGGTTTTTGCGAGGTAGAAGCATATAACTCTTTCATGATTGGAAAGGCTAAAGCATTGTAGATAGGAGAAGTGAGAATTGAGCTGATTTTGAATTTTTCTGTAGTGCCGGTTGTGTTTGTAAGCTTTTGTAAATCTTGGATCTTGGATTCCACATCAAGAGTGAGGTACTTGGCGATACCAGAAAGCGGGTTTTGTTTGTTTCTAAACAAACTTTCAATGTAGTTTTCGCTTTTAAAAGGTTTATCAGATGATGGCTCTTCTTGTATGTGAGTGACTCTGATAGGCTTGGGGATGTTAATAGGACGGACCATTGGGATAGGGTCTTCAGCCTTCATCGAGTTATCTGAAGAGCTGTCGAGGTTTAGATCAAGGAACTTTTTCCCGAGCAAGCTTCCGTCTGAAGTGTTGGAACTATCAGAACATTCAGAAAGTCTGCGTTTTTTGACAGTGCCAAAAGGAGAGCTGATAATTTGAGAATTGGAAAGAATAAGAGGGGTGGTTTGATCCATGAGAAGTAGTGTAATTAGGATTGGGAAGTAATAATTTTAATTCTGGTACAATTTATATTTTGGGAACACGAAGTCTAATTCAATATTTTGATTATATTTTGAAAATGATGAAATAAGAAGTAATTTTTTAAAATTGGATTAACCGTAGTGAACATGTCGATAAACACTTATAAAAAGTGTATTAAAATTTGAAATTTGCCTTGGAGGCAAAGAAATTTGGGTCGAAGAATCAAGAGCGTTAGTGAAACTGATAAATCCTAATTCTTGTAGCATTTGTGTTTTGACAGAGAATTTATTTTGAAAAAAAAAGAGTCCAAAAATATTTTTTGAAACGGTCATAAATTTGTTCCGGCAGATCCAACTCATATAGAGGCATATTGATTTCTTATCAGAATACGGTAAATGAATAAATATCCTCTTTAGGAAAGAGGATTTTTCTGAAGTTTTGTGTATTCAAAATCCGAAAGGAGAGGGGGTCCATGTTTTAGCGCGCAGAAATTCAAAAAATTTTTTCCTCTCTGATGATAAAATTTATCTGAAAAAGTCTAGTTATTGGCTCTTGAAAGTTCCTATTCCGGCTGTAGGTTTGAGATCCAACCAACTCTCTTGTTTGTAATTTACTGGGAAAATAAATTCAAAAATCAAGGACAGCCAAGTCTTTTTGAAAAATCCCGTCTTCTAATCTTCTCTCTGTGTTTTCAGCAAGTTGTTCTGATGCCTTTTTCCAAGCGTATGGGCTTGATATGCCTCTTCATTGGAATGAATTGTCAAGCATAATTTGCATTGAACTGTCCCAAGATAGTTTTTGATAAAGAGAGGTTGGTTCACATTTTGAGAGTTTTGATTGTCTTCTTGGGGAGGATTTTGAATGGAGATTTGGTGATTGAATGGAGTACTTTGAGGTTCCATCAAGATGAGGGGTTTGAAGGAACTTCTAATGCGAGTTGAATTCAATTAAAATTTTAAATATGTCAAGGTAAAAAAAATAAATATAGGCAGAAGAAAATTTTTCGAGGATAAGAATTCCGAAATTTCTTTTTTGTAAAAGTTGAGATTTCAATGGAGGGGTTGCAAATTAGTTTAATATGTATGATCTTTTAAATATTTTTAAGAACTATTATAAATTTATAAATGACATTAGAATCGAATATTTATATCTTAAGAATGCATAATAATTTCCTACCTATAGCCTATGACCTAAATCCTAAATAATAAAATCCTGTGTAATTCTTATTTCTTTTGCTCCTCACTGAAGATTCTCTTGTAGTTATCAAGCATTTCACCCATCATCTTATGGGACATTTTAGGACCAAGATCGTTAACAACAAAGAGAGGAACTTTTCCATTCAAAGCTTGGCAGACTTTTGTCTTGAATTTGAAGGCATCTTTTTCACCAGGAATTTCTTCAATTAACCAATAATTCATTTTGATTTCAGCTCTAACAAGCTTGTCATACAAAGGACAATCATCTCTTTCCACACTCTTGACCATCACAACATAGTACTTGTGCTTTTTATCATAAAGGCCAAGTTGCTTCACGAGTTTTGCATGATCTTTATTATTCAAGTAAAGCCTTTGGTAAACAAAATCTCTGTCTGACATTGGGAAAGGCAAAGGCATGTGGATATAAACAACATCAGCATTATCATTGATTTTTTCAACAACTTTGAATTCTTTAGGAGCGGGCTTGGCTTTCTTCATGCATTCAGGGTCATGTAACATTCTAAAGAAGTTTGCAGGCTTCACACCCTTGATAGTCCCTTCAATACTCAATGTAATAACTGTTTCTCCTTCAGCCTTCTTCTTGAATATCTTTAAAGTTGAATCTATTGAGTCGAAGTTAGAGACACAGCTTCAAAAAAAGAATCGGGTTACCAGGATAATCTTTTCTAAGGACTCCTTCATAAACTGGTTTCCAGCAATTTTCTTCAGTACATTCTTCTTCAATGACTTTCTTGAAATCTTCGATGGAGATGTCGAGGCCTTTAGTATCCATAAGGTGGAGTTGCTTTTGTTTTGAATTATTTTTATTATTATGAAAATTAACTGTTCAACTGTCCTTAAATAGTTCGCAGTATTACAACTTTGATAATTTTTTATGATCGGAGTTTGATAGGGGATTTTTTTAGTAGTCGAAGATTTGTAAAATTTAAAGATATTATCAGTACAGCAAAAAGCAAATCTGGTTTGCAAAAATTATTATAATTATGAAATATAGAAAAATGAGATTTTACAGTATTTGAGATTATCTGTATCTTGATTCTCAGGCATATTGACTTTGAATTCGACAAGGACACCTCAGGATTGAGAATTTCTCTATTAGGCTCTGTGCATGGTGGACTCTTTAGGTATTATGGAAGGCTCTGATTCTAAATAGGTGGAGATTTAGAAAGAGTCCTGGCTCAGGAATGAGTCTGATGTGATTTTGATATTGTAGACAGGGATTTTTTGCCTTTTGAAGTGAATGAAGAATAACTCGAAAATTTGAATCAGAGAGCGTTCGCTTTGATAGAGCGTTTAGCTTAAGAAGAAAGAGCTAGGGATCTCTAATAGTCTTCAAGATCTGAACTCAAGTTGGTGATTTCCAGACGTGAAATTTTTGTTGGAGAAAAGGGAATTTTGTTGGAGACCAATTCTCTGATTCAGGATGAATAATTAAAATACATTAAATTTTTGCCTTGTCTATTTTTGATACAGAAGAGAGTCAATGACAAGAGAGAAATGTCAAATGTGATCGAGAGGGATATTCAGAGAGACAAGGAATTGTTGATCTTCTCTTTGTGAGTTCTGCTCTTCAAGAGTTGTTTTGGTCCATCAATTAAGTTCTTGGAAAATAATTTCATTAAAATTTGTTGGAATCTTTGATTTTCCCCTCTCATTCAGAATTTTCATTTTGGGTACGAAAATCTCAAGAACTGCTCAAAACAACAAATAGAACTAATTGAATTCCACCTGATAGGAAACGCTCTGATTTGAAGTTGTCAGAAATGAGTAATTTTATCTCAGAATTCCTGAATAAAAATAGTTCCCAAGCCTTTTTTATCCCCTTATTAAAATCAAAAAGATCAGCATTTTTAGATGAGACTATTGTTGCTTCTCTTCGCTTTCATTACTTTCTCAAACACAACAACAGTCCTCCCAGTAAAGACTCTCCAAAACCCTGTCATTACATTTGGTTCTTGTTTAAACCTTCACCAATATTCACATCCAAATCCAATCATTTTTCAACATATCCTCCAGCAAAATTCCGATGTCTGGATCTGGATCGGAGACATTGCTTATTTCCCAGCCAATGCTGAAGATGCAGAGCACATGGTCAACTCCTTCAATAAAGTCAAGAACATCCCTTTTTACAAGGAGCTCAAAAAAAGAACTCCTGTGATTGGAATGTGGGATGATCATGACTATGGCCAAAATAATGGTGACAAGAAATACAAGCATAAGGAAAGAAACAAGCAGTTTTATCTTGATTTTTTAGATGAGTCAGCAGATAGTCCTCGAAGAACAAAAGATGGCCTTTATGAATCATATTATATCGGTGATGAGACTAAGGTTAAAGTCATTTTGTTGGATGTTCGTTATAATAAAGATCCGCCTTCAATCTTCGGTGGAGGAGACATGCTTGGAGAGAATCAATGGAAATGGTTAGAGGAGGAATTAGAGAATAATAAAGCTCAATTTACACTGATAGCATCAGGATCTCAAGTGTTGACAAATGACATAGTTTTTATAGAGACTTGGTATGCAGCAAGTCGTGAAAGGCTTTTTGAGCTGATAAGGAAATACAAATTAAGTGGAGTGATTTTACTTTCTGGTGATGTACACTTTGCAAAAATCTTAAAGCATCCTTGTCCTGAAAGAATTGGGTACAATTTATACGAGTTTACCTCGAGTGGATTGACGGAATCTCCTCCATTCCCAGAACCTGAAAAATTGGTCAGCGAGCTGTTCTTAGATACTTATAATACCCAGAAAGATAGAGTTTTTCAAAGGAACTTCGGAGTATTGAGGTTTAGTTTTGAAGAAGAAAGAAGTGTGATTTTAGAAATAAGAAATGAAGAAGGGAAGGTTGTCTTGCAGAAGAAGATTGAGTCAAGTGAGCTACAGTTTAAAGAAGAAATTATTGATTTGGATTCGACAACTTGTATAATGGATACGAATCCTTATTGGAGATTGATCAAGAAGAATTTGTTGGAAATTAGGAAAGGGAATTTCTTTGTCATAAAATATGCACTCAGACATATTCGGTCTGTCTTTCATCACATGGACCGCAAATTAAAAAATATTATTGTGTTGATTGGAATTGGATTTTTGGTTGCGATTTTCTTGCTTTTGTTCAAAAACAGAATTTTGGCTTATTTCTTCAAAAAACCATCTGCAAGAATTCAGCAGGAAAAAGTGAAAACTTCTTGAGGGAGAATGCCCTGAATTCTGATTGATACAAATTAGTTTATGATGTTTAAAATCCTGAATTATTAAGAGATGTATTGTATACTATACATTTTTCAAACAAAAAAATGAAAATTTTTTATTGAGTTTGTTGATTTGGTGTAGCTCCTTTATTTACCTCTTGTTTTTCCAGTCTCACAGAATTTCTACGTTCTTCTTCAGTCAAAGGACACTTTGGACGGTAATTATTATCGTAATATCTATATCCTTGATATGCTGCAAACAAAGCCAATCCTCCCCTATAACCTTAAATTCAAATAATATTCCCTTTGTACCAAAAAAGTTTTCTGACATCGAATTTTTTTCCAGCGACTTGAGTTTTAAAGTAATCATCCGTATACAAATGTTCATTATCATATTGTGTTCTTTTTTCATCATCAATCAGGGTTTGATAGGCATTTGTCAAATTTGCAAAGTAATCCTATTGCTTGATGAATTAACATTCGACTATAACACTATACTTCACTGCCTTTACAAATATCTGGGTGGTATTTACGAGCTAATGCGGATGATTATTTGAAGGATATTCGAGATTTTACCAAGATCTTTGTATTTTTGGATGATGACGCCCTTTTCTGCATCTTTAGGGACCCCAAGGATTTCATAATAGTTGCCTTTGATAATTGGGGGCTTGATCTCACAAAAGAGTCTTTGGGAAAATACTTGACCTTTCAACACTCTTTTACCAACAAACATCAATCTAACTCGAGTCAATAAATTTTAAGTTATGATATTTCAAAAATTTTCCTGACCCTTAATGGTAAATCAAAAGAAAGAAATATCTAGAAAAAAGGCAAGTTCCTTTTTGAGGGGAGGGAAAATGCAAATCAAAGAAAAAGATCATGAAATTTTAATGGAAAGATTCAGGAAACAATGCCTGGAAAAAGAATATTTTGTTAGGAGAGGAAAAAATTGCTGATTTTTTTTTTTTGGTGATTTGAATTCGTCATTCGATCTGAAATAACTCATTGTTTTCGTCAAGAACACTTTCTCAGCGTATTCTCAAGCTTTGTTTTGTTTGAAATTTTTTTTTTTATTTTTTCTCGAAAAATTTTTTCGTTGATTTTTGCCATTCGACAAGATTATCAAACCTGAGTATTTGGCATGAAAAAAATTTTTATTTTTCCAAATTCATGATTTTTTCATTTAAAATTTTGTAAAAAATTTTCCTTTCTGAACAATTAGCATCAAAGAGTTTCAGACTGAAACAACTCACAGTTTCACAGGAAGTGTAACTTCTAAAGTGAGGAAATATTTCCACTCGTTACCAGAATTATTTTTAGTTTTCCCCTCACATATCACATATCATGAGACACATTTAATAAAATATCCAAGAACAAAAGCTTTTAAATTTTAGAATAAGTTCGAGAATATGGATTTCCAAAACAGAGCCGGAGCTAAGCCAGGTGGTGGTGGCGTTGCCAGTATATCAGATGCCAACATTGAAAGAAGAGAAAGACTCAGAAAGCTTGCCTTAGAAACCATTGATATCACCAAGGATCCTTACTTTATGCGTAACCATCTCGGAACATACGAATGTCGTCTTTGTCTGACCCTCCATCCCAACGAAGGCAGTTATTTGGCCCATACTCAAGGTAAAAAGCATCAGACCAACCTGGCCAGACGTCACGCTAGAGATAACAAGGAAACTGTGGTCGTTCCTCAACCAAAAGTGAAAGCACCAAAGAAAAGAGTTATTAAGATCGGCAGACCAGGTTATAAGGTCGTAAAGCAAAAGGATCCTGAAACTAACCAGAAATCTTTGTTGTTTGAAATTGATTTTGCAGAAGTTGACCCAACCTTTGTACCAAAGCATAGATTCATGTCTGCTTTCGAGCAAAAACAGGAGGTTCCCGACCAAAAATATCAATACTTGTTGTTTGCTGCTGATCCTTATGAAACTGTTGCCTTCAAGATTCCTAACATGGAAATCGACAGAAGCGAAGGCAGATTCTATTCTAATTGGGATAAAGATACCAAGAGATATACAATTCAAATTTATTTCAAGGAAAGAGGCAATCAACCTTTACCTTCATTACCACAAAAACCTGCAGCTTTCGCTCCTCTTGGTGCTAAACATTAATTTGGGAATTTGAAAGAAAATGATGATGAATGCTGTCTGGTTTGGTTTGATATTATTTTTGCAATGTGTGTATATAATTAAGAGAAGAAGAAGAGCATGATTACTTATTTGATTATAAACACTCAAGGAAACAAAGTATGTATTCATATAATTATTATTTGATAAAAACTCAGCTCCAAAAATTTGAATCATCGTTGAATGAGAAAGCGTTTCAATTGGTGATAAGAATTGAAATTTTTTTTTTCTGAATTTTTCGAAAGATATTATTCTGCATAAAACGAAATTTTTTACTTATTTTTTTGGAGAGGCTCCAGTGAAAGAGATGGAATTACTTGTTTTTTTTTCTTTTTTTTTACAAAAAAGCTTCACAAGAGACAAACAAAAAATTTTCGAAAAACATTTTTAAAGAATTTTCCTTTAAAAAAATTTGACCAGAAAACTTTGACTGAATGACAATCAAACAGAATTTTCCCCTTAAACACAAACAAGCAAGAAATTTTTTTGTCTATGGTCCTCCGAAAAACTTCTGAAAAATCACAACGATAAACTATTCAAAGTTTACGAGAAACAAAATCTCATAAACTTCATAAAAACTAATTATCATCATATCATAGGGATTTTTAACGAAACATTATTAATTAGTAAATTTTTAAAATCCTTTTCTAACTTGGGTGATAAAAAACCTCTTTATCTTGCTACTATTATTGTTGCCCTGTTTCCTTTTTGCTTCTGACAATCCATTCTTATCACATAAATACATGAGAATGATTTTTTAAAGAGTTTTTGAAGAATTTTTCAAGTTAATTGATATGCAATCAAGTAATAAAATATTTTTTTATAATTCGTATAGAGTGTATACACAAATAGATAAACAGAATATTAAGATATATAGAGATCAAATCAGATCTATGCTATAAGTTTACAAAAATTTCAGAGAATTTTTATAAACAGTTAAAGCGGAGTTGAGACTTGATTTCTTATTTTTTATACAATAAGTAAGACATCATTAATTAAGCACTGAGAGAACTAGACTCAGCAATATTGATGCCAATTCTACTCCAAATACTTTGAGAGACTTCAGCATCATTCTTTTGAGCTTCTTTAGGTTCAAAGATCTTGACTTCACCATAAATCAAAGTGACTTCAAGTTCACCATTTCTGACTTCAACACAGTCATCTTTTTGAAGAATATTGCACACAAGCATGCCATCCATATAAGGGTGATAATGGAGAGTTCTGGTTTGGGGATGAAGAGAATTGGTGAAAGCAAAGAGATGACTTCCTCTACTGAAAGCATAGAAGTTATCATCGGAATATCTTTGGATTTGTTCTTCTTTGTAAAACTCAGTGTTCTTTCTGATTTGATTGAGAGTCTTGATGAAGTTATAAATGTCAGATTCAGTGTTCATACTGCCCCAAAGAGCTTCTCTGTTAGCAGGATCTTGTCCACCACTGTAATTTTGTTCATCACCATAATAAACAATGGGGATGCCAACTGAAGTAATAGAGAAAGCCAAAGCAGCTTTAAACCCTTGAACTTCACTGGTCTGACTGAGATAACGGGGGTTATCATGATTGTTGATGAAATTACCCAAGACAGTGATATCAGGCCAGGTAGCATAAGCACCTTCATAATAATGTTGGATACTGTTCATAGATCCGCTTTCTTGGAAAGAATAACGAAGAGTTGAGTACAAAGCGTAGTTAAGAAGAGCGTCAACAGGGCCTTGGTAACCAGCAAGATAGTTCAAGTCCATGTTGAGGACCTCACCGAGAGTATAGACACCGACAGCTTGGCTGAATTCAGCCCAGAAATCTTTGGAAACATGGGGAACAGTGTCGATTCTCAAGGCATCGAAATTGTAAGTGTTTACAAAATCTTTGGCCCATTCGATAAGAGTCTTGCGGACATAAGGGTTGTTTTGGTCAAGATCGGGAAGGCCGCTTAACCAACAGATTTCAACGTCAGGTTGATGTCCAAAATCGATATCATCACAACTTTTATAGTTGTTGTAATATCTAGCATCGTTGAAAGGAATGATATTTGAAAAATTAAAGTTATCGACATAACCCATGTGATTAGCAACAACATCGACCATGACCCAGATATCTCTGGAGTGACATTCATCGATGAGTTGTTTAAGTTCTTCGGGAGTGCCGAATTTTTCATTAATACTATATAAATCACTAGCCCAATATCCATGATAACCATCAGGAGTATTGGCAACAACAGGAGAAATCCAAATAGCATCAAAACCCATACCCTGAATATAATCAAGGTTGCTTTGGATGCCTTGGAAAGTTCCTCCGCAGTATTTAGTGAGATCAGTGCAAGGAGTGTCATCACCATCTGTTCTAGCAAATCTATCAGTGATGATTTGATAGATAGATCGTGATTTCCACTCTTCGGCTGTTTTGGAGAAGACTGTGCTGATGAGAACAGCAGCCATAAGTAAGAAAGTAGTAGAGAATTTCATTTTTTTAGAGTTAAGAAATTGTTAAAGATGTTGTTGATTAGAGAAATCAAATTTGTTATTATAAAATGGAGAAGTGGGCTGGGTATTTATAGACAAATATCCTGCGAATGATTTTTCCTAAACCATTGGAATCTTAAAACCATTCACGATGGATTTCTTGCCTTAAAATAATTAATTACAGCCAAGAAATGTCCTGAAAGAAAGTTCGATGATGCTTCAGTTTAATTTTGGATCCTTTGCCCATTTCTAAGACTTTCATTAATTCCCATCATCATCTTCGTTGGGATCAACAGCCATCATCTCTTTGTAAAGCAAAACATTCAAGCGAATAAAACTAAAGATGTTGGATAAACTTAACCAACTTCTTATTGAAAGTGGAAATGTTAGTAAGAAAAGTGGGTTATTCTATATTATCACTCACAAAGATGAAGGGAGAATTTTTTTTCATGACGAAATGAAACGCCCGGAAAAATTATTGATCGAATGATCTATGAAATCCAGATTTGATGGAGTTTTTCTCTAAACAAAACTTTCTTAAACCAGCCAGGATTGATTGGGATGATATCATACTGATGAACTCGGCTTCTAAGGAGGGAAGGAGTGTCATAGGGGGTCTCATACAAAAAGATATGAAATTGATTGGAATGGTGAATTAAAGTTGGCTGATTCGAAATTTCTAGAAGGGGAAGCTTTAATTTGGAAAGAAATTCAGTTTCTTTTGATTCGATAATTTCACATTTAATTAATTTGCTCATTTCTAAAGTCTAAAAACTTTTTTTTGATGAATTTCCAAGACTTTAATTCGCCATTTTGGAAGCTCCTTTTTTTCGTAATGAGCGGGACGGGAAATCTGTATTTTTCGAAGGCATCATCAGAATTTAACGAATTTTCTATGTTGATTTCTGATGACGGGAGATGAGATGTTGGTTGAGTTCTGTAATTTTCGAAAGAAAGAAGGCCCTTATAATTTTGATCATGAAAAAAATTAACAATGAGAAGAAGTTTGCTGGGTCTATTTTCTCCTCCTTGGCCAAGGGTTTTGAATTGAAAAATTTTTAACAACTTTTTTTTTTAAATAATCAGAAATTGACTTCATTTGACGATGTTAGATGAGAAAAGTGCAAATGTTATGGGGGATTTTCTGTTTTTTCAGTGTTCCAGAAGAATATTCAAAAAGTTTAAATCTATTGATTCTTCAACTGAAGTCAGTACTTAATTTTATCTTCACTGAAAAGAAGCAAATATTGAATCAAATCAGTATGAGTCCAGGTTATGTGAACAAAGCTTTTCAGAAATAAATCCTTTCACATGATGAATAGGAAATGACAAGATCTGATTGAATTAAAAATGGGGAAAACTTTTTTTAATTAAACCCCATTGAAGTTAAAATATCAAAACACGACTGTATCCAAAGTATAAATCTTAATTATGTCTGCATTTTTCTGTCAAGGAGTTCCACAAAACATTCCCTCTTCTTCTCAAGGTATCTCAAAATTTTGATCCAAAATTCTTCAGTTTCTATTTTGATTAAACGCAGGATCATGGGTTTAAAGAAAAGTAACTCTTTTTTCTTAGGTGATTATTACATTGTTTTCCTTGACTTTGAGTCTATTCTTCTCATAGAAATGAAAGCTTGAAGAGCTTTTGGTTAAATTTGGAGTCTCAGAGTGCTATATTATTCAAATAAGCCAATTGAAAAGGGTTTTTATCTTATGAAAGAAAGGGTAAAAAAATAATTAAAACTGAAGTTTATTCAAATACTGTGTGTCATCGCGTTAATGTGTTGATTAAATTCGTTTAGAAATACTAATCTTAGAATTTTTTAACTAACTATCACTAATGAGTACAAACATGCTTGAAAAGCACTCTCTTCCTCAGATTCCTGAAGAAAACAACAAAACAAGTTTAAACTCTCTTTTTCCCTTCCTCCTTATCTTTTCTCAGATGATGAAGACAACTATGTCTTGAATGCCGACTTGAAAATGGCTACTCCATTCGATACTCTCAGAATTTCTGAAGTAAAAGTCCTCCCATAAACTCTTGGCTAATTTCTTTGGCTAATACCGACTCGCTTCCTCCTGGCGAACTCAACAGAAGAAAGAGCAGTGACGATGGTTCTTTTATAATTTCGCACAGCAGCCAGTAAGACTAGTGAATATTCCTCAAAGAACTAAGCCTTTTCTTAGTATGAATAAACCTGTCGTGCGCTTTGAGACAACTCTTTCTGTGAATTTGTATCAAATCAAAGAAGTCTTTGAGAAGATTTGCAAGAAAAGGTAAAGCCGTTTTATTTAGAGAATATTGAATGAATATGAAAAAGAGGATTTGAGATTGTTGATGATGAAGGTGATCAAGTTACGGCCGTCAATAAAAAGACTGCCAATTGGAAGGACTTGCTTTTCAGCTGCATCCCAAGCTCTTCAAAATCCTATCAGAATCTTACTGCTATTCGTCTCCATAGCAAAACCAATAAAGTCACCTGTATTAGAAGAATAACTCTCAAAGCTCTCCTTGGTGTAAAATTGAAGGGATTAGGGCTAAAAATCTCATAATTTTTGAAGGATATGAAGCTTGCTAACGCAGTGTTCTTGGACTTTGAACGTGACTTGGAAGCTTATAATGGCAAACGTAAAGAAGAAATTATCGAAAAAGGAAGTAATCTTTTCTCACAGGCGCTGCGCTTTCACCAAGAATGAATGGTACTTCATTCTTTACTGATAATGTCTTGAGCACTTCAATGACCGGAAGCAAAGGCATGAAGTATATGCAAATGAGAGATGATACACATGGAGATATCGATGAGAATATTATATCAACTCAAAATCTTGAAAGCTCTTCATTTTATGAGTTTAGAAAGATTTTGTCATCAGATCAATACAGCATCGGAAAGAAAGTCGCTGAGTTTTTGGTTGATTTTGCTGGAAATTACAAGTCTATCAAAGAATCCGCTGAACTGTTACCTCAACCTGTAAATTGAATTGGATCTTGAAATAGTCTAATTTTAATGAAAAGATGGAGAGTGTATACTTGTTGGTGAATGAGGTTACTGAGACCTTCTTTGCTGATTTCAATTATGGCAAGTCTGAAACCAAACAAATGATGCCATATTGTAAAATTTCCGTCGAAAATTATATCTTTGATAAAGTAAAGATGGAGGTGATACAAAAGTTCTTATTCTCATTATAGGTGTATTCACAATTGTTTGCAATGTACTTGGCAAAATTCGATAAACCATCCCAAAAGTACACTGACAAAGTCCATGAAATCAACCAAAAGAGTGATAATGTCGAACAATTTAAATTCTTGGATATTCCACAAAAGTTTTGGTTAATAAAGAAAGATAAATTGGATGAGAATAACAAATTGATTGAGCCTTTCGAACCTCAGCAGATCCCATATATCGATGCTATAAATGAGCTCAGCAAATTATCTAAGCTCAAGTGTCCAAGAGAAAAGCTCGGAGTTCTTTTGATGATGCACAGTTTGATGAAATCTGCTGTTGTTGACTTCCACAAGGGTAAAGAAGAAGTCTGCTCGATGGATGAAGAACTTCCCATTATGATTTATATTCTTCTTCACGCCAAGATGGAAAATGCTGCAGCTGAATTGAACTTTGTTGATGATTATGTCCAATTTGATCCTACCTTAGAAAGTGAAAAAAGACTCATGACCAACCTTAGAGTAAATTGATTATTGGAAAAGGAAAACTTTAATTTTTATAGGTGTCAATTCAATATATCGCAGATGAATGGCTTCAAAACTAAGAGGTTGATTGTATAAAGTGAGATCTGAACTTGAACAGGTCTGTTGTTGAAAGATAATGACATAAATTTTCATAATTTTTTTAAGTTATTGACTGAGCTTTTGAGGGATAAAATCTAAGTCTGATGCTGATGAATAGTTTTCATATAAAATCTGTTCATTCTGATTTATTGTGTATTTCTTCTTGATAAAGAGAAACACTTGTATCCACTAAAAACCGAAAATAATTGAAACAAAGAGATTTCCTGTGGTTTTTGAAAAGGAATAAAAGAAACGTATTGATAAAAAAAAATCTTAATTAGCAGAGAAATAGCTAATCAAATACAGGATGACAAAAACACTGACAATAAGTATTGTTTCATATCCATCTCTACGTTCCAAAAAGGGCTTCACGTGATTATCCATAACCCGTCGATAGAGGCTTGGTCTTCTCATTGAACTGACAGTTTTCTTCGTGCTCTTTGCATATTTTTGTTTTGTTTCCCAATCATCTTGCTGAGCAGATCTTTCTTCCAAATTATTTTCCTCAATAATATTAGCTGAATTAGTCGTTCTTCGTTGTTGCTCAGGCTGAACTTTTTCTTCTTCTATGAGCACTGTATTGCGGAGTCTTACACATTCATGTTTATCATTAAAACGATGTCTTTTATTGAGGAAAAATTAATAAAGAATAAATGAATAGACCTCTACCTAAGGCAAAATTCTTGGGAGCAATCTTTGCAGACATTTGTATTTAAAGCAGTCAGTTTCGTTTTACAATTGAGTTCAGAGCAAGCTTTGAGTCTTTGTGCTTGGATTACTTCATAATTTTCTGCTTTGCACTCTTTTTCAAAGTGATCTTCCCACTATTGATGATTAATTACCTATAGAAATCTTATTCCTACGCATTCTTGTTGATTAGATCTTCCAGCATCATATTGAAGAGTTTTAAGGCATATAGGGCATTCAATTGTATGGATATCTCCCTGATTTTGATGTCGACAATTATGAGCTGAAACGCTGCGGTGATCTAAACAAAACTGGAATCATTAGAGGACAAGAGCACATGAAAGAAGTACGATATCTTTGCAGAAAGAGCAAGTGAAAGGAATAAAGTCTTTTTGTCGACAAGTAGCATAAGAACAATGCTGTCCCAAGTTTTGGAAGTCCATTTCGGAATTTAGTAGAACTCTCGAAATTGATTAATTATGAAGTTTCGATTATCTTTATTAGCAAAATTAAAAGAAATTTCGACGTTACCTAATTACTCCTTACTTTTGCTCGGCGAACCGATTTTTTTCGGGAAAAAGTTTTTCTTCATATTGAATCAAGTTAATTATTTTTAAGATAGAGTTTGATAAAAACT
>Ga0182738_1003115_pt1 | contig 19174 bp, 19 predicted proteins | sample eDN5th30CBELigMG_FD_128876 | JGI IMG/M metagenome (GOLD analysis project Ga0182738, IMG submission 128876) | Enriched Miracle-Growth compost microbial communities from Emeryville, California, USA - eDNA 5th pass 30_C BE-Lig MG (version 2)... ... | reverse complement strand
GTTCATGATGGTGGCCATCATGCCCATGTAGTCGGCCGTGGCGCGGTCCATGCCCTGGGCGCCCGGCGCCACGCCGCGGAAGATGTTGCCGCCGCCGATGACGATGGCCAGCTCCACGCCCAGCGCGGCGACCTCGGCGATTTCCTCGGTCATGCGCACGATGGTGGCGCGGTTGATGCCGTAGGCGTCTTCGCCCATCAGCGCTTCGCCGGAAAGTTTGAGAAGAACCCGTTTGTACGATCTGCTGCTCATGGCGGTCATCCCCAGTGCAATACCGACGAAAAGTGTAAGCCAGGCGGGACGGGCGCCGGCCCGCCCCGCGCGGGGAATCAGCCCCGGCCGGCCGCGGCCGCGGCCACTTCGGCGGCGAAGTCCGACGTCTTCTTCTCGATGCCCTCGCCGACCACGTACAGCACGAACTGCGTGATCGAGGCGCCCTTTTCCTTGAGCATCTGGGCGACCGATTGCTTGTCGTTCTTGACGAAGGGCTGCGACAGCAGCGTGACTTCCTTCAGGAACTTCTGGACCGAGCCTTCGACCATCTTGGCGACGATGTCGGCGGGCTTGCCGGACTCGGCGGCCTTCTGCTCGGCCACCGAGCGCTCGGTGGCGATGTCGGCGGCGGCCACGCCGTCGGCGTCCAGCGCCTTGGGCTTGGTGGCGGCGATGTGCATGGCCAGGTCCTTGCCCACTTCCTCGGCGCCGGCGTATTCGACCAGCACGCCGATGCGCCCGCCGTGCACGTAGCTGGCCAGGGCGTTGGCGGTCTGGATGCGCTGGAAGCGGCGGATCGCCATGTTCTCGCCGATCTTGCCGATCAGGGTGGTGCGGGTGGTCTCGACCGTGCCGTCGCCGTAGGGCAGCGCCGAGAGAGCGTCCACGTCGGCCGGGGATTGCTCGGCGACCAGGCGGGCCAGGCCGTTGACGAAGGCGACGAAGTCGTCGTTCTTGGCCACGAAGTCGGTTTCGCAGTTGACTTCGATGACCGCGCCCTGCTTGCCGTCGGCGGAGATGAACAGGCCGATCAGGCCTTCGGCCGTCACGCGCGCGGCCGCCTTGCTGGCCTTGCTGCCCAGCTTGACGCGCAGGATTTCCTCGGCGCGAGCCAGGTCGCCCTCGGCCTCGGTCAGGGCCTTCTTGCATTCCATCATGGGCGCGTCGGTCTTCTCGCGCAGTTCCTTCACCATCGAGGCGGTAATTTCTGCCATGTTCGCTCCGTAATCTAAAACATGCCCCGGTCGTGCCGGGGCGTGCGGACTGCCCGGTCCCCGCGGGGCCGGCTCCGGCAAGGAAGGCCCGGCCGCCCCGACCGGGGGCCGCCGGGCGTTCCGGCTTATTGCTGCTTGTCTTCCTCGACCTCGACGAATTCCTCGCCGCCTTCGGCGATTTCCTCGACCAGGCCGTTCAGGTTCTGCTCGCGGCCTTCCAGCACCGCGTCGGCCATCGCCTTGGTGTAGAGCGCGATGGCCTTGGCCGAGTCGTCGTTGCCGGGGATGACGTGGGCGATGCCCTCGGGCGAGTGGTTGGTGTCGACCACCGCCACCACCGGGATGCCCAGCGAGCGCGCCTCGGCCACGGCGATCTTGTGGTAGCCCACGTCGATCACGAAGATGGCGTCGGGCAGGTTGTTCATGTCCTTGATGCCGCCGATGGACTTGTTCAGCTTGTCCATCTCGCGCTGGAACAGCAGGCCTTCCTTCTTGCTCATGCGCTCCAGGCCGCCGTCGGCGGCGAGCGCTTCCATGTCCTTCAGGCGCTTGATGGAGGTCTTGACCGTCTTGAAGTTGGTCAGCATGCCGCCCAGCCAGCGGCTGTCGACGTAGGGCATGCCGGCGCGGGCGGCCTCGGCGGCCAGCAGCTCGCGCGCGGCGCGCTTGGTGCCCACGAACAGCACGGTGCCGCCCTTGGCGGCGACGCCGCGCACGAACTTGGCGGCTTCCTGGAACTTGGCGACCGTGTGTTCCAGGTTGATGATGTGGATCTTGTTGCGATGGCCGAAAATGTACGGGGCCATCTTGGGGTTCCAGTAGCGGGTCTGGTGGCCGAAGTGGACACCGGCTTCCAGCATTTCGCGCATGGATACGGACATGGTTTTCTCCTAGGGTTGGGTCTTGCGCCGCCCCTGTACCGCGGCCACACTGTGGTGGCCGGCGGCACCCTTTGGCCGGGCGCGGCGCGCGATTTACTGCAAAAAGGTATTTACTGCAAAAGTGCTACAAGGATTTACTGCATCGGGCTTGCCGGTCGGGTTCACCCTGGGTTCGCCCCGAGTTCCCCCTGGGTTCCCCCTGAGTTCCCCATTCGGGCCCACCCGACCCATCTCCCCGCCTGCAAAGTTGGCGCGGATTCAGGTAAGCCTATAATTCTACTATTTTTCCACGCAAGCACTCAAGCCACATGGGCATAGTCACCGATCCCGCCGACCTCGACAAAATGCGCGCCGCCTGCCGGGACGCCGCCAGCATCCTGGATTTCATCGCGCCCCACGTCAAACCCGGCGTCACCACCGGCGAGCTGGACCGGCTGTGCCTGGAATTCCTGACCGACGAGCTCAAGGTCAAGTCGGCCACGGTCGGCTACGCGCCGCCCGGCTACCCGCCCTTCCCCGGCGCCATCTGTACCTCGGTCAACCACCAGGTCTGCCATGGCATCCCGGGCGACAAGGTGCTCAAGAACGGCGACGTGCTCAACATCGACGTCACCATCATCAAGGACGGCTGGTTCGGCGACACCAGCCGCATGTACTACGTGGGCGAGCCCTCCATCCTGGCGCGCCGCCTGACCGACATCACCTACGAATGCATGTGGCTGGGCATCGCCCAGGTGCGCCCCGGCCGCACCCTGGGCGACGTCGGCCACGCCATCCAGAAGCACGCCGAGAAAAACGGCTACTCGGTGGTGCGCGAATTCTGCGGCCACGGCATCGGCCAGCGCTTCCACCAGGACCCGCAGGTGCTGCACTACGGCAAGCCCGGCACCGGGGTCAAGCTCGTGCCCGGCATGATCTTCACCATCGAGCCCATGATCAACGCCGGCCGGCGCGAGATCCGCCAGCTGGCCGACGGCTGGACGGTGGTCACGCGCGACCACAGCCTGTCGGCGCAATGGGAGCACAGCGTGCTGGTCACCGAGGACGGCTACGAAGTGCTGACCGTCTCGCCCGGCATGCCCGCGCCGCCGCCCTTCGCCGGGGTGACGGGCGGCGCCAGCGCCGACAGCCTGGCCGCCTGACCCCGACCGCGCCATGCCGGCAGCCGACCTTGCCACCCTGCGCAGCCGCATGCAGGAACGGCGCCGCGCGGCGCTGGAAGACTTCCGCGCCCACCTGCGGCCCGACGTGCTGCTGGCCGAGCTGCGCCGGGTTACCGACCAGGCGCTGCGCGACCTGGTGCGCGCCTGCCCGCTGCCGGCCGGGGCCACGCTGGCGGCCGTGGGCGGCTACGGGCGCGGCGAGCTCTACCCCTATTCCGACGTCGACCTGCTGATCCTGCTGCCCGCCCCGCCCGGCCCGGCCGAGGAAGAAGCCGTGCAGCGGCTGGTGGCCGCCCTGTGGGACCTGGGCCTGGAGCCCGGCCACAGCGTGCGCACCATCGCCGACTGCGAGCGCGAGGCCGACGCCGACATCACGGTCGAGACCGCCCTGCTGGAATCGCGCTGGCTGGCCGGCAGCCGCACGCTGATGCGCCAGTTCGAGGCCGCCGTCAAGAACCGCCTGGACCCGCGCGCCTTCTTCCAGGCCAAGCGCGTCGAGATGCAGCAGCGCCACGCGCGCTACCAGGACACCCCCTACGCGCTGGAGCCCAACTGCAAGGAATCGCCCGGCGGCCTGCGCGACCTGCAGGTGATCCTGTGGATGGCGCGCGCCGCCGGCTTCGGCGAGAACTGGCGCCAGGTGGCGCGCGCCGGCCTGCTGACCGCCTCCGAGGCGCGCGACCTGCGCCGTGCCGAGCAGGCCTTCAAGCGCCTGCGCATCGAGCTGCACCTGCTGGCCGGCCGGCGCGAGGACCGGGTGCTGTTCGACCTGCAGCCGGCGCTGGCCCAGGTCTACGGCATCCCGGCCAGCGCCACCCGGCGCGCCAGCGAGATCCTGATGCAGCGCTACTACTGGGCGGCGCGGCTGGTCACCCAGCTGAACACCATCCTGGTGCAGAACATCGAGGAGCGCCTGTTCCCGCGCCCCGAGGAACAGGCGGTGGTGATCGACGAGGATTTCCGCAACCTGCACGACCGCCTGGACATCCGCCGCGACGACGCCTTCGAGCGCAAGCCCACCCTGCTGCTGCGCGCCTTCCTGGCCATGCAGCAGCATGCCGAGCTGACCGGCATGTCGGCGCGCACGCTGCGCGCGATCTGGCACGCGCGCCACCGCATCGACGCGCAGTTCCGGCGCAACCCGGTCAACCGCAGGCTGTTCCTGCAGATCCTGCAGCAGCCGCGCGGCATCGTCCACGAGCTGCGCCGCATGACCATGCTGAACATCCTGCCGCGCTACCTGCCGGTGTTCCGGCGCATCGTCGGCCAGATGCAGCACGACCTGTTCCACGTCTATACGGTGGACCAGCACACCCTGGCGGTGATCCGCAACCTGCGCCGCTTCACCATGCCCGAGCACGCGCAGGAATACCCGCTGGCCAGCCAGCTGATCGCCGAGTTCGACCGCCACTGGCTGCTGTACGTGGCGGCGCTGTTCCACGACATCGCCAAGGGGCGCGGCGGCGACCATTCCGAGCTGGGCGCGCGCGACGTGCGCCGCTTCGCCCACGAACACGGCCTGGACCCGGCCGACGCCGACCTGGTCGAATTCCTGGTGCGCCGCCACCTGCTGATGTCCTCGGTGGCGCAGAAGCGCGACCTGTCCGACCCCGACGTCATCCGCGAGTTCGCCGCCGAGGTGCGCGACGTGCGCCGCCTGACCGCGCTCTACCTGCTGACGGTGGCCGACATACGCGGCACCAGCCCGCACGTCTGGAACGCCTGGAAGGGCAAGCTGCTCGAAGACCTCTACCGCCTGACGCTGAACGTGCTGGGCGGCCAGGCGCCGGACGCCGGCACGGTGCTCAGCCAGCGCAAGGAAGAGGCCGCGCGGCTGACCCGCCTGGCCGGCCTGCGCGACGACGCCCGCGAGGCCTTCTGGAACGAACTGGACGTGGCCTATTTCCTGCGCCACGACGCCTCGGACATCGCCTGGCACACCCGCCACCTCTACCACCGCCCCAAGCCCGAGCACGCGGTGGTCAAGGCCCGCCCCACCGAGCAGGGCGAAGGCCTGCAGGTCATGGTCTACACGCGGGACGCCAGCGACCTGTTCGCCTGCATCTGCGGCTATTTCGGCGCGCGCGGCATGAGCATCCAGGACGCCCGCATCCACACCACCCGCCACGGCTGGGCGCTGGACAGCTTCATCGTGCTGGCGCCCGCCGGCGACCTGCGCGCCCAGGCCTCGCTGGTCGAGCACGAGCTGGCCGAGCGCCTGCGCGAGCCGGCCGCGGCCGCGGCGCCGCCCGAGCGCCACGGCCGGCTGCGCCAGTCGCGCCTGTCGCGCATCTTCCCGGTGGCGCCCCACGTCGAGCTGCACCCCGACGAGCGCAGCAAGTCCTGGCGCCTGTCGCTCACCGCCACCGACCGGCCCGGCCTGCTCTACGACCTGGCGCAGGTCTTCGCCGGCCACGACGTCAACCTGCAGACCGCCAAGATCATGACCCTGGGCGACCGGGTCGAGGACGTCTTCGTCATCGACGGCCCGGCCCTGGAAAAGCCGCGCAGCCAGATGCAGTTCGAGCACAGCATCCTGGACGTGCTGTCCGATCCCGAATCGGGCCGCAGCCGGGCGGCATGACGGGCACAACCCGGCCGCCGCCCCGGCGCAGGCCGCCCGCAGGCCCGGCGCGGCGCCCCTGCGCCGCTGCGGAACCTAGCCGCCTTTTGCCGGTCCGATCGCCACCATGACGCTCATCGCCCAACGCCTGCTCGTCCTCGTCGCCCTGCTGTGCCTGGCCGCGCTGGGCATCGCCCTGACTTCGCAATACGCCTTCGGCATGCTGCCCTGCGCCTGGTGCGTGATGCAGCGCCTGATCTACCTGGCCATCGCGGCGGCGGCGCTGGCCGGCGCCGCCGCGGGCCGCCGGCGCTGGCTGCGCCGGGCCTTCGCCCTGGCGGTGCTGGCGCTGTCCGCGGCCGGCGCGGCCGCCGCCTGGTACCAGTACGACGTGGCCGCGCAGATGTTCTCCTGCGACATGACCTTCGCCGACCGCTTCATGGGCGGGCTGGGGCTGGACGCCGCCCTGCCCTGGCTGTTCGGCATCCAGGCCAGCTGCATGGACGCCGTCGTGCACGTGCTGGGCGTCGAATACGCGCTGTGGAGCCTGGCACTCTTCGTGCTGCTGGGCTTGCTCGGCGCCGCGGCGCTGCTACGCCGCGGCTGATATCAAACATCATTTGCGGCGTAGCCCATGTTGAATTGCAGGCCGCCCTCCTCGGTCGCCTCGGCGCGGGTGCGGCCGAGTTGCTCCAGGTATTCGGGCGTGATGTCGCCGGTGACGTACTCGCCGTTGAAGCAGGACGCCTCGAAGCGCGTGAGCGCCGGGTTCAGCTCGGCGATGGCGCGCTGCATGTCGTCCAGGTCCTGGTAGACCAGGGAGTCCACGCCGATCAGCCGCGCGATCTCGTCCTCGTCGCGGCCGTGGGCGATCAGTTCCTGCTGGGTCGGCATGTCGATGCCGTACACGTTGGGATAGCGCACCGGCGGCGCGGCCGAGGCCATGTAGACCTTGTTGGCGCCGGCCGCGCGGGCCATCTCGGCCAGTTCGCGGCTGGTGGTGCCGCGCACGATGGAATCGTCGACCAGCAGCACGTTCTTGCCCTTGAACTCCATGCCTATGGTGTTGAGCTTCTGGCGCACGGACTTCTTGCGCACCGCCTGGCCCGGCATGATGAAGGTGCGGCCCACGTAGCGGTTCTTGATCAGGCCTTCGCGGTAGGGCAGGTTCAGGCGCGCGGCCAGCTGCATGGCGGCCGGGCGCGAGGAATCGGGAATCGGCATGACCACGTCGATGTCGCCCAGGCGCAGCGTGCGGGCCAGCTTGTCGGCCAGGCGCTCGCCCATGCGCAGGCGCGCGTCGTAGACCGAGACGCCGTCCATCAGCGAATCGGGCCGGGCGAAATAGACATACTCGAAAATACACGGCACCAGCTGCGGATTGTCGGCGCACTGGCGCTGGGAAATCCTGCCGTCCAGGTCGATGAACACCGCCTCGCCCGGCTGCACGTCGCGCACCAGGGCGAAGCCGCTGCCTTCCAGCGCCACGGATTCCGAGGCGACCATCCATTCGTCGCCCTGGTCGCCCTGCTGGCGGCCCAGGCACAGCGGGCGGATGCCGTTGGGGTCGCGGAAGGCCAGCACCCCGTAGCCGGCGATCTCGGCCACCACCGCGTAGGCGCCGCGCACGCGCCGGTGCACCGCGGCCACGGCGCGGAAGATCGCGCCCTCGTCCAGCGACACGCCGTTGGCGGCGCGCTGCAGCTCGTGCGCCAGCACGTTGAGCAGCACCTCGGAATCCGAGTTGGTGTTGATGTGGCGCTGGTCCACGCGGAACAGCGACTCGCGCAGCTCGCGCCAGTTGGTCAGGTTGCCGTTGTGGGCGAAGGTGATGCCGAAGGGCGCGTTGACGTAGAAGGGCTGGGCCTCCTCGGCGCTCTCGCTGGAGCCGGCGGTGGGATAGCGCACCTGGCCGATGCCGCTCATGCCCGGCAGGGCCCGCATGTTGCGCGTGCGGAACACGTCGCGCACCATGCCGTGCGCCTTGAACATGTTGAAGTGGTTGTTCTGCGAGGTGGCGATCCCGGCCGCGTCCTGGCCGCGGTGCTGCAGCAGCAGCAGGCTGTCGTAGATCAGTTGATTGACCGGGCCGCGGCCGACGACGCCGATGATTCCGCACATGATGATTTCCTGTTTCCGGGACCGCCCGGAGATATCCGAATCCGATTCAATAAGGCAGCCAGGCGGCCAGGTCGACCGGCAGCTGCGCCTTGACCGCCTGCAGCGCCCGCACCGCCGTGCCCGAGAACATCGCCTCGCGCCACCAGTCTTCCTGGGGCATGGGGGTGTAGCCCGCCAGCGCCACCAGCACCAGCACGATCAGCATGCCGCGCGCCAGGCCGAACAGGCCGCCCAGGCCGTGGTCCGCCGGGCTCAGGCCGGTGCTGCGCACCAGCGCCGACAGCGTCATGTTGACCAGCCCTATCCCCAGCAGCACCACGAGGAACACCGCGGCGTACGAAAGCGCCATGCGCAGCAGCGCGGCGTCTATCCATGGCGTCAGCCAGCCGTGCACGACCGGGCCCCACCAGATCGCGGCCACGAAGGCGGCCGCGTAGGCGATCAGCGACAGCATCTCGCGCAGCAGGCCGCGCACCAGGCCCAGCACGGCCGAGACGGCCAATATGGACAGCACCACGAAATCGAACCCGGTCACTGCGCCGCGATGAAGCCGTTGTCGTAGCCCAGCGTGCGCAGGCGCGCCTGGGCCGCCTGGGCCGCGTCGCGCGACGGGAAGGGGCCGACGCGCAGGCGGTACTGGCGCTTGCCGCCGGCCTCGACCGGCTGCACGAAGGCATTGGTCACGCCGGCCGCGTGCAGCTTGTCGCGCCGCGCCTGGGCGTCGGCCTGCGCGGTATAGGCGGCGATCTGCAGCACGAAGCCGCTGCCGGCGGCGCCCGGCGCGGCGGCCTGTCCGGCGCCGCTGCGGCCTTCGAGCAGCGCCCGGGCGTAGGCCTCGTCGCTCTGGCGCGGGGCGGCGGCCGGCGCAGGCGGCGGGGCCGGGCGCTCGGGCCGGGCCGCGGGCGGCTGGGTGGCGGGCGGCGCCGGCGGCGCGGCGGGGGCCTGCGCGGCCTGCCCCGCGCCGGCCTGGCTGCCCGGCAGCGGCGGCTCCGGCGGCGAGGCGCCGTCGGCCGGGGCGGAGCCCGGGTCCTGCGCATCGGCCGCGGCGGCCGGTTCGGGCTGGCCGGCGGGCGCCGGCAGCTGGGGCGGCGACAACTGCGGCTGGAAGGGCTGGTCGCGGTCGGGAATGCGGATGGGGATGTCGTCGGCCACCGGCACGGGCTCGGAATCCAGCACCATGGGCAGCACGATCACGGCGGCCAGCACCAGGGCCACGGCCCCCGCCAGGCGACGCCGGGCGCGGGCCCGGAGTTCGGCAGCCTGGGCTTCGCTGGATACGGACGGACGGGCCCTGCCCGTCTGCCCGTCAGACGGGGCAGTGTCTTTGCGACTGAACAATCCCATGGAGCATGAATCCCTAGCTGTCGGAGCAGGCGGTCCCGCGCGGGCCGATGCGCCAGGACACTAAGCCTTGCGCCCGAGCGCGGCCAGGACGGCGGCCACGGTCAGGAACGAACCGAACACGACGATTCTATCACCCTCGCCCGCCCTTTCCCGGGCCATGCGCCAGGCCTGGGCGACGTCGTCGCAGGCCTGCACGGTGGCCGCCTCCTCGCCCGCCGGCGGCGCCGGCAGGCGGGCGCGCACGCGCCCGGCCAGGTCCTGGCCGGAACGCCCGCGCGGGCCCGGCAGCCCGGCGCAGTACCAATGGTCGACCAGGCCCGCCACCTTGGCCGCGACGGCGTCGGCGTCCTTGTCGCCCAGCATGGCGAACACGGCGTGCGTATAGGGATGGAAGCCCATGCTGCCCAGGTTCTGCGCCAGCACCGCGGCCGCCTGGGGATTGTGGGCGACGTCCAGCACCACCGTGGGCTGGCCGGGCAGGACCTGGAAGCGGCCCGGCAGGCTGGCCGCGAGCAGGCCCTGGCGCACCGACTGCTGCGGCACCGGCAGGCGCTCGCGCATCGCCTCCAGGGCGGCCAGGGCGGCCGAGGCGTTGAGCAGCTGGTTGGCGCCGCGCAGCGCCGGATAGGCCAGCGCGCTGCGCCGCTGGCTGCGTCCGCCGTAGGCCCACTGCTGGCGGTCGCCGGAATAGTTGAAATCGTGGCCGAAGCGCCACAGGTCGGCGCCGATGGCCTGGGCGTGGTCCAGCAGCGACTGCGGCGGCACCGGGTCGCCGCAGATGGCCGGGCGGCCCGGGCGGTACACGTGCGCCTTCTCCAGCCCGATCTGCTCGCGCGTGGCGCCCAGCCAGTCGGTATGGTCGATGTCCACGCTGGTGACGATGGCGCAGTCCGCGTCGACGATGTTGACCGCGTCCAGGCGCCCGCCCAGCCCGACCTCCAGCACCGCCGCGTCCAGGCCCGACTGCGAGAACAGGCGCAGCACGGCCAGGGTGGTGAACTCGAAATAGGTCAGCGGGACGTCGCCGCGGGCGGCCTCGACGGCGCGGAACTGCGCGATCAGGGCGGCGTCGCCGGCGATCTCGCCGTTGACCCGGGCGCGCTCGTTGAAGTCGACCAGGTGCGGCGAGGTGTACAGCCCCACCCGGTAGCCGGCGGCCAGCAGCATGGCCTCCAGCATGGCGCAGGTCGAGCCCTTGCCGTTGGTCCCGGCCACCACGAAGGTGGCGCAGTCCAGGCGCAGGGCCAGGCGCTCGGCCACGGCGCGCACGCGCTCCAGGCCCAGTTCGATGTTCCTGGGATGCAGGCTTTCCAGGTAGTGCAGCCAGTCGGACAGGCTGGCGTCGGCGGCGGGAGAAACGGGGACGGACATGGCGGGCGAGAAGGTAGGCGCGCAGTGTAACAGCGCCGCGACCGGCAAAAACGCCCCAAAACACCCGAAACACCTTAACGGAAGCCTAAAGCCCGGCCGCCATCTGCCGTAATGCTGGCCGAAGCGCCCTTCCCAGCGTCCGCGGTCGCGGGCATGGCCCTGCCTTCACCATTTCCGGAGCGTAGTCATGGCGATCAGCCCGCTTACCCCCGCCACCCCTCACGCGGCCCTGCCCGTCCTGGCCCCCGCCCCCTCCCCCGAGCCGGCCGTCCTCGTGACCCCGGCGGCCGGCGCCACCGACCAGGACGGGACCGGCTCGGCCACTTCCGAGCAGGCCTCCCGGCAGGCGGGCCAGTTGCCCGTCGAAAAGGCGCTGGAGGAAATCAACCGCAACATGCAGGCCTGGTCGACCAGCCTGCGCTTCGAGGTCGACCCCGACGTCAAGCGCGTGGTGGTCAGCATCATCGACAAGGAAACCGGCGACGTCCTGCGCACCATCCCGAACGAGGTGGTGCTTCGCGTGGCCAAGATGCTGGTCACCCTGCAGGGCCAGGCGGTGCAGACGCGCGCCTGAGGCGGCGCGCGCCAGGAAGCGCCGAAATAAGCAGGTTTGTCCCCGCTGCCCGGGCGATACAGGGCTCAAGTTTTTTCGCATAATTCCGTCGTATAGGAGAACCCCATGGCCATTTCAGCGATTGGCGTCGGCAGCGGCCTGCCCCTGGACCAGTTGCTTTCGGACCTCGAAGCGAACGAGCGCCTGCCGCTGCAGCTGATCGAGGACCGCCAGACCGTCACGGAAAGCCGGATCTCGGCCTACGGGGTGCTCAAGGGCGCCATGGAAAAGCTGCAGTCGGCCGGCAAGGCGCTGGCCGACATCGGCACGTTCAACGCGACCAAGGCCACCGTCAGCGGCGACGCCCTCACGGTCACCAGCAAGGGCTCGGCCGTCGCCGGCGACTACGTCCTCGAGGTCGAGCAGCTGGCCTCGCACCAGATGATGGTGGCGCAGGGCCAGGAAAGCCGCAGCGCCAAGATCGGCGAAGGCGGCGTCATCAAGGTGGCGCTGGGCAACGACAAGACCTTCGAGCTCGACCTCGACGGCAGGGACACCTCGCTCAATGGCCTGATGAACGCCATCAACAAGAGCGACCTGGGCATCAAGGCCACCCTGATCAACGACGGCGATCCCGACGCGCCCTACCGGCTGATGCTGACGGCCAAGGACAGCGGCACGGCGGGATCGGTCGCCAGCATCTCGGTCGAGGGCAACCAGGACCTGGCCGATCTCATCTCCTTCGACGCCTCCGACGACGCCGTGGGCAGCCTGGACGTCACGGCCGCCAACGACGCCCTGCTGACCATCAACGGCGTGGAGATCACCAGCGGCTCCAACACCATCAAGGACGTGATCGAAGGCGTGACGCTGACGCTGGAGGAAATCACCACCGAACCCGCCCGGCTGAAAATCACCCAGGACAACTCGATCGCGGAGAAAGCCGTCCAGGCCTTCGTCGATGCCTACAATTCGCTGCAGGGCACGATCAAGAGCATGACGGCCTACGATGCCGAGAAGGAACGCGCCAGCGTGCTGACCGGCGATTCGGTCGCCCGCTCGATCCAGACCAGCATACGCGGCATCCTGGACGTTACCCTGGGCGGCGGGGCCAACGTGGCCAGCCTGTCCCAGCTGGGCATTACGACCAACCCGGCCAACGGCCAGCTGGAGTTCGACAGCACGAAGTTCAGCGACGCGATGATCGACAACCCCAACGACGTGGCCGAGCTGTTCTCCGGCGATCAGGGCGTGGGCAAGCGCATCGCCTCGGTGTCTGACCCCATCCTGAAGCGCGACGGGATGATCGCCACCGCCACCAAGGGCATGCAGGCCACCCTGGACCAGCTGGGCGACCAGTACGAGGCCACCGAGGACCGCATCACGGCCACCATGGACCGCTACCGCCAGCAGTTCATCCAGCTCGACAGCATGGTCGCCCAGATGAACAGCGTCAGCAACTATCTCACCCAGCAGTTGTCCATGCTCGAGAACCTTGGAAAGCAGCAGAAGTAGCGACATGCGCGGCCCCGGCCTTCACCCAGCTTTTCCAGATTCGCTCGGCTCGATTTCTGCGGACACCCGGATACTGATATGACATACGGCGCGCGCCGGGGTATGGGAGCGGCCCGCTCCTACGCGAACATAGGCCTGGAAACGCAGGTGCTCGGCGCCTCGCCGCAACGGCTCATCTCGCTGCTGTTCGACGGCGCGCGCGCCGCCGTCGGCCAGGCCCGCCTGCATCTGGAGCAGGGCAACATCGCCGCGCGCGGCGCCGCCATCTCCAAGGCGATAGACATCGTCGAGACCGGGCTGAAGGCCAGCCTGGACATGAAGGCGGGTGGGGAACTCGCCACCAATCTCGCCACGGTCTACGACCTGATCATCCGCGACCTGCTGCTGGCCAACCTGAACAGCGACGCCACCCGCCTGGCGAGCGCCGACCGCCTGCTCGCCGACATCGGCGGCGCCTGGCGCGAGGCCGTCGACCCCGTCGCGCCGGCCGGCGAGCCGCCCTCCCCCGGCTGACGTCCCCGCGCCCAGCGCCCGTATTGCACCAATACCCATCCAGGCAGCGCCCAACGAGCCCAGCATGCGCTACACCTCTTCCAAACTGCGCCCCTACGAGCAGATCGCCGAAATCACCGAGGCCATGCTGGAAGCCGCCCGCAAGGGCGACTGGGGCGAAGTCCTGCGCCTGGGCCAGCAATACTGCGAGATGGTCGAGCAATTGCGCACGCGCGACGCCGACCCGGTGCCGCTGGACCAGAGCGAGCGCGTGGCCAAGCACGACCTGCTGGTGCGCATCCTGGAAAGCGACGCGGCCACGCGCGATCTGGCCATGCCGCAACTGGCCCGCCTGGGCGAGCTGCTCGGCCGCATGAAGCGCCAGCAGTCGCTGCTGCATACTTACGGCGTGCCGGACGATAGCGCATGAGCGCCGCCGCGCGGCCGCCCGAAGGCGGGGCTCTCCTGCCTAGGGGAGGATGTCGCGCCAGCGACAGGAGGGCGGTCCAATGAGCGTAGGGCAGTCCGCGCTCGGCACCCTGCTCGTCCAGCGGCTGGACGCCGTGCTGGGCACCACCATGGCCCAGCATGCCGACCTGATGAGCACGGCCCGCTCGAACGCCGTCACCCAGGCCGGCCCGCCGCCCTCGGCCGACCCCACGGACACTTCCCTCATCCGCGACCCGCGCCAGGCGGTCGAGCGCGCCCAGCAGCAATTGGCGCGCGACCCGCGCGCGGCCGTCAAGGACGCGCGGATGGAAACCGCGCTGGCCCTGCTCGCCGCGCGCGGCCGCACGGTGTCCAGCGATTCCACCGCATCCGCGCCCACCAGCCTGGGCGCGGCGGCGCGCATCATCCTGGCCCTGCTGGCGCAATTCCCCGACGAGGCGCCGCCCGCCCAGGGCCGGCGGCCCCTGTGGCAGCCGCCGGCCGACGGCAACCCGGCCCGGCCGGGCGGCGCGCCGGCCCAGGGGCAATCGCCTGCCGGCACGCAGCAAGCCGCCGGGCAGGCGGGTGGGACGCCGGCCGGCCCCGCGGCGGGCGCGGCCGGCCAGGCCGCGGGACAGGCCGGCGGCCCGGCCGCGGCGTCCGGCCAGGCGGGCGCTGCCGGGCAGGCAGGCCGCCCGGCGCAGTCGGGCGAGGCCGCCGGGCCGGCGCCTGGCCTGCCGGCGCCCGCGCAGCTGGCGCGCGCGCTGGCCTCGGCGCTGGACGGCAGCGGCATGTTCTACGAATCCCACCTGGCCGGCCTGGCCTTCGGCAAGCGCACGGCGGCCCAACTGCAGGGCGAGCCGCAGGCCAGGCTGGGCGCCCGGGAGCCGGCCCAGGACGCGGGCCAGGCCCCGTCCCGGCCGCAGGCGGGCCAGGCCGGCGCCGCTTCCGGCCAGGCCGCCGGCGCCGAAGCGGCCGTCCGCCAGGCTGCGGCGGCGCCCGCGGCCCAGGGCGCCTCCGCCCCGGCCGGCCAGGCCGCGGCCACGCACCTGGGCGCGACCGGCAACATGCCGCCCGAGGCCGCCCTGCTGGTGCGCCAGCAGCTCGAAGTGCTGGCCAACCAGGTCTTCTCCTGGCGCGGCGAGGCCTGGCCGGACGCGCCGATGTGGTGGGAGGTGGGCCGCGACTCGCCCGAGGCGGGCCTGGAGGCCGGCGCGCCGGCCTGGGCCACGCGGCTGCTGCTGTCCCTGCCGCGCCTGGGCGAGGTCGAGGCCCGCCTGTCTCTGGCCGGCAACCGGCTGGTGATGCACCTGGCCGCGCCCGACAGCGCCGCGCTGCTGCAGGAGCACGCCGGCCAGTTGCGCGAGCGCTACAGCGCCGCCGGCTTCGCCCTGACCCGCCTCTCGGTCGACGACGCGGGCGGCGACACGGCAGGCTACGCGGAAGAAGAAGCGAGGACCGGCGCCGCGGGAGAGGACGCGAGTACCGACGCCGGGGAGGCGCCATGAGCACCGGCTCCCCCTACGATCCCGGCCAGCGCCCGCGGGGATCGGCCGTGGCGCTGTCCTACGACGCCGGCGAGGCCGCGCCGCGCGTGGTCGCCAAGGGCTACGGCATCCTGGCCGACACCATCGTGCGCACCGCCCGCGAGAACGGCCTGTACGTGCACGAATCCCCGGAACTGGTCAGCCTGCTGATGCAGGTGGACCTGGACGCGCACATCCCGCCGCAGCTCTACCTGGCCGTGGCCGAGCTGCTGGCCTGGCTGTACCGGCTGGAGGCCGGCGAGACGCCGCCCGGGCCGCCCCCTTCATCCTAGGAATCCGCCATGTCCCTGCACGAGACCGAATCCGAATTCAGCCTGACCTCGCCGGCCGACATCCGCGCCGCCCTGTTCGAACTGAACCACCCGGACAGCCGCATCGGCGTGCGCGACGCCGGCGGCCGGGACATTGCCGTCGAGCTGGTCGGCGTGGACCGCAGCGCGCCCTATTTCTACTGGCGCCCGCGCGACTTCGCCGGCAACGATTTCGCCCATGCCGACGAGCGCGGCCTGCTGGCCGCTGACGATTTCCGCTTCGTCGCCCAGGGCTACGGCGGCGTGCTGATCCGCTTCGCCGTCGCCCGGCCGGAACTGGTGCGCAGCGACGACGGCCAACCCGCCCTGGCCTCGCCCTTCCCGCACAGGATGACGCGCATCCAGCGCCGCCGGACCTTCCGCGCCGGCCCCCGGGGCGGGCTGGACGCGACCGCGCGCTGGCTGCCCGAAGGCGGGGTGCAGCCCGTGCAGATGACGCTGCGCGACATCTCCGTGGACGGCGTGGGCCTGCGCGTGGCCCAGCCGCTGATCATGCTGCCGCCCGTGGGCGCGACCCTGCGAGCCGTGGCGCTGGACCTCGGCGAGGAAGATCCGCTGATCGCCGACCTGCTGGTGCGCAGCGCCTACGCGCTGGGGCGCCAGGACGAGCCGGGCGCGGACGGCCAGGCCGCCGAGGGCGGGCCGGGCCTGGGCGCGGCCGCCGCCATGCCGTGGGCGCAGCCGCTCAGCCACCTGGGCACGGTCTTCGTCGGGCTGAACAAGCGACAGGAATCCTGGCTGCAGCAGGTGGTATGGCGGCTGGAGAAGTCGCGCAGCAGCCATTGACGGCAACCCGGCGGCGAAAACGGGCGACAATATGCAACATCTGCAACATTCTGCCTGCCTACCCAGGATTTCCGTATGCCAGCCCAGCCTCCCGAAACGCAATTCCAGCTCCATGCGCCGGAAGACATCCGCGCGGCCCTGTTCGAGCTGAACCACCCCGACAGCCGCATCGCCGTGCGCAACGTCGCCGGCGAGGAAACGCAGGTCGAGATCGTCGCCCTGGACGGCGACGCCCGGCGCATCTACTGGCGCCCGCGCGGCCACGGCAGGACCTCGCTGGCCAGCGCCGAACTGAAGAACATGCTGGCCGGCAGCCACTTCGACTTCGACGCCCAGGGCTACGGCGGCGTGGTGGTGCGCTTTCGCGTGCAGCGCCCGGTCATCGTCTACAGCGACGACGGCGAACCGGCGCTCGCCTCGCCCTTCCCCGACCAGCTGCTGCGCATCCAGCGCCGCAAGAGCTTCCGGGCCGCGGCCATCAGGGCCCAACCGCCGGCCAGCGCCAAGTGGCGCCCGGAACAGTCCGGCCAGGCCATCGCCATGCGGATCCACGACATATCGCTGGACGGCCTGGGCCTGCGCGCGGAGGTGCCGGTCGACGCCCTGCCCGCCGTGGGCGAGACGCTGCGCGACGTGACGCTGAATTTCGGCGCACACGGCGAGATGCTGGCCGACCTGGTGGTGCGCAGCCGCTACGCGCTGGGCCGCCAGGACGAAGCCGCAGGCCCGGCCGGCGCGCCGGCCCGCCGCGCGGGCGTGCCGCCACCGCTCAGCCACCTGGGCGTGTCCTTCGCCGAGGACATGGAGCCGCGCCAGCAGTCCTGGCTGCAGCAGATCGTCTGGCGGATGGAAAGGGCCAAGTAGGCGACGGCCCGCCCGGCGGGCCGGCCGCGCCGGGCGGGCGGGCGGGCGACGGCGGGCCGTCTTTTGCCCGCCCTGCCCTGTGCCTGCTCAGGCGCCGGTGGCCTCCGTCCAGGGCGTGTCGTGCCCCGGGCCGGCATGCCGGGCATCCGCGCCGCCCGCGCTCAGGAAGCGCTGCTCGATCTCGTCGGCCGGCATGGGCTTGCCCAGCAGCCAGCCCTGCACGCGCTGACAGTCCAGCGAGCTGAGGATGCTGAACTGCTCCTCGGTTTCCACGCCTTCGGCGACGATTTCCCGGCCCAGCCGCTTGGACAGCTCGACGATGGTGCCGACGATGGCTTGGGCGCTGGTGTCGCTTTCCAGGTTGCGCACGAAGGACCGGTCGATCTTGATCGTGTCGAAGGGCAGCTCGCGCAGATAGCCCAGGCTGGAATAGCCGGTGCCGAAGTCGTCGATGGCCACGCGCACGCCGCTGCGCCGCAGCTCGGCCAGCCGGGCGATCTCGCCGCCCTCGGCGGCGACCAGCACGCCTTCGGTGATTTCCAGCTCCAGCCGCTCGGCGGCCAGGCCGGTGCGCTCCAGGGTGGAGCGCACGTCGCGCACCAGATGGACTTTTTCCAGCTGGACGGGCGACAGGTTGACCGAGATGTACCAGGGCGCCGGCCAGCGGGCCGCCTCCGCGCAGGCAGTCTCCAGCACCCAGGCGCCCAGCGGCACGATGAGCTCGGTCTGCTCGGCCAAGGGGATGAACTGCATGGGCGCGACCGGGCCCCGGGTGGGGTGGTTCCAGCGCAGCAGCGCCTCGAAGCCGGCCAGGGTGCGGGTGCCGGCATGGTAGATGGGCTGGTAGTGGACGTAGAGCTGGTCGGTGCCGTTCATGGCGCTGCGCAGGTCGTCCTCCAGCGCCTCGGCGTCGACCACGTGCGACAGCGCGTTCTGGCCGCGCGAGATGCGCACCGCGCGCAGCACCGCCTCGGCGCGCAGCAGGCTCACCGTGAGCAGCACCAGCAGCAGGCAGGGCACGAGGATCAGGCTGGTCAGCAGCAGCCAGTTGAGGTATTCGCCGCGCAGCGCCCCGGTATCCCACAGATACCAGGCCGGCAGCAGGCCGAGCGCCAGCACCACCGGGATGCTGCCACATATCCCCAGCAGAAGCCGCGCCCGCCTGGAGACGAACCAAGCCAGCAGCAGCGCCGCCCCCATGACTTCGAACAGAAGAACGGCGACGGCCAGCAGGGTGAAAGTGTCAAGCATCCCACACCGTTGACGGCATTCCAGGAGGCATCCTAAACAAGCCGCGGAACAGACAGCCAAGCGCCGGACGACATCCTGCGCGCCTAGACGGGCATGTTCGCGATTTCCTGGTAGGCGGCAATCAAGCGATTGCGCACCTGCAGTGTAGTCTGAAACGCGAGCCCGGCCTTTTGCAGGTCGATCATGACGTCGTTGAGGGACACGCCCGGCTCGCCCAGCTCGAAGGCCTGGGCCTGGGCCATGGAAGCGTTCTGGATGGACGACACCCGCTGCAGCGTGCGCTGCAGCTCGGAGGCGAAGCCTTCGCGCACCGGCATGGGATCGCTCGTGGCTGCTCCGGCCGAGGCGGCGCGCACCGCCTCGCGCATCTGCTGCAGCATCGATTCGATCCCGGACAAGTTCTGAACAGCCATTAGGGAGCACCCCGAAAATTGCGCCGTGGGCAGGTCGACAGAGACTAACCCGCATTCCGTCCCCGCATAGTCGGCAAATAGCGGCAAAACACCCGACTTTTTGCCGTTTGAACGCGGCCCCGGAGCGTCATTCTCCCTGCCATGCCTGGATTTCCCTAGGAAGGAAATAACGCCGGAAAACCGGGGCTTTTCGCCGCTTGGCTTGCGCGCGGCCCCGGCCATAATCCACGCTCCCACACCAGAAGCACGTTGCATGAGTAGCCTGCCCTCTCGTACAGCCGTCCCGAACCTGGCGCGCCGTCCGGCCTGCGGGGGCCTGCAATGAACCAGCAGGCCACGCTTGCCTCCTCGGCCATGGCCCG
>Ga0182738_1003113_pt1 | contig 19175 bp, 19 predicted proteins | sample eDN5th30CBELigMG_FD_128876 | JGI IMG/M metagenome (GOLD analysis project Ga0182738, IMG submission 128876) | Enriched Miracle-Growth compost microbial communities from Emeryville, California, USA - eDNA 5th pass 30_C BE-Lig MG (version 2)... ... | reverse complement strand
GCCGGCGCTGGCGGTGCTGTGGCTGCGCGAGCGCGCCGGCCTCGACGCGGCCGCGCTGCACTGGGAGCCGGCGCTGCTCGACGGGGAGTCGGCGGACATGCTGGCCGGCGACGCCTTCTACGGCTATCCGGTCGATGCGGGCATGGGCTGCTTCATGGACGCGCAGACCGGGCCCGCCATCGGCGAGCGCGACGGCCTCGAGTCGGCGGCGCCCGGCTACGTGAGCTACTACGACGACGTGCTTGCGCCCGAGCTGGGCGAGGGCGACATGGCCGACCACTACCCGCTCGGGCAGGGCTCGGCGAACAACGTGGTGGTCTTCCGGTCCGGCTGGGGAGACGGCAGCTATCCCAGCTTCTGGGCGCTCGACGCCGCGGGCGAGCCCGTGGCGCTGGTCACGGACTTCCTGACCATCGAAGGCGGCGATGCGCGCGACGCGGACGACCGGCGCGGCGAGGCCTACCTCGCCAGTCTTTCCAGCGAGAAGATCGCGGCGCTGGAGGCCCTGGGCGACGCCGCCGAGCGCGGCGACGCCGATGCCGTGCGCAGCCTGCTGGCCGCCGGCGTGGCCGGGGCGAACGAGATCGTTCCCTCGTCGGGCGAGACGGCCATCAGCAGCGCGATCCGGCGCGACCGCACGACGGCGCTGCGTGTGCTGCTGGGCAACGGACCCTGTCCGCCGATGCCGGAAGCGCTGCACATGAAGGGCGTGACCAGCTACCCGGCCTATGCGCGCTTCCTCAAGACGCCGCGCGACCCGGCGCTGCTGGCGGTGCTCGATGCCGCACAACAGCGGGCACAGGGGCGCGTGCCGGCATCCGCGCCGCCCGCATCACGGGCCGCGGCGCCCTCCAAGCCATTCTGGAAGCGCTGGCTTTCCTGAAGGAGGGAGAAGCGGCAGGGTGCACGTGGCGTGCGATGCGCGTCGACGGTTCTCCCGTGTGCGTGCAAGGATGGGCTCGATGATCCGGGCCGCGCGCTCAGGGCCGCAGCACGGCGCGGCCCTTGATGTGGCCCTCACGCAGGCGCTGGTACACGTCCAGGGCGTCCTCCAGCGGAAACACCTCCGTCTCCACGTGGATGAGGCCCTGCCCGGCCAGAGCGATGACTTCCATCAGTTCGGTGCGCGAGCCCCAGTAGGGCATGCTGACCTCGCAGCCGAAGGGCGGGCTGCCCTGGGCGTAGTGGAGCGTGCCGCCGCCCAGGCCGACGATGGCGATGCGGCTGGCGCGGCCGACGATGCGGCTGCACAGGTCCAGCGTCGGCTGGGCGCCGACGAAGTCCAGCGCCACCGTCACGCCGCGCTCGCCGACCAGGGCGCGGATCTCCTCGGCGGCGCGCTCCGGGTCGCGGGTGTCGATGGTGTGCGCCACGCCCAGCGCGCGGGCGTGCGCCAGCTTCGCGCCGTCGATGTCGCCGGCGATGATGCGCGCCGAACTGAGCGCCCGCAGGATCTGCACGGCCATGTGGCCCAGGCCGCCGATGCCGATCACGACGACGGTCGCGTCCGGCGTCAGCCAGGGCAGCGCGGCCTTGATCGCGTGGTAGGGCGTGAGCGCCGCGTCGCTCAGCGGCGCCGCCTTGGCCGGGTCGAGCCCGCCCAGGGGCACCAGCAGGCGGGGTGAGGGCACGACCATGTATTCGGCCATGCCGCCGTCCGAACCCAGGCCGCCGCCCATCGTCGGGATGCTGGCATGGTGCTCGCAGTAGTTCTCGGCCGAGGTCTGGCAGGTGCGGCACGCGCCGCAGCCCCAGGGGCCGTAGACCGCCACGGCGTCGCCTTCCTTCCAGCCGGCGGCGCCGGCGCCCAGGGCCTCGATCCAGCCCGCGTTCTCGTGGCCCAGCGTGAAAGGGCCGAGCGGCCCGAGGCCGTGGTCCAGCACGTGCAGGTCGGAGTGGCACACGCCCGCCCCGGCGATGCGCACCAGCACCTGGCCGGGGCCGGGCGCCGGCTTGGGCAGGTCGACGATTTCCGGGGGACGCCCGGCTCCGACGTATCTCACGGCCTTCATGCGGATACCCCTTTCGACGGTGCGCCTGCACAGGCAGGCCGAAGTCATTCTCCGGCAGGGGCATCCTGCTGAACAGGGGCGGCGGGCCCGGCGCGAAGCGTCCATGCGCCGGATCAAGACATCGGCCCGCGCAGGCCGCCCGGGCTCAGGCGTCCGCGCGCTCCAGCGCGAACACCGGCACCTGCGCCTGCCGGCTCAGCCACACGCCGCCGCCCATCTCGGCGAAGTGTGGTGCCAGGCCGCGCCGGTAGACCTCGGCGCGGTGGCGGAAGATGCGCGCGTCGGTCAGGTCCTCGTCCACGATGTCGCGCTCGAAGTCCTCGCGCGTAACGGCCTCCACGTACAGCGCGCCGCGGCTCAGGCCGCCCAGGTTGTGCAGCGCGCGCTTCAGGTCGGCGGGGGCCAGGTAGGGCAGCACGCCCTGGCAGACGACGAAGTCGAAGGGGCGCTCGGCCCGGTAGTCGACGACCGAGCCGCGCTCCCAGCCGTAGCGCTCGCACAGATATTCGCTGAACTCCACGCCCTGGTAGTGCGCCTGCGGGAAGTGCCGCGCCACGACGTCCCGCCACACGCCGATGCCGCAGCCCACGTCGAGCACGCGGCGCACCGGCACGCGCAGGTACTTCAGGTAGCCGCAGACGAAGGCGCCGAGCCGCTCGGCGTGCTGCGGGTCGATGACCCGGGTCTTGGCGTCGAAGTAGAAGCGCTGGTAGTAGGCCGCGTCGAAGGTGGCGGCGTCGGCTGACTTCATGCGAAGGGCGCCGGTGCTCAGCGGCTGCCGGCCGCCGGTGCCGGCGCGGCAGGGGGCGCCGGCGGCGGCGGTGGCGGCGGCACCGGCGGGATCTGGAAGCTCCAGGTCTCGCTGATCGGCTTGCCGCCCTGCGCCAGCGCGGCGCGCAGCTCGCTGACCTGCGCCGGGTCCTTCACCTTCACGCGCATCGCCAGGCGCCAGCCCTTGATGGGGTCGTTGCGCAGCAGGCTGCTCTCCAGGATCTCGACGTTGGCGTTGCCGCTGATCTGCGTCTGCAGCGCCGCGTCGGGCGCCAGCCTGGCCAGCGCCGGCCCCTCGAAGTCCACGATCAGCGCGGTGCTGCCGTCGATCTGGCGGATCAGGTTGGGCTGCAGGCGCTCGCCCTCGCTCTGGAACGTCTGCCGGACCCAGGCGTTGTTCTGCGCGTGCAGCGCCGGCTCGTCCATGGTCCAGTGCATGCGGTAGGCGTACTGCAGCATCTGGCCGCGCGTGACGGGCGCGTCGGGCGTCCAGAAGGCGACGATGTTGTCGTTGGTCTCGTCCGCCGTGGGGATCTCCATCAGCGTGACCTTGCCCTTGCCCCAGTCGTTCTGGGGCTCGATCCAGGCGCTGGGGCGCAGGTCGTAGCGGTCCTTCAGGTCCTCGAAGCGCTGGAAGGCATGGCCGCGCTGCAGCAGGCCGAAGCCGCGCGGGCGGTCCACCTGGAAGCTGCTGACCGCCACCGCGCCGCGCGGGTTGTTCAGCGGGCGCCAGATCCACTCGTCGTTGCCGGCATGGATGGCCAGGCCGTTGGAGTCGTGGATGGCGGGGCGCCAGTTGCGCAGGTGCTCGGGCCAGCGCTGGTTGGGGCCGTAGAGGAACATGCTGGTCAGCGGCGCGATGCCCAGCATGCCGATGTCGCCGCGCACGAAGAGATTGGCCTGCACGTCGAGCACCGCGTCGCGCCCGGGCTGCAGGATGAACTGGTAGGCGCCGGTGGCGCGCGGCGAATCCATCAACGCGTAGATCACGAGCTGCTTGTCCTGCGGCGCCGGGCGCTGGATCCAGTACTCGATGAAGTTCGGGAACTCCTCCTTGCCCGGCGAGGTGGTGTCGATGGCCAGGCCGCGGCCCGACAGGCCGTACACCTGGCCCTTGCCGATGACGCGGAAGTAGCTGGCGCCCAGCAGGCTCATCACCTCGTCGAACTTGCCGTCCTGGTTGATGGGGTAGAGCACCCGGAAGCCCGCGTAGCCGAGCTGGCGCGTGGCTTCGCGGTCGAAGCTGAGGTCGCCGAAGTCGAAGCGGTCGGGCTCGTAGCGGATCTCGCGCGCCTCGCCGCCCACCACCTCGTGGATCTTCACCGGGAAGTTGAACTGCATGCCCTGGTGGTAGAAGTTCAGGCGGAAGGGCGTGGGCTGGTCGCGCCACTCGAAGCGGTCGGAGCGCGGCTGGATCTTCATGTAGTCGGCGAACTGCATGTTGCCGAAGACCGGCGGCAGGTTGCTCGCCGGTGCCGCGTAGGGCCTGGCCGCCAGCGCGCGGGCGCGGGCGGTGACGTCGTCGAGCGAGAAGGACCGTTGTCCCTGCGCGTGGGCGGCCAGCGGCAGCGCAGGCAGCACCATGAGCGCGAGGAGATGCAGGAAGGCGAGGGCGGAGGCAGGGCGCGCGGCGCGCACGAGTCGAGTGATCATGGACCGTTGTTCTGGTTCGATGCGCTCGGAAGGCGCAGGGAGCCCAAAAGCTTAGCATCGGCCGCCTGCGTGGCCCTGTAGGAGCCCGGCGCACCTGCGGGGGAAGCGGGCGGCGCAGCCTCTAAGATGCCCCGCTCGACGTCCGCACGCTCGCAACAAGCAAGGAATGCACAGCCGATGAAGTTCACGACCAAGAGGCCTGCGCTCGCGGCGCTGGCCGCCCTGGCCGCGCCACTGGCCTTCGCCCAGCCCAACCCCGCGCTGATCGACAACAAGCCGGCCTTCGTCGCCGACCTGCTCAGGCAGATGACGCTGGAGGAGAAGGTGGGGCAATTGCGCCTGATCAGCATCGGCCCCGAGATGCCTGCCGCGCAACTGGCCGAGGAGATCGCGGCCGGCCGCGTGGGCGGCACCTTCAACTCCGTCAACCACAAGGAGCAGCGGCCGCTGCAGGAGGCGGCGGTGAACCGCAGCCGGCTGAAGATCCCGATGCTCTTCGCCTACGACGTGCTGCACGGGCACCGCACCTCCTTCCCCATCGGCCTGGGCCTGGCGTCGAGCTGGGACATGGAGGCGGTGCGCCTGACCGCCCGCACCGCCGCCGTCGAGGCCGCCGCCGACGGCGTGGACGTGACCTTCGCGCCCACCGTGGACATCTCGCGCGACCCGCGCTGGGGCCGCACCTCCGAGGGCTTCGGCGAAGACCCGTACCTCGTCTCGCAGATCGCGCGGGCGATGGTGCAGGGCTTCCAGAACGGCACGCCGGCCGGCAAGGTGCTGGGACGCGACAGCATCATGGCCTCGGTCAAGCACTTCGCGCTGTACGGCGCGGTGGAGGGCGGGCGCGACTACAACATCGTCGACATGAGCCCCATGCGCATGTACAACGACTACCTGCCGCCCTACAAGGCGGCGATCGATGCCGGCGCAGGCGGCGTGATGATCGCGCTCAATACCGTCAACGGCCAGCCCGCGACGTCGAACACCTGGCTGCTGCAGGACCTGCTGCGCAAGGACTGGGGCTTCCGCGGCGTCACCTTCAGCGACCACGGCGCCATCACCGAGCTGATGCGCCACGGCGTCGCGCGCGACGAGCGCGAGGCGGCCAAGCTGGCCATCAAGGCGGGCGTGGACATGAGCATGGCCGACCAGGTCTACCTGAAGGAGCTGCCGGGCCTGGTGAAGTCCGGCGAGGTGCCGATGAAGACGCTGGACAACGCCGTGCGCGAGGTGCTGGGCGCCAAGTACGACATGGGCCTGTTCCACGATCCGTTCCTGCGCATCGGCAAGGCCGAGGACGATCCGCCGGACCTCAAGGCCGACAGCCGCCTGCACCGCGCCCCGGCGCGCGACGTGGCGCGCCGCTCGATGGTGCTGCTGGAGAACCGCAACCGCACGCTGCCCATCGCCAAGGGCGCGACGGTGGCGCTGGTCGGCCCGCTGGCCGATGCGCCGATCGACATGATGGGCGTGTGGTCGGGCCAGGCCGTGTGGAAGCAGTCGGTAACGCTGCGCACCGGCATGGAGAAGGCGCTCGAGGGGCAGGGCAGGCTGCTCTACGCGCGCGGCGCCAACGTGACCGAGGACAAGGCCATCGTCGAGTACCTGAACTTCCTCAACTGGGACGAGCCCGAGGTGGTGCAGGACAAGCGCGCGCCGCAGGAGATGATCGACGAGGCCGTCGCCACCGCGAAGCAGGCCGACGTCGTCGTCGCCGCGGTGGGCGAGTCGCGCGGCATGTCGCACGAGTCCTCCAGCCGCACGCGGCTGGACCTGCCCGAAAGCCAGCAGGCGCTGCTCAAGGCGCTCAAGGCCACGGGCAAGCCGCTGGTGCTGGTGCTGATGAACGGCCGCCCGCTCACGCTGAACTGGGAGAAGGCGAACGCCGACGCGATGCTGGAGACCTGGTTCGCCGGTACCGAGGGCGGCCACGCCATCGCCGACGTGCTGTTCGGCGACGCCAACCCCTCGGGCAAGCTGCCCATCTCGCTGCCGCGCTCGGTGGGGCAGATTCCCACCTACTACAACCACCCGCGCCTGGGCCGGCCTTTCACGCCGGGCAAGCCGGGCAACTACACCTCGCAGTACTTCGACGAGCCGCAGGGCGCGCTCTATCCCTTCGGCCACGGCCTGAGCTACACCGACTTCAGCCTCTCGGACGTGACGCTCTCCAGCGCCCGCATGCCGCGCGGCGGCAAGGTGGAGGCGAGCGTCACCGTCGCCAACACCGGCGACCGCGCCGGCGAGACGGTGGTGCAGCTCTACATCCAGGACGTGGCCGCCTCGGTGGTGCGCCCGGTCAAGGAGCTGAAGGACTTCCGCAAGCTGATGCTGCAGCCGGGCGAGAAGAAGGAGGTGCGCTTCACCATCGGCGAGGACAAGCTGGCCTTCTACAACGCCAAGCTCCAGTACCTGGCCGAGCCGGGCGAGTTCAAGGTGCAGATCGGCCTGGACTCGCAGAACGTCAAGGAGCAGGGCTTCGAGCTGAAATAGCGCCGCGGCCCCGGTGCTATGCTTTCGGGTGATGGGAATGGAGCTTCCCGACAACCGCCCCGAGGGACGTCCCGACGGGCTGATGGCTCCTGCTTCACGGGCGCGGCGCGCCTGCGATGCGGGGCCGCGCTTCTTCTTCCCCGCCGCATCCGCCGTGCCCTGCCGTTCTTCCTGAACCTTCACATGGGCATGACATGGAATTCCTGATCGTCTTTCTCGGCGGCGGCCTCGGCTCCGCGATGCGCCACGGCGTCAACGTGCTGGCGGCGCGCTACGTCGCCAGCGGCTTTCCCTTCGGCACGCTGGCCATCAACGTGCTCGGCTCCTTCGTCATGGGGCTGATCGTCGAACTGCTGGCGCTGCGCATGGGGCTGCCGCAGAACCTGCGGCTGTTCCTCACCACCGGCATCCTCGGCGGCTTCACGACCTTCTCCACCTTCTCGCTCGAAGCGGCGCTGCTGCACGAGCGCGGCCAGACGGCGCTGGCCGGCGGCTACGTGGCGGCCTCCGTGGTGCTGGGCATCGGCGCGCTGTTCCTGGGCATGGCGCTGGTGCGCTGGGGCCGGTAGCGGCGCGCCCGGCTAGGGGCGGCCTTGGAGGTGCGCCTGCGCGAGCGCGCCGACGAGGCGGCGGCCGGCGCTGCCGCCGCGCATCCACTCCTGCGGTGGGAACAGGTCGAACAGGCCGACCTTGAACAGCGTCGGCACCGCCAGCGCCATCGCCTCCTCGACGGCGCCCCGCTCGCCGGCGTCGTAGCGGCGCACGTTGTCCAGCAGCGCGGCCACCGTGCCGGTCTGCACGCGCGTGCCGTCCTTCAGCCGCACCGCGGGCAGCGTTTCGCCTTCGGCGACGACGGCGTGGTTGACGGCGGCCAGGGCGGCGGCACCGGATTCGGCGGAGGCATCTGTCATGGAAGTGTCTGGATGGGCGTGCTGTTGCCGGCAGTGTCGGATGCCCGGCGGATGGCCTGACAACACGGCCTGGCCGAAGAATGCTGAAATCCGGCCATGCAAGCTCGTGGCGTGTCTCCGAACCAGCATCTGCAGGCCTGGACCGAGCGGGCGGACGGCCCGCCTGTGGTGGCCGCGCGCGGCGGCGACTTCCGGCTGGGCACGCGCGAGACGGGCTGGCACCGCCATCGCTGCGGCCAGCTTTTCTGCGTGGATGCCGGCCTGGTGCATCTGCGGACCGCGCATGGCGCCTGGCTGCTGCCGCCCGGCCGCGCAGCCTGGGTGCCGCCGGGCGAGCGGCATGCCGCCAGCCTGCGCGCCGCGGCCGGCGGATGGACGGTGCTGGTCGCACCGGCGTTCGCGCAAAGCCTGCCGGGGCACGCCTGCGTGATGGGAGTGAGCGAACTGCTCGGCGCGCTGGTGCGGCGCGTGGCGCAGTGGACCTGGGCGCGGCGGCTGGATGCCCCGCAGCGCCGGGCGGTGTCCGTGCTGCTGGACGAACTGCGCCGCGCGCCGCAGGAGCCGCCGCACCTGCCCTTGCCGGCCGATCGGCGCCTGCTGCGCATCGCCCGCGCGGTGATCGCCGCGCCGGGCGACACGCGCAGCCTCGACGCATGGGCGGCCTTCGGCGGCTTGTCCGCGCGCACGCTCACGCGCCTGAGCCGCGCCGAACTGGGGATGAGCTTCGCGCAGTGGCGCCGGCAGGCCGGCCTGATGCACGCATTGGAACGGCTGGCGCAGGGCGACCCGGTGGGCGTGGTGGCCGACGCGCTGGGCTACGCCACGCCCAGCGCCTTCATCGCGATGTTCCGGCGCGCCTTCGGCGAAACGCCGGCGCGCTACGCCGCTCGCCACGCTGGCCGCGGCCCGTAGCGCAGCGGGCGTTCAGCCGCCCGCCCTGCCGGTCAGCAGTGCCTGCCGCTCCTGCACCACCCGGCGCAGGAACTCCCACACCGCCTGCATGCGCGACAACTGCCGCGCCTCCGCCGGCATCGACATCCAGAAGGTGCGGGTGAAGCAGGCCTCCTGCGGCAGCAGGCGCTGCAGCGTGGCGTCGCGTGCCGCCAGGAAGGCCGGCAGCACGGCCACGCCGGCGCCGGCGCGCGCCGCCTGGTGCTGGGCCAGCACGCTGGTGCTGCGCAGCGCGAAGGCGTCGGGGCGGTACAGCTCGTCCAGGTACTGCAGTTCCTTGGAGAACAGCAGGTCGTCCACGTAGCTGATGAAGCTGTGGCCCTTGAGGTCTTCCCGGCGCCGGATCGGCCCGTGCGTGCGCAGGTAGGTCTTGCTGGCGTACAGATGCAGCTCGTAGTCGGTGAGGCGGGTGGCGATCACCGGGCCGCGGGCGGGGCGCTCCAGCGAGATGACGATGTCGGCCTCGCGCCGCGACAGGTGCACCAGGCGCGGCATCGCCAGCAGGTCGATCACCAGCCGCGGGTGCAGCCGCGCGAAGCCGGCCAGCGCCGGCGCCAGCACCACGGTGCCGAAGCCCTCGGTGGCACCGATGCGCACCAGGCCCGCGAGGCCTTCGTCCACCGGCGGCGCGGTGCTCTTCTCCACGGTGCGGAAGGCGCGCTCCATGGCCTCCACCTGCGGCTGCAGGCGGCGCCCGGCCTCGGTGAGGCGGTGGCCGCCGGCCTCGCGGGCGAAGAGCGGCGTGCCGGTCTCCTTTTCCAGCGCCTGGATGCGGCGCGCCACCGTGGTGTGGTCCACGCCCAGCCGGCGCGCCGCGGCCACCAGCGTGCCGGAGCGCGAGAGTTCGAGGAAGAAGCGCAGGTTGTCCCAGTCCATGTCTGCATTTTTGCAAAATGGACGCGCATTCCTGTCTCTTGTCCTGGCAAATCTGCAAAGCTAGGATGCGGCGGATCCGCTTCAAAGGAGACATAGCTCATGGACGCCACCACCACGCCGGCCACCCAGGTCGCCACCGTCAAGCTGCTGATCGACGGCAAGTTCGTCGAATCGAAGACCACCGAGTGGCGCGACGTCGTCAACCCGGCCACGCAGGAGGTGCTGGCGCGCGTGCCCTTCGCCACGCCGGCCGAGGTGGACGCCGCGGTGGCCAGTGCCAAGGAGGCCTTCAAGACCTGGAAGAAGACCCCGATCGGCGCCCGCGCGCGAATCTTCCTGAAGCTGCAGCAACTGATCCGCGACCACATGGGCGAGCTGGCCGCCATCCTCACCGCCGAGCAGGGCAAGACGCTGCCTGACGCCGAGGGCGACGTGTTCCGCGGCCTGGAGGTGGTCGAGCACGCCGCCAACATCGGCACGCTGCAGCTGGGCGAGCTGGCCAACAACGTGGCCACCGGCGTGGACACCTATACCTTGCTGCAGCCGCTGGGCGTGTGCGCGGGCATCACGCCCTTCAACTTCCCGGCCATGATCCCGCTGTGGATGTTCCCGATGGCGATTGCCACCGGGAACACCTTCGTGCTCAAGCCCAGCGAGCAGGACCCGATGGTGACGATGCGCCTGTGCGAGCTGGCGCTGGAGGCCGGCATCCCGCCCGGCGTGCTGAACGTGGTGCACGGCGGCGAGCAGGTGGTCAACGCGATCTGCGACCACGCCGACATCAAGGCGATCAGCTTCGTCGGCTCGACCAAGGTGGGCACCCACGTCTACCACCGCGGCATCGCCAGCGGCAAGCGCGTGCAGTGCATGATGGGCGCGAAGAACCACGCCATCGTGATGCCCGACGCGAACAAGGAGCAGACGCTCAACGCGCTGGCCGGCGCGGCCTTCGGCGCGGCGGGGCAGCGCTGCATGGCGGTGTCGGTGGCGGTGCTGGTGGGCGAGGCGCGCAAGTGGATTCCCGACCTCGTCGCGAAGGCGAAGACGCTGAAGGTGAACGCGGGCACCGAGAAGGGCACCGACGTGGGGCCGCTGGTGTCCTGCGCGGCCTACGAGCGCGTCACCGGCCTGATCGAGCGCGGCGTGGCCGACGGCGCGACGCTGGAGCTGGACGGCCGCAAGCCGTCGGTGCCGGGCTACGAGAAGGGCAACTTCGTCGGCCCGACCATCTTCTCGGGCGTGAAGCCGGGCATGACCATCTACGACCAGGAGATCTTCGGGCCGGTGCTGTGCATCGCGGACGCGGCCGACATCGACGAGGCGATCGAGCTGATCAACAGCAACCCCAACGGCAACGGCACGGCGATCTTCACGCAGTCGGGCGCGGCCGCGCGCAAGTTCGAGGAGGAGATCGACGTCGGCCAGGTGGGCATCAACGTGCCGATCCCGGTGCCGGTGCCGCTGTTCTCCTTCACCGGCTCGCGCGGCTCCAAGCTGGGCGACTTGGGCCCTTACGGCAAGCAGGTGGTGCTGTTCTACACGCAGACCAAGACGGTGACGGCGCGCTGGTTCGACGACAGCACCACGTCGCATGGCGTGAACACGACCATCAGCTTGAAGTGAGCCGTGCGCCGCGCCTGGCGGGCGCCTGCCTCCTGTGGTTCGCGGCTTCGGCCGCGTACGCCCAGGCCGGCGCCGCCTGCTTGCCGGGCGGCACGGTGGAGCAGGTCAACGCCTGCGCCCTGCGCGACTTCCAGGCGGCCGACACCGAGATCGCCGTGCTCTACGCCGACGTGATGCGTGCGCTGTCGGCCCACGAGCGGCCGCAGCTGCGCCGCGAGCACAGCGCCTGGAGCGGCCGGCGCATCCGCGAGTGCAAGGAGCGCACGCGCGCGGTGGAGCAGCAGGGCGACGGACTGCGCCGCTACCATGAATGCATGACCGACAAGACACGTGAGCGCCGAAGCGGCCTGATGCGGTGGCTGAGTACGGACACGCCGGCCAAGGACGACTAGCACCATGGACTTCGAACTGAGCGAGGAACAACGCGCCTTCGCCGACACCGCGCGCGAATTCGCCGCCAGCGAGTTCGCGCCGCACGCGGCGCAGTGGGACAGGGAGGGCATCTTCCCGCGCGAGGCGATCGCCAAGGCCGGCGAGCTGGGCTTCTGCGGCCTGTACGCGCCCGAGCGCATCGGCGGCCTGGGCCTGCCGCGGCTGGACGCGGCGCTGGTGTTCGAGGAGATGGCGGCGGTCGACCCCTCGACCACGGCCTTCATCACCATCCACAACATGGCGACCTGGATGCTCGGCACCTGGGGCACCGATGCCGTGTGCGCGAAGTGGGGCGAAGACCTCACCAGCGGCCGCAGGCTCGCCTCGTACTGCCTGACCGAGCCCGGCGCCGGCTCGGACGCCGGGTCGCTGAAGACCCGGGCCGAACTGCAGGGCGCCGAATACGTCATCAACGGCGGCAAGGCCTTCATCTCCGGCGCCGGCTCGACCGACGTGCTGGTGCTGATGGCGCGCACCGGCGGCGGCGGGCCCGGCGGCGTCTCGGCCTTCGCGGTACCGGCCGACGCGCCGGGCATCAGCTACGGCAAGAAGGAACACAAGATGGGCTGGAACAGCCAGCCCACCCGCACCATCGCCTTCGACAACGTGCGCGTGCCGGCCGACCACCTGCTGGGCCGGGAAGGCGAGGGCTTCCGCATCGCCATGAAGGGGCTGGACGGCGGGCGCATCAACATCGCCACCTGCTCGGTGGGCGCGGCGCAGGGCGCGCTGGATGCGGCGCGCCGCTACCTGCACGAGCGCCAGCAGTTCGGCAAGCCGCTGGCCAGCTTCCAGGCGCTGCAGTTCCGCCTGGCCGACATGGCGACCGAGCTGGTGGCCGCGCGCCAGATGGTGCGCCTGGCTGCGAGCAAGCTCGATGCGCAGCATCCCGACGCCAGCACCTACTGCGCGATGGCCAAGCGCTTCGCCACCGACGCGGGCTTCAACGTGTGCAACGAGGCGCTGCAGCTGCACGGCGGCTACGGCTACCTCGGCGAGTTCCCGCTGGAGCGGTTGCTGCGCGACGCGCGCGTGCACCAGATCCTGGAGGGCACCAACGAGATCATGCGCGTGATCGTCTCGCGCAAGCTGCTGGAAGGTGACAGCGACATCCGCTGAAAGACGTTCCAATCGCACCCCATGACTGACGCTGTAGTTCTCTTCGACTTCCTTCCCACGGCCAACGGCAGGCGCTTCGGCGTCGCCACGCTCAACGCACCGGCCGCGCTCAACGCCCTCTCGGTCGACATGGTGCGGCTGCTCACGCCGAAGCTGCGCGAATGGGCGGCCGACCCGCAGGTCGTCGGCGTGCTGCTGCAGGCTGCGGGCGACAAGGCCTTCTGCGCCGGCGGCGACCTGCGCCAGCTCTACCGGACGCTGCTCGACTGCGGCAGCACTCCCAACGAGAAGCGCAACGAATACGCCGAGCGCTTCTTCGGCGAGGAATACGAGCTGGATCACCTGATCCACACCTTCCCCAAGCCTTTCCTGTGCTGGGGCCACGGCATCGTGATGGGCGGCGGCGTCGGCCTGATGGTGGGCGCCTCGCACCGCGTGGTGACGGAGGGCAGCCGCGTCGCCATGCCCGAGATCAACATCGGCCTGTACCCGGACGTGGGCGGGAGCTGGTTCCTGCGCCGCACGCCGGGGCGCACGGGCCTGTTCCTGGCCTTCACCGCTGCGCAGATCAACGGCAGCGACGCCATCTTCGCCGGCATGGCCGACGTGCTGGTGCCGCAGGCGCGCAAGGCGCAGGTGCTGGAGGCCATCGGCGCGACGGCGTGGAGCGGCAACGACCGCGCCGACCGCGCGCTGCTTTCGCGCATCCTCGCCACGGCGGCCGAGGGCGCACCGCGGCCGGCATCGAAGCTGCGCGAGCACTACGACGCGATCGAGTCGCTGATGGCTGGGGACGACCTGCTGGACATCGCTGCACGCCTGCGCGCGTTGCACAGCGATGATCCGTGGCTGCAGGGCGCTGCCAAGGCTTTTGCCAAGGGCGCGCCGAGTTCCATCGCACTCACCTGGGAACTGTGGCAGCGCGTGCCGCGCATGTCGCTGGCGGAGGTCTTCCGGCTCGAGTACTGGGCCTCGCTGGGCTTTTGCGCGCACAAGGACTTCGCCGAGGGCATCCGCGCGGTGCTGGTGGACAAGGACCGCAACCCGAAGTGGCAGCCCGCGACGCTGGAGGAGATCACGCCCGCCTTCGTCGAGGACCACCTGAAGCCGCGCGGCGAGATGGCCCCCGAACTCGTGCCGCTGCGCTGAATTTCGAGACATGCAAGGAGACAAGCACATGAAGATCGCATTCATCGGCCTGGGCAACATGGGCGGCCCGATGGCGCTGAACCTGCACAAGGCGGGCCACGCGCTCGCCGCCTTCGACCTTTCGGCCGCCGCCTGCGACGCGGTGCGCGCACAGGGCGTCGCCGTCGCCGCCTCGGCCGCCGAGGCGGTGCAGGGCGCCGAGGTGGTCGTGAGCATGCTGCCGGCGAGCCAGCACGTCGAAGCGCTCTATCTGGGCGAGGGCGGCCTGCTCGCGAAGATCGCGCCCGGCACGCTGGTGATCGACTCCAGCACCATCGCCGCCGCCAGCTCGCGCAAGGTGGCCGAGGCCGGCGCGGCGCGCGGCATCGCGGTCATCGACGCGCCCGTCTCGGGCGGCACGGGCGGCGCCATCGCCGGCACGCTGACCTTCATGGTCGGCGGCAGCGAGGCCGACCTCGAACGTGCCCGGCCCGTGCTGGAGAAGATGGGCGCCAACATCTTCCACGCCGGCGGCCCCGGCGCCGGGCAGACGGCCAAGATCTGCAACAACATGCTGCTGGGCATCCTGATGATCGGCACCTCCGAGGCCATCGCGCTGGGCGTGGCCAACGGGCTCGACCCGAAGGTGCTGTCGGAGATCATGCGCCGCAGCTCCGGCGGCAACTGGGCGCTGGAGAAGTACAACCCGCTGCCCGGCGTGATGGAGAACGCGCCCGCCTCCAAGGGCTACGCCGGCGGCTTCGGCACCGACCTGATGCTCAAGGACCTGGGCCTGGCGCAGGAGAACGCCATGTCGGTGAAGGCCGCCACGCCGCTGGGCGGCCTGGCGCGCAACCTGTACGCCGCCCACAGCCTGGCGGGGCACGGGGCGCTGGACTTCTCCAGTGTGATCCAGTTGGTGATGCGCCGGCAGGTCGGCTGAGCGCCGCCGGCGGAACGCGGCGAATATGTCAGAAGAATGTAAACGTCCACTCGCCGCGCCGCGGGCCGGATGACGGCGCCCCGCCGCGCGCGCCGTCGCCGCCTCCCCAATGGCAGCTAGGCGGATCGAAGGCCGCTTTGTCCACGGACAGGATCTTCGGCGACTTTACAATTCGCCATACTCTGTCAATTGAATGTGAAATACTTAAGTCGTCCCCAGTTGCACCGGTCACGAGCGGGTGCATCGGGGGACGATTCACACGGTCGGATCACCCGGCGCGCCAGGAGCGCGAGAAAGGGAACCGCATGGACGAGGCGACTCTGGGGATGGAAGCATCATTTGCCCAATGGGCTGAACTGACGGATGCCTACGCACGCCAACTGACGGCGATGCAGCTGGGCGTGGCGGGCGCGCGCGACGAGGCGACGCGGCTGGCGCGCGAGATCCAGCAGCTGGTGCGCGGGCCGGTACCGCCGGGCGACTGGCTCGGGCCGATGGCGTCGGTGCCCAGGCCCTGACGCCGCTTCTTCTCTTCTTTTCAGCCGTGCTGTGCCAGCGCGGCACGCAGGCGCCGCAGTTCCTGCTGCAGATCGAGGATCAGCGCTGCGGCATCCAGTCCCACGTCGAATTCGCGCTGAAGGCGCCGCGTCTCCAGCGCGCGCCGCAGTTCGGCGCTGCCGAAGCGCCATTCCTGCACCGGCCGGCCGGCCGGCGCCTCGACGATGCCGGCGGCAGCCAGTTCGGCCACCCAGTCCAGCGTGGCGCCGCAGGCGCGGGCCAGTTCGGCCGCGGCCAGCGGGTCGGCCGCGCCGACCACGGTGCAATGGGTCACGGTGACGGTGGTGGTGCTTCGCTCGGGATGGCTCATGGTGTTCTCGCTCCTGCCGCGCATCACGCCGCCGCGCCCGCGCCGGCGTGGAGCCGGCGGCGCGGGTCGAAGCCGGTGGTGGCCCGGGCCAGCTGCTCGTAGGCGGCGCGGGCGGCATCGCTGTCCGCCGGCGGCAGGGCCAGCTCCAGCACCAGGTACAGGTGGCCGCCCGGCCCGCGGTCCTTCAGCCGCAGCTTGAGGCCGGGCCGCGCGTTGGGCGGCACGCGCACGGCGCCCGTGCCGCCGCCGGGCAGCGGCACCTCGACCTCCGCGCCCAGCGCCGCCTCGGACGGCGTGACGGGCAGCGTCATCAGCAGGTCGCGCCCGTCCACCATGTACAGCGGGTGCGGTGCGATGCGCACTTCCAGGTACAGGTCGCCGGGCGGCTCGCCGCCGTGGCCGGGCAGGCCCTGGCCGGCCAGCCGGATGTACTGGCCAGGGTGCACGCCGCGCGGGATGTTCACCCGCAGCGTGCGGGCGACCCACTGCGGCTGGCCCTGTTCGTCCAGTTCCAGCGCGCGCAACTGGATCTCGCGCTCGCCGCCGGTCAGGGCGAACTCCAGCGGCACCTCGATGGCGGCGTGGTGGTCCTCGCCGCGCGCCTTGAAGTTGCGCCGGCTGGCGCTGCGCCGCTCGGCCGCGCCGAACAGCGAGGAGAAGAACTCGCTGAAGTCGGCGTGGTCGGCCGGGCCGCCCTGGGCGCGGTGGAACTCGAAGCCCTCGTCCCAGCCCGGCGGCGGCTGGAAGCCGCCGGTGCCGGTGCCGCCGCCGCTCTTCACGCGCTCGGCCAGCGCGTCGTAGGCGGCGCGCTTGTCCTTGTCGCCCAGCACGTCCCAGGCCTCGTTGACCTCGCGCATGCGGGTCTCGGCGTCGGCTTCCTTGCTGACGTCGGGGTGGTACTTGCGGGCGAGGCGACGATACGCCTTGCGGATCTCGTCCTCGCCGGCCTTCGGGTCGACGCCCAGGGCGCTGTAGTAGTCCTTGAATTCCATGGTGGGTGGGGAATCAGGCCAGGGCAGCGCCCGCCGGGTCGGCCGGCGGGCGCAGGGCCGTCACCTGCCAGGTGGGGCCGATGCGCTCGAAACAAAGGGGCTGGGCGTTGCCCATCACGCGGGCGTCCACCGGCACGCCCAGCAGGGCGGCCAGCACGTACAGGGTGCCGCCGTGCGCCACCACCAGCACCGGGGCGGGCTCGGCCAGGGCGGCGGCCAGCGCGGCGCGCTTGCGCTCGACGAACTGTGGCAGCGTCTCGCCGCCTTCCGGCGCGCAGGCCCAGTCGATGTCGGCCGAGGAGCTGCCGATCAGCGCGCCGAAATGGCGCTCGCGCAGCGCCTCGCGGGCCGCCGGGGCGAGCCGGTGGTGCGCGGCCACGGCCAGGGCGGTGTCCAGCGCGCGCTGCGCGTCGCTGCACACGATGCTGCGGATCGGCTCGCCGGCCAGCACGGCGGCGGCCAGCGCGGCCTGCTGCACGCCCAGCTCGGACAGCGGCTCGTCGTAGGACTGGAAGATGCGCAGCGCGTTGCGCGGCGTCTGGCCGTGGCGCAGGAAGTAGAAGCGGCTGCACGACAGCGACAGCGGCCGGCCGGCGGCCAGCTCGATCAGTCGGGCCATGCCGCGCGGCGCGGGGTGGGTCGGGGCGGGGTGGTTCACAGCTTCGGGATGCGCAGGGTCTTGCTGATCATCAGGGTACCCGACAGCGCATACAGCAGGGTGAACGGATGCAGCGTCCACGGCCCCAGCGCCCAGGCGCCGCCGGCCAGGGTCTCGCCGATGCGTCCGGCGCCGGCGGCCCAGGCGAGCAGGCCGACCAGCACCACGCTGGTGGGGATCGGCGTGCCCTCGAAGTACTTCACCTTGTCGCCGCCTTCCGAGAGCGCCTCGGCCGTGACGTTGAAGCGCGCCAGCCGGCTCACGCCGCAGCAGACGAAGTAGACGAGCAGCGCCGCGTCCCAGCCGCCGCGCAGCCCCGCCGCGAAGCCTAGCGCGGCCGGCGCCATGCCGAAGGAGATCACGTCGGCCAGCGAGTCCAGCTCGCGGCCGAGGGGCGAGGAGGTCTGGCGCCAGCGCGCGATGCGCCCGTCGAGCACGTCGAAGGCGAAGGCGGCCGGTGCGAGCGCGCAGGCCGCGTAGAAGTGCGCGAGCGAGCCGCTGGCGACGAAGGCCATCGCCAGGAAGACGCAGCCCACGCCGCAGGCGGCGTTGCCCAGGGTGAAGAAGTCCGCGAGGTGGAACTCGCGGATCATGGAGAAGCGCCGGCGCGGCGGTGGTGGCGTGGCCGTCATGCGGGCTCCGTGCCGGCGGCGCGTGCGGCCTCGCGCCGGGCGACGAGGGCGGCGAAGCGGGCCAGCAGGCCGGCCGCCTCCGGCGTGGGGCGCACGGCGGCGCGCCGCGGCGCCGCGTCCTCGCCCAGTTCGCCGGCCAGCGCGTCGACATAGCCGCGCATCGCGTCGTCGTCGAACTCGGGATGGAACTGCACGCCCCAGGCGGCTTCGCCGAAGCGCACGGCCTGGTGCGGCTCCCACGCATTGCGGGCCAGCGCGACGGCGCCCGGCGGCAGCGCGAGCGCGCTCTGGCGGTGCACGACCTGCGCGGCGAAGCGCGGCGGCAGCCCGGCCATCAGCGCATCGCCTTCGGCCTCGGGCAGCAGTTCGACCTCCACCGTGCCCACCTCGCGCCCGAGCGGGTGGTCGTCGGCGCGGCCGCCCAGCGCGTCGGCCAGCAACTGGTGGCCGTAGCAGATGCCCAGCACCGGCACGCCGGCGTGCGCGGCCTGCGCCAGCCAGCGGCCGGCGGCTTCGCTCCAGGCTTCGCGGTGCGACACCATGGCGTGCGATCCGCTGGCCACCACGCCGGCCGTGCGCCCGGGCGGCGGCAGCGTGTCGCCGCGCCGCGGGTCCAGCACGGCCAGGTCGAGGTCGTTGCGGCCCAGGCCGCGCGCGATCCAGTGCTCGAAGTCGTCCTGACGCTCGCGCAGTTCAGGCAGCGTGTCGCCCAGCTTGAGGATGACGAGGGGGCGGGGAGGGTCGGGCAGGTCGGCGGACATGGGCCCGATGATGCCGCAGCGCAGCACGCCGCGCATGGCCTCGGGCCGGCGGATGGCGCTGGCGCGCCGTTCAGCGCAGGCCGAAGAAGGACAGGATGGCGGCGATGACGACGACCAGGCCGACGATGTAGATGACGGTGTTCACGCGGCTGTTCTCCAGTGATTTGTTGGAATGTCCAGCCAGTGTGGGCGCACGCGGCGGCGGCGGCCGTCGGAAGGGACTGCGGTGCCTTGTAGGACAGCCCGGCCCGGCGGCCTCGCTCTTCACGCCTTCTCGTCGGCGTGCGCGGCGGCCTGCGCCAGATGCCGGGCGGTGTCGGCGATGGCCTCGCGGCGCGCCTCGCCGCCGATG
>Ga0182738_1003112_pt1 | contig 19179 bp, 15 predicted proteins | sample eDN5th30CBELigMG_FD_128876 | JGI IMG/M metagenome (GOLD analysis project Ga0182738, IMG submission 128876) | Enriched Miracle-Growth compost microbial communities from Emeryville, California, USA - eDNA 5th pass 30_C BE-Lig MG (version 2)... ... | reverse complement strand
GAGTATCAAACTATTCTTGGAAGCAATAATATTGTGATTGGTGAGATCAATTTTTGGAATAACATCTATACTGAGAAATAACAAATTTGGGATATTCAGAAAATCCATTTTCTAAACAATTATTTCATCATTTAATATTATTGTATGGAAGGGAAAAATTTATTTTCATTTACCTTGTGGAGAAAAAGTTTTTTTCAGGATTCATAATAATTTCTCTTGCTTGACTTTATTTTACCACCGAGAAAGGAGCTTGTCTCGTCAATAGTTTATCATTCAACATTGCGAATTGTAAAGACCTCAAGAAGATGATGATAAAACTCTACTACTGTTATCAATTTAGGATATCAGTTTAACAACACTTTTATAAGTTGTATTTTAAAAAAACAGACACTTTGATGTCGTATTCAAGTCCTTCATTTAATGATATTCATAGTCTTCCTTTTTCGACAAATACAAAAAAGGATTTGCTATCGCCAGATTTTCTTCCAGGTGGCGGTTCTATTGACTTTTTTCCTCAAGTTTCTTCTTTCGTTGGATTTTCATCAGTTTCGTCGAATGACAGATATGGTAATCCTCCTCCCAGTGCAAAGAACCAAAATTACATCAAGGTCCAAGATGCTCTCAATAATTTCAAATCAAATAAGCCAAGTCAGACAACTGGAACATCAAACCCAACAAAATCTTTGGGCTTTCCTCCCAAAGTGCATTTTTCTCAGCCAACCAACAAGCTAGACTTTTCGCCTTCAAACCAAGGCTTTCGAAGCCCAAGTCCCAAGACTTCTTCATTCACACCTCGAGATGCAAATTCTGCCAGGATTACTCAAAGTGATGCACCAGATCCAAGCCGAATCAGAAGTTCGCTCACTTACACTTCTTTAATAGGCAGTCCAGCAGCTCATTCATCAATCAATAGTGCTAGAAACCATTTGAATTATTCACGAGCAGAAGCATCGAACCAGAAACAAAGTCCAAATCGGGAGTCAAATAGGTCTCTGGACCATATGAGGTCTCATTTCAGTTCATTGCATAAACGTGAGAGCACTCTGAGTCACGTGCAAAAGACAAATAACTCTGATTACAGATCTCCAACCAGTGCGCTTCAGAATGAGATGGAGACAGTTGGCAGTAGCATAGACAAGGGCCAGAGAACCCTTGGGCCTGAGACTTTAAAAGATAGAGGGCTTCGTGAGATTTTGAGCCCAACCACAAATGCAAGCTTCAAAAAGGGTATTGAACAAGATGATGTCTCATTTAACCCGACACAAAAGAGGTTATCTGAAGGAGATTTTATTGCTGGAGTTCGAGGAAAACTTGAAACTGCAACAAAGTGCAACAAACATAACCAGCCGTATTTGCTGTTCAATACGACTACTCGGCAATTAACCTGTGTTGAATGTGTCATAAGTACTCATAGAGGCTCACAAGGGAAGCCTGGCCTGGTTTCCTTGAAGAGTGCCAATAATTTGATAAGTGATTTGACAAGGAAACTCGCTCAAGAAAATGATAAGAAGACAAAACTCTTTGATCAAAATATCCAGATTTGTCGAAAGAATACGAGCAAAGTGAGACAGGTTTATGAGAATATTTTCTCAACTGTCGACAAAGAATTTCAGGAATTAGCAGAAGCTCTTGAGAAAAGAAGAGATTCACTCAAAGCGATATTAACTTCAATCATGGAAGACACTTTGAAGGAACTTGCTGAAAGAACTCGCGATCTTGAGTTTTTAAGGATATGCTTGAAAGAATCTCGAGATTTGTATTCGCATAATCAGGACTTGGACTCAAAAGTGGAGTATTTTGCAGTTTACAACACCTTGATTGATACTATTCAACAATACAATTATCAACCTACATTATTGACAGCTGAAGATTTTGCCGGGGTGCAATTCAAAGGACAAAGTCAGATAAAAAGTGAGATTGAGTCTTTTGGGAAGGTTCTTCACAAAACCCAGTCTCCTGAAAGATCAAAGTCTCAGCCAAAATCTACTACTACAATGAAAGGTTTAGAATATTTACTTGGAAAAACTGAGAGTAGAGAAAAATCTAGAGATAAAAATAAAACATTTAGAAAGGATGAAACAATCAACTCATCTCGATATCCATCCACTGCAAGAGCATATACAAAGGAATTCTCTGACAAAACCCACAATACTTCGAAAAATCTGTCCACTCGAGAGGATAATTCAAGCAGAGATATGAAAAGACACCAGCAGCAGCATAAATCAAACAAAAGTGAAAATGCGAAGAATATATTAAACACGCTGATCTCTCAAAGACACCTCAACAGATCTGCAGATAAAGATGATAGGCAGAAAAGAAAGAAGGGCTTGAGCCTTGAGTTGTCTGAAGAAAAAAGCCGCAAAAAACGAGCCCATGTCTCTTCCGCTCAGAACACGTTCTTTAAGAAAGCCCAAGCCAGTTTGGAAGCTGAAAAGAAGAAATCTGAGGGTTTATTCGAAGAAATTCAACTTCTTGAATGTCCTACAATGACGAAGCTGGAAGATGAAGTTTCCATCAGTAACACGTATAGAGAAGTTGAGTCTGTATTATCAAGTATCAGAAGAAAAGACATCTTGCTTTCAAAAGGTTTGGAGCCAAACAATGCTTCGATTTTGTTCCAGGATTCAGATATTATAGTTGAGAAGGCTCAACTTGATGATCTGTGTCATATGTTGCCTCAAGGAATAAAAAGTTCTGAGCTCATCTACAAATATACCAAGGATGGCGCTGGTTCAGAGAAGTTCCATGAAAAATGCGATAATCAAGGTTCGTGTGTCTTGATTGCTAAAGTTGATGGAGAATTTGTTTTTGGTTATTACACTCCAATCGCCTTTACATCAAGTGATCGATATGAATCATGTGAAGATTGCTTTATATTTTCTTTACAGAACCCAAAATATCAAAGGCCACTCAAGTTCCCTATCAAAGAACACAAGAAATTCTTTGCTTTATTCCAAAGTGTTTCAAGTCCTTGTCTTGGCTCGACTCTTCAAAATAAGCAAGACCTCTACATCCAGTAAATGAGTTTTCGTCAAAAAAAAATTAATTATTTCTTTTTAGATTTGATAACCTCTCGGAGTCTTGTTCAATTATTGGTCATACTTATAAATTACCAAATGCAGTCGAAGGAACATCTGCATTAGCAGGTAAATATACAGGATGGAATTTTGATGAAATTGAAGTTTATAAATTGAAATTCTAAAAAAAAATATTTTCATGTGATTACTGGATCCACAAATCCAAAAGAAAATCATTTCATTTCATTGTATTTATTTATTTTCTGGATATGTTTTACCTGTAAAGCTATCTTTCTATATAATTTATAGATTCATCTAAGATAATTTTTTTCAAGTCAAAATTTCTGTGGTAATTTGCTCAAAAAAGTTGATGGCCAATTTCTAAGAGTTTTTCGAATTAATTTTATTTTCTGAATTTTTTCTTCTTTTTAGGCAAGATTTCATTGTGTGGTGAATCTTGATTCCTTATTGACAATTGTTGGATTTTTTTTTGTTAGATATTTTGAAATAATGGGACTCAGACAACAGTTTGAGAAAGTCAGTTTTTTGCAGCTCACTACTGACAATTTCAGTAGCAATTGTAAATTCCAAGAACCACAGTATTTAGATCCAGAAATGAAATTAGTTGTGTTTAATAAATTCGACAGTTTAGTGTGAAACTGAAATGATGGGTTTAATTTCATCAAACAGTTCTGAAATTTAATTCATTGAGAAACCTCTGTAATAATCCGAAAACAATTAAATAACTTATTTGCTCCCCTACTGATGCAGCCCTTTTTCACTGAGATAAAGCCCAGAGCTTCTGCTCTTGTGTCCCCTTGCCACAACTCAAGCTCCTACCTTTCTTTTCTTTCTTTTTCACAGTCTTGTGAGAGATCAGGCGACACTAGCGCTTCTAGCAGCAAGGCATATGCTGAAATGATAAATACAACTCCCAAGAAATCCATGTCTAGATCAATCAGCACTCCCACGAAGGGCAGGGAACTCTGTGCTGATCGATTTATCCCTGTGCGCAATGATATGGTGACTCGGAAATTAATTTATGACACCCCAGAAGATTCTGCTGCCAACACAAACGCCAAGTTTCTTTCTGAGGAGGAGCAGAGCCAATTGAGATACCAATTGTTATTGGAAGGACAAGTGTTGAGGACTCAGCGTCAGAATTCTTCAAATTACAGCAATCCCTGGGCTGATGAAAACTCATGCTCAAGTATTTCTTCGTCGATCAAAGATAGTTCAAACAAATTGTTACAGTTCAAAACTCCAACAAAGGACGACAATTTGTCGAACACAACTGCAGGGACAATTGCTCCTTTCCCGTTTACCTGGGACTTGTTTGAAGAAGATAAAGTGGGAAGCCTTCGTAAGATCACAACCAAGCCACATAGAGTGTTGGATGCACCACAATTAGAAGACGATTATTATCTGAACTTGATTGACTGGTCAAAAACCAACATTTTGGCGGTTGCTCTGCAAAATGCTATCCATTTGTGGTCTGGCACCACTGGAAATGTGAAACAACTCTGTCAGCTTTCCAACGAGCGGGAAATCTACACAAGTGTGTCTTGGAGTGCGAGGGCAGAATGCTTAGCCACAGGTATATCTAACGGAAAGATTGAGATTTGGGACTTTGAAAAGATGAAGGTCATCAGAGACGATTTAGAGGCTCATTCCGAAAGAGTAGGATGCTTAGCATGGAATGGAAATGACTTACTCGCCAGTGGATCAAAAGATAAAACTATTATTATCAGAGATAAAAGAATTCGAGGAAAGGGCAGTTCTGTTATGAGATTGAAAGGTCACAAGCAAGAGATTTGTGGCCTCAAATGGTCTCCTAATGATTTCCAACTCGCTTCTGGCGGCAATGACAATAAGCTGTTTGTGTGGAATGCTCGTAAAAGAGAGCGTGAAGCATGTTTTTCTGACCACAAAGCTGCTGTCAAGGCTTTGGCATGGTCACCCCATCAAAGTGGGCTGCTGCTTTCTGGAGGAGGAAATAATGATAAGACCATCAAGACATGGAACACTCATACAATGAAGAACATCAGGAGCATAAACGCAGGCTCCCAAGTGTGCAATATGCTGTTTTCGCGTAACTCCAATGAGTTGATTACAACTCATGGTTTTTCAGACAATCAAATTGTGGTTTGGAACTATTCAGATTTTACAAGACTCGGAGTAATGGAAGGTCACGCCAGTCGAGTACTATATATGGCTCTATCACCCGATGGAGAGACTGTTGTGACAGGCGCTGGTGGAAATGACGAGACTCTTAGATTTTGGCACGTGTTTCCTCCCGCTGAAGAAGCAAGTCAGTCAGCTCTCATTCCTTCTTCAATAAATTTACGATAGATTTATTCCAAGAAATTGGATAAATGGATCAATTAGTTTTTCGGAGCCATTCCTCTCTTCTCATTTTTTTAGAGAATGATGATGTTCAACTATTGAGCTCATCTCAATGTCTAGTAGTTAGGATTTTCACAAGTGTGTTTTTTTTAGTATTCCTCTTTTCAAAATGTTATCTGTATTAGGTACGCTTCATTCATATTTTGGGTAAAATTTAACAATTATTTCTTGACGTTGTTTTCAGACAAAAAATAACTCCCTTTGAGAAAATAGTTGATTAATTTTGTTTAATGTCAAAATACCAAGCAGAAGCTTTAAATTTGACTTTGCATCGGTCTCCGGGCCAAACCTTTAACTATTTATGCAACAATAATCCGAAACTCAACTTGATTTCTCAAAAAGACGCAACTGAAGACATCAAGTTGGATAATTTATCTAAAAGCGCCTACAATGCCTCTGGTGTCTCAACTGGAGCTTTATTTGGGCTGCTTGCAAACAGATGCTCTTATGGAAGTCCTGCTGCAGGCGGCATAGTTTTGTGTTTTATGACAGTTTTGGGATTTGAAATTGGCAAGTTTAGTATGCTAAAATCTGATCCTGTCACCAATTCAAAAAGAAGTATGTATTTGGTTCAAGAAAAATACCAACACATCTTGAATAGAACAAACATCATTTCTAAACTTCAACGAAGTCTTGGTCATGATTAATATTTATTTACTACTTAGATATTATATATGAAATAATTGGTTTCTCTTAAGTTGAGAGGGAAGTAAAAATATGTCTTAAGTATATACATTTATAATGAAGTCAAAAATGGTACTAAAAAATATAAATCTTGGCTCACTGAACGAACAAATAAATAGGTACACAAAACACTTTTAACACATGAAAACGGAACTAAAAAAATTTTTTTCTAATATTCAAAGTAAACACTTCTTTGGGAAACTTTCCCTTTTTATGATTTTCAGTTGGTCTACTTGCTACACTAGCCAGGCTACTGGCTTCGTTAAATTCTTGGGATTGTTCCCCTGTTTGGGAATTAATCCGACGATTAATTTTTTGTGAGATTTTTAAAACAGTTGGTTTGGTACTGAGCAAATTTCCAAGGTCATTAGTATTCTCTGCGAAACCTGTTTTACTTGGCATTTCTGACTGAGGAATAAGTGTCTTGAAGTTTGGTTTAAATTCAAGTTCGTTTTCTTTGTCATTGCCAGAGAAGTCACCAAAATATCTTGTGGAGTTGATTGTTGGGAACTCTTTTTTGGAACTACTTCTGACGATCTTGTCAGTCTTGATATCCGAATTTTCAGCCAATGCAATAAACCTTTCAGGATTGAAGGTTCCATTAAAATCAAAAGCTGCTCTCGTACCAAGGTTTTCCCATTTTGGAGATTCTTTTATAGCTTCATCTCTGACGTTAGTTGATGGAGAAGGCAAGGGATTTGGATTGCAGAATATATTGACAATTCCATTGCCATTTGGGAGCATATGTCTTGGTTTCCTGGCTGTTGGGGCTTTGACCTCCATTTGGAATCCATAGGGATTGATTGGAGCCATGACCTTGCTTTTTGCACGCATGCTAGATATTTGTTCTTGACTTAAAGGAGTATTGCGTGAATGAAAAACAAAAGGCGAGCTTTCTGGTCCTGTAGTTGCTTTAACAAACATTGGAGATAATGATGAGACTTTCTGAACTTCTGGTAATTCAGAAAAATTCTGGACACTCTTGATTTTTTCAAGAGTGGGTAATTTTGATGGTCGGATCGAAAGTTGCTGATGCTGTTTGCTGGAAGAAAGCTCAGAAAATCTTTCTTGGGAGCCTGTAGATTCTTGAGATCTTCCTCTAACAGAATGGATCCCTCGACTCAAATCCTTGTCAGCTGAAATGTCTCGTGTAATTCTTGCAGTAGTTGGAACTGCACTTATTCTTTCATTTGAGTTGAGTTGGAATTTATTGAGACAAATAATTTTCTTTTTATTCTTCAATGGATTAGGGCCTGTTAAGAGATTTGAGAGTTTGCTTGTTGCATTTTCTGTCACATCTTGATTTTGTTTTTGCAAAGCATCTTTGAGGAAAGTTAAGTTTAGGTTTGAAAAAAATATTTTACTGAGGAGGTAATCAATTAATTCTTCTTTCTTATTGTTTTCAATTTTCAGATTGTTATTTTCTTCAACAAGCTATAGAGAAAAGAGAATAAGTTTCAACATAGGAGAAGAGGTTTTACATCGATAACTGCTTTTGGAAGAGTGACTTTTTCGAATGGATTTTCATTAGATGCCTTTTCAGGCAATAAATTCGCATCTTTGCCAAAAGGATTCACTTCAGCTGCTTCGCTCTTTAATTTGGAAAAGTGAGGATTTCTAATTTTTGGTTTTGCAGTAGTACTATGAGCAAACTTTTTAGTGGTCAAGTTTGACTCTTTGTTGGAGGGAGTAATTAATTCACATTTCTTTTCAGCATTATTGATAAAGTTTTGGACAAGTATTTCTTTATCTTCCCGTTTCAGGGATCCAAACTGGCAAGTGTTGCCCAAGGAAGAATTCTCACTTGAGTTATTCAGATCTTTCTCATCTCTTTGGCTGCATAAGTTGAGCGTGGGAATAATTTTAGAGAAATAATTGTTTTTATTCAATTTAGCAGAGCTTTGTGCTGAGGTACTCTCTGATCCAGCAAGAGAGATTCCGTTGGAAGCAGTGTCAGTGTCTTGGGGTCGAGCTTGAATCTAACACTATTGTTGAGACAAAATAAAACAAACGAGCGGGTACTATGAGAGATTGTTTTTTTGCCGTTGCTGATTGAGGTGCTAGAGCAATCTTTAAGCGTGCTATTTTAATATATTAGAATGCCTGAGTGGGAGATGGAAATAAAACCTATTGAATCAGAAGTTGTTTTCTCAGGAAGGAGTCGGTCTTTCGAGGCAACCTTTCTGATGGGCAATTGTTTGGTAATGCATTTCTGGACTGTTTTCAAGCCTCGCTGGGTAAAAAGTGAATTGTTATTATTCTTCTTGAGAGCATTATTGGACCTTTCAGAAAGGCATGAATTTCCAGACGGGTCAGAAGACTGTCTCAAGAACTTTAAAGAAGACATTTTCTCCTGAGAATTTGACAGTTCTGAAAATAAACTAATTTTTAAATATAACGTATCAATTCTGTTATAGGGGAATAAAATTTACAGATATTCTTGAATCGAAGAAATTGTGAAACTTTTTCATATTTGAAATTTTGTCTCTGTAGGGAAACAGAAAAGAAAATTTTTTGACATAGATTTTACAAAAAATTGCAATTCTATAATTTTATAATAGAATACTGAGAGTACAATATCCTTTTTTCCCTTTCAAATTTTCATCTCCTCTCACAGGTTGGTTTCAGAAACTCAAATGAACCTTCCCTGAATTTTGAAAAGAAATTGATTGAGTTTCAAAATTCTCAAAAGGTCAGAGTCAGATCAAAGTTTGAAGTTGATAATCAGAGCATCCTAGAATTTTCTGGATAAATTCATTAAAGATTTTCAATGTCGAAAAAATTCGTGAGAAAATTGCGCCAACAAAAAAAATCTATTTAACCCAGAAAAGTTTAAATAGAGCCGGCTTTGATCCTAACACTTCGACTCCCGGTAGTTCCCTTTCTAGAAACCCTTTTCCTCAATTTCTTCAAAAAAATTTCTTTTCGAGAGGAGGATTTTCATAGAAAACTCAATATGCTTAAAAAAAAGAGATATCCTACGGAGAACAAGATTTTTCAAATTTTTTGGGAATATAATAGTATTCTCAGAAGGGAAAGAATGTTTGTGAAATCTCTAGCCAAGAGTTTTGACCAGAAGAGTCGGAACAATATAACTAGTTTCTCGAGCTAGAGCTCAACTTGATTTTGAACACTTTTCTTCCCCTGACTAGAGCTTATCCGCCTTGGATTTAGCCATTTATTTTCCGCACTTTTCAAATTCTGGTATGAAGTTAATTGATTTTTTTTTTGAATGATTGATGAAGATGTCACAACTTTTCTTCAATTCAATTCTCAATTAAGTCTGCTCATTAGATAATGAAAAGAGGATCTCATCATTGTTGACTTTAGAGTCTTTAAACAGGAAGAAGAAGCAGATTGATTGAATTAACCCGGGTAATTTGCAATGGAAGAAACGCTTTCTACGCTCCCAAAGTATTTCCAAAAAAGTTGAATCAGTCGGAAAAGCCCGCGATTAATACCTATAAATAATACCTGATAAATTTTCAATTTATAAATCAAATCAATCCTAAATCCACTTAACAATTAACTATCTCTCATCCCCACAATGAAAAAGATTTTTGCTATTGTTCTCGGTGTTTTGGCCTACACTGCTGCTGGCAAAGATGGTTACACTGCCATCCCAGATTCTGAAAAGCCCAGTCTCGGTGCTATTTTGAGTTATGGTCTTCAAACTCTTTTGAATGAGGCTGTCGCTGATTCTGATATCCCTCTTTCAAAAGGAAAGTTCCATGTTGACAAGCTCAACAACTTTGAAAGACAAATTACCAGCTCCGCAGTCAATTACTACATTAATGCTTTGGTCTCTGATAACTCTGATGAAACTCAACATGCTATCCTTGATTTGACTGTCACCCAAAGCGCCAAGACTGGCAAGTTCAGCATCACTGATACTTCTGTCAACATTTTGTAAGGGTCTGGTCTCATAATGACAGAAGGTACAAAGAATGCGAGCAATTTCCACTAATTTTTAAATTAATCGTGATTTGTACAGAGAATTACATAATATAATCCTTAAATTGCATCTATCTATCATTAAAGTTATAGATCCATAATAAAGAAAGTGTATCCTGCCTAAGTGTTTAACATCTCATCTTAAAAAAAAACTCAAATTTATCTGTCTCTGGAGAGTGTAGTGAAACTGAAAAAGAAAATTGATCCCGATAAAGCTCAAAAGCCCCTTCCATTTTTCACTCGAGATGGAGAAAAAAGAGGCCTTGAAATTTGATTTCCCAGATTTTATCAAATAATCACATTTTTTCTTCTTTGGAATCATGGAAATATGAAATTATTTTTGTGATATTTTTCAAAAGTTAAGGCTGTTTCTCCAAAATATCAAATCAAATTATTTTTTTGCAATCGAAAAGAGAATGGATTTGAACAAAACAATTATTTTCTTCATCATTCTGATTTTCTGAGAACAAAGAAATTTTGTCTCTCAGAGTTGAGAGAAACCATTTTGTGAGAATTTTTGGTTGCCTTTTTTTGAATGAGAAAGCTTGCAAGGAAAAAATTTTTTTCTCAGAATTTGAGAAAATTCTTTTTGTTGCCTTTCATATCGAACCAAACAAAAATAAATGATAGAAAATAAGCTTGATGCTTCAGAGCCAATTTTATAATAAAACGCTAAGTTTTGACTAAGTTTTGACCTGGCTTGCAAATCAATGACACTGAATTTCGAAGCTTTCGTAAAATCTGGAGAAAAAAAAGAATGGGGAAAATTTGTTTTTAAAGAAAATCAAACATCTCTTAAAAAGCAATTTCTTAAAAATCCATCAAGATTCATACAGTATTTAAAATTCCTATTTCATAAATTTTATTTGTCGTTGTCAGAGATTGATTTTTTGTTTTTAGATTGAAAAAGTAACAACAATCAAGTATTCTATTGAAGGCGGTTTTAGAAAGAAATCAATCAAGGAGTATGAGGAAGATTTTTTGATTTCCGCCCATTTGCCTTTCTCGGATTTATTTGCTGACAAAATGCAAGAGATTTTGAGATTAAATTAATATAGTATAGTTTTCTTTAACAGAAGTAATGTTAAAAATTTAATTTAATAGATGATAAATTAATGTCTAGAATCTTTAATTTATTGACGGCATGAACAAAATTGAAGAATATGCGCCTTGGCCTCGGACTTGAATTAAAAAATAGAGTTTCAGTTCCTGATAGGGAAGAAATTTCCTTTTTAATGGTGAGAATGAAGTTCGAAGATGAGACGTGAATGCAATACTTTGAAAATTGGAATTATTTTGTCCTCTTGAGTAAATTTTACTGTCTGTCTTTCTTTGTTTCATGCAAATGAGGAATTTCTAATAATTCCAAGAGTGACGTGATGTAATTAAGAGGAATGAAGTCATATCTTTGTATCTAAAATTAAAATATGACGGCAATTAAGTCATATGATAGTATTTAACCCTTTAGAATTGCGCAATAAAACAATTAGTTAAAATTTAATTTATATCTTTTCAGAGTCGCTAATTTTAATGGGTGTTGTTGACTATTACAATGGCAAGAATGTGTTACTGACAGGAACAACAGGCTTTCTTGGTATGTTTTTTCATGAGTGAAAGTTTCTGATCTTGCAAAAGGGAAGGTCATGCTTGAAAAGTTCTTGAGAGTGATTCCCAATGTTGGACGTCTCTACATTTTGATCAGAAAAAAGGTTTGTCATTATTTTGGATGTCTCTCTTAAAGAAGTGTTTAAAATAGAAGGGTTTAAATACCATGGAGAGATTCAAGAAGGAAGTGTTGGGATCAAGATGCTTTGATAGAGTGAGATCATTGAACCCAAACTTTGATGAATATGTCAGCAAAAAGATTAGACCAGTTGAAGGAGATCTTGTAAGTGAATGATGTGGATGTTGCCTAAATCAACTTCTAGTTGAAGGAAGGTCTTGGTTTGTCTGAAGAAGATTTCAAGGAATTGACTGAAAATCTTCATGTTATGATTAATTGCGCTGCCTCAGTCGACTTTAATGCTCCACTAAAGGACGCAATAGACATAAATGTTTTTGGAACACTGAGAATGTTTGATTTGGCACAGAAAGTGAAGCGTTTAGAGAGCTTTTTGCATGTTTCCACAGCTTATGTGAATGCTGATAAGCCAGGTTTTGTTGAAGAGAAGGTTTATGATCTGAGTGCTGATCCTGAAAAGCTCATCAATGAACAATATAACCTCCTTCCTGACCAAGTAAAGATTTTTAATCACAAAGACTTATTTTTAGCTCATTGCAGAGACTCCAAGAATCTTGGGCAATTTCCCAAATACTTATACTTATACAAAATCAATGGTGGAACGTATTTTGAAGAAGAGACGCGGAGATATGTCCATGACAATTTTACGTCCTTCAATTGTCGGATCCGCTTGGAGAGTAATGAAAATAATTCGAACATCATAAAACTAATATTTTTTAAAGGACCCCAACATCGGATGGATTGACACTGTGTCTGCAGCATCTGCTGTCTACCTTCTTGGAGGTCTTGGTGTTATCAGGTTTGTGGAGGGAGATAAAGGCATTGTTTTTGATCAAGTTCCAGTGGACATGGTCGCTGATGAAATGATTGTTGGCGCAGCTACGTGGGCAAACAAGCGCAAATTCACAGTAATTTTGTTTGATAAACGAAAAATAATTTTTAAAAATCTAGGTTGTTCATACAACGAGTTCTCAGAGAAATCCTTTAAGAGGAGGCGACGGTTTTGACATTGTCAATAGTTATTGGAGATCCCATCCACCTGCAAAGAGAGTTGGACCCTGCAACGTTATTGCGATAAAAGATCCAACAGTTTATAAAGTAGAAGTTTTGTTAAAAATTGAGATTAAACAAGAGTTGATAGATGGCTGAAATGATGCAGGTGTTGCCAACAAAGGCTTACTCCAAAGTTGCTTATACTTTGGGTAACAACACCATGAGAAAGAACGCTGATAAGCTGAATAAGATCATGGTGAGAACAAAGACTATTTCTGCACTCTTTAAGCATTTTGCAACAACTGAGTTTATCTATGAGACCAAGAGTGTGGATGAGATGATAAGTTTCTGCACTCCTGAGGAGCACAAGGACTTTTTGCTCGATATTGCAGAAGTTGATTGGAAAAAGTACTTCCAATATTTTGCTTGGGGCCTCCATTACCACATTCTTGGCGAAAAAGTGCCACACCCAACAAATGACTCTGACAGCATGGATCTGCTTGCTTCATTAAAGAACAAGACATATTTCCATGATATGAAGTGGGCATTAAGCCACGGTATGGAGTTCAAGACTCGCAGCAAGAAAGAGATGAAAGCCTTTATCATGTCTTCACCAAATTTGAGACTTTTGATAAAGGATCTCGCACAAAACCGCAAAAACAAAACTATCAGCGAGGAGAAATACACTCAACAGCTATTATGGAAAGCTTCTCAGATTTCTAGAAATTTAATTTCTTCGTATTCGATGCCAGTGATCAAGCTTACTGCTTACATCACAAACATTCTTCTTCGAAATATGTACGAGAAGATTGTTGTGGATGAGAAGGCTTTGGCTAGATTGATGCAACTGGAGTTAGATTCCAAGGGCCCAATAGTGCTCTTGCCATCTCATCGTTCCTTTGTGGACTTTGTCTTGCTTTCCTACATCATGTTTTCATATAAAATGAAGGTTCCTCATGTAGGAGCATATGATGAGTTTTTACGGATGGCTTTCTTCCCTAGATTGATGAGAGCCTGCGGAGCCTTCTTTATGAGAAAGCCAGTCGCCGACAAAACTGAAGAGGAAATTTACAATGTGATTTTGACTGAGTATTTGCAAAAATTGATGCTTGAAGATAGTTGGTTGCAGATTTTCTTGGAAGGATCAAGAAGCAGATACGGCAAATCTCTTTCTCCTAATTCCAACTTGCTTAGTATTGTGACTGATTTGTACTTTGACAAGAAGGTTCGAGATGTTCAGCTCGTTCCTGTGACTCTGAATTACGATAGAGTGGTCGAAGGTGACACTTTCCCCCTTGAGCTTTTAGGAGAAGAGAAGCTGAAACTGAAACTTACCAAGCTGCTTATTTCTTACAAGCAGCTTTCCAAGAACTTTGGCAAAGTTTATGTGAGATTTGCCGACCCCGTCTCATTGAAAGAATATTCAAACAAAGTTTCCATCCCAAATCAAGTTGCTTTGAAGCCTTTTGAGAGCAAGGATGATAGAAGACAGTTGGTGAATGGACTCGGTCACGACTTGATTCGTGTGATTAACGACAACCTTATCATTATGCCAACATCAATAGTTGCCTCAATCATTCTGATGAACAGAAAAGGCTTGATTGAAGAAACCCTGATCAAGAAGGTTGAGTGGTTGATTCCTGAAATCCTGAAAAGAGGCGGCAAGGTCACAACCGAGTTTGTTTTGGTGACTGTAAAGCAAGCAATCAGCCATCTGGATAACCTCCTTGAGAAGAAGAGAGATATCTTCCATCCCTCCTATACTGCCAAGCACGACTTTAAGAATATCATCCTCTTGTCTTATTATAGAAATATGCTTGGCCACCTTTTCTTTAACGAAGCATTAATTGCCTGCTCACTGGTTGCCTTTGGATATGAGTTAGCCTGGAAGGACGGTGTTCCCGTTGAAAGACTCTGGGAATCAACTTCTTACCTCCAAAAATTGATCGGAAAAGAATGGTTCACTTGGAAGACTCTCGATCAAGAAAACTTTAACAATCTGTTGTCATCCATGCTCCAAAGAGAAACTCTCATCCAAGATGGTGATAAAATCAAGGTTGCCAAAAAGGGAGAAGAATTGATCAAATTCCTTTGCTCCTTATTGTGGCCTTTCATTGAGTCCTACTGGGTCACTTCTGTGTTCTTGTTCGCTTTGAAAGGTAGAGAACATGCTACTCCCTATGAAAAGTTCACTTCCGAAGTAAATTAATTAATACTTAGAGTTCCCTAACAATTTCTAGATTCAAGGATTTGCTGAATCAATGTATGAAGAAAGAATTCTTCAATTTTATGAGTCATGTTCCCTTGATACTATTAAAAATGCTCTTGCAGTTTACAAGGAATGGGGACTTATCGCCACTGAAACAAGATTTGATGATTACGCAAAGGCAGATGTTAAGTTCGTTAACTTGAAAGCCTCTGAAAATGACCTCAAAGAAGCTGCCGATAACAACCAAAAGTTCTTGAAAGCCTCCATTGCCACTACCAAAGAACTTCCCATCGATATTGCTCGCAGAAATGTCCTTGGTGATTACTCTTTCATGTCTAAACTTTAAAATATTTATTGTTATTGAGAGATGTTTGATGAATAAAAAGATTATTTATTTCAAAATTAATGAGTTATATATTTGAACTATGAAAACTTTGATTGATTTTTTTATTCATAGAGATTGAATGATTCAGTCTTTTGAAAACTTTTAATTTTTCTTATTCCAACCCTGTTTTAAGAAAGAGAGAAAGAAAATGATTTTCAAAATAATTTGATATCAGAGCAGATGGCAAATAATAAATGAGATAAACGAATTTTTAATTGGTATTATATCGATATCCATATTCATTCGAGACTAAATAATAGCAAAAAATAATTTTTATGGAATGAATCCATCTAAAATATTATCATGTATGATCTAAAATTTTTTAAATGCCCTTAACTCTGAACAAAAGACTTTCTTCAGGGACCTTGGAATCTTCGATGATGATGTTAACGCAGCAGACATCTTGGGTTTGTTGAGAAATAGTTGGGGCGGAGATTTTGAATCTGATTTCTCCGAAAGAGTGAGCAGGGATGGTGAGTCTTTCAGTCTTGACGAGGACGATATCTCTGTTGTCACTTTGGACAAGAAGGTTCTTGGGGTAGCTATCGGGATTGCTGTACTTGATCTTTTTGGAGATGTAGTCACCTCTATTGATGGTGAGGGTGTTGTAAACCTTGACAGGATTTTTGAAGACGTATTCAGGGAACAAGTCAACGTTGACGTTGATTTCACCAGTTCTTCTTCCAGCATTGGTGAGTTCAACTCTCAAGGGGTTACGGTAGTTTCTTGGCAAGTTGGCAATTGGAATAATACCCTCACCAATAAGTCCACCTCTTTGGAGATCATTGTCGAAACATCTGACAATGACATTTTCTCCTTCGAGTTGTTGGAAGCTGATCAAATCCTTGAAGACTGGTTTTCTTCCAGGTCCTTCAGAGTCAGCAGTTTGGTAGGCAGTGTCACCATGGACAAAGACAAGGTGGCAGGCTTGTTGATCAGAAACAGAGTCAAGTCTTCCATCAATGGGGTTGACAACAAAAGTACCAACACTTCTGTTGCGGGTGTTGGTACTGCTACTGGTGGCGTATTGCTGAGTTGAGGTGCCTAACTTTTGAGGAAGGTTGCCCTTCAACTCAAAATCAGCTCCGATCCATCCGACTTCTAATTTCTTTTTATCATTTTTGTTGTAGAGGGGGAGCTTCACGAAGGTGTCAGGAGCAGGTCTGAGTTGAGACAACTTAATGGTGGTTTCACCGAGGTAATCAGAGCCACCAACATCTTCATCGAAAGCTTCTATGAGGATAGCTTGATCTTGGGCAATTTGTTGAGAAGTAGCATATAAAGTGGTGGCTTCGAGCCATTTAGGATCCTGTCCTGCGTTTTTGGCGATTTCAGTTCTGACTTGAGTCTTTTCAAGGGAGAAGACGAAGAAAGGATCCTGCTTTCCGATCAAATCGTGATCCTTATTAAAGTGAGCTCTAATATTTCTAATAACCAATTCAGTGGTGTTGCCAGTGACGGGAGCCGAAAGCTTGGTGGGAACAGCAGTAGGAGCGAGGGGCTTTGCGGGCTTGGTGGTGGTAGGATTAGCTTGAGTGGTGCTGGTAGTAAGAGGCTTAGGAGGTTCAACTGCTTCTCTCAATTCGAATTGGACTTCAATCCATCCGACTTCGTTTTGCTTCTTGGAGGTGTCGTAAAGTTGGATAATATTAGGTCCTCTAGAGAAAGATTGGATTTGGGAGAGTTTGTAGACGATTTCTCCGATCAAATCGTTTGACATGGCGTCTTCATCATAAGCTTGGATGACGACAGGTCTGTCTTGTTGGATTTGAGCAAGGGTGACTGGGACAATGATGGATTTAGTCCACTTGGGATCTTGTCCTTGTTTTTTAGCAACATCAGATTTATATTGCTTAGTTTCGTATTTGACCATGACGAAGGGATCCATCTTGCCAAAAGAGTCATAGTTCTTGTTAAAGTGACCTTTAATGGGTCTGATTTCAAGTTCAAAGTTTCCTGATTGCATTTGGAGAGAAAGATATTTTTTTGGATAAGGTTTTATTAATAATTAGATTATAATTCGAAAATAATGTAGCAGCACATAAGAGTCGAGGCTTATGGTTTAAAATAGTTTAGGGGAAAATAAACTGATGTTCGTTTTTATTTAAACCCTTGGGATTTCAAGGATCTCCTGGTGAGTGGATTAAACATGTTAGTTTAAGGTGAAAGTCTTGATTAGAGGAGTTCAAAGAAGTAAGGTGAAGAAAGGTCTATTTTTTCCTGATAGAATGTTGTTTCACAAGACAGGTCATATGACTTTCTCATCTCATGATTAACTGTTTTAACGCGAACCAGAGAATATCTCAAGTCGTTAATTAATTAACGCATCCCTTTTGATTTATTCCAGCCTTTTTTAAGAAGTCACACTTTTCAAGATTCAAACGAAGCTAGAGGTTCTGCTCAAGATACCAAGAAAAGCAAGCAGAATGAATATGTTATTGAATTGGTTCCAATTTCGGTTAGTTTTATTCTTGCCTACTTATAAATTTTATTTGGAATGAGTGATCAATTTGTCACCAAATTTTTTTAATATGCAAAATGTAGAGATCATCAGCGTTTAATTTTTTTTTCTCCAAGTTCTCCTTGTCTTGAGGCTGAGTGAGATCTTTGTTTGTTTGTGAATGAATAATAAAGGGAGTTTTTGAGTGGGAATATCTCCTAGCCAAGAGGGATAAGAGATGATTGGCAACCATGCTGGAGTCGTGGATTTAGATTTATGAGAGAAACGCTCACTCAAGTTGATCGTGGCTTTATTTAGATGTGAGTGATACCTTTTATACAAAGAATAGACTTCTAAAATGAATTCTTTTCTTCAGATTAAGCTAAATCGAAAGATTTTAGGCCACTCTTCTTTTTTAAGATTTATTATTATTATTCAATATAGACGGGCTGGAGAGGAGAAGAACTTCGAGAGTGAGGTCAATAAAGAAAGGGATTTTTGGTTTCTAATTTCTGAAGTTTTACACTCTACGATTTCTTAAAAATTTTAATTAGAAAACAAGAGAGAGGGAAAATATTTATTTTAATAAATCATAAAAACACGTTTTTGGTCTAATATTTTAATACAAGAAAGAAATTATTTTACAAAGCGAGATGTGAAAAAATCATTCAGATTTTCTTATAGATTAGAAAGGTTCTGATTAGAGACGGAAATTTTTCCTTCTTTATATTCATAAGTAAATGCATTTATATTTGAATCGAGGATTTCCAAGATAACAAAGCTCGGGTTATTATCTCTGACAAATTTCAGCAAAAAAGAGACATTATTTTACTTTATAAAAGAGGTGAATGCACCGGTGGCTGATCCAGGATTAACAAGGAATTTTCCATCACATTTTTCCAAGCTGAGTTGATGAGTAAATCCGTTTATAAGGAGGTCACAGTCGAGTTTTCGAGCAACATTGGCAAGCGCTTCTTTATCACCCCAAGGGACAACCTATTTTTAATTAGGAAAAAAAAGAAGGGAAAAACCTGATGTCCATGGATGACTCCAATTTTAATTTTTCCAACAGTAAAGATCTCAGTTTCTGGAGTTCCAGGGATCTAGAGGATAAAAATTTATTATGCCCTGATCCGAGTAGAGGAGAGTACCACATCATAGTCACCTTTGATTAATACAAAATTATTGGATAATCCTTTGAGCCATTCTCTGACTTGTCTTGATCCAATATTCCCTGTACAAACAACGTTGTGGACTCTATCCGGGAGCTGATGGTTTGAGGTGATCATTCAAAGTGATGAATAAGGATTTACCAACATTTCTTTGAACTTGTCTGGTATATCAATAGCT
>Ga0182738_1003110_pt1 | contig 19191 bp, 18 predicted proteins | sample eDN5th30CBELigMG_FD_128876 | JGI IMG/M metagenome (GOLD analysis project Ga0182738, IMG submission 128876) | Enriched Miracle-Growth compost microbial communities from Emeryville, California, USA - eDNA 5th pass 30_C BE-Lig MG (version 2)... ... | reverse complement strand
CTTTGACTTGAGATTTTTCTCCTTTGAAGACTTGTGAAGACCAAAAGGTCATTTCAGGGATGTAGCACTATGATAAAGCAATGATTTGTTTGGCTAATTCTCCTTTTCAAATATTTAAGGCGAATTAAATTCGATACAACTTGAGAGTGACTGTCTAATTTATAAGGTCTTTTGCTGTGGTCGGAAATTTTATTTTGAACTTATTAAATTAGATCTGCATCATGACAAAGGAGCACTTGAGGAGAGAGAACTTTTATGTTTTTCGGAGTGAGAGTGCTTTTTTATAACTCGTAATTCGATAAGAGCCAAACGTTTTTGAGAGCAAATGTGAGGAAATAAACCTTTAAATAATTTCTGTGGAATGTCTGTAAAATTAAAAAAATCATATAAAAATATTTTTCCTTCAAAGATGAAAGAAGATCTGTTTGTTTGAAAAAGGAGAAAAGGAATGAAAGAGATGACCAATTGAGCTTCATTCAGTAAGTTTTATTTTGACTCTCCAAATGACAGAAGATTGAGCCTTGTAACTGACCTCGAAATTAAAAGACTGTTCACTGTATATTTTAAAATTCAGAGTTTTATTTTTTCTTCGAAATAAATTTTCACCCAAAGGAGGAATTTATCGTTTTGGACTTCAGGTCAAAAGTTAAATTTTGTTATTAACAAAATATGTTGCTGGAATCTGTTGAATTCTTTCACTTTAAAGTGAAGTTGCTCATCAAGCCTGGGGATTCTTCAATCCTTTTGAAATAAGGGTTATTTTTCTAATTGTTTAGTATGGATATGATCCAAATGATCAAGGTCCTCTCTCCATAATTTGATTAAATTTTAAATATTAAGGATCGTCTGAGTAGGAAAACGAGCAAGAGACAAGGTCTAATTTTACTGAGTTGCCTTCAGGTTGAAATTAATAATTTGAATTTTGGAAAATTTTTCGATTTTTGTGTTATAAAAGATAGACTGATTTTGAAAGCAAAATAACAAAGTTCCTTGAATAATTCAGACTGTGAAAATAGATTTATACTTTTACTGGTTTCTGCTTTGAAAATTCGAGAACGAGAAAATTGTATTTTTTTGAGTGAAAAGGATTTTTTCAAAATTCATATTTATCTTGAGATCTTTCAGGGAGACTTGATTTTTTCTTTTTGGAGTTCTGGAGTTCTTTTGAAAAATTTGTCTCGGCTCAAGAACTTAGATGATAAGAAGTCAGAATTTCTGATTAATCAGGTCTCAGTTTAAGGGGAGTTGAATTCATCGTTCGCGGGAGGTCAATATAAAAACCGAGAAAAAGAAGGACGCTATGATTTATTGTCATTTTCTTGTTTGGCTCACTGATTCGGGCCACTTTCACAACATTTGCATGTAGTTTTTCAAGCTGTTTGATTATTTTGGAAATCAATTCTTGAGCAAATGCTCGAACCTTTGAGAAAGAAAATGGCTTTCGAAGAATTTCTCGAGATTGGTGAAGAGACTAAATTATTTGTAACGTAAGAATAATGGCTTTATGCTGAAGTCTTTGGGAATTATTGAAAGGAGAACAAGTTGGATCTGTGAAGATTTGCTTTGAAAGTTGAGTCTTGGTTTCACTTTCTACCAAAAAAACGAAAACAACAATTTGTGAACTATCGAGACGACAAAAAATAAGCCGCCTACAAAATTAGAAGTTGGACAAAAACTGCATCTGAAATTAGAATTTGATATCTATTTTCTCTTTTTTTATTTCCCTCGAAAAGTTGAAAGACACTTTGATTATCCTATCTGGAAAGAAATGAAAAAAAATTTGTTTAGATCTTTATGAGACTTCTGGTCGAGGTCTGACTTTTATATTCTATTGAAATGAAATAAGAGTTCGTGTGAATACCAAAGGGAAAATAATTGTTTGGAATTTGCGGAAACTAAATGCCCTTCAACTGATTTATTTTTCAAAGAAAAACAAAGATTTCGCGGTTAAACCTTTTATATAGTGAAAAATAATAGTGAATGATTAGTTCATGCCATTGCATGCTTCCTGAGGCTTTAAATACGAAAGGAGCAAAGCTGATAAAAGACAGAAGAGAAACAGTGAGCCATTCTCGGAAAATCTAAAAATTCTCAAGGAAAATAAAACAGGAATTTCATCCAAATTTTTTCTCTTCGAGATGAAGATTTATTTGGGCTCTTCCTTGTATCGAGCGTTCCATCAAATCTGAGGAAGAGCTCAGAAAATGTTGAAAATCGTGATTACGATAACAATTTTTCGAGCCTGTTGTTGGAAATTTTGAAATAAAAGAAGAATGAGAAGTTTTCTGATTTGATAAGAAAAAAATTCAAAGAAAAATTTTGAAAATATTTTTTTATGCCTCAATCGACATCAGGGCCTCCCAATCTTTTTCCAGGATCCTCGACGTCGTCGGATGTCCTTTCAAAAAAATCCATCATTCTCCTCAACAACTCAGACACAACCTTTTTTCCTGCAAACAGCTTATTCAACTTCAGCATTTTTATTATGATTCGATAATTCTAAAAGATTGAGGCATAAAAGTATGCGATCTGAACAGAAAATTTTTTTCATTCCTCAAATCATGAAAACTTTTCGAAGAATTTTTTTTTCAGAAATTTCTCTCAAAAATATTTTTTGGAAGAAATTTTCAATTTTTCTTTTTTCTTTATTTCTCAGGAAAATTGTAAAGTCAGACCAATCTCTCTGATGAGTTTGAAAATACAACAAAGTAGGACAAAATAGGTGCATTAGGAAGCCCGGATCAACATCAAAAGAAAAAAAAGACTTTATTTGAAAAAGTTTGTCCAAAATATTTTTAAAAAGAAAAAAAATATATTAAGAACTTTTTTTCTTATGAGGAGTTTCTCTGTGGCATGAGAAGAAAATATTGAACAAAATTAATGAAAAATTGATATGGTGGACCTTTGGAAAATTTTTTTGACATCAACCTGTTGAGTAAAAAAACGATTGAGAATTTTTGTCAGAATCCGAAAAAATATTTAAACAGTTTTTGAGAAAAGAATCCTCCAGAATTATCTGGACTTCTGTTTGTTTGAAGAAGACAAAGTTGTTGGATTAAGTTTTTTTGAATTGAAGTCAACCAAATCTCACTTTCATTCTTTTGTCGAGAGCAAATTTTCGAAATTTGGAGAGTGAAAAAAATGAAAAGATTTTTTCCTCTTGAAAAAACTATCCATAAGCATATTTTATATTTTTGTAAAAATTTTTCTCACAAAGATTACATTCAGAATGACCCAAGTTCCATTTTGACCTTTTGAAAAATCTGTCTTTTAAAATTTTCGAACTCTGTTAAAGATAACATGTTATCTGATACAATTATATTTTTTGCCGAGTCCTTTTGTAAAAGTTCCTGGGATTAGGAAGAACTTTCAGACTGGTATTCTCTCTAAGGTTGTCCATTTCTGACAATTTTGATCAGAATGGAGGTGTTCGAGAGTCTGACTCTTCTTCAAGAAATTAAAATATAACGAGTAGGCTCTTGAATTTTCATAAAAGAAAGAACTTATCTGAATGTCCAAAAGGTATTAAAGATAGAAAATACCATCATAAAAAGGTCAAAGAAGAGAGTTGGAATCTCTTGATGAGCCAATTGGATCTCGGTCACTTTGTTGAGAGAAAATTTTCGAAACTCCCATTTTTCGAAGAGACTTCTCTCATCCCAAAGTCTAAACTCTGAGCTGAAAAGTATCAAAGTCCAAAGAGAAAGTTATAAAGTTTAAAATGATTATTTTACAGTTTTGATTGACAAATCTTGCCTTTCACCAAATTTCTCCCACGCACCTAAAAATTTTCTAACTGTCTTTGCCTTCATATTACGGTCTCGTATGCTCAAAACAAAGGGATTGACTGATAAATTATGAGTTCTCTATGATAAAAAAGTGTTTGAAAAACTTGTGTAAGCGAGGGCTCAGAAGCTTTTTTCTCAAAAGGATTTCACGCGAAAAGGCCTCTCTGAAAAATGAACGTTTTAATTATCACTTTTTAAAAAAGAATTGAGTCAGAAGGTGTTTAGAAATATGAGGCTATTTATGAGAAAGAATGAGCTCTTTGTGAGTTCCGATAATTTTTTGATCAAAAGGAGGACTATTTGTTAGAGACCAAAAACACTAGGAAGTTACTTTTCGAAGATTCAGAAAGATCCATGTAGAGATTTAAATTCTGGTCTAATGAGTTGATTAGTAATTCAGTTACTCTTTAATTTGCCAGACAACAATTACACTTTATCATTTCCTTGCGGAGTCGAAGCATTTGAACTTATTTTCGTGAACTTATTGACCAATATTCCTCCTTTTTAAAGCAAAAAGAAATCCACCAGAAGGTTTGGGAGTGAAGGAATACTCTTGAGATGGAATAATTATTTAAAATATCCTGGAGGTCGGTTAGCTGTTAGAGAATAATCGAATAAAAGAGGAAAAACCTAATTTTCTAGATTTAGATTTTTACTTGACGTTGTTACGTTGATTAAAGAAAATTCTCCCTTTAAATTTAGTCGATCCAAATTTACACTTCAATAATAATCCCAACTATTTAAATCAGTTAGACAACAAAAGACATGCAGCCCAAAAACTCTTCGCTCATGTTGAAGCGTCAAGGAAGCTTCAAAAAGCAACTTGGAGCCCTTGGCATTAACGTAAACCCCACTGTTGATTCTACAAGCCCAATTCCTTGTTCGAATATGGCCAACCCTGAAATGCCTAAACCTCAACGAAAATCATTCGGGAACATCCCTACAAGTGAAGTTCTACTCGAGAATCCAGACGCCCATGACTCAATTGAGCATGAAAATCATGTTATGGTAGAGCCAAAAATTCCAAGCATGGAGCTCAAAGATCTTCAAGTATTTATTCCCAAGAGGAAAAAGGTCGAGATTGTTGAATTACCAAATCCATTCACAAACCAATCTATCTCTGTAAACTATCAAAAAGTGGGAGGAATGGCAAATGAAACTCCTTCTGATATCTGGCAAAGAGGACAAAGGATGGTGATCAGCGCTTTTCACTCTTCCTTTACAAATAAATATTCTATAAAGATTGAAATTTTCGATAAGAGCAATCAACCCATCGGGTTCCTGGAAACCGAAATGCATCATAACCCAGGACATTACTGCTTCTTCTGCTTGGATTACTGCCCAGAGAGCTATCAAATAAAGAAGGGAATAAACATTTCCTGCATTTCTCCCTATTGTAATTGTTTGCCCAAGACAATTTATGACCATGATGCTGAATCTCAAAGCAGACCAAAGACTTTAGGGCATATAAAGAGCAATTTATGCTCAGGCAATGTGAATATCACCAACAATAAAGGAGAGCTTGTTTATGGATTGAAGGATGGCAATGGCTTTATGAGAAATTTCAGATTCTTGCTTGAGGCTCCCTTTGTATTCTTCTGCATTCCTTATAAGCTTGCTATTTGCTGCTGCTTAGATTTGTTTTATGCAGGAAAGTCGAATGAGATTAAGCTTCATGATCATCGAACTGGCAAGCAGATTGTTGTAGGAGTGACTACGAACCAAGTAGAGAGAGCTAATGAATGGCAAGAGGTCGTGAGAAATGGAGAGAAAATCAACCAATATAAAGGAGAAGAGATTTTCCTGTGTAAACAATTTGAAGTTAATATGCCAGAAGACGCTGATGAAGACTCCAAGAAATTGATCATCGGCGCTTTAATCTCTGAAATTCCTAGCACTGTCGATCGTTGCGCTTGCTAAGAGGTTGGGGTTGTGAGTCTCAGATAATATTCTTGCTTGTTTTGTATTTGAAAGGAAGGGGGATTTTCTAAAAAGGGATGCCATGTCTTTTATATTAAATTTACATTGTCACTTGCATCAACTAATTAAATAGGTTCTGTATTACTTTCTATTATTACCATTGGGAAAAAAGATTTTCGATTAGGGGGATTTTTTAAATGATTATTATGCAAATAAATGATTAGATAATTAAGAGTAAATTATATTTTTATTTTTATTAATTAGAGACTTCTTCAATGAAGTTGAAGGGTGTCATGTTATCGGCATGTTTCTTGGATTTTCTGTTATCTCTCCATCCACTAGAAATGCCATCAGATCCGGCCATCTTATGGCCATGACAATGATAATCCTCTTCTTGTTCTAGAGGTACTGGTCCAACTGAAAAGATACAATTGCAATTGCAAGTCAGGGGTCTCTTGGGTGTTATGATCTCTCTCTTCTTTGAACTTTCTTCTATTTGAAATATTGAGTAAGAATTGAAAAGAAAAATTATACGAAGGACAATATTGAAGACTCTCATTTGTAAAGGTTGTAAAACAACATTGCTGAGATCGTTTTCAAGGATGACAGGGAAGAAATCACCATCCCATCTCATTTTAGCGTTGAGCATATCTTGTAATCCTTCATTTGAACCAATGGTCATTTCTTGAATAGAAACGATCTTTTCTTGTTGATAAAGATCTCCGATCAAATGACTGAGCACAACAGGCTTGTTATTTGAGTCATATAATTGGACATTAATGTTTTTGTTTTCATCAAGACTGTGAAGTCTGACCAAATAGTTGGTGTCATTGTAAGGCTTGATATAGAATTTGACAAGGGGAGGAAGATTTCCATTGGTTGTGGGGGCGACTTGTGGGAGAGGTTTTGCTGTGCTTGAGCTTGAGCTAGAAGAAGCAGTAAATACGATATCTTGAGTATCAAGATCATATTGGACTTGTCTTCTCGTTGAGACAGTGCCTCCTTGATTTGAGAAGAAAAGATAGTGGCTCATTTGAACTTGAACTCCGACTCCCTTAGAATCTATATTGAGATTGGTGAGAAAGGGATCTTTTTATAAAAAAATTATGATTACCAGTTTCATTTAAGGCTTGGTCAACACCTCTATTATCATCATGAAGGATTCTTCTTTGGATCATAAGTTCGATTTCTCCAGGATTCAAACTGCTACCTCCTTGTGTACGATCGTTCATAACTCTATTTCTATTGAGATGGGTCTCAAAACAATGGATTACGTCATGGCGATTTTGTTGCTATTTTGGATATAAATAGCAGTATAAATGGGGAAGTAATTTCCAGCAACAGGTTCAGTCAGGTTGACGGTGTAGGTTTCACGATAATTGAGCCTTCTTTCTTGCATTTCAAGACCGTTGGAGTCGGTGTAGAAAACGCCTTGGTTATTGATGAGAGGTGAGTAGAAATTAATGGTAATTTCTTTTCCTTTGCCATCAGAAATATCAACAGGAAGAGTAAGAGTATCGACTTGAATAACTTGGTTGTTATAGGCCGGGGCTTTTCTCAATTTCAGAGAAGTAATGACTGTTGAGCCTTGAACCTAATGAGGAGAGAAGAAATTAAGCAAATAAATCAATAAAAAAGTTTACTTGAACTTGAAGAAGGACTTTCCCATCGAAGAATCTTCCATTAATGATTTTGTTATAAGGGAGGGATTTATTTTGGGCAGGTCTGAAGATATAAGCTCCAGAAGCTTGTTCGTTTTCTTTGTAATAGCTCTCATAATAGTTGTAACTGAGGGTGAAAGGATATTGGTTATCTCCTTCAATAGTAACGAAATCTGTAAGATTTGCGAACACTTTGAAGTTGGAGCTGCTTGTTACTTGCAAAGTGATATCAGTTGTGATAGCTTGGGCATTGATGATATTGGAATGAATAATATCCCCAAGAGTGATTTTGTATGGAGCGAAAGAGTTTGTGGGAACATCAGCAACGAAATAAAGATTACAGTAAACAAGTTGACTATAATCATCACACATGATATCAGCATCGACTTCTGCTCCATTTCCATCAAGGACTAGATGAGAACAGTTAGATTTTTGGTGAAAATAGTAATGTACCTTTGAGAGTGAGACGAGGAACTTTGATTTGCAATAATCTTTGAGTATTGACTGAAGGATTATAAACAGTCAATAAAACATCCTGTGAATTAGCCAAAATATCATAGACGGCAGTAGATTCTTGAGTAGTTTTGCCTTGGCTGCATTCCTTGTGAACTAACTCTTCTCCAAAAAGTTCCTGAGAGAAAGATCCAACAGCAGCAGAGAGGACTTCATTGATATCATTTGTGGCGCAAAGGAGCATGTTGATGTAGTTTTGGGTGACAGTTTGCTTAGCAGTACCAGAGACAGCATCGTGATGCTGTAAGATACCAGCAACTTCTTCATATTGATCAAGATTAACTGCGAAATCTTTGAAAGTATAGTTGAAATAGCTAGGCTTTTCCAAGAGCATTTTTGAAAGGACTTTTCTGACAGTTTGAAGTCTTTGTCCATAAGCTCTAATTTGTTGTTTAAAGCTTGATCTACTGGTATAATATCCTGACCAGAATGCATGAGGAATATCAACGTAAGGCATGAAATCATCTTGTTTAGTAGACAAAGGCTTGGTTCTTCCAGCAAGGAATTCAGTGTAAACTGCATTGGTATAATTGGAAGGAGTACTAAAATATGGGTTAAGTCCAAAGAAAGGTTGACCATGGAAGAAGTCAATAAGGAATTCAAGGCCTTGGAAGTGACGTTCAGCATTTCCGCTCCATTCAAAATCTCCTCCGACATGATGTAAGACTTGATTGGAGATGTAGAAATCAGACTGATTGTGGATCCAAGTGGCGTATTTGGACATGAGTTGCATGGCATCATAAGGAGTAGTGGAAGGGAAGCAGGTGATATCAAGGCACCAGTTCATAGGAGCAAGATAATAACTCATATAATTGACATGAGCCAAGATATAATTCATGTCAGAAAAGGTTTTTGGTCTCCAAAGAGTCTCAAGAGTTTCTTGCCTGATACGATTGACATAATCTTCATAATCAATTCTTTCAAAGAACCAGCTGTTGAAGCCCATCTGTGAGAAGAGATTTGCTTGAGCTGCTGAATGGCCAAAGGGATCAATATGCCAGCCAGTTTGGACAGTGTAATTGAAGGTGTCTTTAACGAACTTGAGGCCTTTTGACATCTGTTCGATGATGTCATCGTAGTATGCGGCGCCTTCATCATTCATAACAACACCAGAATTTAAGAATTCAAAGTGTCCATTTTTGTTCAATTGCATGATTTGTTGTTTGACTTCAGCTGTTTGATTGGCCCACCAGATGCGGAAATATCCCATTTCTACGTAAGAAAAGGTTCTAGCAGGGTTCCTGGCGAGAGCTGCAGTGACGTTGTTGAGAATGCAATCAACACAACCACGGGGGTTGGTGCCAAGGTAATACGAGGCAACAGAGAATAGCCAACCAAGATCATTGTGAGTGTGAGGAATGATATGAAGATTGGCTACTTTTTGTTGTTGGGCAAAGGATGCGAGGGAGAGCAAACTTATAAGAGCTATTACGAAGATCTTCATTATTGGAAATATATATAAATAAATATATTGTGTTTTTTGTTGTTATCCTCTGAACTAAAAAATAAAATAATTAAAAAAACAACAAATCCTCTGTATATTCATCTCTTGAAATACCTTGGAAGAAAATAAGCTGGAACAAATGATGATACTTTTTAAGAAAAATGAGAGAAAATGAAATCTGAAACAAAGCATTTAAAAGAATATTCAAGGAAAAATTTTCTGAATTTCTTCTGAGTTGAAAAAATAATTTATTCCAATAATATTGGGAATGGTTTCGTAGTTTATCAGAGAATTCAATGAAAACCTCTGGTAAAAGAATTTTTGGAAAGGAAAGCTTTCAAAGTTGAAAGAAACAAGCAGAGGTGTTGAAGTTTTTTTGTTGTTGTTGTAAGGTTTGATCAGACAGTCGGAATATTTTCACCAAGTCTTAATTGACTTTTTTTTCTTTAACAAAAAATATTTTGCTAAAGAAATTCATTTCTCTTCAATACTGAGACAATCTTCTCTTTCTTTTGGTCACCAGAAAGTCTGTTGTTTCAGAACTCTAGACTTTTCTGTCACGATAAATTGAATTTTTGGAATTCAAAGATTGAGTCTAATTGAATCGGGAAATATTCTCCAACTTTTTTTTTTTTATCTTTTCTTCAAAAAAATGGAAACCAAAAATTTTTTCTATTTCTTACTTTCCAGACTTGGTTTCTAAAATTTCTCAACCTCTTCTTCATCTGAAACATCAAATCTTTATTTCAAAACTCTCAATGAAGGGAGCTTTTCCAGCAACAAAAAAAAGAATATGAATCAGCTAAATTTTACTAACCTTTCCATGAATTAAAAATAATTGAGAAGAGCATCTGATATATAGGTTTGAAATATTTGTAGATTTACAATATTTTAATAAAGACTTTAAACATACACATTACCTAACACAAAATTACCAGTAATCAATGACGGATAACCATAATCTCGGGTAATCCCTAAATCTTCCTGACCAAGTCATAACCACCAGATGTTTAGACCTGAGAATACAGAGAATGCGACAATAATAGAAGAGAGAATCACTCGATCAAATGGAGAAACGATAATCAGGAAATATGCCAAGGGAAGATTGTTGGGTAAAGGAGGTTTTGCAAAATGCTATGAAGTGACAAATCTTGAGACTAAGAGAATACTTGCAGCAAAGATCATTGAAAAGGCTTCCTTAAAAAAGAGCAGAGCAAGACAAAAGGTAAAGAAATGTTTCTTGAGACACGAAATTTTTAAAAATATTCAACAGCTCATTTCTGAAATCAAAATCCACAAGTCCAATCATCATGCCAACATCGTAAACTTTGAGCATGTTTTTGAGGATCAGGATAATGTGTACATTTTGCTGGAAATCTGCACCAATCAGGTACCTTTCTCTCTGAAGAATTTTGAAATAATCAAATTTGATAATAGACACTCAACGAACTTTTGAAGCGAAGAAAAAGACTCACTGAGCTTGAAGTGCAATGTTACCTGGTGCAACTTGTCCACTGTCTCAAATACCTTCATGCCAACAGAATCATCCACAGAGAGTAACACTCCATTGAGGAAATTGTTTAAACTTGATGATTAGTCTCAAACTTGGAAACATCTTTTTGAACGAAAAAATGGAGATCAAGGTCGGAGATTTCGGGCTTGCTTGTAAGCTCGAATTCGACGGTGAAAAAAGAAGAACTGTCTGTGGTACACCCAACTATATCGCCCCTGAAATCTTGGAAAATAAAGATGGACATTCTTACGAAGTCGATGTCTGGTCTGTCGGAGTCATAATGTAAATTGCTATGATGCGAGTATTTCTTAAATAATCCCCTTAGATATACAATGTTGGTTGGAAAGCCACCATTCGAAACCCCTGATGTTAAGACCACTTATCAAAAGATCAAAGCCAATAATTATTCATTCCCTGACCATGTTCCTCTTTCCGAGCCTGCCAAGAACATTATCCGTCAAATTTTGCTGAGAGATCCATTGAAAAGGCTAACCCTTGATGATATTCTTGCTCATCCTTTCCTCAATCATGGTGGCACTATTCCTAAACTCCTTCCTGTTTCAACCCTTGCTTGTCCACCTTCAGCCAGTTATATCAAGTAAATAGGGTTATTTAGGGCGAATTTTGACTCTATTTTTTAGGCAATTTATGCCAGAAGGAGTGACAGTGAAATTGACAGCTCAACCTCAAAGATTGATTGAGACTGCTCCATATAATCCAAACTCAAAGATGTCCAGTAATCTGTTGAACACTGACAAAGTTGCTTTGAAAACTGAAGAAAATAACCTCAAACTTGAAAAACAACCTTCCAGAGGTAAACACACTGGGAAATTCTTTTTGTTTCTAACCTTCATTCCAAAATAGAGGTGCTGAGTAGCAGTAATAAGATGGGAACAATGCAATTCAATATGACTGGAAGTGTGACGAACCTCAAGGGAAGCACTCAACAATTGGAAACCAAATTTGCACAAGGTCTTCAGACAATTCCTTCAAAGACAAACTTTGGTATGACTGGAGCAATTGATGGATTCTCAGCTCCACAAAAGACAGCAAGCGGTAATGAGATTAGAGTAAAGAAGTGGGTTGATTATTCTTCAAAATATGGTTTGGGATACCTTTTGTCAAATGGTCAAGTTGGTATTTACTTTAATGATTCTACAAAAATTATTGTTGATACCAAAACAAAGTAAGGTCAATTTAAGTTTACTGTCATCCTAATTTGATAGGAACTTTAACTACATGGACAGAAGACCTTCAGATAAACAAGATGTGGTGTCAGCATATAATATGGATAACTATCCAGATGAACTGAAGAAGAAAGTCACTTTGGTTCAACACTTCAGAAAGTATCTCGAAGAAGATAACAAAGAAGATAATAATCAAGTAATTTTTGTCATTATTGAAGAGTTTTTTAATTCAGATATATTAGATTGAGGAAGAATATGATGCGAAGTATTCAGGAGTGTACGTGAAGAAATGGATGAGAACAAAGCATGCATTGATGTTCAGATTAAGCAACAAGATCGTTCAAGTTAATTTCACAGATCACACTGAGATTATCCTCAATTCCGAAAATAAGTTGGTTACTTATTTAAATAAGAAGGGTGTGAGAAGCAATCATCCTCTTTCTACTGCTCTTGAAAGCAGTGACACTGAGATGGCCAAGAGACTGAAATATACAAAGGAAATTTTGACACATTTATTGACTCAAAATAATGCGCATGGAGCAAAAGTTGCCACCAATCAATAGACTTAGGAAAAATAGGAGTGATTAGGAAGGACTTTAATAGTCGTGTATTTATATAAATGCCTCTTTGCTGATGTTTTTATTTTATTGGAAATCAATCTCTATTTACTACACATTTATATTATATAAAATTTTCATATTATATATGCCCTCTCATTTAAAAAGTTATTTGATTTGATTTTATTATGGCCTTTTTATCAAAGAAGTTTTTTATCCATTATTGTTAAGCAGCAGTATTTTAAAAAACCATCTAATGAATTAAAAGACAAATCTTGTCTTGAATGAATAAAAATTTAAAAAACGTTGATTGTTAGTTAACTTTATTCAATCTCCGAAACTGTAAGAAAGAGTGTTTCTCTACGAAAGGCAATAAACTTGAAATCCTTAAGAAATTCTAGAGTGGGCCTCTCTCTTCCGCTCGAAATCAACTGTTGAGAAAAGTACCATATATGGGTTGGAATTGAAAGGATAACGCAGCAGATTAATCTTTTTTTTTGACAAAGATAACTACTTCTGTCAGAGAGAGTTATTTGCTTTAAACTCTGACACTTTAATTAAAAAAATTCTTGAGATATAAATCATACCAGATATGAATCAAGATAAGCCAGCTCAGTAACGAAATTCACCAAAGAGTGTTCGCTAATCCAAGTAGGGAGGAAAGTAACGAGCCAGTTATTATCCATGAAAAAATCTCAAAGAAGAATGGAGAGGTGATTATGAAGAAATATCTGAAGGGTAAAGTGCTTGGTAAAGGAGGTTTTGCCACGTGTTACGAGGTGACTGATATGGAGAAAAACAAGCTATTGGCAGCCAAGATTGTGTCCAAAGCTTCATTAACCAAGAAGAGAGCCCTCGAAAAAGTACTTCAAAAAAATACTTTCATTTCTCAATTGTGTAGCTTTTGGCAGAAATCAAAATCCATAAATCTCTTCAACATGAGAATATAGTTCATTTTGAGCACGTGTTTGAGGATAAAGAAAATGTCTACATTTTACTGGAGATTTGTCCCAACCAGGTATTTTGCCAGTATTTACCATGTAACTAACAAACTTCCCACTAGACTCTCAAAGAACTGTTAAAAAAGCAAAAGCGATTTACGGAGCCTGAGTGCGCGACTTTCATGGTTCAGACAATATTAGCAATAAAGTATTCTAAAAAACTGTCTCTAAATCCTAATATCTCTTTAGATATCTTCATTCCAAAAGAATTATACACAGAGAGTAAAATAATCCTCTTGGGTTGTCCCTTTAATGATGAATGTAGTCTCAAGTTAGGAAATTTGCTTATCGGCAAGAGTAATGAGATAAAAGTGGCAGACTTTGGACTTGCCGCAAAAATTGAGCAGGATGGTGAACGAAGAAGGACAATTTGTGGTACTCCTAATTATATCGCACCAGAAGTTTTGGATAAGAAACTTGGACATTCTTATGAAGTCGATGTGTGGTCAATTGGAGTTATATGGTAGATTTCAACGAGGTCTTTGAATGTTGAAGAATAATTAGTTATACTCTGTTGATTGGAAGGCCACCTTTCGAAACTAATGACACCAAGACAACTTATCGGAAAATTTTGAAAGCAAATTATGCTTTCCCCAGCAATGTGATCATCTCTGAAAATGCCAAGGATTTGATCAAGAAAATCTTGATTTTGGATCCCGCAAAAAGACCCACTTTGGATGAGGTTCTGGAGCATCCTTTCATCAAACAAAACTCGATCAAAAATCCTTCATCTACTGTCTCTGGTTCACTGCTTAACCTCAAAAATAGCGCTGTTAATATCCAGCCAAGCAATACCTTTAATAACCAAGGATGTATATTTGAATTGTTTTGATGTGAATTAACATTTTGATTCGATAGTTATCCAATCAATGGCAATCACTGGAAATGAAAAGAATTTTGCTTCACCAGAAAAAGAAGTTGATGGTATTTGAAAGAAAAGTGATTCAATTCTCACAAATTTTTAGGAGATATATATCAGACAAGTTTAAAGAATGACGGCGCTAAGAATAATAGAATGAAGAGTCAAGAGCCAAAGCATGAACAAATTGCTGGGTTATTATCAGGATCTCCACGAACAATTGGTGGAATCCATGAAAAAGGTGAAGCTCAGTTCAAACCGGATTATGAAGTTTATGTCACGAAATGGGTTGATTATTCATCAAAATATGGTCTGGGATACTTGTTGGCAGACGGTACTTCAGGTCTAGTTTTCAAAGATCTCACGAGAATCACCCTATCCCCTGATGAGCTGTAAGCGAATAAAGATCAGAATTTGTGTGAATTAACCAATTCCAAAGGAAATTTGAATATATGAAGAGAAGACCAGAACAAAATAAGGAAGTGTTGATAACATGCAATACGAGTAATTATCCCAAAGAGTTGCAAAAGAAAGTGTTACTTTTGAATTATTTCAAAAATTATCTAGAAGGAACTAAAATTGAATTCGTAATATTATATATGGAGACGTTTTAAAGCTAAAACCCTACATAGGAGGATAGAGTCAAGAATGAGCAGAATGAACAAAATCCAAAGATAAAGTCGATGCCATTGGTTTATGTAAAGAAATGGCTCAAGACGAAATATGCTGTCTTGTTCAGATTGAGTAATAGAATAGTGCAAGTGGATTTCATGGATAAGACAAGAATAATATTGAGTCCCAGTCATCAACTGGTGTGTTATAAGAATAAGAAGGGAGAGAACAGTCAACATAATTTGGGAACAGCTTTGGAGGCAGATTACCCAGAGATGGTGAAGAGATTGAAATATACCAAAGAAATTCTAGCTTATTTCAAGACTGTTGGCCATAATAAAGACGGAGACATGAATGGAAATTATAAATCAGAAAAGAATGAGAATAATGGAAAGGTCGAATTAGAAGAAGTCGAATTTAAAGTTGACACCATGAACACTCCTCTCACTCTCAAAGGTATGTGAAATAATTGAAATTAATAATTAAATCATATGAATAGATGCAATAGCCGGTCCGGCAGGATTTGGAGATGGAGCAAATGGAATGATGGATTATTAAAGAAATGAAGAAAGAGGGAATATCTTTTCGGTAGCTTGTAATAATGAACAGGCTATGTACATATAAATCAGAAGATTTCTTCAATAAACAATGAACAATGAATGAACAACCATTCTTCTAGCTATATAAAAGATGGATTTGTATAATGGCCAATTTTTATTGTTATGAATATAAATGATTATCTATCGATGACTATGACTGCATTTTTTCTAATTATTTTGGAATGAATTTATCATCATCAAAAGAAAAAGAATTTTAACAAACAGAATGGGAGGGAATGAAATAATTGACAAAATTTGAAATGAACAAAATTGCAAACAAAAATTCAAGTATATAGACATTAAAAATTTCCTAGAGTATTTTAGATATGTGTCGTCTAAGCTAAAAGATGGGTACATTATGGAGAGGAGCTTTCTTTCTTTTTCTTTTTTTTGGATCAAAGTTAAAAAGATACAAAGCATAAAGGTTGGAAAATCGCTTTGGATCTCACAAAAATGGTTTTGGAAAAAATATTTCAAAAATGTTGTTGACAGTTGCTGGCTAGTATGAGTGTCTATGAAGGTATTTTTTTGAATTGGAATCAGTCGTGCTTTCATAAGTTCCGAGATTTGTGAAGAAATCAGAGTCCTCTCCACTATTTTGTGGGAAGGATTTTATAAGATGTTCTTCATGTATGGTGTTGATTTCAGATAAGATGGCTTCTCCTTCAATAATATCAAGGATAATTCTGACGATTTTCTCTTTATCTTCGGTCGATATCTGGGGGAAAAGATAGAAATTTTTGGGATTGAACGACTTCAGAGCTTCAATATCGACATTGGCATTTTTTATATATTGGATTGTATGTCCCAAGCCTTTTTTCTCCAGTTTTGAATACAGGATCTTGAGGAATTTACTGGTTCCTGCGTCTTGTTGTTTCTCGGTTATATTGACATTTTTCTCGACCAAACTATTTGGAAACGATTCAAAGCTATCATTATTATTTGGTTTAGTTTCATCTCGAGGTTTATTCAAGTCCATCTTTCCAAACAACTCTGCAAATAATTTTTCTTCATCCTTTTTCTGAGTTGGCTCCCAAAGTTTCTCAGGGTCTGCAAACGGATCTTTCATTATCTGGGGCATTTGCTTATCAGACTTTGCGGACTTTGGGCTTCTCGATTTTTCCTTTTTATATGATGCTTGCCCTTGTTGTTGCTGTTGCTGCAAATTTCCTATATTTCCTATATTTCCCAGGTTTCCTAGCTTTCCCTTTTTCTTTTTATCAAGTGTTGCTGGGTCTTCTTCTGAGAAGTACGTAGAAGAAATATTCGAGCTGGGCTGTGTGGACAAATCCATCGTTTTCTTTGACTTGATATTATATGAGCCTGGATACTCTTGTTGAGTTTTTGCACCGCCGCTTTGGTAATTCATCTGCATCTGTTGTCTTCCATAATAACTCCCCTTTTGACCTTGACCTTGGCTCTGACCACTTTGATTTCCAAACTTTCCTCCTGTGGATAAGGTGCCAAACCCAATATTAGGATCGACCTCAGAAGCGACAGTACTGGAGATTTTTTGCGATGATGATGTATTGAATTGGGAAAGTCCTTGTGGTCCAAGTAATGTTTGTGTGAGTTGACTATTTGGTCTTGTATCGCGACGCTCAGCGTTGGAGTGATAGAAAGGACAGTCTCTTTTGTTGCATTTTTTGCCATTATTGCAAGGTTTGGTTTTGTAATACAAAGGATGATACTCTAATTCTTTCCATCCATGGCATTGTTCGCATTGCATGCCATTAGGACAAGCGCCTTCTTCGTAGCTAAAGATTTGGTTTTGGGACCAGAAGGTGCACTGAATAGGGTTGTATTTGAATTGGACGGGATCTCTGCGGTAGTCTTGGGGGTTGTGGGCATAGACACACTGGTTTCGGTCATGTTCGTAAATGTAAGGACAAAAAACAGTTTTATATTTATAGAGGTAGAAATTCTCATCTTTTTTGAGGTTATGGAGCAATTCTATTTGGATCTCATTCTCACTGTGGGCAAAGGAGCAGAAATTGCCATATTCACATTTAAATACATTATGAGGGTGAGAAAGACAGAATTTTCGTTTATAGCGTTCTGGATGATAAAGTTGTTCGACTTTATTGTGGCAGTAATTACAATTATCGCCTCTGGGGCATTGATCACCTTTTCCCATGTTTTGACACATGTTGGAAGTGTAATGATAGATACTGACGGGCCTTTTTCGATCATTTTCATGATGATAGAATTCGCAGACTTTGGGATTGTGGTTTCCTTTAATGAGACAGGGCTTTGCCTTGAAATTCTCAAGGTTGAAGCCTCCTTGGCTCATCATGGAAGGATTCTGCTGCTGGGTTTTGAGATTGTCTTTATTTCCTTTGGTCTTGAGTTTTTCCAGCATGACTTTACGGCTGATTTCATCGGCGTGATAGAAAGGGCAGAACTTGGAATTACTATCAAAGAAACAGCCAGCACAAGGTTCTGTTTTGTAGAAGAGAGGATGAAAATTGATTTCATTCTGCGTATGAGCATATCGGCAGGAATCTCCGTTGGGACAGGGGATATTTTCTGCAATTGAAGGGCATTTCATAGGTTGGTACAAGAAATTCGAGGAGTCATCCTCAAAGACGAACCTTCTCTTCTCATTGAGATTGTGATAGTTGAAACAAAAGAATTGGCCACAGATTTGGCCGGAAGGGGCGAGTTCTTGGGGATTTTTTTGGAAACTTGCTAGGCAAGGATTGACCTTAAAGTGAAGGAGGATCTCTTGATAGTAAGGCAGTTCGGCCTTCGTTGTATCTATATTATACATGGACTTGTGCCAGGTTATTTTCCAAATTAGGAGTGTTTCTAACTGAAAATGTAGAAATTATAGTAAATCTAACCCTTGAATAAAAAATTTTAATTTGAAAGAAATGAAGAAAAAGTGCTTGATGGATGGAGAGCAGACTACTTTTTTTAGACACTTAAACGGTAAGGAGACTAGGGGAGGGATCAAGGAAAACCAAGAGCGAATTTTTTTAATAAATTTGAAAGAGTTTTTTCCGCCCAATTCAAAAAGTTCGAGAAGCTGCAATATGAAAAAGAGATAAAAATGAACAGCCAATTTATAAAATTACCCTTTAAATTAAATTTTAAATTCGACGAATTATATTTTAACTTTTTCAATATCAGAATTTATGTTTTTGCTTTTTTCAAATTCGAAACTTGCCAGCTATCCCTCAAGTCTTTTCATTTAGAATTACCCTTTTAAGGTTCAAATCGTTAGATTTGAGGGCTGTGTAAGTAAATTATGAGATTTCCCCCTTCCATGGTATTGCTATTTAAATGGCGCTTCTTTGCGGGATTTTGGCTGAATGCGATAATCCTGTAGAAAGGCTGACCAGGCAATAAAAATTGCTTGATTTTTTGAAAATTTAGGGGAAACTGTGAAGGGAATAGCCCGTCTAGGAATATTTTAAACTCACCAGTATAAGACATGATAATAAAATTGGCTCAAATTTCAACTCTCTACATCACCAAATGAGTCTTCGTGTGATCGTCTCTTTGAAGGAAAATTATTTAGAACAGGCTGAG
>Ga0182738_1003109_pt1 | contig 19191 bp, 16 predicted proteins | sample eDN5th30CBELigMG_FD_128876 | JGI IMG/M metagenome (GOLD analysis project Ga0182738, IMG submission 128876) | Enriched Miracle-Growth compost microbial communities from Emeryville, California, USA - eDNA 5th pass 30_C BE-Lig MG (version 2)... ... | reverse complement strand
GCCCAGTCTCAACACTCTTTTATATTTTTTACACTCTTCTGAGTCTCCTTCCCTAAAGGTCAGCATAAAGACAAGCCCATCAAATCCCTTTAGCATTTTTTCATTGAGCGATATATAATCTCTGAATGTCTCTATGTTAATATGCATATCATCCAGGGCTCCTTTTAAATACGGCTCCGCAATAGGCTTGACCATGAACTGTGCCATTGCATAGCAATAGGCTTTGTATATTTTTCTTGAGTGGGTTCTTTTTTTTGGCATAGAAATCTGCCAAGGAGTTCCTCGAGTCCCTTCAGAATAATCAGGTTGTTTATTTATATCTTCTTCAGAGATTTCCGACATTGTTGCTGAAACTGCTTCAGTTTGACAGGACGAAGAAAGATTCTCGGAGATTTGTAGAGTAGTTCCGATGTTCGTGGAATGAGATGTAACTGAAGGAGTTATTCTATTGTGATTATCAGATGGAGTGAAGTTGGGATTTGGGGAAGGAGATGAGGAGATGTTGAAATTTGGATCATAGGTCGCTGGAAAAGTATGGTGAAGCCGCCTTTGCATATAAAATGAAAAGAGGATGGTTTTGGGAATAAGAAGAGAAAATTGATTAATATGTTTAGATATTACAATTAAGAGATTGAACTGATTGAAAATATGAACGCAAGGAAAATCGAAAAAATCAAAGAGGCCGAGTGAGAAATTGGAATGAAATAAAAGAAAGCCTTGGGAGTTAGAATCACTCGAGAAAAACTTTTTGTTGACGTGAAAATGGAGATTTTGGGCTGGTGAAATTTTTTTAAAAAGGAAAAAATGGACATAAGGTTGATTTTTGAATTGTAAAGGTTTGCCTATAAAGGGAAGCCTCTAACAGTTATAATTAAAAAAGAGATAAAAGCAAAATTAAAAGTTTAGATTCTAGAATTTTCCTTGCTTATTTGTGTTCCAAACTTACGATGGGCAGGTCCAGAACAAACTCTTCCTTAAACCTCAATGCTTGTATTTACAAGGAACCGAGTGGAGGGCGAATGTTTCCTGGGAGAGAGAATGAATTAATAATTTCTAAAGAAAGCCTCCCTTTTGTTTATATTTAATTAATACGACTGATCAACTTACCACAACAAATGGCGTTTTCCTGAGTGAAAATGGTGAGAAAAGTGATTTATTGGTGAAGCTTCAAGAGATGATGAAATTGAGGAATTAAGATGAAAAAGATTGTAAATAAATTCAGCCAAAGTTGAGGTTTTAGTCTTGGAATTGTCGAAATTTTTCTAAAGATTTTTAATTTTGTTTTAGGACTCGCTCCAAAATTAGCGAGGGAAAAATCTTAATGTTATTTCATTAAAACGTCCCCTCTCAAATTATCGTTATGTCGTCCCATTTCATTTTTGACCTTGGATTCTCTACCTTTTTCTAGCTTCCTTTACCTTTCACAAAAAGTTCGGTCGGATTGTGTGACGTCTTTCTATGCTTTTATTCGTATTGAAAAATGACATAGTAAGTTTAATTAGAGAAAGGAGTTATGAATTTTGTTTGAGAATAGATATTTCTAGAAACTGAGTTTTGGGTTCAAAGGCTCTGACTCTGGTCCGAATTTTCGAGGCTTTGAAGAAGAGAAGATAAGAAAGAAGATGATAAGGTTGGGGAAAAGGAGAGTTTTGATGGAAGCTTGAGAGAAAGGGTTTGTTTGTTTGTTTGTTTGTTTTGAGGTTTGAAGGATTGAGAAGTGGCGGTTTATTTGTTTATTTGATTGTGAAAACAAAAAAATTAAATCAATTTTGATTTCTATAAAACTAAACACGACAGTATAAATACCGATTCAATCAAAAGCAACAAATAAAAAATAAATTATTTTTTCTAAAACACTTTGGTTTAGAACAACGCCCATAAATGTTCCTCCTCGATTGGTTCAAAGGTATTCTCAACTCTCTTGGCCTTTACAAGAAGAACGCCAAGATCCTTTTCCTTGGTCTCGACAACGCTGGTAAAACCACTCTTTTGAGAAGACTCAAGGACGACAGAATGGTCCAACAAGACCCTACTGTCCACGCTCACGCTGAAGAACTCGTTTTGGGTAACGTCAAGTTCAGAGCTTACGATCTCGGAGGCCACGAAACTGTCAGAAAGACCTGGAAGAGTTATTTCCCTACTGTTGACGGTATTATTTATCTCGTTGACGCTGCCGACAAGGACAGATTTGAAGAATCTAAAAAGGAACTTGAATCCCTTATGGCCACTCCTGAACTCGCTAAGGTCCCCATCGTTATCCTCGGTAACAAGATTGATAAGAAGGACGCCGCCTCTGAAGAAGAATTGAGAGATGTATATGGATTGGGATCAAAGAGCGCCTGGGGAAGCGAAAAGATCAGCGAAATCGATGGCAGACCCATTGACATCTTCATGTGCTCCGTTGCCAAGAAGACTGGTTATGCTGAAGGTTTCAGATGGCTCAGCAAGTTCTTGAAGTAAGAAAAAGTTGGCGCTAAAGAATAAGCAAGCTATATGTGAGACGGTGGATGAGCTGTATAGAAAACAAAAGTCATTTTTTGGTTGGACTATATGGCAAGTGAGCTTTAATTTTGTACTTATTAAGCTTAGATTTTATAAAGATATATAGCTTGGTTATTTGTTTGATCTTTGTATTGTCGTTCAATGACTTTTTTTTTACCTCCTCATTATAGATTCACAGTACGCAGTAAAAAAAAAGGAAATGTATTCCATTGTTGTAAGAACAGTTTAGTTTAAGATTCAACCAAAGTCATAAAATTAAAAAAACATCTCTCTCGCCTCGGGAAAGGAATCTATTCTTGAGATATTGGGATTTTGAAGGACCGATTGATATACATTGAGGTTCAAACTCCTTTATCCTTTCAGAATAATTGAATCCTGCTTGCTGGTTGTGAAGAAGTTTTCCTCTTCTTCTTTGAGAAGTTTTAGAAAATCTATTTGAAGGAAAAGATGGTTTTTGAGCTCATATCGTGGCGAATTGAGAGAAGAGGAGATTGTTTGATGAGATTGCACCACGTCATACAGAAAATTATCAAATAAAAAGAATATGAAATTAGATTTCTGGATTAATTTCAACAAATATTTCTATATGTAAAATTTGGTGAATCTCTAGATATCTGAATAAAATTTTATTGAACATTTTTGTCACAAAATAAGTGAATATTTTTGTTAGATAACACATTAATACAATCTTAGATAAATAAGAGTAAATAAATAACAACGAAAGTACGCACTCACATAATAAATAATTAATTACACTTGTCATTTCAGAGCTACAAACTCTTCAATTTCCAAGGAGAAGCCTCTTACACTTCAAAGGCTTTCACATTTCCATGCAAATGTTCCACAATTTCAATCTAAAAGAATCATCATTTAAAACTCTAAAATCTCCTTACATTATTCGACAATAAAGCTCTTTCAATAGGCTTACAACTATCTTCATCTTCCGCTTGCACATCACATCCGTTCCTTACCAACAATTCCACCAGCTCCACACTAGATTTCGCGCATGCATAATGCAACACCGTCTGCTTTCTTCCTTCAATAATATACTTCTCATTCAAATTTTTCTTTGTATAAACAAGGATATGTAGCAATTTTAATATATCCTTCTCTTCTAGTGCTTTACAAAGAGCTCCAATATGATCCTCTAAATTTTAATTATGAAGGGCTATAAAGCGATTTTTTACCTTCTCGGAGTCGTCTCACAATAGCTCTATCGACGTATTTAAGACGCACCCATTCAGCTCTTTTTTCTTTTGAGGACTCGAGATTGGGCTTGAGTGAAGGAGTTTGCTCGATATAGCCTTCCCAAATTGCATTCACACCTTCTGTAGGAAGACTAGAGAATAATCGCAAGACCACGTTGGTTAAATTGTCCAGTTTTAATGATCGAACCTTTGAGATGTTTGGACCTAGGAGAAATGTTAGAAAGAAATCAACAAAATAATTTTCAAAAAATTTTTTCAAAAGAAAAAAATCTTTGAAAAAGAAGGGAAAAAATCAGCAGTCTCAACAAAGGAAAAAAATTCACTCTGATGATTTTCCCAACCTTTTGGAGTCCTTTTGAGAATTTTTGAGAAAATTTTTTTTTTGCACCCTCTTCTTAACTTCTCTGTTGAAAAAAAAAAATTTTTTACCTAATTGCCTGTGAACTCCTGAACAATTGATACAAATTGTGACTCCAAGGTTCAAGCTGACCCACGAAGGATCTTTACTTCCACAATCTGCACACACATTATTCTTAATAATATTTGAAATCAGCAATTGTTTTCCCTTTTGTTGTTTGCTTTCTGGCGAGCTCTCCAAATTTCCAATCGTCTTGGTTGGTGAATTCTTTGCTTTCGTATCCAAATCAGCCTTTGAACACCTTGGGACCTCATCTAACGATCCATTCAAGAAAAGAGCCTTTTCTGTAACATTTCTTATTGTAGAAATCCAGTCATTTGTGGACTGTTCGCTTTCAGTTTGGATCATCACTGGTCTCTTTTGATGAGGATCGACTAATTCAAATGAGAAAATGTGCTCAGTATCGTTCTTTATCTTTACACAACAAACCTTGAGGTTAGCCAGCTCGGTAAATTGAGGCTCATCCGTGCTGTTTTCAGCCTCTTTTACCCAGTACAATATCCCATCTTCTCCGATCAAACAATATTTCTTTTTGATTTCTTTGTTTTCTGGCTTTATAAATAAATAGCCTTGCTTGATAACGTTCTATATAAAAGGGTTAGAAAGGGAAATCTCTGTGGATTTACTGGAAGAGGAGGAAGATTATACTCGAGACAGACATTTTCAGCGAGATTTGTTTTGAATTTTTCAAATTCATGTCCAAGGTTTTCTTGCATTTTTATCTTCTTAAGACGATTTTCAGTAAACAATTTGACTTGTTTCTCGATTCCATGAAGGATCTCATACGTTGAAGTCAAATGGACCATCCTTCCAGTGACAAAATTACAAAGTTTTTCAATAATTTCGACGTTGATCTCAACGGCAATATCATTCAAACAGTGAATATACTCCAACCTTGCATTTTCAAAGACTTTTAAGGCCGCTGTATATGATTTCTGGACATTACTGGGGCTGCCTCCTTCCTTTGAAACCTAATGGAAAAGATGAGTTTATGGGAAGAGAAAGATAGTACTGAGGCTTTTTTCTGAGCTAAAAACTTGAGTTGATAAGCTTCGAAATCTTCCAAAGTCTTTTGCATTTTTCTTTTTGGCTCTTTGTATGATCTCAATGTATTCTTATAAAACTCTTTCAATGGACTATTCATTCATGAATTAATGCTTTATAATCTCTCAATAAAACCTTTCAATAGAGGATTCAACGACTTGAGTAAAGACTTCAATATAGATGGCATGTTCTTTCATGACTTGAGAAATAAGAGCCAACAAAGTTTGCAGCTCAATATTGTTCTTAAAGAATCCTTTATCCATTAACAATTGATTTCCAAATCCTTCAATAGACTTTGTATAAGCCAAACAATTCTTATTCACCTCCAAGAGCTGTTTAGTCCATTTCTTTATAATATACTCAGCTCCTTCAATATATTTTTCTGCCTTGATCATTTCAGCTTTGGAGAATGGCGAATAAGGGCCCAGGTTCACCATATTGTTGAGCTCTTGGAACTTGCCAGGCTCGTTTAGGACTCCTTCGAGCATTTCTTGGATTTCTTTAAGCTCATCTTGTTCAATTTTTTGGCTGTATCTCTCTTGCTGCTCGATCAGCTTCTTTGCTTCAAGCTGAAAATGAAGACTTGCTTTTGATTCGAAGCTCGCATGCGTTATTGGAGATGTATTTTCTGCTGTGAGTTTTGACAGATTCTTCAAAAGTGTTGGTGATTCGTCGAAATGATCGAAATCCTTGAAGGAGTCTAATATCATTCCCACTGAATGATCTCTATTTCTCTCATTCTCTATGTTATCTATTGAATTTTTTGTTTAGAAAGCTGTTTCTGCTTCAAAAAGTACCATCTCTTTCAAGGATAGGAGGCAAGATATGTCCACTATGGAGATGTAAAGATTCGGCTTTTCTTATTGGAGAGTCGTCAAAGACGGCAGTCTGAGCTCTTCTCATCTTTCCAGGCGAGCTCTTATTATGATTAAGTTCCGTACTGTCAACGCTTGCTTCTATAAAAATATCAATAAAGGCTTGAAAAGAAGGTAAAAACGTTTGTGGAAGGAGGTGGCAAGGCGTTGTTTAAGCTTAAAGTTGATTTTTCTCATGACCTAAAATTGGTAAAGAGGGATATTAGAATTCAAAGAGGACCTCAAGCTGATCGGAAAGTTTGGAATTTTGGTCAGTAAGGTGAGAAACTTCTAGTTGGAGAGCTTCGTTTTTTTGTTCGAGGAAGAGGAGGCGCTCTCGAAGTGTCGCTTTTTCTTCGGTAGTATTGGTCATTTGGGATAAGTAATAATAACAATTTTTAATAATTGCGAATGGTAAGCATTATTTTACCTTGTCCTCATTAAACTTTATTTAAAAGGATTTTTTTGCTTGCGTTATTTGCCTGCTGGTTTGTTGACTCTTTCCTAAAAATAGCTGAAATAAATTTTGGAAAAACTCATTTTGGGAGATCATAAGTATTGATATTTGAGAGGTAAACTCAAAGTCAAAGAAATTTTATTGCAATGATTTTGCTTTAAAAGCAGAAGGTATTCCTTAGAGCAATCCATTTTTAAAGGAAGATTTGAGTTTGGGGATGGTAAAGGTTTCAGCTCTAAGATTTAGATTCTAGGTCTCTTTCAAGCGAGTTTAATTAAAAGCCTCGCCTGATTTGTTTAATAGATCTCAAATGGGGAATTAGATGAATTTTATAAGTTAATATCTCTGACCTGAAAACAGATTTTTCTCACACGCCTATGAGAACGTATCTCCAGCCCAGTCATATATTCAAAGAATGACTGTATTTTTATCAAAACATATCCTATGAAAATTCTTTATAAGCAGAAGGAGATCTTTTTGATTGTCTCGAACCTGGTTAAGAAGTGACTGTTTCGAAGGGATTTCTTTGAAAATATGAGGGAAAGGGAGAGATTTGGATAAACTAGGAAGTTTATTCTAGTGAGATTAATATTAAAAGCGAATAAAGTTACAAATTTCAGCACAATATAAAACTTATTAATTTTCACCTTGAACTCACAAAAAAACCTCACTCATAGCCATTTTTCATGTCTATTCAGCACTTAACCATGTACCGCTCAGCCAGCAAAGAGAATTCTAGGTCCATGACTAGCCGTGGAAACCCTGATATAAGTATTGCTGGGCTAGGAACAGTAGGGACAGTGAAAAAAGCTCGTAAAAAGATTGAACAAGATGCTATGTTGCTGGCTAATAGAATTGCTCTTTTGAAGCAAGAGGAACTGAAAGCATGGAGAAAAATAGAGGAAATGAAGAAGAAGGCTCAGGATATTTACTTTATGAAGAGAAGAAATGAAGAAAGACAACGTGAGGTAAGCATTATAGAAATGAATAGATGATAAACTTTTGACAATAGAAACAAATAAACACGTTAAGTCATAGAGGAATGATGAAGGATTCTCAGATTTTCTCAGCAGAGATGAGAGCCCAGCAAAAGCAGGAGCGTCAGAACATATTACAAGCCGTCTATACACAGAAAAAACAGGATATGATGGAGATAAAGAAGATAAAGGAGCGTAACGAAACCAAGAAGAAAGAGCTCAAGAATATTATTATGCGAGAGAATCTAGCGAAATCTCAATCAGTAAAAGAACAGGAGTTCCTCAGTGCACAAAGAAAGCAAGAGTTTATAGATAACAAGCTCAAGGTCTTGAAATCCGAAAAAGAGAAACAACTTTTACATGAAGAGGGAATCCGTCGTAAAAAGGAGCTTGAGGTTTTCACTATGGAGAAAATGGAAATGGAGCTCGTGAGAAAACTTGAACAGACTCAACAATTACAAAGAGCCGCATTTGAAGAGCTGGAGATTGCAATGACGCAGCCCGCAGATGTTTATTCGAATAGATTCTTTGGAAAAGTTATGGTCCCTGGCGGTCCTAGCAGTATGAGTGCAAGACATATGTTGCCTCCAGTGAAATTAGCGCCAATGAAGCATGAAAAGAGCTTTGATAGTGATAGTAATAGAAGTATTGATAGAGATGATCAGTTGAATTTGAGTAAAGGAAGCAAGGATTTACAGCAGGAAATGACGATGAGAATTGAAGAGACTAATGAAGAGCATATTGATAATACGCAGGATATGGAGAAGCCGCCTAGAGATACAATTGAAACAGCGATTGAAAAGCCTAGAGAGACGATGATTGAAAGTACGATTGAAAGAACGGAGAGTGTGGAGTATTTGATCAGTCAAGATGATCCCGAGAATAATATAAAAGTTGTTGAAGAGATTGTGAAACAAGAGGTTCTTTGAAACCAAATATGATGAATATTGGCTGTAAAATTGTATGCATTTGATTTGCTTTAGTTCATTTTGTTATGTTATTTGTGTTGTGAATATATTTTTTTTTATGAAATGAAATAAAAGTGAGTGGTAGAATCAGAAGGCAGCTGCGTAAAAATGCCTATTGTAAGGTTTTTTAATAGATAGATCTGTGTATAAAAATAAAAATCCAGCAAGGAAAAATTACTTATACACATAACTACATTATATAGAAATCCGTGTTACATAATAAGCAAAAATGAAGCCAAAAGAGAAAGCCTCAATTTCAAACATTTTATACCCAGATTGTTCTTCTTATTTGGTTAACAGCATCCACCCTTTTTCTTGGCGACTTCTTCATCTCCTTGAGTTGGGTTTTCAAGGACGACATTACCTTTTTGGTTAGTTCCAGCTCCAGATTGGCCACCTAGAATATGAGTATTCTTAAAGAAAAGAGGGAAAATACCAGAAGCGACTTGTTGGCTGGTATCGTTGCCAGGTAAAGTTCCAGCAAGATTAGTGAATAATTCTTGTATACCGGTTCCATTTCTGGCAGAAACTTCAGAGAACAAAGCGTCATTCTCCTTGGCTAACTTGGCACCTTCTTCAAATTGGACAGCCCTACGTGGGAGTTTTAGTATATAAAGGGAGATTTGAATAGATTACTTGTCTTCAAGATCAGTTTTATTACCAACAATAACAAGGAGAACTTCATTTCCTCTTTCGTTTCTAACGTCATCGATCCACCTTCTAAGGTTAGTGAAGGAGTTTCTATCTATCCAGAGAGTTAGATAATATGCCCCTAATTCATGTAGATTACTTGTGACATCATAAACAATGATTGCAACAGAAGAATCTCTGATATAACTAGGGATCAAACTTCTGAATCTTTCCTGGCCTGCAGTATCCCAGAGTTGAAGTCTGATGGTTTTATTGTCGAATTGGAGGGTTTTGGAAGTGAAATCAATACCAACAGTAGGCTAAAGGAAAAAGTATAAATAGGATATTCGATAAAGAAGAAGGCAGTTACATGATCTTTAGCTTCAAAGGTGCCGTAAATGAATCTGTTGATGATGGAAGTTTTTCCGACAGATTGATCTCCGAGGAAAACGAGCTTGAATTTAGCAGGAGGAGCGACAGGTTGGTCTTGATTCATTGGTGTGTTTTTATAAGGCCAGTTAGTAATTTAGGAATTTATGAATTTTGTTAAGAAAAATAGATTAAATAGGTTGAATTGAATAAGCAAAAGCAATTAATTATTCAAAAGAAATTTTTTTGTTAACGTTGTTTACTAACTTATGGGGTCAGATTTCTGAGATAAAATTCACCTGGAGTTTGAACGAGAGAAGAGTTCTTAAAGGCGAGAGATGGAAGCAGTGTTTCTCTTTGGGGAAGGAGGGTGATCTGAGAATCTCTAAAAAATTGAAGCAGGAGAGGGAGTGAGTGATATAACCGTTAGAAATAATTTTATTGCGATCAAGGAAAGATATACTGGGAAATTTAGAAGAGAAGGGAAGGATTGAGAGTGGCTGTTTCGAAAATAAATTTATTGAGCGAGATGGACAACAGGGAATGAGTAGGATAATTGGAAGATGTAACTGATAATTGAGGAATTAAAATCGATTAAAAAGCGGAAAAATCAAAGTCAAAGTCAACATTTCCATTTTTAGTATTTCCATTTTTGTCTTTATCGTGAACTAAATAAGCAAAAAAAAAGAATATTTTGGTTGATTAGTCATCAAGATAATAGAAGAATAGGAGACTCCAAAAATTTCTTTTTCTGTCAAAGGAATAAAGTCAGGATTTTTTATGAACAATATAATTTTTTCAATTTGACAAAAATGGTTTTAAATGATTATGTTTGGAAAACCCGAGTTTTTTCGATAAAAAAAATCGAACAAAAAATTTTCTGAAAAAAAAAATTCGAAGTTTTTGTCAAACCAAGTTTGAGCATGAAATTTTTGTTTTCTTTTTGGACAAAATTTTTATCCTTCGAAAACAGAAAAATGACCCAAATTTTCTTTCCTAGTAAAAATACAAGACGAAAAGAGATTGCGAAGTTTGAGAAATTATATTGTGGAGAGTTCAAAAGAATATTCTTCATCTTTATGCTTTGACAATCTCAATAAAAAAGTTGAAATACCTTATTGCTATTATTTGAGAAGTAATTGTATTGATAAAAATTTCTATTTAATTGTTTGTGAACAAGAAAATCAGAAATTGCAAATTCTAGCAAAACAAGGTCTTATTCCTTTCAAAAGCAGAAAATGCAGAAATACAGGATCCAGAAGTTTGAGAATGTTCAAAAATCTTTGGAGAATTCTTTTTTGAATCTCAGAAAAATTTGCTTTTGCGAATTCTCTCACAACAAGAATGGGGTTTCTCAGAAGAATTTCTTTCGGAAAAAACTCTTTGAAATGAAAATTTTTGCATAAAATCTGATAAATCCCAGATACTTATCAAAAGACTTGTTCCAAAAAACAAAACTTGCTTGCTTATTGACAAATCAATAACATAGACTCTCCCAGAAGCCCAAGTATCCCTAGAATAAAGCTTCCTCTTTCTTCGCCAATGACCATTGTAAAAGCTTTCCAACCAGAACTCAGACTTTTGGGCATTCTGAAGATTCGAAATTTCGAGGTTTTTCCACCTAAAACCTGTCCTGAAGATATCCATAATTCTCTTTGCAAACCATATCATTTTAGAAGAAACAGTTTGAGGTCCATTCCAGGAATCTTTCCGTGTTAATCTGAAAACCTATCTTCGAAACCTCTTGGCCCAAACCCTTTACACATAGCTTCGATTTCTGAGGTGAGACGAGCTAAATCAGATTCTTATTTTGGTTATTATGATTTTGCTAAGCACTAGAGTTGAACTCTGCCTAGAGTTTTATGGAAAGTCGTCTTCAGAAAAAGTAGGCGAATTATTCTCTGGAAATTAATTGGCAAGAGGAAAAACAAGCCGATCAAAAAAGATACCAAGACTTTTTCTTGACTTGGAATCAAATCAAGCTTAATCTATGGCATCACCTGTTGAGACCTGAAAAGGATCCAGTCTTGACATCCCAAATGTAGCTTAAAAGCAAGGAAACTGATGGGATGATATCAACAAGAAAATTATCAGTTTTATAATTTAAAACACTTTCTGAGGGATATTAGTTAGGTTAGATTCACCTACTTTTTAACTAATCATTAGAAGTTGCATACAAAAGAAGGTATTTACTGTCTGTTTCCCTCCTTCTCTCTTCCACTATGAAGGAATTTATTTGAGAATTTCTATTTCAACTCACGCTCCTTTAGAAAAAAGGAGGAATCAAGTAAATACAGGGCAAATTATATGACATATCAGATTTAAAAAAATATAGAATTAGACTTTGACAGAATTGAGCGCAAGAGTCTATTTTATGGAAAATCTCCGAGCGCATTAAATCATAAATAAAACTAAATTAACTTTTCCCCATTTCAATCTTCTCTCACAATGCAAAGCAAAGAGAACGAAGATCTCTCTAAAAGAGCAGTATTCCCAGGTCTCACCGTCGGTGAATCAAAATGTGACCAAATCGAGCACGGCTACGTTGAAGAATATTCTGATGCTCCTGCTTGGCGAAACCCCATTATCATCACTCCAAAGGACCCAGAAGCTATTCACGTGTTTCTTATCAAGAAAATTGACGATGAAAAGAGCGCAGAATTCTGTGTGAGCCTTTTGGAGGTCCTTCATGAATACAAGACGAAGGTTTTCGTGGAAGAGAATACGTATAAAGAGGTTTCAGCGAAAGCATCAGAAGAGATAAAGGAGTTTATGCTCCATTATGAAGAGAAAGAAGAAGCGAATATCGACTTTGTTATCATTGCTGGAGGCGATGGGACCATTCTGTACACGCTTAAATTCTTCCAAAAAAGGGTTGTTCCTCCTATCATAGCATATTCCAAAGGCTCGCTGAACTATCTCTGCCCATTTTCAATGGAGGATTATGACAAGAACTTAAGGAGAGTCATCGAAGCAATTCAGAAAGGGAAACCTCTTGAAGTGGAGAAAAGATACCGCCTGTATTGTGAGCTTCGCCAAGGTGATAAAAAGGAGCCAATTGTGTATCACGCGCTGAATGAAGTCGTGATAGGAACAGGAACTTTAAGGATGATCTCAGTAGATTGTGCATTAGAAGGGAAACATTTTGCGACATTTGAAGGCGATGGAGTGATGGTGTCAACTCCTACTGGCTCAACAGCTTATCAATTATCAACAGGAGGCCCTATTGTTAACCATTTGATGTTTTGTATGAGTATTTCGATGATCGCAGGGATCTCTTTATCGAATAGACCAGTCATTTTGCCACCGGCTTTGAAGTTGTTGTTTAAAAGCAAGACAGGGAAGCATAGAGGAACAACACTGAATTTAGATGGGCAGGTGGTTTATGAGCTGGAGCCGAATTATGAAGTGTTGGTAACGGGCTCGGCGCTTTATGTGCCGTTTTTGATTGGGGATAAGAAGGACACGCTGGATAATTGGATCTGGAGATTAAGGAATATGTTGGGCTGGAATAGGAACTTTACTGATGAGCAATGCCAAGAAATTTATAAAGATTAGATGAAGATCTAGGTTGGTTGTAGTAGATCTTCCTTTGTATTATTTTTCCTTTGAAAGATATATGAAGTTTGTCTGTTTTGTGTGTATATATTACAGTATATGATGATTTTATGAATTCATTGAATATCAAAAAGACTTTTTCAAAAATATTCCTGATGTCTCTTTTGAAAGAATTGATGCGGAGACGAATGTGATAAAAATCTTTGGAAAAGAAAATCTAGCCAAAATAGTGGCTCTGGAGAACGTCAAGAATTTTAAGATTGAAGGTAAAAGATTTTTAAAAGAGACTGATTTCGATGTGATAGAGAAAAATTCGCTGAGTTTTCTTCTCTTCTCTAAAGAGGGATTTTTTTGGTAATTTTCCTTTTAAAAGATTCTGAAACCAATTTTTTACAGAAGAGAGACCCAAATAGTGTTCAAAACTCTAAACTATCATCTTCAAAATTTGAACCTCCAGATTTCAAAGACCATCTTAAAAGGAGTCCAGCCCCGTTTAAATCCTTCTTTTATAGAGATTTTTATATTCAGAAATTTTCTCTGAAAGGAAACTCCTCTGTATTTCAAAATTCGAAAAAGAAAAATACTTTTTTAAAGGTCATAGAAATACTAAACAAATCAGAGAGGCTTGATTGAATTTGGAATGAACATTTCAAGTCAAGGAGAACCACAGTTTTTTTCTCTCCCTCGGGATCTCACAGACAAACTTGGAAAATCATTAAAACAACGAAAATAACTTTGAGTCTCTTATTCTTTCCTTTTTCGACTATCCCATTGAATTTGATAGCCACAGACATTTCTCTCTAATTCTATCCAAAATAGAAAGAATCCTGGTTTGCTCTATCATTTAATTTTTTGGAGATTTCTAACCCTTGGATTCATATATGTCCAACCAGACACTCAATAAACTGGGGAGATCTCGCAATCCTTGAGTCAAATACTCAATGCCCTTTTCGTTGACAACAGTGCAATTATAACTTTTCAAGCGAAAAGTTCGAAGCTGAGACGAATCCCTTAGGCCATTCGCAAGATAATCAAGAGCTTTGTCAGTGGAATCCTTACAATACGAGAAATTTAGATCAACAGTTTTTAGCTTACGAAGACTTGCCAATCCTTCTAATAAAGCGAATATAGTCTTATTGTTTATTTACTAAAATTCTGCAAAATATAGGTTGAGAGATTTGATATTTCCGAGGGTTTTTAATCCATAACAGAAAGCCTGAATTGAGGAATTACTGACTTCTGGCAGCAGGTCAAAGTATAGATCCAAATGGACCAATTTCTTTGTCATTGAAAGTCCTTTAGAGAGATTTCTTAATCCTTCATTTGTAATCTGTTCTGTTCTTAGGAAATTTAGTTGTAAATCTGATAAGTCTAGAAGGAAACTCAATCGAAATGAGAGATTTTTGAGAAAATAATCTGTCAGTGGCTTGCCAGCTTCCTTTAAATGCAAAGTTTTGAGGAGTTCCAGATTGGACAAGTGTTTTAAAAACCCAAGAATTTCTTCATCGGTCGGTCTTTCTATTTCTGTAAAATCCAACTTCAAACATTCTAAGCTTCCCTTCATTGATAGTAAGCACCTGGCGAATGCTTTGATGCTCTCTTCTGTCAAAGCTGAAGGTTTGACACATGGGAAAGATACAATCAGTTCTTTCAAATTCAAGCCAAAATAGCGTTCCTCTGCGATTCTTTTCAACCTGGCGAGCTCTCTCATTATTTAAAGAGCGTGGGATTTGAAGTTTTCCAAGGTACTTGACTTGATGTAATAAAGACTCGGTCGTCTTCGGACTCATTTCTGGGAATGAGGTCAGGTCTAAATCCAAATGTAATAATTTCTTCATACGTCTGAAAATCTCAAAGAAATTTTGCATACTCTCTCTATTATGTCTGAGAAATCTAAAGATATGGAGCTTCAAAGTGACAAGATTCTCCAACCTGCTTAAGCTCGTCCATAAATGCTTATGAACTTTGGGATCTAATGGGAAATATCCTCTGAATTCCAAGTCAAGATGAGACAGATTATTTAAATGACTGATTGCGAAGGCAAACATCTGGATCGCTCTCTTGGAAATTCTCTCGCTACGAAAATTTACATCCATAGTGAGGCTTGGAAGATTTCTCAGATGTCTGATCCCATCAGCAAGAACTTCAAAGCCGTTATTTGAAATCGTGTTGTTGGTCCTGATTGTGCAACGGGATAATTGAGGGATATATTTGAGGTGAGATGAAAGTATTTTGTAGATTTCTAAATGATTATCAATAGAATCAAGATCTTCATAGGGGTCTTTGTGGAAATAATCCTTGAAAGCGAGATCCAATTCTGTTAGCTTTATGAGCTTTCTGAGTTGTCTGACGAAAGAGTGAAAATCTCTGTTGATGGTGGTTTTATTACAATAGAACAAGAGTGTTAAACTTGAAAAATGTAAATGATCTTTTCCTTCCTTTTTCAGGTATTTATTAAAGGCCTGAGGAACTGAAAAGTTTAGTTGTGTTCTCTTCATTGTCGAATTGTAAAGGTGATTATTCTTTAAAAAAATTCTCAGGCCTTCCTTTATAAAGTGGATCATTCCTGATCTTTAAGAATATTTCCCAGAAATTGTAGTTATGATGACCCTTGTCCTTGAAACACGTGGATAAAAATCAGAAAACACTTGGGTAAAGATATTTTTTGAAGTTTTCTTATTGATCAATTGAAAATAATTTGTTTTTTCCCTTGAGTATTTTGAAATCCGCACAATTTGCGAATAGGGTTCAGTCTTTAATTTTTTCCCGAGTGAGAAAAATTCATTTGACTTTTAACGCTCGAACCCAGAGAAAATAACGTCCCAAGGCTCTTGTGGAGAAAGCTTCCTCTATTGTGAGGAAATTCTCTCGCAGCCAAATTAAAAATTTGAGCCTCTAGACCTCAAAGGGGCTCTCAAAAGAAGCTCAATTATTTGAATACTTTACTAGATTTGAGTTTCTTTGTTTTTAAACTCATAAAAATTCAATTTAAGGTTGCAAGCGTTAAGAAAAATACAAAAGTTGCATGCAATTTTGAGGCCCTTTTTTTTGGATTTTATAAAAGGCTGAGCCTTTCTTTTTTCGTGTTGCTTCATTCCGAAATGTCCTCTGATTGCATGAATTTCTAAATTCCTACGAAAAGTCTTTAGTATTTGAGTTCAAACAAACTCTGAAGTATATTCCAGAACAGCCAAAATATCGAAGAAAATCGAATGAGACTAAACAACAATGACAACAGAAAATTTTTTCAGGGTTCGTTATTTTTCCACTCCGAAATGTTATTTTCTCACCCTTGTTATAAAGCCACTCTTATACCCAAAGTTCCGATCCCAAATCCCATACCCTCTCACCCTAAAATATATTCTCTGCTTTCTCTGTTGTTTTTTTTTTGAGGAAGTTTTTCAAAGGTTCTGTTTTGAAAATTGAGAAATATTTGGAGCCAACGGTGTCTAATTTTTTCGGAATCTTTTTGAGAGTGGATTTGTAAGAAGCCACAGAATGAAAAAAATACTTCCCATCTTTTTCATTCAAGTCAGAGATATGAGGAAAGAAATTTAGTTTTTGACATTTCAAAACTAAATGAGACAGTGTTAAATTCTTATCATAAATATTCTTTAATTAAAAATTGGCCACAGAAAGCCTTGACAAATCTTTCCTCTGAAATCAACGTTAAGAAATCAAAAGTCTGATTTCATCTCATATGGACACTACAAGCACACAAAAGTTTCTCAAAGCTTCAGAAGAAAATAGCACCTTTCCTCCACAAGCCTTGGCTCCACCAAAGCCTTTATCCTACAAGTACCTTCGGAGAACCTTGTATTTGAACAAAGATGATGGTAATATTCTGAGAAGATTCAACATAAAACGACTTCATATCCGGAAAATCGTCGAAATTGAAAGAGGAAAAGAGGATTACTGGACCATGGAGAAAAAGCGAAAGCAATTGGAACACCTGCATCGAATTTGCCTGAAAAAGAAGCTTTTCAAAGGGCTGACTTCCGTCCGAATTTATTCTTTATCTCATCCATATTGGATACAAGACCTCAAAAATGCCAAAAAACTCACCACCCTTTCTTGCGAGCCATACTTTCATTGCCCAATTAGCAACATCATCTGTTTCTTTAAAAGACTCAGCAGGAACCTTGAAAACCTCGAATATCTCGAATATTCCAAGTCAATAACAGACAGTGATTCCAAGAAGCTAGTGAAAGCCATGGGAAGTCTCAAGAAACTAAAAGCTTTCCAAAGAAACGGACAGATTTATATGGATCAGAGATGGGCCAACCAACAATTTCAGGATCTTCATAGATATTCTCAGAGGCTTCCTCAGCTTGAAAAACTAGAGTGTAAAATGCTTAGGTCTGTCCAGGATGGCCTTCAGGATATAATGAATCAGGGAATAGTTTATAGAAAAGTGACCAAAATCTTTGTGAATCTCTGCGACGTTGCAAAAGAATTTAATCATGATAACAAGGAAACTTTGATTCGACTTCCACGAGTGTTCAAATTTCATGTCTTCCCAAACTTGAAAGAACTAGAAGTCCATGCAACATGTGAGTATGGGCAATCCCGTCCTGAGTATAATACTTTTGCTTCTGAAGGCTTCAAGAAGCTTGATCTCTTGGAAAAACTCTCTCTAAAAATGAGTTCCATCTCCCCTGGATTGAAATTTTTGCTTGAAGGATTCTTACATCTTCCTCAATTAACGTCTCTTTCCATCGAACTTGACTATTTGACAAGTGAGAACTGGAAAACTTTTAATACCTTCATTCAAAACCAGAACAATCTAATTTGGTTTGACATGAGCTTTATAAAACTCAACGAGACAAAGGATGAAGAAGAGGATCAGTTCGTGGGGGAGTTCATTTCAAATTTGAGTGGCAAATCTCAATTACAATATCTCCATCTTAAAGCAAACTCTTGGCCACTTCAAAGTCTCTCAAATGGCTTCAAAAAGGTCATCAAAACTGACCAAATCAAATCTTTTGAACTTCGAACAAGCGCCAGAGATGCAAAGTTTACTTCGCCTGAACCACTTGAAAACCCTTTTGAAGGTCTCTGTGAATTCTTGCATAGCAATAGGCAGACCTTACAGCATTTAGCTTTGAGTTTTCCTTTATTAGAGGAACAGGAATTCAATGAGTCTCTGAGCGGAACAATTTCTCAACTGACTCAGGTAACAGACCTTGCTCTGGAGATCTCAGTCTCCTCTATTTTCAAGAGTCAGGATTTACATTATGACTACCCAAAAATATTAAATTCCCTGAACAGCGGAACCGCCTCGGATCCCAATCTTGAGACTATTCTTTCAAAGCTTATCAAGTTAAGGGATCTCAAAGTTGATTTCAAGGGTATTAAAAAATGCTTACCAAAGGATAGGAAGTGGATGCCAAATTGTTTTAAAGTGTTTCCCTCGTTGAAAAATTTGAGAAGTCTCGAGCTGATGCTTCCTCCGAGCTCTATTTCCAAGGAAGAAGCGGATGTCATCAATGCCGTCTTGATGAATTTGAAGGATTGTATTGACATGAAATTCCTCTACCCTGTGAAAAAACAAGAAAGCTTTTGTCCTCAGTTTCAGAAGATTGTCAAGACAATGGATAGTATTTGTGAACAACAACTTCTTAAAGCAAATCTCAAAGTAAATCTATCTTTTTAAATTAAAGCATAGATAGCCCTTTGTGTTGAATCTGTGTATATTTTTTCTTTAGTATTTTTATATAAATCCTTTGTATCTTTTTGAAATTCTCTATGCCATTTCATTTGAGTTCTGAGAAAATAGCATCCTTCGACTTTTGCCGAGAAAGCTTTTTCTGAAAAATTCTTTGAGTCATTTTCAAAAACTTGAGATTCCTCAACTTCAAACAAATGACTCTCACAACAATCATTATCATTTGAGTCCTCAGAAATCCATACAACTTACATTATATCAACGCATATGGGGATATGAAATTGGTTGAGATCTTTTATGTAGACAAAATAGTTATGGAATTTATAGATTTCTTTTCTCTCACAACAATTAATTACAAAAAGGATGTTTAAGATTTTCTTTCTCTTCAAAAATACTTGAAACAAATTCTTTCCAGTGAGAGCCAACAAGTGACCAAACTCGAAATTCTGAAAATCTAGGCCTCCAGATTTAGAAGAGGGTCTTAAAAGAAATTTAAGCGTTCGAGCACTCATTTTGTTATATTTTCATGTCCAAAAGG
>Ga0182738_1003108_pt1 | contig 19195 bp, 23 predicted proteins | sample eDN5th30CBELigMG_FD_128876 | JGI IMG/M metagenome (GOLD analysis project Ga0182738, IMG submission 128876) | Enriched Miracle-Growth compost microbial communities from Emeryville, California, USA - eDNA 5th pass 30_C BE-Lig MG (version 2)... ... | reverse complement strand
GGCGACTTCACCGTTGCCGACGGCGATGTCTCGGGCCGCAAGGTGACGGTGGGGCAGAAGACGGGAGCGGCGGTGGACGGCACGGGCACGGCCACGCATGTGGCGCTCCTCGATACCGTCCATTCCAAGCTGCTGTACGTCACCACCTGCACCAGCCAGATGCTGACCGCCGGCAATTCCATGACGTTCCAGGCCTGGGACATCGAAATCGCGGATCCGGCCTGATGAGCGTCTATGTGAAGGACCCGGCGGCGGTGGTGGATTACACCGTCGACTGGGGCGCCGGCTACCTCTCGGGCGAGACGGTGGCGGCGAGCGAATTTTCCATCGAACCGGTGGAAACCGGCGGTCTGGCCGTGGACGCGGCGGCGAGCGACGGGCAGACGGCATCCGTCACACTTTCCGGCGGCGTTGCGGGCCACTGCTACCGTGTGACCAACCATATCACCACCAGCGGCGGGCGCAGCGACGAACGCTCGCTCACCATCAGGATTGTCGAACGATGACGGGACTGGAACTCATCACCCCGCCGGCGGTGGAGCCGCTGATGCTCGCCGAGGTGAAGGACATGCTGAAGATCGAGCATGGGGAGGAGGACGCGCTCCTCGACCGGCTGATCCGGGTGGCGCGCCAGCGCTGCGAGCAGGCCACCGGTCGGGCCATGATCTCCCAGGGCTGGCGGCTGTGGCTGGACCGCTGGCCCGGCCCGGTGGTGGAACTGCCCAATGCGCCGCTGCTGGCGGTGACGGCGGTTGCAACCATCGGCGCGGGCGATGCGGAGGAGGCGGTGCCGGTGGGGCTCTATACGGTGGATACCGCGCGGGCGCCGGGGCGCATCATCCGCCGCTCGGCTGTGGGCTGGCCGGCGCCGGGGCGCCGCTATAACGGCATCCGCATCGATTATCAGGCAGGGCATGGCCTGGGCTGGAACGATGTGCCGGAAGCCTTGCGGCAGGGCATGCTGCATATGGTGGCGCATCTTTACGAGGGACGGGAAGAGGCGTCTGCCGCGCTGCCGCCGGTGGTGGCGGGCCTATGGCAGCCTTACCGCCTGGTGCGGCTATGAGCGGGTTTTCCATTGCCTCCTTCCGTCATCGCGTGGTGCTGGAACGGCCGGTGCCGGCGGCGGATGGCGCCGGGGGCGAGAGCGTGACCTTCCAGCCCGTGCGCAGCCTCTGGGCGCGGGTGCGGCCGATGAACCAGGGCCGGACGGGCCGGGCGGGTGGTACGCTGGCCAGCGGTGATTACGTCATCACCATTCGCCGGTGGACGGATGTCGAGCCCGGCTGGCGCGTGGTGTTCGAGGATGAGCCGCTCACCATCGAGAGCATGGAGCCGGTGTTTCCCCGGCGCCTCTACCTGAAACTGCAATGCCGGGGAGGCGGGGCATGAGCGGGGTGCGAGCGCGCATGGCTGGGCTGGAGCGGCTGGCGCCGCAGGTCCGGCAGTTGGTGACGGCGGCGGGCGGGCATATGAAGGCGCTGCTCCTGGAGGGGGCCGAGGCCGTTGCCGCCAACGCCCGGGCGCGGGTGCTGACACTGAAGGATGAAGCTGGTCCCTCGGCGCTGGCGGAGAGCATTCGCGTGGAGGAGACGGAGGACGGCGCAGTGGTGAGTGCCGGTGTCCCCTATGCGCCCTATGTCGAGTTCGGTACGCAGCGGGTGGCGGCGCAGCCTTTCCTGACCCCGGCCATGGAGGAGGCGCGTCCCGGCATCGTCGAGCGGGCAGGGCGTTTGATGGCCTTGGGAGACGAGGCATGAGCGGCGCGGCTTTCCCGCTGCAGGCGGCGCTTTATGAGGCGCTGGCCGGGGATGGCGCGCTGATGGCGCTGATTTCCGCCGTTTACGACCATGTGCCGGCGGACGCGGCGCTGCCCTATCTCCAGATCGGCGAGGCGACGGTGAGCGACTGGTCGGCTGTCGGGCTCGACGGCGAGGAGCACGCGCTGACCCTGCATGTGTGGACGGCGGACCATGGCCTCAGATCCGCCAAGGCGATCATGGGGGAGGTGAAGCGCGTGCTGGACGGGGCGGAACTGACCGTGGCCGGGCACCATCTGGTGATGCTGGCCTTCACCTTTGGGCAGACCCTGCGCGAGGAGGATGGGCGCATCCAGCATGGGGTCATGCGCTTTCGCGCCACCTTGCATTCCATCTGACTTTCAATCGGAGACATGACATGACGGCTGAAAAAGGACGCGCCTTCATCCTGAAGGCGGGAGACGGCGGCTCGCCCGAGACGTTCGCGGCAGTGGCGGGGCTCAGGACCACGCAGATTTCCATCAACAACGAGGTGGTGGACGTGACCAACAAGGACTCCGGCGGCTGGCGCGAGCTGCTGGCCGGGGCCGGCGTGCGCACGGTGTCGGTGAGTGGCACCGGCATTTTCACCGGCTCGGCGGCGGAGGCGGCTATCAGGCAGCGGGTGCTGGCCGGCTCCATCGACCATTATGAGATCTCCTTTGAATCCGGCGATAGGTTCGCCGGCGCCTTCCAGGTGACGGCGCTGGATTTCGCCGGGGCCTATAACAGCGCCCGCAGCTTCACGCTGAGCCTCGATAGTTCCGGACCCGTAACGTTTGTCGCCGTATGAACGCGCATCGGGGAGAATTGACGGTGATGCTCGCCGGGAGGGAGTGCCGGCTGCGCCTCACCTTCGAGGGACTGGCGGAGATCGAGGGGCGGCTGGAGGCCGGCATCGTGGCGGTGGCGGGGCGCTTTTCCGAGCGCAGCGTGGGCACGCGGGAAGTGGCCGCTATCCTCTCAGCCGGCCTGCAAGGTGCGGGCGAGGCCATGGACGAGGCGGCGCTGAAGGCGGCCATCATGGAACTGGGTTTCGTGGAGGCGACGCGGCTGGCCGGGCGGCTGCTGGCCATGGGCCTGGGAGCGGAGGCCGAAGGGGAGGTGCCGGGAAAACCCTGACCCCCGCCGCCGGGGAGCCGTTCCCCTGGCGGCGGGTGATGGGCTTCTGCCTCGGCGTGCTGGGCTGGACGCCGGAGGTCTTCTGGCGGGCCACGGTGCCGGAGCTCAAGGCGGCGGCCATCGGCCGGCGCGGCACCGACATACTGGAAGAGACGGACATTGAGGCGTTGCAAGCGCTGCTGGTGGAAGAGGTGGGACATGGTGACGGAAATTGAGGGCTTGAGCCTGCGGCTGGATGCGGATTTCAGCGATCTGGACCGGGCGTTCTCGCGGCTGGACGGCAGCATGGCCGATCTGGGCCGGTCGGTGGACGGCAGCCTTGGCGGCGCGTTCGATGCGGCCGGGCAACGCATGGCGGGGGCGCTGGACCGCTTCGCCCGGCAGGGCAGCTTGTCGTTCGACAGCCTGCGGGCGGCGGGCGTGCGCGCGGCGGCGGACATCCTCGCCGGCTTTCTCGATATCGGGCTGCGGGATATCGGCCTGGGCGGTGCACCATGGGGCGGGGGTACGGTGATAAATGGCATCCTCTCCGGCCTTTTCGGCCGCGCCTCGGGCGGGCCGGTTTCCGCCGGGGTGCCCTATATGGTGGGGGAGCGCGGGCCGGAACTGTTCGTGCCGAGAGTGCCGGGGCGGGTGGCGCGGACCGGCCATGGCGGAGCGGGCACGACGGTGAATGTGAATGTTTACGGGGCCAAGGACAGCGGTCAGCTCCGCCAGAGCGCCGGACAGGTGGCGGCGGCGGTGGCGATGACGCTCAAACGGGCGCAGCGCAACCTGTGAGGCGATGAGCCGCCTTGACTGCTCCGAAATACATGCCATGTTGCTGGAATGGTGAGACGGGTGGCAAGGACGCCCCGCCAGCGTGTGGCGGAACGGCAGAGGCTGGAGGCCATGGCGAAAGCCGGACCTCCAACCGAGGAAGATATACGCCGGGACCGCGCCGCCGTTTTCTGGAAGCGTGTGGCGAATGCGGCCACCGTCGTGCAGTGGATGGCCATGATGGCGCTTCTCGTCGAGGCGTATTTCATCTGGACCAAGGCGCCCGGTGTGATGACCAATTGGGACCGGGTTCTGGTTTTCGCCATCATTCTTGGTGCGGCCCGGCTGGTGCGGATCGGCGGGACCTTCCAGTTCAAGCGCTACCGCTAGATCAAGCCAATCTGATGAGTGTTGCAGCCATCCTGCCTCGGCACGATGGCTGTTTTCGTTTTGCGGTTTTCCCCTGAAGGATGGATTCTCCATGTACTGGCTGGCGCGTGCGGGCGACCGGCTGCGCAGGACGTATGTGCAGCGGTTCGACCCCCTTTATTGGACCATGAACTTCCCGCGGCCGATGATGGCCGCCGTCACCACCTCGGAGGCGGACGGGCTCGATATCAATGCGGTGTTCTACAACCGGGACGATCTGGCGGGGCTGATCTGGGAGTCGGAGGACCGGCTGGATCATCCGCTTTTCCGCTATGCCACCAACCGCGACTATCGGGGCGTGACCCTCAGCTTCCGCTGGCGCAGCCACAATGTGAAGGCGCTGGATGCGCTGTGGGGGCCGACCCTTACCATCGAGGGGCGGGATGCGGCGGGGCAGGCCCGGAGCTGGTACGTGCGGCTTTGGAATTACGCGGTGGGCACGGCCGAGGATGCGGTGATCACGCTGGATTTCGATACGCTGGACGGCGGCTTCCTGCTGCCCGCCGAGGCGGACCCGGTATACGCCGGGGACATCGACCGGATGTTCATTTCGCTGGTGCCGGAGGCTTATGACGACAGTGCCGCGGGACCGCTGGCCAGCGGGGCGGTGGAGGCCACGGTTTCGATTTCCGACATCGTGACGGATGGCGACACGGGGCTGGAGCTGGGCGGCGGCTATGTGAAGCCGCACGGGCTCCATATCGCCAATGGCTATGACGACACGTTCAATCAGACGCCGGAGCGGCTGCTGCAAGGCTTCCTGCGGTTGGGCTATCGCGGGCGCATCAACCATTATGTGGGGATGAGCCATTATTTCCACCTCGCCTGGGATGAGGATGAGAGCCGGTTCGTGGTGGACCCGGCGGGGGCGCTCAACGCGGCGGCGGCGGCCTGGCATGCGGATTTCCTGGCGCAGGCGCGGAGGCATGGCTTCGAGGTCATCTGCTCCCTGTCGTTCGAGATCCTGGCGCAGCACATGCCGCTGGCCTGGCGGCAGCTGGCGCATGACGGGACGCCGGCACTGACCGGATGGGACCCGCCGTCCGCCCTCGTCAGCCCGGCGAACGGGGACGGGCTGGCTTATCTTGAGACCGTGTTCCTGGCCTTCGCCGGACTGCAGGACACGGCGGGGCTGCCGGTCATCCTGCAACTGGGGGAGCCCTGGTGGTGGATCGATCCGGCGAGCGGCGTGCCTTATTTCTACGACGCGGCGGCCGGGGCGCTCTATACGGCGGAGACGGGGCAGGCTGTGCCCACCGCCCTGACCAGCATCCATGAAACGCCGGATGCGGCGCAGCAGGCCTATGTGGACTGGCTGGGCGGGCAGTTGGGCGCCGCCACCCTGGGTCTGCGCGATGCCTTGAAGAGTGCCTATCCGGCGGCCCGGGCGGCGGTACTGGTCTATACGCCGCAAATTCTGGTCGAGGGGGCGGCGGTGGCGCGGGAGGCCAACCTGCCGGCGGCCTGGGCGGCGCCGGCCTTCGATTTCGTGCAGTTCGAGGATTATGACCATGTGATCGCCGGCGCCTGGGCACGGCACGGGGCGGACCTGGATGCCGTGCAGGCGCGGCTGGGCTATAGGCCGGAGGAGACGGAATATTTCTCCGGCTTCATCCTGAACGCGCGGAACGAGGGCCTTTGGGCCGATATCGACCATGCCATCACGGACGCGGGGGCACGCGGCTATGCCCGAGCCTACGTCTGGGCCTACAGCCAGGCGGTGCGGGACGGCTTTACCTTTTTCACACTGGACGGAGAGGACGAGGTGAGCGGATTTCATGACGTGCGGCTGCCGGCCGGCATCGCCTATGGCGCAACGGGCGGGCCCGGGTTTTCGACACAGGTGGTGGCCGCCGCATCGGGCTTCGAGCAGCGCAACGCCAATTGGCAGCAGGCGCGGGCGCGCTATACCGTGGGCACGGGGCTGGTGAGTGAAGCAGGTCTCCATGAGCTCATCACCTTTTTCCGCGCCCGGCGGGGGCGGGCCTATGGCTTCCGTTTCAAGGACTGGAGCGATTTCACCTCGGGGGTGACAGGCAGTGCGCCGTCGCCCGTGGACCAGGTGATCGGCACGGGGGATGGCGCCGGCCGCCAGTTCCAGCTCGTCAAGACCTATGCCTCCGGCGAGGGCGGGCAGGTGCGGCCCATTACCCGGCCCGTGGCGGGGACGGTGCGCATCTCCCTCAATGCGGTGGAACAGATGACGGGGTGGTCGGTGGATGTGACGACGGGGATGGTGACGTTCGATGCGCCGCCGGCCCAAGGGGAGGTGATCCAGGCGGGGTTCGAATTCGATGTGCCGGTGCGCTTCGATACCGACGTGCTGGACGTTTCGCTGGAGACCTTCCGGGCGGGGGCGGTGCCGCAGATTCCGCTTGTCGAGCTCCGGCAGGGCTGATCGTCATGCGCAGCATTCCGACGGCGCTCGCCGCGCATATCGCGGGCGAGGTGACCACCCTTGCGACCTGCTGGCGCATCAAGCGGCGGGACGGCATCGTGCTCGGCTTCACCACCCATGACCGGCCGTTTCGGATCGACGGCGTGATCTACCGCGCGGCGGGCGGCTTCACGCCCTCCACCATGGAGAGCAGCAACGCTCTGGATGTGGATAACCTCGACATCGAAGGCATCCTGGCCGACGCGGCGCTGAGCCGGGCCGATCTGCTGGCGGGGCGGTATGACCTGGCGGAGGTCGAGATATTCCTCGTCAACTGGGCGGCGCCCGAGGATGGCGCGGTGGTGCTGAAGACCGGGCTTCTGGGGGATGCCTCCCTCAAGGATACGGATTTCACCGTGGAAGTGCGTGGCATGGCGCAACTGCTGCAGACGGAGGTGGGGGCCGTTTATTCTCCCGAATGCCGGGCCAACCTGGGTGACCGCCATTGCAAGGTGCGGCTGGCCGCCTTCCGGGTGACGGGGACGGTAACGGAGGCCGGCGATGGCGAGACCTTCTCGGATTCCGCACGGGGCGAGGCGGACGGCTGGTTCGACTACGGCCGGCTGGCCTGGCTGACCGGCGCCAATGCCGGCCTGGAATGCGACGTGAAGCGCTTCCAGGGCGGCGAGATCGTGCTGACCGCGCCGGTGCCGGGCCGCATCGCCGTTGGGGACCGCTATGAGATGACCGCCGGCTGCGACAAGCGGTTCGCCACCTGCCGGGCCAAATTCTCCAACAGCCGCAATTTCCGGGGCGAGCCGGCGGTGCCGGGACAGGATGCGGTGCTGGATTATCCGGGGCTCGCCTAGCCATGGGCGACAGGGAAAGGCTGGTGGACACGGCACGGCAATGGCTGGGCACGCCGTTCCGCCACCAGGGTCGGCAGCCGGGCCGGGGGCTGGATTGCGTGGGGCTGGTGGTGTGCGCCGCGCGGCACTGCGGGCTGAGAGAGTATGACCTGACGAATTACGCCCGCCTGCCCCGGGGCGATGCCCTGCGCGGGCACGTACAAGCCGCCGGGCTGGAGGAGGTGGACCTGCGCCAGGCACTGCCGGGCGACGTGCTGCTGATGCGCTTCATCCGGGAGGCGCAGCACCTGGCGCTGGTGACCGACCGGGGTATCCTGCATGCCCACCAGCAGGTGGGCCGGGTGGTGGAACACAGGCTCGATGACGGCTGGCGGCGGCGGGTCGTCGGCGTTTACCGATTTGCGGAGTTCATCTGATGGCGACAGTGGTGTTGGCGGCGGCGGGCTCCGCCGTGGGATCGGCCATCGGCGGGTCGGTGCTCGGCATTTCCGCCCAGATACTGGGCGGCATGGTGGGAGCGTCCATCGGTGGCGGCCTGGACCGGGACTTGTTCGGTTCGTCGCGCAGCGTGGAAGGGCCGCGGCTCACCGACCTGGCGGTGCAGGCGTCGACCTACGGGGTGGCGGTGCCGCTGGTCTATGGGACGGCGCGGGTGGCGGGCAATGTCATCTGGTCGACCGGCCTGAAGGAACTGCGCAACGAAAGTGCCTCGGGTGGCGGCAAGGGCGGCGGTGGCGGCGGTGTTACCCAGGTGACCTACAGCTACTCCGCATCTTTCGCCGTGGCGCTGTCGGGCCGGGCCATCGACCGGGTGGGCCGCATCTGGGCCGACGGCAAGCTGCTGCGTGACGCCGGGGGCCGTCTGGCCGTACCGGGCGATCTGCGGGTTTACCGGGGAAACGAGGCGCAATTGCCCGATCCGCTCATCGAGGCGCTGGAGGGGATCGCCAATGTGAGCGCTCACCGGGGGTTGGCCTACGCCGTGTTCGAGGACCTGCAGCTGGCGGAATATGCCAACCGCATTCCCAACCTGACCTTCGAGGTGGTGGCGGATGCCGGGGGAGATGTCGCACTTTCCACGCTGGTGGCGGACCTGGGGGAGCGGGCGGGGCTGCGGGCCATCGACGCCTCGGCCCTGGCCGGGCGGGTGAATGGCTTTGTGGTGGCGCGGGTGAGTGCCGTGCGGCAAGCGCTGGAAGCCCTGGCCCTGGTGCATGACTTCGACATGGCGGACGTGGATGGTACGTTGCGTTTCATCTCCCGTCCAGGAGCCGTGGTGGCCAGCATACCGACGGACGACCTGGGTGTGGGCGGAACCGACCGGTACATGGAGCGGCAGCGCCGGCAGGACGTGGACCTGCCGGCGGAGGTGTGCGTGCGCTATATCGACCCCGCACGGGATTATCAGCTTGGCGCGCAGCGCGCCCGGCGGACGGCCGGCAGCGCTGCAACGCGCCGCATCATCGACGTGCCGGCCGTTCTGGGCTCAACGGCGGCCAAGCAGGCGGCGGAACGGCAGCTGGCGAAGGCCTGGCAGAAGAGGGAGGAATACCGGTTGAATCTGTTGCCGAGGCATATCGGCCTCACTCCCGGCGATGTGGTGCAGGTGAGCGAGGACGGGCGGCTCCACAACCTGCGGATCGAGCGCACGCTGCTGGGCGACGGCCTGCGCTGCGACGCCACGGCGGAGCGCGCCAGCACCTATCAATCCGACGCGGCGGCGGACGGCGGCCAGTTTGCCGGACAGTCGGTGGCGGAGAGCGGGGAGACGACACTGGTGCTGATGAACCTGCCCAGTGTCGCCACTGCGGACCAGGCGGCGGCCATGGTCTATGCCGCGGCGGCGGGGGCGGCCGACGGCTGGCGCGGTGCGGTGCTGTATCAGTCGGTGGATGGCGGGGTGTCTTACGAGCAGGTGGCGGTGTTGCCGGCGGCGGCGGCCATCGGCCGGGTGAACAGCGTGCCGGCCTCTGGGCAAAGCGCCACCTGGGACGAGGCGAACAGCATCAATGTCCGTCTGCTGCGGGATGACATGACGCTGGAATCCCGCAATGAGCTGGCGGTGTTGAACGGCGCCAACGCCGCCCTGGTGGGCCGGGAGATCATCTAGTTCCGCGATGCCGTGCTGGAGGAAGACGGCAGCTATCGGCTGAGCGGCCTGTTGCGCGCCCGGCGCGGTACGGAATGGGCCATGGAGGACCATGCGGTGGGAGAGGATTTCGTCCTGCTGGTGGCGAGCGGCCTCAGGGCCATCGCCTTCGGGCTCGGGGCGCTGGACAAGTCCTATCGCTACAAGCCGGTATCGGTCAACGGTACGCTGGCGGAAACAGAGGAGCAGGGCTTCGCATATTCCGGGCTGAACCTGCGGCCATTGTCGCCCGTGCATGCGACCGGCGCGCGGGACGGCGACGGCACGCTTGCCATCACGTGGATACGGCGCACGCGCATTGGCGGGGAATGGATGGACGGGGCGGATGTGCCGCTGGGCGAGGAAAGTGAATTCTATGAGATCGACATCATGAACGGCGGTGCGGTGGCGCGGACCATCGCCACGCCGGCGCCCACGGTCATCTATTCTGCGGCGCAGCAAATCGCTGACTTCGGCACGCTGCAGCCTGCCGTGCACATGCGTATCCACCAGATGAGCGCCGCTGTCGGGCGGGGCTTTCCCCTCGACGTCATTCTTTAGGAGACATGCCAATGAGTGCGACCCCCAGACTTGCCTTTCCTTATGTGCTGCAAAGCCAGTCCCAGAAGGAGGTGACGGTGAACAGCGCGTTGAACCGGCTGGATGCCCTGTTGCAGGCCGTGGTTGAGGACATGGATCTTGCGGTTCCGCCCGCTTCCCCGGCCGAAGGCTGCCTCTGGGTCGTGGCGTCCGGCGGCAGCGGTGCATGGGCGGGGCATGACGGCGAACTGGCGCATTTCATCGGCGGCGCCTGGACCTTCTATACGCCTCCCGAGGGCATGCGCCTGTGGGTCAAGGATGACGGAGTATCGGCGCGCCGGACGGCCGGCGGCTGGGACCGCGGCGTGCTGGCGGCGACATCGGTGACGATTGACGGCGAGCAGGTGGTGGGCGCCCGGCAGGCGGCCATTCCCGATGCCGCCGGGGGTGGCACGCAGGACAGTGAGGCCCGTGCGGCCATCAACGCCCTGCTGGCTGCGTGCCGCAATCATGGATTGATATCAATTTGATTAAAAAGCAACTCAAAGAGGTATGCCTTCCATCTTTCCCTTGACAATGTTCTTGTTTTGTTCACATTGGGGCTTTGAGGAGGGAGAGAGGTCATGATCGTGAGCGGCGTACCCGAGTCGGAGGCATTGGCATCCGCGATTTGGTCTTTGGCGGCGGATGAAAGCCGGCTGTGCCAGCTGGCGTTGATGTGGCTGGCGGTGAACCGGAGGCGCGTTTCGGCAGGCGCTGCGAGTCTCGCCGACATCTGCCGCGGCCTGCGGGGCTCGGAGTTCGATTCGCCGCCTGGCGTCATTCATACAAATGATTCGGATGCCTACCGCCACGTCGTGGAGATGGCGCGGTCCGTGCTTCTGGGGGAAATCGTGGACCCGACGCACGGCGCCTGGCGCGCCCACCGGCATACCGACGCGCCGGCCTGGAGTCTGGGCCTTGAGCCCACCGCGCTTATCGGCCCGTTCCTCTTCTATGCGCCGGAAATGCCCGCAAATGCGCCGCTGCGGGAGGCTGTGGGTGCTTCGGCATAAGGGCATGGGAAAAAATGGTAAATGGGGTTATGATGGCCTCGTCGTGTCGTGCGCCGCAACATGGCCGAAGGTCGGTCAAAATTCTGCCTTATATTTCGTGGAGATTGCGGCTCAGGTTGGCTACGTAACCGGTCTGACGAGCGCACCTCCCCGAAGGCGCCCAGGACAATTCCGTGTTAACCTTGCGACCTCGGCACCGTCCGATGGAAAATATTGACAGCTACAGGGAGATAAAAATGAATTTGCGTATTACAGCGTCGACGCTGGTAATAGCGACTCTCCTGGCAACGCCTGCACTTGCTCAGGACGCTCAGCCGGACTCGGGGTGGTATAGTACACTCCTTGGCGGCGTTGCCTTTGGAGGTGCGTCCGACGTCGCCCAGAACGGCACCATCGTTCCCAACGATACCGACCTCGGCAAGAAGACCGGCTGGGCCATCAGCGGCGCCGGCGGTTATGACTGGGGCCTGTTCCGCACGGAATTGGAAGCCGCGCACCGCCACAATTCGGCTGATGGCGACGGTGGATTCAAGACCAACAGCTTCATGGTCAACCTGCTCGCCGACGTGCCGATCGCCGAGAACGGCCTGTCGCTCTATGCCGGCGGCGGTGTCGGCCTCGCCAAGACGGTGTTCGATGCCATCACCTCGCCCAACGTGCCGTTTGCCGTGACCGGCGACGACTGGGGCGGGGCCTACCAGGCCATCGCCGGCATCCGCATGCCCTTCTCCGACACCATCTCCGGTCATCTCGATTACCGCTTCTTCGATCCGCATGATGTGGATCTGGTGGATTCGCTGGGCCGCGCGCAGACCGGGCACTACAGCTCCCATACCGTGATGGTTGGCCTCAGCGTGCTGTTCGGCCAGAAGGCCGAGGCCGCGCCGCCGCCTCCGCCGCCGCCCGCTCCGGAGCCGCAGCCGGAACCGCAACCCGAGCCGCAGCCTGAGCCCGAGCCCGTGGTCGAGGCCCCGTCCGGTCCGTTCCTGGTCTTCTTCGATTGGGATAGTGCCCAGGTGACGGATGACGCCAGGGCCATCCTCGATCAGGCCCGCGAGTCGTTCCGCGAACTGGGACGCGCCCGCATCGTCCTGCAGGGTCACACCGACTCCTCGGGTCCCGACAGCTATAACCAGGGCCTGTCCGAGCGGCGTGCCCAGGCGGCCAGGGACTATCTGGAGAGCCTCGGGGTGAGCGGCAACGTGATCCGCACCGAGGGCTTCGGCGAAAAGGACCAGCTGGTCCCGACGCCGGATGGTACCCGCGAACCGCAGAACCGCCGTGTGGAGATCATTCTCGAAGAATAGTCTTCGCAATGGCTGAAACGGAAAAGGGCGGCCGATTGGCCGCCCTTTTTTCATCTGGTCTTTTAATATCCCGTGTCTATTTCGACGAAGGCACCGGGGAACTGTCAGCCGTCACGGTTGTGCCGATGAGAGGATCGCACGTCGCCAGCATGGTGAAGCGCGTGTCCGAGAAGTCGACATTGGCGAGCGTCACCGAACCGGCGCCGGCCAGAATGATGTCCGCGCGCTGGCTGGTGGTTTCACAGAACTGGGGATCCTGGTCGCTGGCGATGGAGACCGTATTGGCCAGCGAGGTGATGTATTTGTCCATCTTCTGACGGTAGATGGAGCCGTAGCTGCGCTGGAAGTAATTGGTGAGCGCCTTGCCATGCGCCACCAGTTCGGGCGTGAAGGTGCGCACGAAGCTGTTGTACTTGTCGAAAAGGCCGAGGTCGGTGCGCGCCCGGCATTTGAGGGCGGCGACCATGAGCTCCGTCTGCAGGATGCGGACGCGCTCGGCATTGGCTTCCGCCAGCGACGGACATTGCGGGGCCGCAAGGGCCGGAGAGGCGGTGGCGACCGTCGCGACGACAACGCCGATCTTGCTGAGCTTCAAGGTCACGATCTTCCCCCTTGTGTTCAGGCCAGGTGACCAGCCCGGTTTGCCAAAGGACAAACAACCCCCACGAATTGTTGTCTTGCCTACCATCTCACGGCGAAATTCTGAACAAGATATTAAGATAAATACCGCTGCCATACCAAGAAAAGTAAACGATTCCGCGTCCTGGCCGGCGTCCGCGGCATTTCCAAAATGGCTAAAATTTTCGGTCAATTGTGCGTCGGACGACATTCCGGTGACATCCCTTGCGCTTAACCAATAGGTTTGAATTGCGTGGTATGATGATCTCCAGCCATGGAAGATTACGGCCCAGCCTATTGAGCGGTTAATGTCACTCGTGAAAAAAAATCTCATGACGGGAATGATTTTGGGGATGAGCCTGGCCACTCATTCTCCGGCCGAAGCCTGGACCATGGCGTTTGGAGAGACTCAACGTTCGCCCAACCTGTCCCTGGAGGTGGCGGCCAGCCAGCCCGGCAGCTCCGTTGCCATAGTGGATTCCCAGGCGGATGATCCCGTCTATAGGGGCTGGTCGCTCCATGCCCGGCCGGAGGCGGTGCGCCGCCTTGACAGCACGATGCCGGGAGGCGGGGAGCGCGTGCATTTCGCCAGCCTCATCGACAATGACGCGATAGACCTGGTGGATATGGATGCGGCGGTCGACGGGCACCTGCTGAATGCCCGCATCGATGCGCGCTCGCGGTTCGACATGCCGGTGCTGAGCGACGCGAAATGGAGCGCCATGCGGCCTCGGGACGCTCAGGGCCATGTCCTGACATGGGAAGGATTGAAGCGGGTGAAGTCGTGGCTTGGTGGCACCGGCGCCACCATCACCGTCGCCGGGCTTGCGGTCACGGTGCCGGAACCGGCCACCCTGGCGATGGTGCTCTCCGGCCTCATCGCCCTGGTCGTCCTGCGCCGGCGGCGGATGGCCTGACCGTCAGTTGGCCGGTATCTCGGCCAGCAGTTTCTCCGCATCGGCCCGCTCGGGGAAGGAGGCGCCTTCATCGAGGGCGGCCTTCAGTTCCTCCCGGGCTTCGGGTAAACGATCCAACAGTTTCAGGGCCACGGCGGTGTGATAGTGCACCCGGGCGTTGCCGCCGGCGCGGGCCTGTGCCTCCCGGAGGATGGAAAGACCTTCCGTCGCCTGTCCGGTGTTCACCATGATCCAGCCGAGCGTATCCAGCACCGCCGGCAGATCGGGCGCCAGAGCCTGCGCCCGGGCTGCGAAGTCGGCAGCCATGTCGGCCTTGCCGGCCCGCATGTAAAAGAGGGCGAGATTGTTGAGGACGGCTACATTCTCCGGATGCCGGACCAAGCTGTCCTGTTGCAGGGAGATGGCTTCATCCAGACGGCCGGCATCGGCATAAGCCAGGGCCAGCCTTGTCTGGATATCATCGTTTTCATGCGTGCCGGTCCAGGCCGCCAGGTGCGCGAGCGCATCATCCCGCTGCCCCAGGCCCCAGAGGGAATCGAACAGCCCCATCGCAACGGCGGCGGAATCGGGTGTCGTGACCTGTGCTGTCTGGAAGGCTTGCAGGCTCTTCCGGTAGTCGCCGGCGGCGAGGTAGAGCTGCCCCGCCAGTTCATCCACATCCCGGGCTGTCGCGCGGGCGCGGTATTCGCCCAGCAGGCGTGTGGCCTCGGCGATGTCACCCGTGCGGGCTTCGAGGATGATGAGCTTGCGCCAGATGGTGTTGTTGTCGGGGAGCCAGCCAAGAGCACGACGGAAGGCTTCGACGGCCTGGCCGTAATCCTTCCTGTCTTCCTGCACCAGCCCGATACGGTAAAGGACGGCGCCGCGATCGAGGGAGGTTTCCATGAGCGTCTGATACTGGGCCACGGCTTCGTCCAGGCGATTGGCCCGCCACAGGAGGACGGCGAGACGGTCACGGATGGCGATGGCATCGGGATGGCGGCGGAGGAAATCCCGGCCGAGGTCCAGCATCGTGTCGATATCGCCCGTCGCGGCGTGGAACTGCAGGGCATGACTCCACACACTCTCCAGATCGGGGTTTTCGTCCCGCGCCGTGCGCAGCAGCTCCTGCGCCTGATCCGGTCTGCCGTCGATGCGCTCCAGGTCCGCCAGTTCCAGGAGGGCGGCGGCATTGCCGCGATCCAGCTTGAGAGCATCCCGGTAGGCGGCTCGCGCGGCCGGCCGGTCCCCCGCCTTCATGGCGAGACGCGCCGTCTCCAATATGGCGGGGATGTAGGCGCGGTCGATCTTCAGCGCGGCCTGGAGCTCGGCACGGGCGGCTTCCGCTTTACCGGCGTTGATGAGGGCCAGCGCCGCGATATGGTGGACATAGGCTGATTGCGGAGCGATCTCCGTCGCCTTCCCCGTCCAGTCGGCGGCGGTTGCGAAATCCTGCTGTTCCATGGCGCCGATCGCCGTGAGGAGCATTGTCGCCAGGCTGTCCGCTGCCTGCCGCTGCCGGGCCTGGGTGAAGGCCTCCATGGCCTCGTCCCCCCGATGCAGGCGCAGGAGGCCAATGCCTTGGCGCAGCAGGCTGCCCGGTATCTCCCGGCTGGCGGCGGCAGCGGAGAGGTGCTTCTGGGCCTCGTCCAGTTCCCCCCGCAGCATATAGACGAGACCCAGAAGGCCCTGGGTTTCGGGATTGTCCCGGTTGATGATGAGCGCTGCCTCCAGATCGCGGATGGCGGTGGCGTATTCACCGAGCTGGATGCGGGTGCGGGCCAGCAGGGCAGCGGCGCTGTCGTCGCTGGGGCTGATGGCGACCAGCCGCTCGAAATACGGTGACGCATCGGAGAAATCGCCCAGCGCGTAGCAGATGAGTCCGGCCAGGCGCAGGGTGGTGCGGTTATTGTCCATGGTGGCGGGAAGGATCCGCTCCAAGCTCCGCTTGGCCTTGGCGAGCATGGCCATGGCATCCGCCATCCTGCCCTGCCGGGTGAGGATGACAGCGGAGAGATAGACGGCTTCGAGATCGTCGGGAACGATCTGGCGCACCACGGCGATATCGCCCATGGCCTCCTCCAGCCGGTTGAGGCCGACCAGCAGAGAGGCGCGGGCGGTGCGGGCGTCCAGGTCGCCCCAGGCGAGGTCGATAGCATGACCGTAAGCCTCGATGGCCGCCTCGTCCTTTCCATTATATGCGGCGATATCGCCGCGCAGCCGCCAGACGGCGCCGTTCGAGCCGGCCTGGAAGGCCTGGTCGGCATAGGTGCCGGCGGCGGCAGGGTCGTTCTCGACCAGGGCGACGCGGGCCAGCCCCACCAAAGGCGTGGGATTGGAGGGCATCAGGGCCGCGGCTTCGAGGAAGGCCGCCCGGGCTTCGGTGAGCCGGCCCCTCTCCAGGAAGGCGTGGCCGCGCAGATTGGCCACGTCGGCCTGCAGGGCCGGGTTGTCGGTTTTGATGTCAACATCGTTCAGGAGCTGGTCGGTCTTGCCCTGGAGCAGTTCCGCCTGCCCCAGCGCCACGACGATGAGTCTGGGGTCGCCACCCGCATTCAGGGCCTGCGAAAGCTGCGCCTCGGCACCCTGGGCGTCTCCCAGGGCCAGCAGGACCTCTCCCAGCAGGATGCGGGCAGGGAGATAATCTGGACTGGAGTCCAGAAGCTTTTCGAGACCGGCTCGGGCGGCGGCATAATCGCGGCCCTGAGTGGCGAGGATGGCCTGCTCGTACAGGCTGCTTTCGTCCAGGGCGGCAATAGCGGGGGCGGGCAGGGATGCGGACACAAAGAGCGCCAGGAGCCCCGGTAAAAGGGCCTGCCGCGCCCACGCGGATACGCCGGGCGGTGGGGCCGCTCGAATGTTCCGGGGTGCCTTCGCCCTGCCTCGTGTCATGGACCGCCTGTTCCGCGTCGCGCCGTTTACAGTTTTAATCGTATCTGATTCATATGCGACAGATACTTAACGATGCGGAAACAAATAGGAATTAACAATTGGCGGAGGGGAAGAATTTTTGCGCCAATGTTCGTGCCGTTCCGATGGGATGAAACAGCTCATATGACCAAATTCAGAAAATTTCTGACGGATGAAAGAGGCGCGACGGCCATCGAATATGGCCTGATCGTGTGCCTGATCGTCGTTGCCGTATCGGCCAGTTTTCCGACCATGTCGGAATGGGTCAACCGGATGGTCATGTCGACCGCCGAAGCACTGTCCTGACCCGGGGAGCCTATCCGAGCCGGCTCCAGACCCTTGAAAAGAAGATTGCCGGCGGGAGTTCTCCGCCGGCAACCATTGAATGGGTGGGGATCAGTTGGCGTCGTCCAACCGGTCCTGGATATCCTCGCCGGCATCGTTGATGGCATCTCCGGCGTCATCGGCGGCGTCGCCGATGGAATCTCCGGCATCGTCGATGGCATCACCGACACTGTCGTTGTTCTGGTCACTGCAGGCGGCGAGCCCAAGGGGGAAAGCCACCAGCAGCATCATCGTCAAAGCTCTCATACTGGGCATGGACGTCTCCTTTCTGGATACGGTTGGTTGTCTCAACTGCCACAGCAGGGTCCGCTTCAGTTCTTGAAGTCGGTCTTCCGTGCAGCATGCCCGTATCCGATGCCGGGGCCCGCCGCACGGACGGTTCCCTTCACCGAAGTCAGGCACTGACGACTGTCGTATCAATTACATATGGCGAAACTACGACATTGGCGGCAACTTCTGCTTGTGCCATGGCTTCCGTGTCCGAAACTTCATGCACCGTTAACCATATGTGAAGCCTCAGGTTCAAGACTGACATCCACTACGGGGAAAAACGGAGTTTGCCTGTGCGGTCCATGGTGGTTCATCTGCTCGTCGCCATTCTCTATATTGCCGCCGCCGGTGCGGCAGCTCTGCTATTGCCGAGAGCCGGCGTGGCGGCGGACATGGCCATTGTCGCGGGCCTGGGCCTTGGTCTCATCGCCGCCCTGTGTCATGTGGCGCTGAGCGTGATGCTGCGGCACGACATGATGGCGGAACGGATCGAGGACCTGGAAGCCGCGCAGGAGGAGATGCGCAAGACGCTCGATTCCCATGAGAGCGAGCTGGCCCAGTTCCACTGGCAGGTGGAAAACGATACATCCCGCCGCTCCGACGAGCTGGTGGCGGAGATGAGGGTGCTGCACGGCCTCCTGGCTCGGCTGCAGGAGCAGCGCGGGGAGGGGCGGCAGCCCGGCGGCACCGGTCCGGCTCGTGCCGCCCGGCCGGATGAATCCGCCGAGGATCTTGACGACGACGAAGTGACGAGCATCGTGCGCAACGCGCTGGAGACCAACCGCATCGATCTCTATCTCCAGCCCATCGTCGCCCTGCCGTCCCGCAAGACGCTTTATTACGAGGCCTATTCCCGCATCCGCAACGAGGCCGGCACCATCGTCTATCCCCGCCAGTATCTGCATCTGGCCGAGCGGGAAGGGCTGATCAGCAATCTGGACAATCTCCTGATGTTCCGCTGCGTGCAGGTGGTGCGTCAGTCGGAGAAGCGCCATCCCGACCGGCAGTTCTTCGTCAACATCTCGTCCGCCACGCTGAGCGACGAGAGCTTCATCACCCAGTTCATGGAGTTCATGGAAAACAATGCGGCCCTGGCGGGGCGCATCATCCTGGAGATCGCCCAGTCGGACATCAAGGGCATGGACCGGGTGATCGAGTCCCGCCTGGCGGCCCTGTCCGGCGCCGGCTTCAGCTTCTCCATGGATCATGTGACAGACCTGGATATCGATTTCCACGGCCTGCATCTCAAGGGCTTCAGGTTCATCAAGATCGGGGCGCCGACCTTCTTCGGCCAGGAGGGGCCACTGCACCGCGCCGATTTCAACGAGGCGGTGAAGCGCAACGGCCTGCGCCTCATCCTCGAGAAGATCGAGGACGACGCCACGCTGGTCGAGCTGTTGGATCATGATGTGGAGCTGGGCCAGGGCTACCTGTTCGGCGCACCCCGGCGCAGCGCCCTGGATTGAGGGTTCCGCATGCGAAGGAAAGCCGCCACGGTGAGGCGGCGGCTTCCAGTATCCCGTGAAAGGGAGATCAGGCGAACAGCGCGTCGATCTCCGCCTGGGTGGCTTCTTCGGATGCGGCTTCCGCCGCCGGCTGCGGGGCCGTCCTGACCTCGGGCTTCGGCGCGGGTTTCGCTTCGACTACCGGAGCCTCCACTTCGGGCACGGCGGCGGGTTCCGGGGCTTTCACCACGGCTTCCTCGACCGCTTCCGCTTTCCCGACCTTGCCGCCGATCAGCTCATCCACTTCCGTTTGGTCGATGCCTTCC
>Ga0182738_1003107_pt1 | contig 19202 bp, 21 predicted proteins | sample eDN5th30CBELigMG_FD_128876 | JGI IMG/M metagenome (GOLD analysis project Ga0182738, IMG submission 128876) | Enriched Miracle-Growth compost microbial communities from Emeryville, California, USA - eDNA 5th pass 30_C BE-Lig MG (version 2)... ... | reverse complement strand
GTGATTAGCGATGAAGGCCTGGAGGATCTTGCGATTGGTCTTGGGGGTCTGACCTCACTGAATTCGCTTAGTATTGACCTTGGAAATTGCCAAATGGTCAATAAGAATGGGTTTAGACATGTGGCGATGGCGTTGAGGAACTTGGTGGCATTGAGGAGATTGCAGTTGATCTTTGTAGGACATTATTATATTGATGATATTTTGATAGAGACGTTGAGCTCAAACTTGTCATATTTGCAAAAGTTGACAAGTTTATCGTTGAATTTGAGCTATTGTTCACATATAACAGATGGTGGAGTGGAGTGTTTGATTTCTCATATAAAGTGTATTGAGATTTTGGAAGAATTGAGGTTTTTGTTTGTGAACTGTTTCAGTGTGAGCATGAGTCAGATTAAAAGAACGAAAATGGTGTTTGCTCAATCAGGAAAAATGACGCATTTTTGCTTAGATTATAAAGGCTGTCAGAGGATCAATCGCCTTTTCCAGTATTGCTCCAAAAATTACCTTCATTAAGTAACAGGGTATTTGTGTTTATTCCTCTGCTGTTCATAGGGATTTTGGCCTAAATTTTGGGTGTATTTAAATGAATTGAATGTGTGTTATCTTTTTATTTTTAATATCAAGATTATATCATTCGTTATTTATCTCAAAAGAATCCCTTCTCTCTATGAGAAAAAATTCCCTTTTTATAAAGGAAGCAATAGGTTCCTCTTTATGAGAAACTTTTCTGAGGAAAAATTAGCTAGATCTTAACCTAGTGAGAGAAAGTTTATGAGCTATTTCTTTTAGAAAGAAAGAGTTTTTTCACGAGATATTATTGGATATCTATACATATTACAATATAAACCCAAAATCACATGAAAAGTTCTCTTTTATCTCATCTATTGCTCAAGGAAAGAGACGGCTTTTCCATCAAAGTAATCTCCTGTCATCTGGAAGAGCTTGTAAATAGCAGTAATAGAGGCACCAAAGAGGCCAAGCATAGCAAGATCAATAATGGTAATACCAATAATTCTTCCTCTGGGGCCGAGTCTCAAGTACCCAATAGCAAAAGCAAGTCTTCCAATGAAGTAAGCCCATCCGAGATAACCAGCAAGAGCAGGGTAAATGAGAGCAGTGATAAAGATCAAAACCATGATAGAAGCGACTTGTTCAAGGAAATTGTAGTGGACTCTTTGAGCGGAATTGAAGAGGAACCAGTCCTTGTAGCTGAGCTTTTCAGCGTATCTGCCGCAGCCCATGTCGGGGTAACCGCCTTTGGGGATCTTTTCACCGAAAGCGTGCCAGTGTTGTTCTCCATAATGCTCTTCGAGGAATTCTGGGGAGAACATCTTGCTTCTCTTGCCGCCAATAGCGAAGAAACCGACGAGAATGCATTGAATAGCGATGCCGGCAATGGAAGAGAGAGCGAATGCGATGTTTGAATCGAGAGTGAGGACGGCCATGTTTGTAGGAGAAAGATTTTTGATTTTAAATAAGAGAGTAAAAATATAGATTTTTTGAATTTTTTGGTCGCTTTGCTGGGCTTTTATAACAGCACTATTTTTCTTAAAATGTTTTGAATTAATACTTTCCTGTGCTTTCCTTAATACCTGACCTTAAATTTCTCCTATCAGCTCGAGCAGCGTAACTTTCTGACCCCTCTTATTTTCAAATAAAAATGAATCTTTATACAGAAAATTCAATAAATCTTTTCTCAACAAAAAACTCAAACTACAGTCAAGTAGCATTACAAATAAGAATGAAAGCTTCACGAACAAAAGATTCTACAGAGAGGCAATAACTATCCAAGGCGACCGGAAAGGGCCTTAGAAGGGCCACAATAAATTCAAATTTTACCTTCAAGCAAAGATAAAACTCGCCTCTTTCGGAATAGCTCAATGTTAAATAGGGCTGGGGATAATCACTTTAGGCCTAGATAATAAGGGGACTAGAGATATATTTCTTGTTAAAGATGATAGAAAGGATGGATTCGTCAGTGATCATAATAAAAGTTAGAAATGGTTATTTGAAAAAAGTTAAATTTTAACCCAACTTTCTCTCCTTACTAAAAATAGCGAGAATATGAAGATAGGAAATTTTTTTTGAGAAGGAAAGTTTGGACTCCACTTGCTTGTCTCAAAACAGATATGGCCATAGAGACTTTTAATGTAAAGGCGTGGTCCAGGATGTGTTTGGAGGATTTGTCTTGTTTGTATTTGAAGGCGAGATTCAAATTTTCAGGCTATTTTTACAAACTAATTCAAATTTTTACAAAGTCAAATCTGGATTTTTTAATAAAAAAGAAAGTAATTTATCTTGTGGAAAAGCCATGGGATACTTTTAAAGATAGGATTGAATCAAGAAGGCTTTGAATCGAGCTTTTTGAGAGTCTCGTTGTGGAGTCAAATTCTGAGGAAGATTTTTTGAAAAGATTGTTTTGCAAAAATTTAAAAACATCTAAAAATTTCACAAAAAATCAGTTTCTTTTGATTTTTGAGGTTTTTTACAATTCTCAATTTTTTGCAAATCACAAAAAGATTGGACTTCCTTTTGTATTCTTTCCAAAACTTTGTTGTTTTTTACAAGAGCAAATTTATTTTGTTATATTTTGGTGAGAATTTCCGAATAAAAGAATTAAAAAATGAAATATGTCATGATCAGTCAAAGCCGTTTCTTGGCAATTTGTAAATTTTTATGGCATCTGAGAGAATTTTAATCAACAATAATTTCTTGATCAGTACAAAAACTTTTTCTCCTCAAGCAAGGTATTTTCAAACAAATCAAAAAGACATCTTTTATGAATAAAATTTCGCATTTATTTTCTAAAACAATATCCTCTCCTCACTCACACAAAGCCTTTTCAATTATCAACTCCCTTTTCCCTTCATTTTTTCCCACTCCATTCCACAGTATTTCCTTGAAATTTCCTCTCTTTGATTTAACAATATCATCCCTTTTAAATAAATAAATTTCTCCCAGACCTGATAATCTTTAATTTTAGACTTCGTCTTTCCAACTCATCTCCCTGAAAAATTCACCCCTCCTTCCTCCCTTTCAACTCCTCCCCACTCTCAATGAATGACCTTCCATCAGAAAGTGACCAAATCCTCCACGAATCTTCTCCCTCAATCAACGAATTTCCCAAAGATCTCTCTCAACCTCTTCTCACTTCTGATTCCCAACCAAATAAACCCCCTCTCCTTGAGAGTCCTAATGAATTATTATCCCAACATCGTCAGCTAGATATTCCAGATGAAGAGCCCATCCTCCAAGAAATCCAATACACAAAAGAAGAGATTTCCCTTCCGCAAAAAAATGCCCTAATAAAGAATCCTAAAGAAAATAAAAGGTTATACGCGGACTCAAAAGGCTCAGGGATAATGGCGACAGCCTTAACAAACCGGTGGTATGACGTATACGAGGTCTGGATTGCGGTCCTTTTAGTGATGACAATAGGAAGTGTGATCCCTTTGGTGTATTATTTGGTCAGTAGCCATGTTGCTGTGCTTGTTTTTGGGATAATTGGAGCCGGAATTTTGGCTGTAGGGCTAGTGTTTGAGCTGATAGCAATAAAGGAAAAGAGCTTGAAAAAAGCGAGAAGAGCTGTTTGGTGGATGATTGGGTTCATGGTGTATTTTACTGTGACTGTTGTTGGGATGATGTTCTTTGAAAGTTCTGAGCATAAGTATTTCGTTTCGGGGCTGTTTGTGTTTATTTTGTTCTTTATTAGTTTTGTGCTGTGTGGAGCTGTGAGAGTTAGAAATGAGCTTGATAAAATATATGAAGCATTGGATAGTAAGTATAGTAATTTTGGGCGTGCGTAATTTGACTACACTGTGTAAACTATTGTATTGTATGATGACTGAAGCAGCAAAATCTGCTTGTTCTGAGAATAAAATTGTGCTTTCTTTTCTCAATTATCGAAGATTTGTTAGCCGTTGATCGAGATCTCTCGAAAAGCCATAAAAATTTTTATGAATATCTCGCCTGTTCCAGTCGAGTCAAAGGAAGGAATAAATATAGGAATCTTGAATTTATGGTTTGATTAAACAAAAAAAAATTCAAACTACACTCAAGTAGCATAACAAAAGCTTTCTTCTGAGAAATTCCTTCAGAAAAGAAGGTGGCGATCCAAGCCAATCTTCTAAGGGTCTTCTAAGGGCTACAATCATTTCAAATTTGATTTTTGAATGAAAGAGAAACTTGTTTGTTGATGGTCTTTTTGACAGCCATCAATTTCCTGTGGACATTAAGAGCTTTGCCGAAACATGGTATTTGTTAAAACTTCAAGATCTATATAAAAAAAGGAACCATAAAAAAAAATAGTCTAATCAGCTAAGTGGTATAAATATCATATGCAAATTTCATAGATATTGAGACCAGGAAGTGTCTCAGGCAGAGATGACTTTGTGATTGAGATGCCCTTAGCCCACTTTTTGATGATTAGTTGGGCTTGAGAGATAATGAGACACTTGCTACTTCTTAGTGTCTTGGAGGAGTTTGAGGGACTTGTCTTGTTTGTATTGGAAGACGGGATTCAAATTTTCAGGCTCAGGCTATTTTTACAAATTAATTCAAATTATTGTGAAAGAAGGATCTTGATTTTGAATTCAAAAGGGAAGTAAATTAGTTTGTTGAAAAGCCATAGGAGGCTTGTAAATTTTGAATTTCATCAGCGAGGTTTTCAGAAAGAAGGATTATGAAGTCAAATTCTGAGGAAGACTCGAAAGTGTTTTCAGAAAAAATCTCAAGATAAATGCAAAAGAAAAATTTTATAAGACATCCAAAAGTGCAAAATGAGGTTTTTGATGTCATTTGGTGATTTTTGGCTTTATAAAAAAGCTTCGATTTGAATCTCTTTAATCATTTCACTTTCTCAGCTTTTTTGAAAAGATTCTTTTGCAAAAATCGCAAAACGTCGTACAAAGTTTTCACAAAAAAAAATACCGTAAATCTTCTAAAGCTTCGTACCTTCTAACCCTTGTACCCCCTTCTTTCTATTGGACAACCCCATTTATATTAGAAGATACCATATCTTAGGTTTGCCCCTCTTTTTTATTGCTTTAGGAGCGTTTTTACAATAAAGGATTCGAAGTCCTATTGTCAAAATAACCATGATAAATAATTCTGGGGTTCATACTTTCACTTTATCTTTATCCAAAACAAACATTATATGACATGAAATACCTCCATTGTACTCTGCTTGAAAAAATATCTCTATTCTAGTGGATTCTGATGCAAATGGAAATTTATCTTAGATAAAGGAAGAAAAATTCTGAAATCAAAAGAGGTCGAGGGAGCCTTCTAAATATTGTATTTCCGAGGAATCCTCTTCTAATCATTGATTTATCTATCAGAGGTGGGTATGAAGCTTTAGAAGATTCACGGTATTAAAAAAAAAAGGAACCATAAAAAAAATAATCTAATCAGCTAAGTGGTATAAATATCATATGCAAATTTCATAGATATTGAGACCAGGAAGTGTCTCAGGCAGAGACGACTTTGTGATTGAGACGTTTCCACCTTATTTTGTGATGATTAGTTGGGCTTTAGAGATAATGAGACACTTGTTCCTTCTAATTCCTGAGACCACAAACGAAAATACAATGAAGACGATGCACAATAATTTATTAAATCTCTAAAAAGTTAAGCTCATACTTCCTGTCTCAGATGCACCGAGTTTAAGAAATGCTTAAACAAGTATCGTAGTTTTTGTTCAAGGGGATTTTGGAGGCTTGACTTAGCAAGGGTTAAAAAAGAAAGTTTAATTTTGTACGAGGAGTCCTAGGTAGGGAATTAAAGCGTTTGCAAGGTCTTACAAAACTGACCCTACTTCCAGAGACTACTCCAAAACCTCCACGACTCTTCTCCTTCAAACAAAAAATCCCCCAAAGATCTCTCTTTAGTGATGACAATAGAAAGTGTGATCCTTTTGGTGTATTATTTGGTCAGTAACCATGTTGTTGTGCTTGTTTTTGGGATAATTGGAGCCGGAATTTTGGCTGTAGGGTTAGTGTTTGAGCTGATAGCAATCAAGGAAAAGAGCCTAAACAAAGCGAGAAAAGCTGTTTGGTGGATGCTTGGGTTCATGGTGTATTTCGGGATGACGTTCTTTGAAAGTTCTGAGCACAAGTGTTTTGTTTCGGGTCTGTTTGCGTTTATTCTGTTCTTTATTAGTTTTGTGCTGTGTGGAACTATGAGAGTTGTTTTGAGAACAAAATTGAGCTTGATTTGTTAGTAAGGCATTGATTGTGGTCTCTCGAAAAGCCAGAAAAATTTATATGAGAAGAACCTCAAAATTTATGAATTATTTATAATGTTAGAATTTTGATTTTTCTTCTAAAATCCTTTTCGAATTCACTTATGATCTCATCAAAAAAAATAAGAACGCATTTGGCTTGAAAGGAAATGATTTAATGAGTGAAAAAGAGATATTTCTCAATTCCTTTAAAAAGGGATTTTTCTATTGGTATCTTTGTGTTTCTCTCTCATTCATTTTTTCAATGAGGAAAAAGTCCTTTATGAATTGATTTTGGCGTCATTCTCTTTGAAGCCTGTGGCGTCTCACTCTTTCTTATCTCTCATTAAAAAACAATGACTTTTATAAATAATTTCTTCCCGATGATCTGAAAATCTTTTCTGATAATTATAATTTTTTGACCTTATCGGAATATCAAATGACACCTATAAAGACAAATCTGAAGCAAAAAAACTTCATAATATTCTCAAATAAGGGTTGTCAAAAATTTTTCTTGAAGGAACTTCAGCTTCTAAAAAGGAATTCTTTTTTGTTAAACTTAGAAATCAATTTGTCATCAAAGAGAGAGGATGAATAAGAATCTTTCTCCCTTTTTTCTAAGCAGAGCAGTATATGTATAAAGGTATTATTGAGCTCTTCTCCATGCAAACTCACAAACAATACATACTATTCTCTCCAATCGTTTATTGTTGATCTTTCCAATAATTTCTCAAGAATCTTGAATCTCCAGTGATCAAAGCGTTTTGTACATCAGAAGGGAAAGCACTGAAATTCTTGCACGTGGTAATAAAGTTGGCTCTTCCTTGATGGTTAACAGCGTATCTATAACCGAAAAGCACGCAAAGACCCTTGATCATCTTGGGAACATAACGACTCTTGGGGGAAGTAAAAGCGTCACAGAAAAACTTGCCGAACTAATCAAGGTATTCGGGTTAATATTCTCATTTCTTTTGAATTTTTTACGATGTAACCAGCAGCAGGTCCGTAGTACATTCCGTATTTTACTTGGAAAGTTTCTCCAGCACTAGTATCAAAACTTCCTATTCATTTCATTAATATTCACAATACTCTTTCAATAGAAATCTCTGTCTTTGCCCTCTATAACTCCAGGACTTTTTTCAAAGGGACAATTTTTCAATGAGAAAAAAAGGTCAAATGAAAAATTTAAATGAAGAGGAAGGGAAAGGGTATTGCTCACCTTTGTTTTGGGCGACAAAGTTTTTGAAGCCAGTGGAGAGTCTTTGGAGGTTGACTTTATCTTTGGATTCATCGACACCGGAATCTTGATTTCTAAAAGGTGATCCGTATTCGGTCGTTCTTGTCATTGGTTCCTTTGGATTTTTAATTTATCGAAATTATTCTTTTACTTTAATTTACATTCAATAAATTAAGTCTTTTCCCTTTCTGCCCAATTTTATTTATTCAATAATATACCCCTGCCATGAGAAATCTCTATTTATTAGACTATTACCTTCAGTAAATAACATTCTGATTCTCTCACATGCTCACCGATCTCCTCTTTTTAGTCAATTCAAAGTTGATCAAGACCAAGTCGAAGCTTTTTACCTTGACGAATTCTCATATGTGTTATACATTATTCTCAAAGAAAAAACACTCCTTATTGTCAGTTTCAACAAGGCCAACCTCCGTGACATCACCGTATATTTTGCTTTCATTCACTTATCTCAATATCCCACCTATTTAGGCCACCAATTCACTTGATCTTTCTAATGAAATATTCTCTGGTGATAAAGTGATCAACATTAGATATATCCAAGAAAACGAAAGCCTCGTTATTGTCACTGAAAACGGTGAAATCTTCCAAGTTAAGCCTTCTTCTGGCTCCGTATAACACTTCTCTATGGACCTTTCCCTTACAAAATCTGCCTAGGTCAGCAATGTCGGAAGTATTGAAGGAGGGATTTTGGCAGCTTCCTGGAGTCCTAATGAAGAAAGATTAGTTATTGCATCAAAGAATAATGTCCTTTTGATCTTCGATCCTGAATTTGAGCCCATGAATGAAACTTTTATTGATGATGGAGAAGGCACTGGTGAACCTTCTTCTGCTCAAATTGACTCTTGCACTATTTCTTGGCGTGGAGATGCCAAATTCTTCTCTACAAGCTTCTCTATTCTTGGCGGAAGAAAAAGTTTAACCAGAGACATCAACCTTGCTGTCTTCAAGTCTGCTGCTAAGGCTGACGCTGAAGGTGGTGTCGTGAAATCCATCTCTGAAAAGCCAGTCAACAATGTCCAAAAGCCTCTCGCTTGGCAAACTAATGGTGGTATTGTCGCTTCCTTTGAAAAAGTCCCTTTAGGCGACGGTAAATACAAGTAAAAAATTGTATAAGCCTTTTCCCTTTAAATTGTTTTTGTATAGAGGAATGATTATTTTCTGGGAAAAGAACGGTTTAAGACACGGAGAATTCCAATTGCCTTACCTTTTGGATGGTCAAGTTTTCCCTGGAGCAAGCACCGAAACCAATTTGGATATCGAGTATATGGAATGGAACAAAGAATCTGATCTCCTCGCTCTCTGGGCCAGGTAAATAAACAAATAAATTTCCTCTTAATATAAACTCTTTCCACAGAGATATCACAAGCAATAAGGAATATGTGTTGGTTTACCATAGAAGCAACTACAAATGGTTCTTAAAGAAAGTTATTGAAGGACTTGACCACGAGAAAATCGTCGGTTTCAACTGGAGTTATGTCAACCCTTACAGACTCTTCATCGTTTATCAAGGCGGCCATTTCGAACTCTCCGATTTCTGGCTTGATTACCATGGCTCTTCCCGCTCTTCTTATATGTAATCTTATTGAAAAACTCCCTTTTATTTAATTTTTCAATACAGGGGCAGCGATTTAGCCTGGATTATCTCTGTGGATCACTCCACTATGCTCTGTACTCCTACCGCAAGATGCGTGGTCCCTCCTCCTATGTCCTTCACTGAATTCCAAATCGCTGGCTACCCCAACGAATTCGCCCTTTCTAGAAGTAAACTCCCCTTTGTAAAATCTCCCTTTACCCTTCCAATAGACCAAATTGTGGCCTTACAGAATGGGTTTATCAAGCTTTTTGATTATGATGATGGTACCAGACAATTCAAGAGCTATTCAGTGTCCACAAATGGCAGCCACAAGTTCCTCAACACCAACAGGCCTCGCCATCTTCGTTTCTTAAGAACTCACACTTCACAATTCGGCGGCTCACAAATTTATGGACTTCTTGTCTTTGCTTACAATGAAGGAAACCAAGTGTTTATCAGCCAAGTCGCTCTCGCTCTTAATGGTGATCAATTGTCTATTGTCAATGAGGTTTCTAGTCAAGTCCAAGGACAAATTACTGGAATCCAACAAAGCTATGAATATTGCCATAGTAATATTGCTGATTATGTCCTCTTCCAATTGAAAAACGGCGAAATCTTCCAATACGAGCTTGGTGAACATGCCTCTCCTTCTCAATTTCCCGTCTTTAAACGTCCCGAAATGTTCGTCAATTTCTATGAAATCGAATTAGAAGGTCTTTCTTTATGAAAATCCCCCTGACTAACCTCTTTATCAAGGCAATAAGGTCACTTTAGGACTTACACAAAACCTCAGATTGTACTTCGACAGCAAGCTCATCACCTCAGAATGCACTTCTTTGGACGTTTACGGAGATTTCGTGCTCTTCACCACCCTCTCCGCTGGCCTTTCTCATCTCCTTTATCTCTACAATATCAATGACCTCAAATTCAAAACTTTCCTTGTAAGACGTTTTTATTGAAAAATCTTGAGCTTAATTGTTTATCATAGCACGCTGATAACCCACAAGGATTGTTGCCAAACGCTGAAGACAAGAGCTTCCATTTAAGAAATGTCGAAAGAGGATCAAGAATCGTGAGCGTTGCTAACGATAAAGTCACCATGCAAATGCCTAGAGGAAACCTCGAGACTGTTTCTCCTCGTCTTTTACTCCTTTACAGAGTTCTTTTTCTTCTATTGAAATATCCCCTTATCTCTCCAATTAGATCAAGTCTTATGTGATGAATTCAGAGTATAGAAAAGCTTACGAAATTCTTCGTCAACAAAAGATCGATTTGAACTTGCTTTTCGATATCAACGTGGACGGATTTTTGGAAAAGGGCGAACTGATTGTTACCCAAGTTGAAAAAGTCGACTATTTAAACCTTCTTTTGACCAGTCTTAAAGACGAATTGGCTAATGATTTGGAATACATCTTGACTTCTGATGAAATCAAACATCAAAGAGAAGCTCTTACCAAACACACTTCCAACAACGCCATCACAAAGACTCAACTTGTTTGCGATTTGATGATCAAGAGTCTTTCTAAGGTTGACCGTGACAGATATATCCTCAGTATTATGACCGCTTATATCAAAGAAAATGAGCTCGCTATCGTCCTTGACGAAATCATTAAGATCAAAGACGAAGGTTCCGTTGAGACTGAAGTCAAAGTTCCCCCTCATCTTGACCCTGCCAGTAAACCAAAAATATAGCCTTTTTCCTTATTATTTGAATAGCAATGAAGAAGCATAAGCCCGCTAAACAATTAAATTACAAGGATATTTTGGAATATGTCTGCTGGATTGCTGACGCTGATCGTCTTTACGAATTCTCCCTTGCCACCTACAACCTCGATTTGGTCGCTATGGTCGCCCAACAGACCCAAAAAGTATCGTTTTTCTGCATAAAACCCCTTTCTAAATTCCTCAATAGGACCCTAAGGAATACATTCCTTATTTGGACGCTTTGAAGGCAATGACCGATCCTGTGGAGATGAAGTACAAGATCACAATGGACTTGAAGAAATATGATAAAGCAGTGGAGGAATTGAGCAAGGGTAACCCTGAACAAGTCGAAAGAGGCTTCAATTTGATCAAACAACATAACCTTTATCATCACGGCTTGAAGCTGTTCGCTGGAAAGGAAGAAATTAGCAAGAGAATCAAGGAAGCTCTTGGTGATTATCTCCATGTCAACAAAGATTATAAGCTGGCTGGCTTGGTCCTTGAAAGCTGTGGTGCTTACGCTAAAGCCCTCGAATCCTTCAAGAACGCAAGAAACGCTAAGAAGACATGGGAGAACATCCAAAGACTCGGTCTTGACAAAGAAAAACTCGAGAACAAGATCCAAGACTGCGTCGCCTACTTCACCGAAAAGAACGCTTATAATGAAGTTGCTGCCATCTACGAGTACTATTCCCCTGAAGAAAAGCTCACAGAGATCGCTCAATGCTACGCCAAGACCGGCAACTGGCTTGCCTTGACTTCTGTTGCTCAGAAATCTGCTGATATTAGAGAGAATATCGCCGTGCCTGCTGTTAAATTGGAAGCCAATTTGAAGATCAATGCTTTGTTGGAAAGAATAAATGAATATCAAACAAAGTACCAAAGATTCTTGGGCGTACAAGAAAAGAAAAGATTGATGCCTTTGATTATGGGAAATAACCCAGATTTCCAATTTGATTCTGATGCTAGCAGTGACTTTACTGATTTGTCATCTTCTAGTAAAAGAACCACCAGCAGCAAGGCTTCTGGAACCAGTACAAGCTCAAAGGGAAGTAGAAAGAGCAAAACTCCAAAGAACTTATTGAAGAGAAAGGTGAAGGAAGGATCTTTGTTGGAAGAAGAGTACCTTGTGGGAACTTTGAACCTGTTGAAGTTCAATGAAAAATTAAAAGGTAAAGAAATCTTTTCAAAGGGAAATTATTATATAAAGGGGATTTTTCTATATAAAGGGGACAATTTCTAATGGGATTTTCATAGACGAATACGAAGACTTTATGCAATATTTGGTGGTCTTTGGGTTCTATGAGCAAGTGGAGAGAATCCAAGGGTTGTTGGAGAAGTTAGCTGAGATTTCTAACCAAAAGATCAAGTCTGTGAAACAAATCGATTTTGAAGCTGAGCACCCAGAATTGGTGGAGATCTATCCTGATCTTGAAGAGTTTAAAGAAGTCCAACAATTGAGCGCTAATTTGTTCTCCAAATATAAATTCGTCAAGGGAAACAAATAAAAAAGGGGCTTATTTATTGAAAAAATTTCGTTCATTTAATATCATAAATAAATATTATGTAGTAAATATGTGTCTAATTGTTATTGGAATCTCTTTTCTATTATCGCAATGAGGGCTTTTAAAATAATTTGTGTGTAAAATCAAGGGAGAAAATGCGATACCAAAGATATTAGGCGGCAAAATACGTGGTTAATTGATCGACTCTTGGGGAGCATGACAGATTCTTTAAAAGAATTTTATCACTTGGGCTATTTAATCAAATTTCAATTTCTGACTTTTTGCCGCGCTTCTTCTTTGTACAAAGGCCTTTCTTTTCTCATTATTTCTTTGCTACCCTCCGGATAGCCAAAGACCTTTGAGTCTACATAAGCCTTAGAAATGCCTTCAAGGTCTTTTATCAGGATTTTATAAAGGAAAAATAATTTCTCTTTGGGGAGATTTTAGAGAAGGAAGGAAAACGAATATCTAAAGGAAGAGAATGGGGAAAGAAAAAAGTCGATTTACGGAAGGCACTACTTAAATATAAGGGTCTGAAGGTAGTTTCGAGGGAAAATTTTATTTGATTTATTTCTTGAGGAAATTTCAAATTTTTTTGTAGTGGAAAATCTCAAATTTAAAAATTATTGCTCAGCTCTTGTTTGATTGAGTCAATAACCAAAATTTTCATTAAGAATTTTTTATTCGTCCGATTTCACATACAACATCAAGTGATTTGCAAGAATAGAGCCTAATTCAAGGTTATTGGCCCAATTTAGGAAGTTTGGTTCAAGAGAATTGATTGATAAAATTTTTTGCGAACAAATCGGATTTTTTTATTAATTAAAAGAAAACAAAAAAAAGCTAACAATTTTGGCTCTTTGTCCACGCCAATTTATTCTTCTCTAATTGGCCAATAATTTTTCTTTCTCTACTTCCTTTTTAAAAGGCTCTTCACTCACAGCCTTTTCTCGCACTTCCAGAACCTCCAAGCCTCTCTTTTCCAAAATCTTCTTCTCACTTCAATTTTATTATCACAGAGTCCTCTAACTTCATTTCTTAACAATCCAATAGGGGCTTTTCTACGAATATCAATACTCCTACTACCCTCTTTATAAAATACTCTTTCCTATTAAATTACTCACATAATACATTAATTTGTTCTAGAACCTCTGGTCGCCCTACAAGCAATGCCTAACCTTGCTTTTCTCTCTTCTAGTCGACCAGCCATCCTCTGCTCACCTTGCATTCAGGGCGTTAGTATCCTTATTAGACCAATTGTGATGCAAAATATATTATTTTTTAGCAATATTTCTGATGGATTTCTCGAGTATTTAAATCACGAAAAAAATCAAACCAAGAAGCTAAATAGCCTCTTTTTCGCTGAGAATGAAGTTTAGAGAGAGTTCAAGTCTTTCAACATCTTTGAGAGGGACAGATAGTTCGGTGACTGAGTTATTTAGTTAAGGCTGGATTCTGAAAATTCCTAATCTTGACAGATTTTTCTCAAGAAATTTCTCTTTGTTAAACTTATCAAACTTATTTTATTCACCTCTAAATATTCTTATTTTCTCCTTCTTCCTTACGAGTTTTATCTCCTAATCTCCATTCAGTCTTCCTTCAGCATCAAGGCTCACTCTATTTCGATTCGTTTTTATCTAGAATATTCATAAGGTCTGCATGAATTTCTGCAAGCAAATTTCATCCAATTTTCTATTCAAAGAGGAAACCAAGTCTTGCAATCAAAGAACTCTATTATTTCGCTTAAAAGGCATAGAATACCTCAGACTTATAGTCTTACCCAAAAGAAAAACTTTCAGATTACCCCAAAGAGAAATAAGCTCTTTTTTCATTAAACAAAGAAAAAACATATTTCAATACTCAATAAAACCCTCTATTATTACATTATTACCATCTAAAGGCCCTAGAGAACTTACCAAAATCTCAAACAATGAAAAGTGTCTCTTCATGCTAACAGAAAAGAGGTCAGAAAAAAATTTCCAAATTTTAAAGTATCTCTGACAAATATAATTTTAAAAAAGAAATTACACGAGACTCAATCAAAAATCAAAGCCCAATCCCAAATCAAATAAAATCTCAATTTTCCCAATTTTAACTAAAATTTCCCCTTCTTTTTTTAAATTTTTATCTTTTTTGAAAGTTCTCAATTTCCTTACTATAAATACCTTTTTAACTCTCTGCTTTATCCCCAATTTTTAATTTTCCTTTTCCCATCATATCTCTCCCCACACCTCCTACCAATGTGTCTCTTTAATCGTGAAATCCAAGGTATGAATTGCGGACACGATGAATGTAAAAACTTCTACATGCTCAACAAACAACTCTGCATGTACGGTCTCAACAGTACTCCCACCTCAAATGTCCTCAAACCCACTACTCAAAACACCCTCCCCAAAACCTCCACTCCTACCTCTCAATCCTCTTCCCAGAAAGGCCCTACCTCTTTCACAGCTCCCCAGGACCTCAACGTTAAGCGTCCTCGTCCTTTAGCCGAATCTTCCAAAGATCCCGATGCTTCATCTCCCAATAAAGCCCTCAAAACCGACACCCCTACAATCCCCGCTACAAAGGCCTCTACCGCCCAGGCCGACGCTCAGTCCGATATCGCCACACCCAAGGCATCCACAGAAGGGCCATCCGCTCAGATTAAAATCCCAGAATCTACACCAGCCACCCAATTCCCTCAGCCTACCACCCCGGCCAGCACCACAGGAGAAAAGAACCTTTTGAATAATTTCATTCTCAACAATCTTTTGCTTCCTAACCCTTCAGGCGTCGGTGCCCCAAAATCTGACCCTGCCCTTTCAAAAATCCATAATCCCAATCTTCTCCTTTCCTTATTAAATCCCAGCTCTGGCTTCAACGTTCCTGGACAAATCCAGCCCAAAACCCCAAGTCAACAAGGCGGGATTGGCTCTCTTGGATTCCCTGGGCTTTATCCTCCTGGACTTGGAGGCATGAAACCTGGCCCTGGACCTTTGAATAGTATTGGAGCGACTGGTTTGCCTGGAACTGAGGGAATTGATAGCAGTACGAGCCCTACGAATATTGGAGCGAACAATATGAATGTGGCGAATTTGATTAATGATATTAAGGCGAAAAGTGAGAATGGAAGCTTGACTGGCGATGGATTTTTAAAGGAGTTCCAAGGAAGAATTTTGGGTCTGTTGTTCACACAGAATAAAATGCTGATGGACCTGAAAGAGAAGAATGACGTTTTGCAGGATACTCTTGCTTGTCTTATTAATGAAATCAACACGATCAAGTATGGTTTTCTTTGAATTTCTTTGTATAACTTTTTCCCAATAGGAATACAACCAAGCAGGTCAGCAAAGATAAACAAGCAATTGCTTCTGGAAACATGGCTCCTCATCAATTTATGGGCAGCAATACTGAAACTGTGAGTGTTGAAGACCTTGTGACTTTCCTCTATGGACCTAATCCTGACTTCCAATATCAAATTATTCTCAAGTCCGATCTTCCTTTGCCTCTTTACAGAGAGAGAAACTTCAAGTAAAAATTTTTTGTAAAGAAAGTTTTTTAAAAAGAGAATAATAGGTTTACTGTTGTTTTGACTGATAAGAACGGCAACGCTGTGGAAAATACCAATAGAATTCCTTTGACGATCGGCTTGTATAGCTCTGAAAACCCTCCCAAATACATTGACGCCAACACTGCTGGTTTGTTTCTATGAGATACTTAGCCTTAATTCTTTCAATAGGTAATAAGATTTTGAAGGGATTCATCGAGAAAGACTTGACCAATGGAACCGCCACCTTTGAAAAGATTCAGATTAAGGAAGTTACGTCCCATTTCCGCAATGGCTGGATTTTCTTTGTTGTATATCCCAAAATTACCAATACTAGTGGTTCCAGCAATCTTTTGATGGGAGCTTCAGGAAATGTCATTAATAGCCAAAAGATAAAGCCTCTTATTCTTGAAAAAGTCGTCGTCAAAGCTAAGAAGGCTAAAGAAAAAGAAATGGCTGGCGAAAGTAATGAGCCTGAAGATGCACAAAGTGCTCATAATGAAGAAGAAAAAAATGAAGAAAGCGTCAAGTAATCGCAGAGTCATTGTTATATCTCTAATCTCCCTTTTGTAATAGAGCTGAATAAAAGAGCGAGACTGGTGCTTTTTATAAAAAGAGTATAATGAGTGTTTTTGTGTAGTTATTTGGTGGTGTTTTCTGTGTGACAGAATAATTTTTTGCTTTGTTTAAGTACATTGCATATTGTATTATAAGACCCTTCATATAATGAATCCTATTCTTTGAGAATTTAATGAAAAATTCAATGAAAACTTTTGTCAATGAGAATTTTTAAAGAAAATAATTCAATAAACAAATACAAGATATATATCCTTTTACAAAAAGGAAGTACATATCACTGTATTCAAAATCCCTTATTCAAAAATATCAGTTAAAAAAGTTTCCTCTTATTACTCTTTTGAATCCTTCATTTTCTTCAAATTCTCGTACTCCTCCTTCAAATTCTTTATCTATTCCCATTACTTTAACAACCCTCTCTTCCCATTACCTCTTTTGTGATCTCCTCGTATGCTGTATAATACGGTCTGTTCTCCAATTGTCTATTCAATTCTTCATTCTTTGATGTCAATAAGCTGACCTAATAAGAAGCTCTTCTTCGGATTTCTTTAAAGAAAATTTTACTTCTTGCGTCAAGCACTTCAATGTATTCCCAATATTGCTTTTTTCTTGGTCAAAAGTCTCCACATTTATATTCTGAAGATTTTTCAATGCATTATGATATTGCGATCTTAACATTTCTGTTCCTTCTTCCAACTTCTTATGCCTATATTTACCCCATTATTTCCTTAAGGTTCCTTTCAAAAGTTACTGTTTCTGCTGTGATAAATACTCCTTTTTTATCTTCAAATACTCCGCATCCATGTTCTCAAACTCTCCTATTCTCTATTAAAACATTACTATTGACCTCACCCAAGCGCTTACCTTGTTGATTTCGATAGAGACTCCTGAGTATTGTGGAGAATTCAGCATGGCCAAAAGACTTTTCCAGCGTTGGAGGTTATCAATAATAGAGTCTTTATTCTCAATTTCTACAAGAACATCAATCATTTCTTTCTCTAATTGGCCAAGACGTTCGCGAAGCTTGAGGGTCTCGGTGTCGACGACGGTTTGGGTGTATTGGTTGGGCACGGTGTTGAGGATAAGGGAAGATTTGGAGTGACTGGCAGTGAGGGAAGGATTGTACATTGAAAGAAGAAATTTTTTGTTTTGAAAATATAAATTTGTAAATTGATTTTTTGTTCTGTTGAAGAACGAATAGTTTGGAGATTTATATGAAATTTGATTTTGGAAAGGAATTTTTAAAGAGAAATTGAGGTTCATTTTGGACCATTATTTGATCACGAAATTAGTTTCTGCTTTTTCGGTTTGTTCCTTCTTCATTAAACTTTTGAAAGGAAAAGATTTTTTTTTTAACAAATAATCCTTTCATTCTCAGAAAGGCCTTTATGGGAAGTGAATGTTCATAATCAAGCAAAATCTCCAACAGAAAGAAGAAAAATTAGAAAGATTTTTTCTTCAAATAAAATTCTTTTTTGAAAGCAGAGGGAAAAGCTTAAAGACATCAACTGATTTTCCTTTGGGACACTCTTGAAAAAAAGAGATTTATTATGATGAGCTCTCTGATTAGATCGATATTTCTTACTGAGAAAATCTTTAATTTTCGCATCATCTTGGAAAAGAACGTTCTCACGCTTAATGGCACTCTAAACTGATCATCTAGAATACATTTGAATAGAATTCAAGACCGAAAAATCAAATTCATTTTTTCAAAAATAAGAAAATTTCTCTTGCAATATTTTAGTATCCGACCGATATTTCTTTTTTGATAAATAGTTTGTATGTAACTTTTCTAATTGCAAGAGCTCAGAATTGGGGTAGATCGATTTATTGACTAAAATTGAAAGTTTTTGATTAATTCAAATAAATTCAACAAGCTTAAACAGTCCCATAAAAAAATTACTCCAAGAAGTGAGCCTCAACATAGAGTTTTATTTGAAGATCGCAAGAAATTCTTTTGACTACTAAAGAAATAGACATAATCAGTAATAAAGTTTCAAACATAATTTTCTTACAATCACAAAAGGAATCTTATTATAAATCATAATTTTATTCTAATCATGATGAGGCTGACTATAACTTTGCGTGAGAAATAACCACCAGTCGCTGCTAATTTTCTTTTTTTTCTTTTATTTCCACTTTGTTGTACTCATAACCTCGAAAAGTTCTATGACTTGATTGTTTGTCATAAGCAATTAGTTGAGGAGTGAGCAGACCAAAGAAACCAAATGGCGTCAGAACTAATGAAAGGAGCCCTCTACTTTCAGATCTCAGACTTTTTTGATAAAGCTCAACTGCTTCAACAAATTGGTAAATCTCTGACTTTTGCGCTCTTTGGAATTGAAAGGCATTTCTAACCACAGAATGCTCTTCACTGGGAGGCAGAATTTCGAGTATCTCTGATGCCGCCATCGAAATGCGCTCCTTTAGACAAGCTCCTGGGAATTCTTTGAGGACACTACTTAACCTTGTAAACATATTGCCTTCTTCAAGTGGTGGTGGATGAATTAGGGCTTTTTCGAAAGCAAAGTTTTCGACATAGTTTCTTTCAACTATGTTTTGTAATTTTTCCAGAATTTTATCACTTTTTCGACTTTTTATCCTATCAAATAGTTAGAATCACAGATTTATTCACATAGTACTCTGTTATCTGTTCAATCCAAACATCTTCAGCTTGCTTTTTCGATGAATTCTCATTTTCCTTTAGGAAAAATGAAAAATATCTCAAGGTTGAGTGAATGATGATTATTTGGTTTCGACTGAGGATATCTTGCAATAGAATAGCCGCTGAGTCACTCTCTGATTTGATAGGGCGGTTGGTGGATTCCATGAGAAAG
>Ga0182738_1003106_pt1 | contig 19207 bp, 13 predicted proteins | sample eDN5th30CBELigMG_FD_128876 | JGI IMG/M metagenome (GOLD analysis project Ga0182738, IMG submission 128876) | Enriched Miracle-Growth compost microbial communities from Emeryville, California, USA - eDNA 5th pass 30_C BE-Lig MG (version 2)... ... | reverse complement strand
TTGCAGATAGTAAGAAAAATCTTCTCCACCCATGCCTGGTTTTTCTATTTTTACAAGCTTGCTTTCTGGTAAGACGTCGATCAAACACTTTTCTAAAATATTCGTTTCATCTGCTGTATTAACGGTAGATGGATAGCCTTTTGCATAATTAAATGCATATTCTGCATGGAATGCTTTACATACACCACTAATTAGCTGCTCCATCTCTTCCTCAATCAGGGACCGAACATCCTCATCGAAAGTGCGGACTGTTCCAGTTAGTTCAGCCGTATCTGCTATGACGTTCCCTGCATTTCCTGCATGGAATGAACCGATCGAAATTACTGCAGGCTTTTGCGGGTTAACCCTTCTACTCACAATATGTTTTAACTGATTAGCAATTTGGGCACCAACTGCAACAGAATCAATCGTTTGATGTGGAGAAGCACCATGTCCCCCTTTTCCTTGGATTTTTAATTCAAAGGCGTCACTTGCAGCTGAAACAGCTCCTATTCCATAAAGAACACTTCCTAGTTCAGCACCAGAAGCTAAATGAGCACCATAAACAACATCGACCCCATCTAAACACCCATCTTCAATCATCGCAATGGCTCCCCCTGGCGGCAATTCTTCAGCATGCTGATGTAGCAGCACCACATTTCCAGCTAAGTCATCCGCATTCTCTTGTAGAACCTTCGCTACAGCTAATAAGGTAGCGGTATGCCCATCATGTCCACATGCATGCATCACACCTGGTACCTTCGATTTAAAATCAACGTCTTTCTCATCCTGAATAGGCAATGCGTCAAAGTCTGCTCGTAAAGCAATCGTTTTTCCTGGCTTTGCCCCATAAATTTTGCCGACAACTCCGTTTCCACCGACATTCCGTCTGACCTCAATACCGAAGCTTTCTAATAAGTCACCAATCATTTTACTTGTATTTACTTCTTGAAAAGACAGCTCTGGATTTTCGTGTAAATATCGTCTCCACTCTACCATTTGGTCATACATTGCTTCGATTTCTTTGTACCATTTATCTAACATCTATTAATCGCTCCCATCCCATTTATTTTTCGAAAATGCCTTTTTATCGAACTGGTTCAGCAAGATTTTCTTTCACCTGAGACGATACATAATTATCGACAATACTTAGGAACGCTTTTCCAGTATTAATCATTGCCCTTTCATCAAAATCGAACATTGGATGATGGTGAGGATAAGCTTTTCCATCTGCTACCTGTGCCCCTGTATGAAAAAACATACCCGGCTTTTCAAGCAAATAATAGGAGAAATCCTCTGCCCCCATAATTGGTACGGAACGAACTAACATATTTTTATCAAGTGAATCTTCAATGACCTTTTCAAAAACCTCTACTTCTTCCTCATGATTATAAACTGCAGGGTAACCCTTAATATAATTAATTTCACAAGTAGCCTGCATACTTTCGCAAATTTCATTTGCCATTAATTTAATTTCTTCTTCCATAAATAACCGCAAATCTTTATCTAGCGTTCTTACAGTTCCTGTCATCACCGCAGTATCAGCAATTACATTTTTAGCATTTCCTCCATGGAAGGAACCTATAGACAATACAACAGGATTTAATGGATCAACCCGTCTACTAGCAATATATTGTAACTGGCTTACTAATGCAGTACCGATAGCAATAGCATCCACCGTTTCATGAGGAGCAGAACCATGTCCGCCCTTTCCTTTAATCGTAATTTCAAAAGCGTCGGCTGCCGCCTGGGAATAGCCTGGTTTATAATAGTACTTTCCTAATTCATTTAGAGAAGATAGATGGGAGCCATAAACAACATCTACATCTTTTAAACAATCATCTTCAATCATCGCCTTTGCTCCACCTGGCGACATCTCTTCTGCATGCTGATGAAGCAATACAATATTTCCTGTAATACTGTCTCTATTATCTTGAAGAACCTTTGCCACTGCTAATAAGGTAGCAGTATGTCCATCATGCCCACATGCATGCATGACACCAGGGACTTTTGATTTATATGGTACATCCTTTTCATCTTGAATTGGTAGAGCGTCAAAATCAGCACGCAATGCAATTGTTTTTCCAGGTTTCGCACCATAGATTTTTCCAACAACTCCTCTACCGCCTACATTTCTCCTTACCTCAATACCGAATCCTTCTAAAATTTCAGCAATCATTCTTGGTGTTTCCACCTCTTGGAAAGATAGTTCCGGATATTGGTGAAAATGTCTTCTCCATTCAACCATTTGATCAAACATCTGCGCTAATTCACTATGCCATTTTTTTAACATACTACCCCTCCTAATAATTTTGCTCTTAATAAGGCATACCTCCTGAGAAGAAAAAATGGAGCTTAAACCAAATTACTTCATTTCGATTTCTTTTATATTAACGGTAATTTCCAATAAAGTATAATAAGAATTTTTAATCATCAAAATATTCAGAATTAAATTTATAACTGCTACATTTTTATCAAATCTTTCTATATAAAGGTTGTTATCGTTTACAATTTTCTTTTCTTATAGACGAAATGACATTCCTAAATTCTAAAAAAAAACAACCTTGCAACTCCTTTTGAAAATGGAGTTGCAAGGTTGTTTTCGTAAATTCCTATAAGACTTTACTTAAGAAGGATATTGTTCGCTCTTCCTTAGGATTACTAAATAGCTTTACTGGAGTATCTTCTTCTACAATATATCCTCCATCCATAAAAATAACTCGGTCGCCAACCTCTCTAGCAAATCCCATTTCATGTGTTACGACAATCATTGTCATTCCTTCCTTTGCAAGATCCTTCATTACTTCCAATACCTCTCCTACCATTTCTGGATCTAGGGCAGATGTAGGCTCATCAAATAACATAATATTTGGTTCCATCGCTAAAGCTCTTGCAATTGCTACACGCTGTTTTTGTCCACCTGAAAGGGAATCAGGATATACTTTTGCTTTATCCTCTAAGCCCACTTTCTTTAATAACGCCAGTGCCTTTTCCTCGGCCTCTTCCTTCGATACTTTCTTTACCTTCATTGGAGAAATCATGATATTTTGCAGAACCGTTTTATGGGGAAATAAATTAAACTGTTGAAACACCATGCCTACATCCTTACGAACTTCATTAATATTAGTTGTCTTATCGGTAATATTCTTCCCTTTAATGTGAATGGTCCCACCTGTTATACTCTCTAATAAATTGATACAACGTAGAAAAGTAGATTTTCCAGATCCAGAAGGGCCAATAATAACAACTACCTCTTGAGGGTTAATCGTTATACTAATATCCTTTAATACTTCATTATTTCCAAAAGACTTTTTCAATTTATCTACAACAATCATTCTGTTTTCAACCTTCTTTCCAAACGAGTTAAGAAGAAGCTTAATGTTAAAGTTAGAACTAGGTATATAACAGCTACTGTTAAATATGGCTCCCAAACTCGATTATATTGCCCCATCATGAGCCTTGCATAATACATTAACTCCGGTGCAGCTATAACCGCTGCTAAAGAGGAATCTTTAATCAAAACGACAAATTCATTGCCAAGTGGTGGGATCATTCGTTTTACTGACTGTGGCAGGATTATGTAGCGCATTGCCTGTACATGGGTCATTCCTAAAGACCTTGCAGCTTCCATCTGTCCGCGGTCAATAGATTCAATTCCGGCTCGAAAAATCTCTGCAATATAAGCAGCCGCGTTTAGCGATAATGCGACTATTGCCGCTACCATAGCATTTGTAGTGTTCAAGAATAACGGGATGAACCCAAAATGAATAATTAAGATTTGTACAAAAAGGGGCGTTCCACGGAAAACCGCAATATAGCAGCGAAACGGAAGGGAAATCCACTGATTTTTTGCTATTTTCCCAAGACCAATTAATAATCCTAAAATGGTCCCAAATACAATTGCATATAAGGATAATTGAATGGTTACTAATATACCTTTCTTAAATAAATCAGCATATTCCCAAATTATCGTGAAATTAAAATCCATTACTTCTCCTCCAAAAAACAGTATTACTGCTATCCATTTACTTTTTAAGTAATAGAAAACCTCAAATTTCTTTAAAAAAAGGTACTCAGAAGGACCTTCCCTCACTTAGCTACAATATGGAAGAAATTTGTGCTCCCTAATTGTTCAAGCGGGGAAATGCCTATTTTTGAGTACCCTTCCTCATCTGTAATATTTCTATTGTTGTGCTTTTAAATTTTCAATATCTGGATCCTGACCAAACCATTCTTTATATATTTCTGCATATTTTCCATTATCTAAAATCGCATTAAGCCCTTCGCTTAGATCCTCCACAATTTCGCTTCCTTTAGGGAACATGAAACCATAATATTCAGATTCGAATCCTTCCTTATCTTCAATAACCGTAAAGTTATCCTGTGGATTATTTTTAGCATAGGTTTCTAGTACTGCATTATCTGCAACAACTGCATCTGCACCATTATTTTTCATTTCAAGAATAGCTAAATTATTATTCTCAAATTTTTTCACTTTCTCATTGCCATTTCCTAATAGTGCATCCACTGCATCTGCACCTGTTGTTCCTGCTTGAACTGCTACTGTCTTATCTACCAAATCAGCAGCTTTTTCAATATCCGTTCCTTCTGGAGCTAAAATTTTATTAGTACTTTCAAAATAAGGAATAGAGAAATCATAAGATTTTAATCGGTCATCGTTAATCGTAATGGCAGATAAACCTACATCTGCTGTTCCATTTTCTAATTCCGCAAAAACAGGATCCCATCCAACATTAACAATTTCAAAATCATATCCTGCTTCTTTTGCAGCAGCAGTGAAAATATCCACATCAAAACCTATAATCTTGTCTTTATCCATGTATTCAAATGGTGCATAGGCAGCGTCGGTTACTACTCTCAATTTCTTTTTGCCTTCTTCATCACTATTTGATTTTTCTGAGCTTGTACCACATGCAGCTAGAACTAGTACTATCGACATAAATAAAGCAAATAAATACCCTTTTTTCTTCAATGTAATTCCCCCTCTTTTGATGTAAAATTTTATATTTATATAATATAGAATTTTCCGATAATAATAGATAAAAAAACTTTTCCTTAACCAATCTTATCTTAATATATCTATCTTTTGTAATGCATTTATTATAACTTTTTGTTAATTTATATACAAGAAAACTTTTTAAAATTTCTCAAGATTTGAATAATAGACACAAATGAAAAGAAGAAGCTCCTTTTCAAATAAAGATTTGAAAGTTAAACTTCTTCTTTTTCAAAAATTTTTCCTATTCTTTTCCCTGCTTCCTCTAATATTTCTTTGCTATAGCATGATCATTTCCGCGTTAAATTATTGAAAAAATTCTTCGTAAATTGCCTTTACCGCTTTTTTTACGACTGTTTCTTTCACGCCGAACATCATACTTACTTCTGATGATCCTTGGTTTATCATTTCAATATTTACTCCTGCTTCTGCAAGTGCTTTAGATGCACGGGCATTTGTACCAACATTATGACGCATGCCTTCTCCTACAAGCATGATAAGTGCTAAATCATGCTCTACCTTTATTTCATCTACATGTAATTCATCGGAGATTCTTGCTAATATTTCTTCTTCGTTTTTTTCAGTTAATTGATCCTGACGCAAAACAATTGTTAAATCATCAATCCCAGACGGCATGTGTTCATAAGAAATATGATACTCCTCTAATATGGATAGGACTTTTCTTGCAAAGCCAACTTCACGATTCATTAAGTATTTACTAATATAAATAGAACAAAATCCCTTATCATTAGCAATTCCAACTACCGGTCCATTTGTATTGCTTCTTGATGCAACAATTCTTGTTCCTGGTGCTGAAGGATTATTCGTGTTTCTCACTTGTACAGGAATTCCTGCACGGTAAGCCGGAATAAGTGCTTCCGCATGGAATACAGAAAATCCAGCATAAGACAATTCACGCATTTCCCGATAGGTTAACTCCTTTATTTCTTTTGGCTGTTTAACAATGGAAGGATTGACGGAGTATACTGCATCAACATCTGTGAAGTTTTCATATAAATCCGCCTTTACTCCATTTGCAAGAATCGCACCAGTTATATCGGAGCCGCTCCTTGAAAAAGTAACAACTTTTCCTGATTCGTTGTATCCAAAAAAGCCTGGGAAAACAATAATGTTCTTTTGTTCCCTTAAAGTGAATAATCGATCATATGATTCAGCAAGCACCTGAGCGTTTCCAGGATGATCACTTACAATTAAGCCCGCTTCTTTCGGACTAACATAGATTGCATCTAATCCTCTATCTTTAAAAAAGTGTGCAACTAATTTTGCATTATTATCCTCGCCACTAGCTTTCATCGCTTCCATAAAAGCATCTTTATCAGTGGAATTATTTATTAGTTCTAATAAATCTCGTTTTATATTTGCTATGATATCACTGGAAAGATCCAATTCTTTGGCAATACTTGCATACCTGGCTAACACTTCCTCTAAATAAGGGGAAGGGCTCTCCCCATTTATGACTGCTGTTGAGCATTGGATTAATAAATCTGTAACCTTCGTATCTTCTTCATATCTTTTTCCAGGTGCAGATACGACAACAATCCTTCTCTCCTTATCTGCTTTAACTATTTGCAATACTTTTTCCAATTGATTCCCCGTAGCTAATGAACTACCCCCAAATTTGACAACCTTCATTTCGACAACTCCCACTGATTGTTAAATAGTAATAATTTTCAAAATTATCCACTATCGCTATTATCACTATTTCACACTAAATAATCAAGTGCTATCCTTTCTAAAAACACATTTGTATACTCTAGAAAAACAAATGCATTTTAATTATTTTTCACAAGAATTCCAATAAAAAAGTACGAAAATCCTCCATTGGTAATTTCAGTTAATTATTCACTCCTTTGCAACTCTACAACCACTACATTACAGTCTTTTCTTGATAGATACCTCTTCTTCTTTTATTAAACCATCGAACATCTGTTGGAAAAAAACATCCAAAATACTTTCTTTTATGTAAATTTTACGTTAAACTAATATTTAGTTAAACGAAATTGTTTGTGCTATTTTTTACAATCTCCTCGTCCTTCCTTTCGAATTCTCTTTCCATCCTAGATGGAGGATGCCTTTAATGAAATAATTTCTACTATATTAGAAAGAAGTGTTTTTACAAAATGGAAAACCAAAAATATTCAAAACGCAATTTAGGAATCATGTGGTTTGCCAACTTTTTTATAAGTGCCTGTATGACCATGGTTCTCCCATTTTTATCGCTTTATATTGAATCCTTTGGTCAATATTCACCAGAATTTGTTCAACATTGGTCAGGACTTTGTTTCTCTGTCACCTTTGTAGCAGCGTTTTTATTTTCGCCAATCTGGGGAAAAATTGGCGATAAGTTTGGCAGAAAAACAATTCTTATCATCTTGGCAATCGGGCTTGGTATATCGATATTTCTTATGAGTTTCGCTAATTCTGTATGGGAAGTTTTTATTCTTCGGTTCTTCACAGGATTTTTTACTGGCTTTATCCCAATGTCTCAAGCATTTATCTCCACTCAAACACCAAAAAAAGTTGCGGGAAAAGTGTTAGGAACATTACAAACAGGAAGTATTACAGGGGCATTGATTGGTCCATTGCTTGGAGGCGTCTTAGCAGATAGCTTCGGCTATGGAGCGACTTTCCGATTTACCTCACTTGCAATCTTTATTTCTGCCATTCTAGTATTTACGACGAAAGAATTTGTTCTCCCTGTTCAAAAGGGTACGAAAAGCAGTTATACAAGCAAAGAGGTATTAGCCCATATTCTTAAGAATCCTGTTTTCATCACCGTACTACTTATCTCGGCTTTTATTCAAATTGCCCATTTTAGCATCCAACCAATTCTTTCTCTATATGTCAGTGACTTGCACGGACCTGAGAACATTGCCTTTTTCGCTGGATTAGCTTTCTCAGCAGCAGGATTAGGTAACTTGCTAATGGCAAGGAAATGGGGAGAAATGGGAGATCGCTCAGGTCATCTGAAAGTACTTGTTATTCTCTTATTTATTGCTGGGATCATTTATTTTCCAGGGGGATTTGTTAATCAATACTGGCAATTACTTATTATCCGCTTTATTCTTGGTGTAGCGATTGGTGGAATGGTTCCAGTACGTATAGCTTATATTCGTCAAGAAGTACCAATTGCCATGCAAGGAGAAGTAATGGGGTATGAAACAAGTCTCCGTTTTCTCGGAAATATTATCGGTCCTGCTCTTGGTGGAATAATCGCTGGTAATTTTGGTTTCTCCATGGTATTCTTTTCAACCAGCTTTCTCTTATTAGCAAGCGGTATTTTTCTTTTTGCAATGATGCATCGACATCCTAAGTTATCGAAACAGTCGATTTCTTAACATCCCAATGTATAACTAGTAACATTGTTCTCCTTTATGATGTATAATTAAGGAAATGATTCTCATCAAAAGGAGGAAACACAATGGCTAAATCAGCGGCAAGAAAGAAACGGGAAAAAGCGTTAAGAGAAAGTGGATTTGATACAACGATGCGAAGAGGCTCCTGGGGATCCATCGTACCAATCACGAAAACAACAAAGACAAAACAGGAAAAATTAACACGAAGAGAAAAGAAATATAAACAAAACCATTCTTCTAGATATGATGAGAATGGTTTTTATTTTTGTGTTATTATTTAATACGCTTCTTTTCAGAATTCCAAACTACTGCAATAAATGGCAGTGATGGCTTTCATTCTAACTTTGCGTAAAATAACCACAAATTTTCACCCCTACTACTTCATCTATTAAGGCATTGCCTAAAATTTTTCTCCCTTATATAATAAATGCAATTACTAATTCGCAATAAAGGGGATTGACCGTGCAAAGTTTAAAATATGAAAAACAAAAAGAACAACAAACACTCTCCTATTTGGATGGGGTGAAGGACTGTATTCCAACGTTACTAGGCTATATCAGCATTGGCCTAGCAATGGGCGTGGTAGGTGTATCGTCTGGATTATCTGTACTCCATGTTTTCTTGCTTGCCACATTTGTTTATGCAGGTGCCTCTCAATTTATTATCTGTGCGATGATTGCTGCTGCAAGTCCAATTAGTGCCATTATCCTTACTACATTCATTGTGAATTTGCGCCACTTGCTATTAAGCTCAGCATTAGCGCCTAAATTCACACAATATTCCGTACTGAAAAACATCGGTATTGGAAGCCTTGTTACAGACGAGTCATTTGGAGTAGCTATTACGAAAATTGCTAGAAAAGAGCCCATTAATGATCGCTGGATGAATGGACTAAATCTTACTGCCTACCTTGTTTGGATTGGAGCATGTACAATCGGGGGATATATCGGTGGCTGGTTCCCAGATCCTGAACAATTTGGATTAGATTATGCTTTGCCCGCCATGTTTATTGCGTTATTAATCCTGCAATTGCAAACAATCAAACCTACTAAGCTGAAACACTATTTATTATTAATCACATTGATGATCATATGCATGCTTGTTTTCTCTACTTTTTTATCAAGCAGCTTAAGTGTCATTATATCAACAATCATTGTTGCTACAATTGGGGTGGTGACAGATAAATGATGAGTAACACTAGCTTTATTCTTTTATTAATTGGTTGTACACTTGTTACGTTTATTCCGAGAGTTATTCCATTTTTAGTAGCACGCAATTTCACCATTTCTGAACCAGTTGAAAAATGGCTTTCCTATCTCCCGGTATGTATTTTTACTGGATTAATTGTAGAAAGTCTTTTAGAAACTAGCGGAAGTACTGGTATCCGTATTAATTGGGAAGCCCTTCTTGCGACTATCCCGACTATCATTGTTGCTTTTCTTAGTAAAAGCTTATTAACTACCGTATTATTCGGAGTGGTGTGTATGGCTATTGTGCGATTGATTATGTAATTATTTTTGTTAAATGCCTCTTTTGCTTTTAGTAAATTAAGGGGCATTTTATTTTTTATGAAAACCATTTTTCTTCTGGCTTATTTATTTTAGCTTTCATATTGTTATGAACGCATCTTTACTCTCTTGCTCCTGCCTTTTTGGCGTTCATCCCACTTATGAAAACCACTTCTCCCTCTTCTCTCCGCTTTTTTGGCGTTCATCCTCCTAATTTCTCCATACATCCACTATATACTGCTAATCAGTCGCCTGTGAAAATGGATAAAATTACCTAAAAGATCCATAACCTTACATAAAAATTTTCCAAAACCATAAAAATTTACAAATTTATTGTACTTTCGTTTCCTTTCTATGAAGTTTATAATAAAATATTGGTTATATTATTGATATAATCATACTAAGATCGTTTGGATATTTTCGATATAAACGAGTTACTAGGCTCAACATTCAAAACTAAAAGTATTCATACATAATAGGAAGGTGGCTATAATCTTGGAGATTGGCTCTAATTTTATAAAAAACATCATGAAGGAAGATTTAGAAACAGGTAAGCATGATACAGTTATCACTCGCTTTCCGCCAGAACCAAATGGCTATTTACATATTGGACATGCTAAGTCCATTTTTATTAATTTTGGGTTGGCAGATGAATTTGGCGGCAAAACAAACTTGCGCTTTGACGATACAAACCCTTTAAAAGAGGACATTGAATATGTTAACTCTATTAAAGAAGATGTAGAATGGCTTGGATATGAATGGGAAAATCTGCTCTTTGCTTCTGACTATTTTGAAGAAATGTACGAGCGTGCTGTTCTATTAATCAAAAAAGGGCTAGCTTATGTAGATGATTTATCTGCTGATGAGATTCGTGAATACCGTGGTACGTTAACAGAACCAGGAAAAGAAAGTCCTTATCGCACCCGTTCTGTGGAAGAAAATCTTCAATTATTTGAAGCAATGCGTAACGGAGAGTTTGGAAATGGTGAAAAGGTTCTTCGCGCAAAAATTGATATGGCTTCTCCTAATATTAACTTAAGAGATCCTGTTATTTATCGTATCGCCCATGCAACACATCATAATACTGGAGATAAATGGTGTATTTATCCAATGTATGCATTTGCTCATCCATTAGAGGATGCGATTGAAGGTGTCACACACTCTCTTTGTACAACAGAGTTTGAAGACCAACGCCCTCTTTATGATTGGGTTGTTCGTGAATGTGAAATGGAAAGCACGCCTCAACAAATTGAATTTGGTCGTTTAAATATTACAAATACGGTAATGAGTAAACGGAAATTAAAACTCCTAGTAGACGAAAAATATGTGGATGGTTGGGACGATCCTCGTATGCCTACTATCTCTGGTTTAAGAAGAAAAGGCGTAACGCCAGAAGCAATCCGTAATTTCTGTATGGAATTAGGTATCTCAAAAGGATCTGGAGCAGTTGATTCTGCAATGCTTGATCATTTTGTTCGTGAAGATTTAAAATTAAAAGCCCCTCGTACAATGGGTGTCCTAAATCCTTTAAAAGTCGTCATCACGAACTACCCAGAAGGACAAGTAGAAATGTTAGATGCGGAAAACAATCCAGAAAATCCAGAGATGGGAGTGAGACAAATTCCATTCTCTCGTGAAATTTATATTGAACAAGAAGACTTTATGGAGAATCCTCCGAAGAAGTACTTCCGCTTATTCCCAGGAAATGAAGTGCGATTAAAGCATGCCTATTTCATCAAATGTGAAGAAGTAATAAAAGATGAAGAGGGAAATGTAATGGAGCTTCATTGTACGTATGATAAAGAAACAAAAAGTGGGACTGGCTTTACTGGCAGAAAAGTAAAAGGAACATTGCATTGGGTGGAAGCAACGCAAGCTATCCCTGCAGAATTCCGCTTATTCGAACCACTTATTAGTGATGAAGAGGAGGAAATAGAAGAAGGAAAAACGTTCTTAGACTATGTAAATCCTAATTCTCTAGAAGTGATTCAAGGCTTTATTGAGCCAAATATGAAGGATGTTAAACCACAAGATAAATTCCAATTCTTCCGTCATGGCTATTTTAATGTGGACCCTAAATATACAACATCTGAAAAGCCTGTATTTAACCGCATTGTTTCCTTGAAAAGCTCATTTAAATTATAATATTTGCTAGAAATAAAGGGAGAAGAATAATCACTATTTCGATTAAACTTCTCCCTTTTTTCAATCACTTATATCCATGTCGTTGCAGGCTTAGTTGTATTAGTAAGCCAATCGTACTGCAGCAAACGTAATTCGAATAATTTCAATGGATCATGGAACATTTCCGGATTATTCTTTAAACGTTCTAGTAAATCTTTGTATTCCACTATGTCTTTTGATTTTTCTTCAGCAACCTGCTCTAATGTTACCTTTGGACTGATAAAGAACATCTTGATATCATTTTCCAATCCTTTTTCATAGAAATCAAAATGCTGTAAAACAGCTGCTGAAACAGATGAAACCACTTCAGAAAAGTCTTCCGTTTCGATATACTTTTGATATTTTGATTGGAGCATTTTTTTATTTTGTTGAATAGCTCCGAGTAGCTTCCCTGCACTCTTTAAAAATACTTGAGACGCATTAAAGCGATTGAAAATATTTAATGGATCGATTCGTAGCCCACTTGATAAGCGGCGTGCATCCCTTCTCCAATCTTCAATGATTGTAAAGTCACAGATAAGTTCCAAAGGATGCTCTTTATATATGCCATTAAATCCTTCACAAAGCTCTTGAAGAAATTGCTGCCCTTGCTCTAATTGTTTATGGGAAGAGTGAATCCATTCCTCTATACTTCGATGCACTCGCGGTGATAACGTTTCGTTTATATAGTGATTTATACGTTTATTCATCTCTTCATTAAGAGCAACATGCATCTTAGTAAAATCACTATCTTCTTTTACAAAATCCTTACAGCCTTTTAAAATAGCTGGAATATCTTTCTTCATTGCTTCTTGCGTTTCTGTTTTGATTTCTTCAAATTGTTTTGTAATTGATTCAATTTTTGACGTTTCCATATCCATAAGCTGATTTTTTGCGCCAGTAAGCTTACTTACCATTTCCTCATACAATTCTAGTGATCCCTTTAAACTATTTTCCATATCTAGTCGCTTATCTAATAGATTTGTAATTAAATCTTGAATGATGGAAATGCAGCTTTGTAGACGTTCTTCCTTCATGTTTCTTCCTTCAAAATGCTGTTGATAGTAGCGACTGACCTCATCTAATTGCATTTTTCTATCCTCTTGCTTAGAATAGATAAATATTTTGCTATCTGGGAAATAATGCTGAATAGCAGCTGTTGCCTTTTGCAATCGTTTTGTTGCCACTTTCTCATTTTCCGCATCATCCATATAAATTAAGAATTGAACAGTTAAGAACGATGACTTTTCCTTCCATTGCTTTAATCGCTCATATTCATTATAAGAAAAAACAGAGTGTTCATTTATAACAAATAAGAGACTGTCTGCCAGCATGGCATAATCTGCATAAGATTCATTTTCAACAAAAGGAGCAGTAGTAACAGTCCATCTATTTTGATTTAAATAGTGAGAAGGTGTATCTAACTGAAACACTCTCGGATTCACAGAATCTGATTGTTGCATCAAAAGCTCTTTATAAAAATTGGTTAGTGTATCAATTGGACGTAATCCAGCGTTCGTTACTTCCTTAATCTCAAGATAATCATTATCTTTTACTGTTAGAATTGCGCTTGCTTCTTCCGCCAGAACAGTTTCCCCTACAAGCTCATTAATATAAGCATTCACACCACTTCCATGTGATCCTACCATCAATAATTGATAATGATCAGATGGAAGGTAATCCTGCACTTTTTGGGTAAATTTCTTATCTAGTGGAATATCATGTTTATCTGCCCAATCTATAATTGATTCAAATAAATTCATAAATTGTTGGAACGATACATTCGCTTCCGGTGCTTCATTAATGACCATTTCCGCTTTTGATACAACGGAATATTCAATAGAATGTTTAAACATTTCATTCCAAGCTAAAACAGCAGATGCTGCAACTACAACATGTCTTCCAGCAGAAGATAAGAAATAATTGGATAAAAGTGCTGGAACGATTTCTTGTACTTCTTTAATAGGATAGCTACCACTAATTAAATGAGTATATGCTTTTTCTAATATAAGCGTCAGTCCCTCTTCAACTTCACTTGGTGCTGGCTCATAGACTGTATTAAACACAGTTACCCATGTTAAATAATGTACGCTATCTTCATAGTTTTTCCATAATGATATCGCCAATCTCTCAAAAGTAGCAGTATCTAATTCTTGAAGACTTTTCAAACTTTCCATAAAATAAGATGGCTCAAACTGATTGATTACACCAAGGTTGCTATAATGAATCAGCGCTTCATACCATTTTAACGCATCTGTTCTTTTCCCTTCATTAACAGCAAGCTGGATTGCTTTTTCCCAATTTTGCTGTTCTTCATAATACGATTTAGCAACAGTTGTTATATTGGCATAATCAGGATTAGTTGCGACAAGATTATTGATAATCTCTAGCGCCATTTCATGATTTTCTTTTTGAAAATATAAAGAAAATAGCTGCATCGAAATTTCTGTCTTTAAAAGGTCAGAATCGGTAACAATTGATTTATAAAAGCTTTCTGCAGTTGAATATTCCTCTAATTCCAAATAGGCATCTGCAAGGTTCTTTTGCGCCCATGGTTCTAATTCATTACTAATATTCTCCCATTTAAAAATAGCCGCTTCATAATCATGGTATTGAAAATATAATTCCCCTTGCGCAAAGCGGATAGAAGTTAAATCAGGAACATTTTTTCTTTGTTCAGCAATATATAATTGTCCTAAGACTTCAATTGGTGATTCGTCTCTATCTTTTAAGTATCCTTCATAATACGTTTTTTCGATTAGTTTTTTTTCTAATGTCATAACTTCCCCCTGCCATCCATTTAGAGTGTCTTCCTCTTTTTAAAATACTATCTTTATGCAAAAATCTTTCTAATTATGTCTTAGTAGGCTATCCTTCATTGTAGCAAACTAGATTATTTCATAGATTTCTAATTTGAATCAATCTCTTTACAATATAATAACAGTTAGGTAATCCTACCTGTTTTTCCTACTTAACTGAAGTCTCTATCATAAGATTGCAGAATGTTCGCTCTTTTATCACACTATTATATTTAGATTACTTATTATTATTCACTTCCTCTAGTGCCAATCGTACCTTTCTTTCCTGCTTTTTCCCCTGCTTTATTTATCCAGAAAAAAAGTTCCTTGTATCTTTTGACCTACTTAAAAATCTTTCTCTAGTTGATTTGATATAAAAAGAAAATGATCATCCCTTGAATTTCGTGACCATTTTCTTTTTTCACTTACGGAGTTGTGCCAGTATTTGCATCAGGAAGGATAATGTCACCAAATCCATTATCTTCTCCACTTCCGTCAGGAGTAGAATAAACCGTAACAGACGTAGACACCGCTTCACTAGAACCTACTTCATTTGTGGCAGTTACTGAGATCATATACGTTTGTCCAGGCTGTGGCCCCTTCAATGTGGCTTGTTGCTCTGACGTCGGTGCTAAGGTTTGAGGGATTCCATTAACCGTAAAGGAAACAATGTATTGGTTATTTTCACCTTCGTTACTAGGTTGCCAATGAATCAAAATGCTATTTGATGCTTGATCATAGGTTGCTTGGAGATTGCTTGGACTGTCTGGTGCTTTGGCTTGTTCCTCCACTGTGATGGCAGTGGAAGCTACATCACTTTTTACCCCTTCGACACTTGCCACAACCGTAAAGACATATTCTTCGCCTTTTTCAGGATTCGGAAGAATGACCTTTTTATCCTTTGTAGACGTTAAGTTTGTTGTTTTTCCATCTACTGTATAAGTAACTTCAAAGCTTGTTTCAAAACCGCTAATCGAAGAGTGGTTCCATGCTAATTGAATTTGATTTGCTTCTTCCTCATAAATGGCGCCAAAATCGGTTGGTGTCGCTGGTTTCGGCGGTTGTGGTTTCTCTCCACCCTTTACGTAATACTCCATTCCCGATTTCCCAACACTTTCTGGCTGCTTAAATCGCTCTTGACTTGTTGCTGCCTTCGACATAATGGCTTTGAAAACGAGTAGGGAAAGATCGTCCGATGTGCTATTTAAATAATCACTCGAAGAAGTCGTTTTATCATACCCAGTCCATACGGCTCCAGTATATTGTGGAGTATACCCCACAAACCATGCATCCCTTACAGCATTATTTGGGAGGCTGTATTTCGTAACGGTTTTTTCATCAAAGTTCGTCGTTCCGGTTTTTCCAGCAAGATCTATATTAGCGATATTCGCCTTAGCTCCAGTACCTGAATGGACAACTGACCTTAGCATATCGGTCACTAAGAAGGCTGTATAATCTGCCATTACTTTTTTCTCAGTCGGTGCTAATTTCTCAACACGCCCATCTGAATAGACAATTTTTGTTATAGTATGGGGTTCTATATAGTAACCACCATTACCAAAGGCAGAGTATGCACCGGCCATCACAAGTGGAGAAGCCGCATCAATCCCACCAATGGAGTTTGCTTCATTTCCTTTTTGTTCATCTGAAATTGGGAAACCTAGACTTCTAGCAAATTCAGTTGCAGCTTCTGCACCAACTTCTTGAAATGTTTTTAATGCTGGAATATTGCGTGACCAAACAAGGTGGTCTCGAATTGTCTTACTTCCTGCATAGGTACGATTTGCGTTTCGAATCGGAGTCCCATCACTGTAATGATATTTTTCATCTTTTATCTTGTGGGCTGTTGACCATTTCAATTTTTCAATGGCAGGACCATAGTCAAGAATCGGTTTAATTGTCGAACCTGGCTGACGTTTCATCATAATGGCATAATTATAAGAATTAGTATGAAAATTTCTCCCACCACCAATTGCTTTAATTTCTCCAGTTTGTGTATCGGTAATTACAACAGCTGTTTGCAGCTTTTCATTTTCTGGGAAGCTGACATAATCATTGGTGGACAGCACATCTTCTGTCAATTGTTGTATGTCAGAATCGATGGTTGTATAAATTTCTAATCCATCTTCGAAAATATTCGCTTTTGTTTTGTCTTGTACCTCCTTTAACACGGTATTTACAAAGGCCTCATATTTATTTGCTTTCGGTTTCTGTATGTTTATCGTCTCTTCAATAGGGGTACTTTGTGCTTCTATCATTTCTGATTTGGAAATATAATGATGTCTATTCATATAGTTAAGAACCATATTTCTTCGTTCTTCTGCACGTTCTAAGTTGTCTTCAACGGTTGGCATGTATCGATTCGGACTTTGTGGAATTCCTGCTAAAAGCGCAGCTTGTTCAAGTGTTAATTGGTTTAATTCATCCACATTTAGACCAAAGAAACGCTCCGATGCTTTTGCTACTCCATATATATCGCCACCATATAAGTTTTTGTTGAAATACATTTCCAGTATTTGCTCTTTAGTAAAGCGACGTTCTAATTGAATTGCTAAGTACCATTCCTGGATTTTTCTTGTTGGTGTTTGTTCAATCGATAAAAAAGAATTTTTTACTAACTGCTGTGTTATGGTACTTCCTCCACCACTTTCTAACGATCTTGTCGTAATTACTTTAAAAATCGCAACCATTGTTCGTTTTACATCAATTCCGTGATGCTTGTAGAAACGAGAATCCTCGGTTGCTAAAACAGCATCCTTTAATACCTCTGGAATTTGTTCTATTCCGATATCATCACGTTTTTCTGTCCCTACCTCGGCGATGACTGTTTTTCCATCACTAGCAAATAAGCTAGACGATAAAGGGTCTTTTAATAATGTTTCGTCAAACTTTGGAGCATCTTTGATAATCAAAATAATTGCACCAACTCCAACCAAAAAGAGTACAACTCCAACGATAAGGCTAAAATATAAGAGTTTTTTCCAGAATCTTCTCTTTGGTTTCTGATTCTTTGATAAACGTTGTTCTTCTTGTAATTTTTTTCTTCGCTCAACGCGAGAATGATTATTTTCAGTCATTCGAGTAGCTGCTAATAAAATATAAACATTCCATTTTGTCTATATTCACTTTCTTAATAGCAGATTTTTCACCTCATTTTTCGATTTTGTATGATCTAGTAGAGAAAATAGACACAGCTTTAAATAATATGTTTCTGTTTTAGTGTTATAGATTTTCACTTTAAAAATTCGTTGAAAAATATGTTTTTTGATTTACAAATCATAGCCTCCAATCATTTTTGACAAAAGGAGAGAACTGCTAGATTTATGATAATTCTTTTATAAGAGTAAAAATAGGAGGGAATCCATATCTTTTAAATGTCTAACTGGGGAGCTATTTAAGGTTAAAGGGACTTCGTTGTATATCATCAGGGCGAATCCAAAATGGTGGGGGCTTACTTAATGTAAGCAAAGAAGAAATCAATTCTAATATAGATAAAAAAATTAACGTGGTCTAAATCGACCCTCACAAAAAAGGAGACAAACGCTTTTACGTTTGTCTCCTTCAGATTGTAGAGAAAGTACTATTTTCTCTACAATTTTTTTATTTAGATATATTGTCATGAATAAAATCATATTATTTATTTTTCTATTTACGTGGAAAAAGACTCTCATTCATCTATCCAATCTTCTTTATATTTTGACAGGCAGCTGTCATTAATACTTGTTCGGCTGCCTTTTGTATACCGCGTAACCTGCAGTAGCGAAGCCCATGCAGTTCTTTTGACTTCGCTCTACTTTTTCTTTTCTGAATTTATAAAGTGTTTTTCCGGCTTTTGATAGACGATTTAACCGAATTTTTTCCTTATTTTCTTCCCAAATATGACGTGTTACTACTTTTGTATGGTTTTTTGATCGCGTGCATTGGGAAAGCAAGGGACACCCTTTGCATTTTTTAGCGTCTGATTTATATTCGCGATATCCTTCGCGAGTGGTTGTTCGATAAGGCAGCGTTTGACCATTTGGACAAGTGTAACAATCTGCTTCTTTATCATAGGTGAATTTCCATTTTGGAAAAAGCCTTTTAACGGGGCTATACCTTCTGTGTGCAATGACACCAAAAATATTTCGTTCGATGATTCCTTTACAAATAGGGTTTGTTAAATAACCAGAATCTAAAGCAACAGCTTCCACCTTAAACTGGAAACGGTCCAGTCGTTCTAAGTATGGAACCGAATCATACACATTTCCTGGTGTAACAAAAGCATCGGTAATGATGTTAAACTTCATATCCGTCGTACGGTGATCTAAATAACAGAACATCTCCTGCTTATTATCTCGGGACATAAAGCCACAATCAGGATCCGTT
>Ga0182738_1003105_pt1 | contig 19217 bp, 15 predicted proteins | sample eDN5th30CBELigMG_FD_128876 | JGI IMG/M metagenome (GOLD analysis project Ga0182738, IMG submission 128876) | Enriched Miracle-Growth compost microbial communities from Emeryville, California, USA - eDNA 5th pass 30_C BE-Lig MG (version 2)... ... | reverse complement strand
GTTGTGCGTTTGTGCCCATCGCTGTCATCCTGTCTCGCCCCGTGAGCAGACAGCATGACAGCTGACCCGTGATGCGCAAAAAGCGTGCCGAACGTCAGTGGGATTCAGTCCCGCCGGCATTTCCACTCGGGAAGCATGATCTCCAGACGACGCCTGACGGACTGTCCGACTCGACCGACACTCGGAAGACAACGGAGCTGAACTCCGCCGCTCGGATGGTCTCAACGCGTGGTGCAATCCGAGATGTGACGGAATGCACGCGCTGATGGCTGCATGTGCTCTGGTTAAGCAGAAAGCTCTTGGTCCACTCCTCATTCCGCCATGGGAATGAGGAGTTTTTTGGTGCCGGGACGACTCCCTGACAGCGTCTTCTCTTCAGAAGTGATGGTTCAGCAGAAGTAGCGGTGCCGAACCGTTGCCGCGCGCGGTCCCTGAAACCAGCCTCGGAAGTCAGGGTCCGCCGCGAGGGCCTGATTCCGAGTCTATTCCGTGAAGGTGTGCCATTTGGGGACCACCGTAATGCCGGAGGAGGTCACGGTCAGCCCGCGGGCACGATCCTGGTCTGGATCAAAGCCAATCCGCATTCCGGCAGGAATGTGGACCCCTTTATCGACGATTGCCCGCTGAATGTGTACATGCCGTCCGACATTCACTTCGTCGAACAGAATCGAGGCATGCACCTGCGAATAGCTGTTGATCCGCACATTGTTGGAAAGCACCGACCGGACCACTTCACCGCCGGAAATAATGCTGCCGGGACAGACAACGCTGTCGAGCGCATGCCCCACCCGGGCAGGCACAGATTCAAACGATGCGAACACAAACTTGGGAGGGGGCAGCGGAGGGTGATATCCCCGGATCGGCCAGGTGGCGTCGTACATGTTGAGCTGCGGATCGACCGAAACCAGATCCATATGCGCATCGTAGTACGAGTCAATGGTGCCGACATCGCGCCAGTAATATTCATCCCCGGTATTGCGGTCCTGAAAGGGATACGCCCTGACTTTGTGTGTATGAATGATCTGCGGAATGATGTCTTTGCCGAAATCATGCGACGAGGCGGGATTGGTGGCCTCCCGGCACAGTTCGTTCAGCAGCACATCGGCTTTGAACACATAAATCCCCATCGAGGCCAGACACCGGCCTGCGTCACCTGGAATGGGAAAGGGCGCAGCAGGTTTTTCCTCAAAACGCCGGATCTGGTAGTTGGAGTCGATTCCCATCACACCGAAGGCGCGACCTTCGTCGAGTGAAACCGGCAGGCAGCCGATGGTGCAGTCGGCATTGCTGTCGATGTGCTCCTGCAGCATCCGGGAATAATCCATCTTGTAGATGTGATCGCCGGAGAGAATCAGAATGTGTCGCGCCCGGCATTGCTCGATGGTATAAATGTTCTGATAAACGGCATCCGCGGTGCCGCGATACCAGTGTTCTCCCAGGCGCTGCTGCGGGGCCAGAATATCGATGAATTCGTCGAGTTCACGGCAGAGAAAATGCCAGGCCTGGCGCAGGTGCCGGTCCAGGCTGGCGGCTTTGTATTGGGTCAGCACCAGAATGCGCCGCAGCCCGCTGTTGATGCAGTTCGAGAGCGGGAAGTCGATAATCCGAAATGTTCCGGCAAACGGCACGCCGGGTTTGGCGCGATCATTCGTCAGCGGTTCAAGGCGGGTCCCTTTGCCACCGGCGAGAATCAGTGTCAGCACATCCTGCATGTGAGGCTGGTTCCAGGGGAAGGAAGGATGACACGGCAGTGCATCCAGAGTCAGGCCCGGTGTCCATTCCAGTACGGAACACAGGCCGCACGCATCCTAACGCCGGGCCGCTCGCGGTCCAGAATTCTTTCTGATTTCCGCACCAGAATGCCAGGATCAGGAATCGCCATGCGCGGCGGCGGGAGTCTGCGATTCCAGTCGCAGGAGACGCTTTTTCATGGTCAGTCCCGACGGGGCCGAGTATCCGCCGAGTTTGCCATTGGCCGCCAGAACACGATGGCAGGGAATCAGCAGCGGAACCGGATTGCGCGACATCACCGTTCCCACGGCGCGGGCGGCTCCGGCGCGGCCTGACAAGACAGCCAGTTCGCCATAGGAAATGGTCTGTCCGGCAGGCAGCTTGCGCAACTGCATGCGCACACGTTCCTCGAACGGCGTGCGATGACTGAGATCGAGCGGAATGGCATTCAGGTCGATGCTGACGCCGTCGCTGTAATCCTGCAGCCATTCGACAGCACGCTGCATCCAGTCCGGAATTTCGGTGTCTGGCAACTGCTGCACTCCCAGCGCCGCCAGAGCTTCCGAGGGAGTGTCGTGGCCAAAGACCAGTTGCCGGGCTCCCTGCTGTGTGCCCAGCAGGCCCATCCAGCCCAGTGACGTGGAAAAGACGGTGACAAACTGGTCAGTGTCGTGCAGCATGCTGTCTGTTCCCTCACTTTTGACGGAGATGGCGGCCCCTTCTAGAATAATCGATTGCCTCGGATGTGACGAGTTACTGCGCTGCGACCGTGCTCGCGATTCCGTCCCCGCAGGCTCCATTCGCACCGTCAGCACCTCACACGGCCGACTTCGGCCTGACCGGTCGCTTTCCATCGGGGCTTTTCCCCCTGCATCCTGACCGGGGCGTGCCCCCTGAATTCTGATTGCCATGTTTGATTACAGCACCGTTCCAGACGACTACTTCATCAATATGTATCTGAATACCGAACTGCCGCTGCCCCAGCAGCGGGAAACGGTACTGGAGTATTTTGGCCGCGTGCAGAAGTCGTTTCCGACCTTTCGCAACTTTCATTGTCGCGAAGGCCAGGAATTTGTGCTCGAAGAAGAAAAAGAGCAGTCACGGCATGGATGGATGAGCCTGGAACCCCGGCGGCTGGGGAGTGGCGTGGCCAATCCTGAATCGGTCGACCAGGCAATGGAGCAGCACCTGCTGGCACTGGAACTGGCCCCGTACATGCTGTCGGTCAGCCCGCTCGACTGCGAAGCCCTGGACCTGATGTTCGGGTTCGATTTCGCCTATCGCGGAAATCAGGACGAAATCGTCGCCGAGGCCCTGGGAATCTGCCCGGCATTTGAATCGCTGCTGGGAGCAGCCGGAGGGCGGCCACTGAAATTTGAACCGAGTCTGACCCTGCTGCTGGGAAGTGACTGCCGGAAGCAGTGCCGGCTGATCATTGAAACACGCACGAATGCTTATCAGGTGCGCCGGAATGAATATCCCGAAGATGTCATCAGCGTGTATTTCACGATGCGGCAATATCGCAGTCTGCCACACCAGGGATCATTCACTGCAACCCTGCAGGAACTGCGCACCGACTGCGAACGAATTCTGCAGGAACATGTCATCGAGCAGGTGCTGCGACCGCTGGCCCAGGCCATTTCCCGTAAATAGAAAGAAGAACAGGAGCCCGCTACGGATGGGGGGACAGGCCTGCTGACGGTCCTGCCTCTCACTTTCAGATGGGCCGCATTCCGCCACGCGACGAGCTCCGTTTCAGCTGGAAACAAAGAACCACTCACAAAACCATCCGCGATCCGCTCGCGGAAAGAAAATTCTCATCATGTGAGAGGTTTTGTTCGCGGCTCAAAATATCAGTGTGACACAAAATGAGCTGGCCGACGCGGCGTGCCCAGACAACGTCATCGAAGCACGAACCTCTTTCAGAGCACGCCGGGTGACATTGGCGGCTTTGTCCGCCCGTGCGAACGTAACGAATGCTCCCGGTCGTTTGTCGGGATGGCTCAATGGAGACCGAGTTTCTCGAATAGAACTACCGGCGGGACTGAATCCCGCCGCTCAGACATGAGTAAATGTGTCCATCGTTCCACTGTCCAACGCGGGCATCGGAAAGAGCAACCTGCTCCAAGTCTGATTCAGCGGGCGGCAGGCAGCCAGCGCACCTTGCTTGCCGCGCACTCCTGCAACAGGCGCAGGACCACATCCGGCACGAACGTATCACTGACAGAGGCTCTCCACTTGAGCCGGTAATGCAGCCTGGTCACTTGCAATTCTGTCTCCATGACCAATGCGCAGGCCATGACCTGAAATCCCGCCTGCTGCAATCGCTGACGCACCTGCTCTTCAGATGCGGCTCCGACAGGCAGCAGAATCTGCAGGGAAGCATGCTTTTCCTGGACCATGCCTGACTCCAGACTTTTGACCACCCGCAGAACGACCCAGCCCACGGCCAGCGCCATGCCTCCCAGCACAAGCTGTCCACAGCCCAGGCACAGTCCCATGATGGTGACAAACCATAACGTGGCGGCCGTCGTCACGCCTTTCGCCAGATCGCCGCGCCGCAGAATTGCTCCCCCGCCGATAAATCCCATTCCAGACAGAACGCCCAGCGGCAGCCGCATGACGTCGATCTTCACAAACGACGTTTCCGGGCGTCCCTGAATTCCCAGCAGAAGATTGACCAGCAACATCGAAATGCAGGCCGCCGCACAGACCAGAATCGTGGTCCGCAGACCGGCACTGCGACCCCGTTCTCCCCGATCAAAACCAATGACGGCACCAGCAGCAGTTGCAAGCAGAAGCCGGAAAGCCGCTTCGGCCAGCGTAAAATCAAGGGACATGACACTCCTCAGTCCAAGTCTGAATCAGAAATTCATTCCTCGACGCCAGTATGGCCATTTTTCAACCATTTTAGCCAGTTGCCTGCCTGGGACCGGCCGGCGGAGACTATGATCTGCTCCGGATTTCCGCCGGAGATTGTTTTCCCCTGGAACCATGCTTCTTTCTCCGGAGCGATGCAGCCGGCCGTTCACCTGAGAAACAAAACGCCTCCGGCTCCGGGACAGAAAACTCTTCTTCAAACTTTTCTTTGCGAAATATCCCTCCCCGCATTGAAACCAGCCCCAGCGTCTGAGCAGGAGACCAGCAATGCAGCGTGACCTGATCGGTTCATCTCTTCTCACACCACTGCTGGCCTGGGCCCTGGCGGTCGTCATGCCGCAACTCTGCCTGGCCGAGAAGCCGGTCTCGCCTGCGCTTCGACTGCACAATCCCCAGTCTCGCGATCAGGATGATTTCTGCGTCTGGGTCCACCCGCAGGCTCCGGAACAAAGCCTGCTGATCACTTCCGACAAAGCCGCCGATGCGATTTTCGTGTATGACCTGCAGGGAAATCTGCTGCAGACCGTTGCCGTGCCGCAGCCGGGCAACATCGATTCCCGGCATGGTGTGAAACTGAGCGGTGTCAAACCGGACGGCGCGCAACAGCACGGCCAGGCTCTCGATCTGGTGGTGGTGAATCAGAGAAGAGGATTTCAGATTGTTCCCTTTCAGGTCAATCCGGCCACCCGGCGTCTGGTCCGTCTCAACGATACACCGCTGGAAACCGGCAGAAATTATGGAGGCTGCCTGTACCAGAGCTCTCACACAGGCCGCCTGTACTTCTTCTGCACGTCCGATCATGGCCCTGTCGAGCAATATGAACTGAAATTCAATGACCAGGGACGCATGGTGAACACGAAGGTGCGTGAACTGAAGCTGGGAAAGTGTGAAGGCGCAGTCGCCGATGATGCCACCGGAACCGTTTATATCGCCGCCGAGCATGACGGCATCTGGAAGTTCAATGGCGAACCAACGTCCACCACGCCGCCCGAGCTGATTGCCCGCGTCGGAGACGGACGGCTGCGGGGAGATCTCGAAGGGCTGGCACTCGTTCCACGCCCGGACGGCAGCAAATGGCTGGTTGTCTCGGATCAGGGAAGAAACTGTTTTGTCGTCTATTCCGCAACCACGCCGCACGCATTCATCGGGGAGTTCACCGTCACCGATGCCAAAGAAACCGACGGTATCGAGATTATCACCGCAAATCTGGGCCCGGCCTTTCCCCGTGGAATCTTCGGCTGCCACACCGACAAAAAGCACCGCCCGACACTGATCGTCTCCTGGGCGGAAATCGAGTCGGCCCTGGAAGCCGGACAAAAGACTCCTTAAAGCTGGTTGCATTTTCCGATGTCCGGCGTCGGGGAATTTCCGGACTGATCACATCGCTCACTCCTGAGCGGCGGGATTCATTCCCGCCGGCAGTTCTACTTGGAACACAGAGTCCACAACTGGCCAGGTGCCCCGGCTCTGTGAGCCGGGAAAATGCATGCAACTGACTGCAAGGCGTGATGAATTCCGGTGCGTTGACTGATCGTCTCGTGTGACCAGCATGCGGAAGACGGCGGAGCTAAACTCCGCCGCTCGTCGGGGCACTGAGCGTGATGGGACGCAACGTGTGATAGATTGCCGGGCGTGATGGATCGCAACATGTTGAATGGACGCAAATTTCGAACGGTCCCATTCGCTCGGCTGCGCAAGCCAATCGTCCCTGAGCGGCGGGATTCATTCCCGCCGGCAGTTCTACTTGGAACACAGAGTCCACAACTGGTCGGGTGCCCCGGCTCTGTGAGCCGGGAAAATGCATGCAACTGACTGCAAAGTGAATCGTTCTCAAGCAGGTCACTCTTTCCGGATGCATTCACTGACGCTTCGTACTCTGAAAGAGGCTGCGAACCCGTGGATTGTCTGAGCACGCTGCGTCAGCCAGTGCATTTTTATGGCGAGCAAGTCGAAGCAGACGCTGTAACGAATCGGCTGCAGCAATGGGCTCGCTGACACTTCGCGTTCTGATGAAACGCCACACGCTGGGCAAAATATGGGCCCTGCGATCTTTCCATGCGTTCAGGCAGAGTGTGCCCCGGCCGAAAACTCCCAGGGAACATCCGGAATCGAGGCGATCAGCCGCCGGGTGTATTCGTCCTGGGGATGGGCATAAATTTCGTCGCTCGGACCAAACTCGACAATCTTCCCGCCGTTCATCACGGCCATCATGTCGGACATGAATTTCACCACGCTCAGATCGTGGCTGATGAAGATATAAGTCAGGTTGCGCTGCTGCTGCAGCGTCTTCAGCAGATTCAGCACCTGGGCCTGAACCGAAACATCCAGTGCCGAGACCGATTCATCACAGACCAGAAACTGCGGTTCAACTGCCAGTGCACGGGCGATGGAAATTCTCTGCCGCTGGCCGCCCGAAAATTCATGCGGATATCGCAGCAGATGCCGGGTTTCGAGCCCGACCTCGGTCAGCAGTTGCGCAGCACGCTCCCGGCGATCGCGCCGAGAGCGTCCCAGTCCGTGAATCTGCATGGCCTCCGTCAGCACCGACTCCACGGTCATGCGGGGATTCAATGAACTGTACGGGTCCTGAAAAATGATCTGCATCTGGCGGCGATATCGCTGCAGATCGGCACCGCGGAACGATCGAATGTCGACACCGTCGTAGGCAATTTTTCCGCTGGTGATCGGCAGAAGTTTCAGAATGGCCCGGCCTGTCGTGGTTTTGCCGCAGCCCGATTCTCCCACCAGTCCCAGTGTCTGCCCGCGATACACTTTCACACTGATGGCATCGACCGCTTTCACCTGTCCGGTCACCCGCCGGAAGATGCCGGAGCGGATTGGAAAATGCACCGCCAGCTGATCGATGGTCAGCAGCGGACGCTCGCCTTCCGGGACGAACGTCACATCCTTCGGCAAACTGCCGGCGGCCACATCATGGCCGGCCCGTTTCAATTCGCTACGGGGATGCCAGTACGGTCCTCGGCCGGCCTTTTCCATGGCCGCGATATCCGCCGCGGTCAGTTTTTTCTCGGTAATCCGAACGGTGCCGTCTCCCTGCAGATCGGTCTGCATGAAGTCATTCACCGTCGGCAGCCGGCGGAAGCGGGTACTCAACCGGGGACGACAGGCAATCAGCCCCTGCGTATACGGATGAGCCGGACGGCTGAAAATCTGTTCCACCGGGGCGGTTTCAACAAGTTTTCCGCGAAACATCACAGCCACGTCATCGGCGATTTCGGCAATGACCCCCAGATCATGCGTGATGAACAGCATCGACATCTGCCGTTCCCGCTGCAGCTTCCGCAGCAATTCGAGAATCTGCTTCTGAATCGTCACATCCAGCGCCGTGGTCGGCTCGTCTGCAATCAGCAACTGAGGATTGCACGAAAGGGCGAGCGCGATCATGACCCGCTGCTTCTGCCCGCCCGACATTTCATGAGGGTAGCTGTAATACCGACGTTCGGGCTCAGGAATTCCGACTTCGCGAAACAGCTGCATGGTGCGGTCGCGAGCGGCCTTGCCAGAGAGTTTTTCATGCAGGCGTAACGCCTCGGCCACCTGATCTCCCGTCCGGAAGACCGGATTCAGACTGGTTCCCGGTTCCTGAAAAATCATGCTGATCTGGCTGCCGCGCAAAGCCCGCATCTGCGGTTCAGGCAACCGGACCAGATCTTTCCCCAGATAGCTGATGCTGCCGGATGTAATTCGGGCCGCCGGCTCCGGCAGCAGTCGCATGATCGACAGCGATGTCACCGACTTTCCGGACCCGGATTCTCCGACCAGCCCCAGGGTTTTTCCGGGCGCGATCTGCAGCGACAGATTGTCGACGGCATTCAGCACCCCGACATCGGATGAAAATGTCGTCGTGAGTTCCTGAATCTGAAGCAGCGGAGCCGGTGCAATCATGGAGTTTCCCGCACACAGAGAGACGAAAGAACGGACTGCCCCTGACTCACCTGATCGGCCAGGGTACTGAACACCTCCAGCGTCTCTGGACTGACATGATGTTCGATCCCTTCGGCATCAATGGCCGCCGTTTTCTCCGACACTCCGATCGACAGCAGGAACCGGTAAACCACGTCGTGTCGGCGCTTCGAGGCCGCAGCCAGGCGGGTTCCCTTTTGTGTCAGCTGAATCGGACGGTACGGCTCGGTGTCGACATATCCGTCCCGCTTGAGCCGACCGACAATGCGGGTCACCGTCACATGGCTGACATCGAACCGCTGGGCCAGATCGACGACCCGGCAGGTTCCCGTCTCGGCAGAAATCTCCGCCACCGCTTCCACATAGTCTTCCGCCGTCTCCGTGGAATGATCCTGACGGGTGCGGCGATGACGGGCAGCAATACGGCGTGAATTCTTCATGACACTCAGGACTGGAGAGAGCAATCGACTCCCGCCGGGGTTTCGGCTGTTTTCACTGATCTTCTTCACTGTCTTCAGCCTGGAACTTCAGGCCAGATCCGGGATCAGGAATATTTTCCAGGGACGGGAAAAAGAGCCTGTCGGGATACGGGCAGCCTGGAAGGAGCACGCATTTTTGCTTTTTAATGCATTCCCGTTCATGCGCATAGATGAGCAGTCCACCGGCCTGTTTTCTGCGCGCCTGTTTTCTGCCAAACTGCTTTTCAAGAGTGGCCGGGTTCAGCCCGCTTCCGATTCGCCGGACGGCTCCAGCACCCCCACATACGGCAGATGCCGGAACTGATGATCGAAGTCGAGTCCGTAACCGACCACGAATTCATCCGGAATTTCGAAGCAATAATAATCCGGCACAGCCTGAACCTGCCGGCGCGCGGACTTCCACAGCAGCACGGCGGTCTGCACTGAACGGGGACCATGCTGCAGGAGCTGCTGCGAAATGGCCGTCAGGGTTTTTCCGGTATCAAAAATGTCATCGACCAGCAGCACGTCACGGTCGCGCAGATCCGGCAGAAACTCCATGTTGATCCGCAGTTCCCCCGGCTCGGTGGCTGTGCCGCGATAGCTGCTCGCCTGTACCAGTCCCAGCTGATGCGGAAGAGTGATCTGCCGGATCAGGTCGGTCACCAGCACAATGCTGCCGGTCAGAATTCCCAGGACCGTCAGATTGCGCCGCTGATAGTCTTCGGTCAGACGCGCTCCCAGCACCTGCACCGCCTCTGAAATCTGTTCTGCGGAAATCAGCACCCGCACATGATCCATCTTGCCTGGCTCCCTGCAGCGTTCCGGAAATTTCATGTCAGACCGGAATTCAGGCTCCCCGACGCTTGAACGAAGCCGCTCGAACATGCCGGGGAGCACTGATTCCAGAACGTCCGTCTACATCTTCATTCCCAGAGCATGGGCCACTTTCCGGCTCTGCTCCATGGCATGCACAAACATGTCCGGTGACAGCGACTGCGCCCCGTCGCTGACCGCTTTCTGCGGATCGGGATGAACTTCAACAATCAGTCCATCCGTCCCGGCAGCGACTGCAGCAGCACACATGGGAGCCACCAGCGAGGCAATGCCGGTTCCATGGCTCGGATCGACCACGATCGGCAGATGGGTCCGCTCGCGCAGGTAGGGGACCGTCGCCAGCGGCAGCGTGAAACGGGTATGCGTTTCGAACGTGCGAATTCCCCGTTCGCACAGAATCACTTCCTGATTTCCCTGATCGAGAATGTATTCCGCCGCCAGCAGAAACTCTTCCATCGTCGCGCTGGGGCCGCGTTTCAGCAGCACCGGCTTGCGGATTTCCCCCACGGCCTGCAGCAGATGATAGTTCTGCATGTTCCGGGCACCGATCTGCAGCACATCCGCGTATCGGGCGACCAGTTCGACATGATGCGGCGTCATGACTTCCGTCACAACAGCCAGACCGGTTTCTTCCCGGGCAGCGGCCAGCAGCTTCAGACCGTCTTCCTTCATCCCCTGAAATGCATAGGGGCTGGTGCGCGGCTTGAACGCTCCCCCGCGCAGCGCTTTCGCTCCGGCCGCTTTGACCTGACGGGCGGCATCGAGAATCTGTTCTTCGCTTTCCACAGAACAGGGCCCGGCAATCACACCGACATGGCCCCCTCCCATGACCAGGTCCAACACCCGAATGACGGTCGGTTCCGGCTTGGTTTCACGGCTGGCCACCTTGTACGGAGCCAGAATGGGAACGACTTTTTCCACTTCTTCAAACGACTCAAGCGTTTCCCGTTCCTGATTCCGCTTGTCCCCCACGGCGGCAATCACCGTCCGTTCGGTTCCATAAATAATGTGCGCCTTCAGCCCCAGCTGCTCAACGCGCTGGGCAATTTTCTGAATGGCGGCATCGCTGACGCCCCGTTTCATCACCACAATCATGGACATTTCCTTTGGGTAATTCCGTGTCTGTCCTGACGCTGGCCGACCTGCGAAATCTCCAGGCCCCAGCAGACGACACGGATGAATTCTGATTTGGCTGGATTCTGACTTTGCTGGACTTTGAATCTGTTCTGCTTTCAGACCCGCGATCAAAACCGGCGTCCCTGCACGCAAAAGCAACCTTCTGCAGGAAAGCGGTTTTGTCCGCGAGGCTGAAAATATTCCATCCGGCCTGCACCAGCCGAAATGTGTCAAAAAGCCGCGGACAAAACCTCTCCATCGACGAGAATTTCCTTTCCGCGAGCGGATCGGGGAATGTTTGTCAGGGGTTCAAAAATAAAACCGGCCTTGAAACCACACAGGGTCTCAAGGCCGGTCGGATCGCATTTGCAGTCAATGGACTCCGCTACCGCGCCCGGAAACCCGGGGAGGTAAAGAAATACCAGAACCAATAGCGGCCGTCCTGAATCGACAGGAGGCTGCCTGCGGTGCCGGTCTGGATATTTCCCAAGGACATCTTCAATCCCTACGAAGAACTCACGAGATGCTAAATCGGCCTGTGCCCATGGTCAAGAGTCGAAAACCCGGCACAGGTTCAGAAAAACCTCGAAAAAATCGAAATGCTCTCCAATCGATCCAGATCGAACTCCCGGGGGGCGATCAGTTTGTGGTCGCCTGCGGACGGCTCGGCTTGAACATCGGGTTGGAACGGTCTCCCCGCGACAGCAGGAAGGCCATCAGATCCAGCACCTCGTCCTGATTGAGCGTGTTCAGCAGACCCTGCGGCATCATCGACACTTTCGACAGCATCATTTCCTCGATGTCGCGCTGATTCACATTCGCATTGGCATTCGGATCGAGCATGTTCGTATTGACCATCATCGAGTCACCGTGCAGGTTCACGATCCGTCCGGTGATCACATGACCGTCCAGGGTCAGAATCTGCACCGCCGCATACTGATCGCTGATCGTTTTGCTCGGCTCCAGAATCGATTCCAGAATGGCATTCGGATCAAAACGGCCGGCCAGAGCCGTGAGGTCGGGCCCCAGGGCACCTCCTTCCCCATTGAACCGGTGACAGCTGTAACAGGCCGCGGCCCCAAACATCTGGCGGCCATGTTCGTAATCGCGGTTCTGCAGATCCGTCTGCATCATCGCCGACAGTTCTTCCATCTTCCATTCCCGCACAAACGGCCGCGCGGCGACAGGCTGGATCTGGGTCGAGTCTTCCATCTTCTGCTCAAGAATCGGCTTCAGACGTTCCCGGTCGGCATCGCTCAAGCCTGCTTCGGCGGTGTCACGAATGTCTTTGACAAACAGGGCGAATCCCACGCCCCCGCGAAAGGTCGCGGCCTTGTGAAACCACGAGAAATATTCTTTCTGCAGTTCCGGCGTCCAGCCCGTCCGCAGGTTGCTCAGAGCCCTGGCATGGTGAATCTGCTCTTCCTGCGAAGGAGACGTTCGCAGCAGAGCCATTCCCTGTTCCGCGGCATTGGGAGCCTGCAGGTAAACCTGCAGATCGATCAGCATGGCATTCAATTCCGCGCTCTTGGTCGGCAGCACCGTTTCGAAGCGAGACAGCAGGCCGTCGCGCACCATCGAATCGGGCGGGCCAAAACGGAGCAGAATCAATTGCACAATCCGGGTAGCAGCCAGACGCTGTTCCGGGGTCAGATCCTGAGAATTCAGTTCCCCCAGTGAGGTCAGCAGGCTGAGCTGCATCATGCCTGCAGCCCCAGAGGCAAATTCGGTTTCGCTGTTTCCTGCCCAGCTGGGAGGGACCGTATCGACAGCTTCCTTCGGCTTCTTTGTCGATCGTTCCTGCTGCCGTGTGGCGGCCAGAATCGCTTCCAGCTTCGCCCAGGGACGGGTGTCATTCAGACCCCGGCTCAGCCATTCCTCCTGAGGACGCATTTCAATTGCGGTCCGGGCGGCAGAACGCAGCACTGGATCGTCACTGCCCAGAAATGGCCAGGCGACTTCCACCGCTTCCGGATGATCCCCCAGATGCAGTTTCTGCAGCGTGCGCAACTGGGCACGCTCGGCTGCTCCCTGCTGATCCTTGCCGTCCACGGCCGCAGTCGATTCGGTTCCGGTATAGGTCACCCGATACAGTCCCGATTGCACCTTCCGGCCACCAATCGTGAAGTACATGCAGTGATCGACCGGATTGATGATCACATCGGTCAAGGGGAGGGGAGTGCCCGTGACAAATTCTTCCACCGTGGCCGAGTAACCGGCTCCTTTGGGAACCATGTGAACGGCATACAGCTTGCCATAGCTCCAGTCGGCAATAAAGCAGGCCCGCTGATACTTCTCCGGGAACTTCGCCCCGTAACCAAAGCAGACCCCGGTCGGCGATCCCGGCCCGATGTTCACCACCGGCGGAACCGTATCTACATAGTATTGCGGGAATTTGGCACTGCCATTGCGCCAGCCATAATCGGCCCCGCTGAGCACCTGGCACAACCGTGTGGGACGATACCAGGGCGTATTGATATCCCATTCCATATCCGCGTCGTAAGCAAACAGCTCACCGTCAGCATTGAAGGCGGCATCGTACGGATTGCGGAATCCAATGGTGACCAGTTCCCATTCCTTGCCGTCCGGAGACATGCGCGAAACACATCCCGCTGGAGGAGGCACCCCCTTCATGAAGCCCTTGCCATAAATCCGGGGCAGCAGCGTGTCTTCATCCCACAGTTTCGGAACGCGCGAAGCAGACAGTTCCGGGAGCCGAGTGTTGTTTCCACACACGATGTAGATGGACTGCCCGTCCGGAGAAAGCAGCGCGGCATGCGGCCCATGTTCCCCGCCGCCGTCCAGGGCGCGCAGCTGTTCGACCTTGTCGAGCTGATCATCGTTGTCGGTATCGGTCACCCGATAGACGCCCGACTGATATTTCTGGCCCCGATTGACGACAACATACAGGCTGTCAAAGGCCCACAGCAGACCCTGGGCTTCCCCAATGTCGGCGGGGATCTTTTCGATCTGCAGCTCCGTGGCACCATTGATCCCAGGCGGAGTCACCCGAAACAGCCCGCCATACTGATCACAGACAATCAGACGCCCGCGCGGGTCGGTGCACATCGACACCCAGGACCCTTCGACCAGCTTCGGGACGGAATACAGCCGCTCGACATTGAAGCCGCGGGCCACCACCATCCGGTCGACAGGGGTGGACTCCGGGCTTTTCTGCTTCAATGCGGCTTCCAGCGTGGCTGCCGTTATCTCCTTGTAAGGAGCCTGTCCCAGTTCGGCGACAACCTTGGGAGCCCCCCAGTCTTTCGGCTGAAAGTCCGGCTGCTGCCAGTTCTTTTCGGCTCGGGGACGGGCCAGCCACGAATCATCCGTCACCACGGCCGTCAGCTTCCCGTCGGCATCGGTCATCTCCAGCCGGGCCAGCGCGGCACCGCTGCCGTGAATATTTTCCAGATCCAGTGCCAGCAGCCCCTGTTTTCCGGCATTTCGCTGCAAAATGGCGGTCACATCGAAGTTGGAAACGCTCCGGTGCCCGTCATGGGAACCGGCTTCCACACCCTCGACAAACGCTTTGATCTTGTCGTCACCGGAAACCAGCAGCTTGGCCGACGTCAATTTCTGCGGAACATCGAACGTCCGGCGAAAATAAACGTGTTCAGACTTCGCTTTTTTTTTATCAGCATCCTCTTTTTTCGCAGGCGGAGCCAGCCAGACCCAGCGGGGTGCGGCCGTCGCCGAAGCCGGACGGCTTTCCGAAGTTTTGGCCCCGGCCAGTGTCTTCAATCGCACGTTGCGGAACTGAGCCTTGGCGGCCGGACCGACATGCAGCTGCAGTGCCAGCACGCCATCCATTTCCCGGGCCGAAGGCTGGTCGTCGATCACTTCAATGGTCGGCACGCCATCCAGAAAATGACGCAACCGGTTCCCCTGACAGATGATTTTCAACTCGTGCCATTTCGTCAGGTCCACCGGCGTCACCGGCACATCCAGTGAACTGGCTTCTTTCTTGCCGGCTTCGGTCACCACCACTTTCTGGCCCCGTTCGGCCAGAATTCCGCGGCCCTTTTCATCGTACAGCATCGCCACATAGGGCGGATTGGGATGAATGTCTGCCTGATAACCGGCCACCACCCAGTCGCCGATGTCCGGACGACGCTGAGACCGATACTGCACGCCGGAATTCGAATCCCCTTCAAAGCGGAACTCCAGCTTCAACTCGAAATCACTGACCGTGCCGCCGGTCCAGACCAGAAACTGGTTGACCCGCAATTCTCCCTTGGTCACACCGGTGATCACACCATCCTGAACCGACCACAGATCCGGGTTGCCATCCCAGCCTGTCAGGTCTTTCCCATTGAAAATCTCTTGATACCCGTCCTCGGCAACGCACACAGTCGCCAGGCTCAGGCTGAGCAGCAGGGCAGATACAATCAGGCGCACGCAATCTCTCCTGTGAAGCCAGCCGGGCTGCCACGGTCTTCGCAGGATGCGATACCGCCTGGGTTCCGGCCTGAAAACTCATTTCAATGCTTTTGGATCTTAACAAAACCCCCGCAGAGAACCAGCAGCCCGCCCCCCAGTTTTCAATTCAGGATTGCCGCCAGGCCGACCTGTCCGCCACAGGGGGAATTTCCTAACGTGTGACGCGATTCTACCTGGAGAACCTCATGCCTTTGACTCACGAACTTCAGACGGCCCTGGCTGCGGTCCGCACGGCCGCCGTGATCTGCCAAGCGGTTCAATCGACCTTCGAGCCCGAGACGCTGTCGAAACAGGACAAGTCCCCGGTCACCATCGCCGATTTCGCCAGTCAGGCCGTCATCTGCCGCCAGATTCGAGAAGCCTTTCCGGATGATCCCATTGTGGCCGAAGAGGAAACCAGCGATCTGCGCGCGCCGGAACAGGCCGATTTCGTGACCTCGCTGCGCACACTGATCGAACGCGCCGGCATTTCTGCTCCCGGGGAGTCGCTGCTCGACTGGATCGATGCCGGTAATCACGATGGCAGCGCCCGCCGCTTCTGGACTCTGGATCCTATCGACGGCACCAAAGGCTTTCTGCGCAAAGAACAGTTCGCCATCTCACTCGCCCTGCTGGAAAATCATTCCCTTCAGCTGGCGGCCCTGGCTTGCCCTAATCTGAGCTGGAACACCATGCAGGGACTCCTGTTTTATGCCGTGCGCGGACAGGGTGCCTGGGTGGTTCCCCTGAATGACGCCCAGGCCCTTCCGCAACAGGTGCATGTCTCGCAGGTCGCCCAGCCGGCCGGCGCCGGTGTCTGCGAATCCGTCGAATCCGGGCACAGCGCCCATGATGTTTCGGCCCTGATCCTGCAGCAGCTGGGCATCCAGCGTGCTCCCCTTCGCATGGACAGCCAAGCCAAATACGGCGCGGTTGCCAGTGGACTGGCCGAGATCTATCTGCGGCTTCCCACCCGCCCCGGCTATTCGGAAAAAATCTGGGACCATGCCGGCGGAGTGCTGGTGGTGGAAGAAGCCGGCGGGCAGGTGACCGACATCCACGGGCGGCCTCTCGATTTTTCACAAGGCCGCTCCCTGAGCCGGAATCAGGGGGTCGTCGTGACCAATGGCCTGCTGCATGCAAACGTGCTGGCGGCCGTGCAGTCGCATTATGGAGCCTGAAAGCGGCAGCCCCCCAGGAGGGCTGCATCTCCGGACGTTCTTCCACGGAGACTTCCTTCGGTGATTCTGAACTGCAGCCAGATCAGCACAACGACGGCAAGCAAGCAGCCCAGTCCAAACAGAAATTCGCGATCTCGCCAGTGAAAGCGATTCCAGCCCAGCCAGGTATAGCGTGCCGAGAAAATCCCGACTCCACACAACACTTTGAATCCCCACAGCCAAAGGGGAATCCAGCGTTCATGGGTTGCTTCAAGCACATCCGTGATGCCGAAAGCGATGAAGGAAATTCCTCCCAGCACCACAGCCACCCGCTGCTGCAGACTGGTACAAGGCACCCGGCAGGCAATCACCGCCGCGGCACACCACCACAGGGCGGCTTCAGCGAGATTGAATATCTGATACCAGGTCACAGACTCCATCGCAATGTTCTCCAAGTCACACTTCCCCGGCAATGATACCGACATTCCACTTGAATGCCATTCGACTCATTCATATTCTTTGATATGCCGATCTCGTTCTGGCATTCATCTCTTCAAGGTTTCATTTCTTCATAGAACAATTTGCGAGAGGGAAGAGGCCTTAGCATTACATTTCCGTTATCAATCGTTTGTGAGTCCCAGACCATGTATGTTCCCAGTCCTTCAGTTCCGTCCATCAGATCAGGCCAGCACTCTTTGCGTCGGCCTGCTTTTACATTAATTGAACTGCTCGTCGTTATCGCGATCATTGCGATTCTGATTGCGTTGCTGCTGCCCGCCGTTCAGCAGGCCCGCGAAGCAGCCCGACGGTCGCAGTGCAGAAACAGCCTGAAGCAACTGGGGCTGGCGCTGCATAATTACCACGATGCCCATAACTGTTTTCCGCCGGCCTATATCGACGTGCGAGGGGCCGCTCAGGTGGCCGACAACCAGGGATACTGGACCTGGTCGGTCTTTCTCCTGCCCTATATGGATCTGGCAGCCACTTACCAGGTGCTTGATCCGGGAGCGGTCCTTCCGTCGAAAATCAATGCCGTCCAGAAGCGAGCCTTGCAAAGCAGCTTCCCTGCCTTTCGCTGCCCTTCGGCCCCGGAACCGATGCTGCATGACATTCCGACAGATCCAGGCTATGTCATTGAAACCACCAGCCAGGGAACCTGCGCACTGCCGGTGACCAATTATGTGGTTGCCAACAACATTGCCGGAGTCCGGCAGCGTCGGTCGACGGATGGAAAAACAGGCACCACCGGGGCCGTGGGGGCATTTTATGCCAACAGCAGTACCAACCTGCGAGACCTGCTCGACGGCAGCAGCAACACCATCCTGATTGGAGAACGGGCCTATATTCGCAATACGGTGCGAAATTCCGCAGGCATGCTGCTGGCGGTCCGCGATGCAGGGGGAACCGGGCCCAGCGCGGCAGACACCACTTCGCCGGTCCCGGATCACAGTTCGAATCAGGGATTGCTGACAATTGCCGCCTCGGTCCAGTATCCCATCAATGCGATTTTGACCGGAGCGAATACGTCACAGAATGCCGCCTTCAGCAGCAATCATGTCGGGGGAGCCCAGTTTCTGCTGGGAGATGGACGGGTGCAGTTCATCAGCGAAAATGTCAGCGTCAGTAATGACTCGGCCTGGACCTGCAACAGCACGCTCGAAAATCTGATCGGAATTCAGGACGGCCAACTGGTCGGCGAATTCTAGACCAGTTTGGTCTTTGTTCTGTCATGTTCAGGCCCGAATTCGCAAGGGATGATCAAGATCTGCACGAGACAACATGGACAACGCCGCTCTCATCCCCTGTCCGGAGACAAACCGACGGGCGGCTTTCATCTGAGGCGGCCGCCGCTGCCTGTCTTCTGATGCAGTGGTTTCCCTGACGAAATTCCGCCAGCCGATGGCAGAAGGCAATTCCTCAGAATGGACGCCCTGACATCCGGTGTTCTCGATGCTCTTCAGCCGTGCATTCTGGCGCTGGTCAGGATGCACCTGAGGAATCGGCTTGCCCTGGTCCTTTCTCGCGTGGCCTTATCCAGAAAAATACAGAAATGAAACGGTCATCCTGCTTATTCGTCTCCCTGGCAGCCTGCGCCTTGTGCCTGATCGGCCTGACCGGATGCTCACAAAGTTCCAGCGCCCCTCCGCTGGGAGAAGTCACAGGCAAGGTCACGCTCAACGGAACGCCGCTCAAGGAAGCGACCGTGGAATTTCAGCCGGCCCAAGGCCGCCCTTCCATGGGTGTGACCAATGATCAGGGAGAATACCGACTGGCTTATACCGGTGACGAGAGCGGGGCGGTTCCCGGACAGCATACCGTGCGCATCACGACCGCCCGTTCACAATCCGGCGGAGAAGGGGGGAAACCGCTGATTGAAGCCCGGCCGGAACTGGTGCCTGAAACCTACAACGACCAGACCACACTCACCGCGGACGTGAAAGCCGGCAGCAACGTCATTGATTTTCCCCTGGAAGGGAAACGCAAACCCTGAAAGAGCGGTCGAGTGGCAGGAAATGAGACAAAAACGCCCACTGTTCGAGGCTCATTCGCACGGGCGGACAAGCCGCAATCCTGTTCGGCACGAGGATTGATGTGCCCTGGCGTGTCGGACCAGCGGTGGGGACATTCCGGGCTAGAGATGGTATGGGTGCGGCTGGCCGGTTGTCAGCGGTGTGGAATGGGGTTTCAG
>Ga0182738_1003104_pt1 | contig 19218 bp, 12 predicted proteins | sample eDN5th30CBELigMG_FD_128876 | JGI IMG/M metagenome (GOLD analysis project Ga0182738, IMG submission 128876) | Enriched Miracle-Growth compost microbial communities from Emeryville, California, USA - eDNA 5th pass 30_C BE-Lig MG (version 2)... ... | reverse complement strand
TTAAAGAGTGGGGATTGCAAGAGCCCAAGTGGGATAAAGATCAGACCAATAAAGGCTGAATGAACAAGATAAGAGAAGAAATTGGTCTTTGAGATGGTTGGATTCAATATGATTTGTCCTTTAAAAAGAGTGACTTGAGGAGGAAGGGCTTGTGGGTCCTCTTTCTCTTCAGGAAGAACCAAGGGTTGTGATGCTTCTTTTGTGTTTGACATGGAGCAGAGTTGCCTGAATGTTTGACTAAATAAAACTTATATTAAACTTTGCAGAGCAATAAAGATTTAATCGAGGCCAATATATTTTAAGATTTCAAAGGGTGAAAAATATTTTCAAGTTGCCTACCATAAGTTGAAGTTGATTAATATTCTTTAAAAATTGCTCTCTCTCTCTCTCTCTCTCTCTCTCTCTCTCTCTCTCTCTCTCTCTCTAAAATTATTAAGTTTTGCTCTCGAAAACTACGTTAGGCTGTGAACTTTGGAATCGTGATGAGGATTTTTTATTGAGATTGAAGTCAAGTTTCGTCGGGAAAGCTTGCGAATTTGACAACATTTCAAAATCTTTTTTGTCTTGGATTGTCAAAAAGGAAACAGAGTTTTGTCTTTTAGAATTTTGGAAATCAAAAAGTTCTTTTCGCGAGAGATATTTGTTTCAATTGATAAATTAATATATTTAAACTAGATGGAGATTTATCAAAAACTCGAGCCAATAGCGGTCTCTAAGCTTAGCCTTTGTCATATTTTGTAAATCTTAATCTTTTTAGGTGTGAAAAAAGAAAGAGAAGCCTGTAGCAATAATTTGAGTGTAAAGGAAAGAGTAAAATACTTCTCAAAAAGACTTGAGCAAACTAGCTGTCAAATAAGAAAACCTCTTTGTTTGTTTTTCCAATCCAATCCACATCTTTTTGGAAAGCGAACAAGATTTAGGACCCTCACTTAGATCAAAGCTTAAATTTTTTGTCGATGCAAAATAATTAATTTTGTAATACTCCTTGGAAGCTGACATTCAAATAAATATTTTTATTTAGTTTCTGTCAATCGAATTCCCATGTCAACTGAAGAAGTAAAATGCCCTGAGCCAACTCCGGCCATGGATGAGATGTCTTCGGGAGGTGAAGAGGTACTATCTGATGATTTCATGCACAATACCTTTTACCAAAGGAAAAAACAATGAGTCAAAGTATTATTGTTATGATGGCTCTCTTGGGAGTCAACTCGATTGCTTTGAGTTATCTGCGAAAAGCAAGATCAAGCTATCCATTTATCACAAAATACATCCAAGATGCTACAGTCACAACTTTAATCGGTAGATGATCCTGAGAGAATGAGAATTGAGTTTTTAGGTATATTCGCTGGAACATATCTCAAGGTGAGTGGTCAAAATGAGCTTTTGACAACACTTGGAAATGGTTATCAAGAATTCTTTATGTTGATTTTGCTTCCTCCAATTTTGTTCGAAAGGTACCTATTGACAACAATGTTTTTTATTCAATAATTCTTGTGTTGATTGGATATCTAACTCTTGTAAATAGCGCAATCAACATGCACAAGGTATAAGCGAAGTGTAGTTCATACTAATTTTTGCAGAGAAGCTTTTTCAGAAATATTGGAACAATAGTGATGTATGCTATTTTGGGAACATTCATTGGATCATGTATTACGGCTGTTGGCATATTTATCTTTGGAGCTATTGGAATCATCCATGTATTTATCTTTTTGGAGCACCTCTTAAGGAAATAATAGAAATTTACATTTGGGGAATGTTTTGCGTTTGGATCCCTTATTTCTTCAACAGATCCTGGTAATTCTAACTAAAATAAGTTGGTTTGAGAATGAATAGTCACTGTGCTTGCAATTTTTAAGGAGATGAATGCTGATAAAAACCTCTACAGCGTCATATTTGGAGAAAGTATCTTGAATGATGCAATTTCTATTGCTCTCTACAAGTAGAATAATGGAATATATATGTTTAAAGAAAACGTTTTTCAGGACAATCACAATTATTACAAGAACTACCCACGAGGGATCTTGGTTTAGTCCAGTTGCAAACTTTTTCTTCTTGTTTCTTGGTTCGATTGGTCTTGGCTTCTTAATCGGTCTTTTCTGTTCAATTGTAATAAAAAGAGAAATTGATTTTTTATAATGGTTCGACTAGATGCTTAAAACATATTTTGGTAATCCTCAGCCAGGACAAGAAACAACTGAAGTGACTATGATGATTCTTATTCCTTGGATTGCTTATCTTATTGGAGAGGCTTTTAATTTGTCAGGAATTGTGACGATCTTGTTTTGTGGCATAGCAATGACGAAATATGCTCTACCAAATCTTTCCAAAACTGGAAGAGTGGTAAATGATATGAATTAATAATATTTTTTAAAAGTGTTATTTTTAGTTAACAAAGAAGCTCTACCAAGCTTTAAGTACATCAGCTGAACACTTGGTGTTTATTTTCATTGGAATTGGATTCTTCAGTTTTAAGCATCACTGGGGGTAATGAAATAATTAAAAGAATCTTTTTCATTATCTTTTTAGACAATTGAAATGGGCCATATTTTTCATAACATTTTGCATTATAACTAGTGCCCGTTTTGGACAAATTAGCATTGTTACCTCAATCGTCAATAAATTCAGACCACGAAATAAAATTACAAGAGATTACAATATGGTTCTAACTTATGCTGGTTTTAGAGGAGCTATGGGTATAAAAATTGGTTCTGACTTTTTGTTGATAAAAAAATAGCTTTTGCTTTGGCTGCAAATGCTGCGACAGTCTTTACAGAAAATGATGCTGGAAGTATGATGCTCACTCTAACTTTGGTCTATGCAACTTTGACAGTGAGCCTTTTTGAATTAAAGAGATTAAACACAGGAAAAATCTAGATTTTTATTTTTGGATCTTCTTTGGTGCCATTATTACAATATTATGGGGTACAAGAGAGTCATAGCCAAAAGTAATGAGAAATTGATTTGCTTTTTTCTTAATTGCTCATAGGGGAAATCAATTGACAACTGATACATCCTTCATAATCGAGCCACATCATAAGGCGTCTTGCTGGGAAAAATCCAAACATTTTTGCCAACACGTGGATGATCTTCTTACAAAATTCCTCGTTCGGTAATTTTAATTTCTCTGGTTGATTCTTGATTAGTTTTTAGACCTACACGAGGTGGTGAAGGTGGGCAAGGTGGTTCTGGATCAAGTTTTGGAAAAAGTCAAGAATTGCGAGAAAATGAACAAATTCCAGAAACTCCAAGTGAAAATATCCCAGAGACACCCGCGGAAACTCCTTTTAGCAAAATGGACGCAAGTTTACAAGATGATTTAGCAAGTGCGACTCCGGCTATCAAAGTCAACCGATTCGATTCTGAAGAAAATTAGTAAATCTCTGGTTGGCTTTTGTTTATACCGTAATTCAATCTTGAATATTGATATTTGTTAATATATTGAATAAATCTGGAAAGTTGTCCAATTGATTCATTTTTACTCTATACAAAAATACATAATCAACAGTATTATCCACTTTACTTTCATGAAAACTAATTTTCACCTCTCTTATGTTAAATTTCAAAAGAGAATAAAAGGTTTAAGGTGAGTAAGTTTGAAATTGCCTGAAAACAAAATTAAAAATTTTTTTCCCGAAAAGCTCATGTCTAAATTTGATATTTTAGTCCATCTTAACTGAAAATTTTTTTGAATTACAACCTCGCTAATATCCCTAATCTCTCTTTCTTTCCTTTCTGTAAAGCTATTATAGAGATGACCAATTTTTCATTTGAAGAGCTCAAGTATAAAATTTGGCTGACGAATTTTGGCAGGTCTTGCTTAAAATAAACAAAAGAATTTGGTTGGAAAACCGTTTGGTTTTATTGTGATGAATGTGTTGAGATTTTTGAAGAGACTTTCGAGTGAGTCAGTTTGCAGAATGAAAAGATATTTTTTTAAAAATCAGTTGATTAGAAATTTTGAAAATTAAATTTTTTCAGTGTTCCAAGAGATCTCTGAGACTGACTGAAGAAAATTATTCTCTTTTTTATCTATTCATTTTTGATCATCAGAGTCAACGGATACTGAGTGATAGGAATGTAGACTGGGGAGATTCCTGAATTTAACCTCAGAGTGCATGAGTTGATAAACAATCTGAAAATGAGAATTAATAATATTCTCAAGATTTAAACGAAACGATAAAAATATTTAACCGTTGCGATGTGTGAGAGAGGAGACAACTTGGAGAGAGTTATCTGGGGTTAGAAATGGAGTTTTACAAGAGCTAATTTAAAAGTTTTTGGGACTGATTATTTCTATGACTTTATAAATGAACTTGCTATTGTAATTTCTCATAGAGACATAGATAATTGATAAGGGCAAGAGGATAAACTCTTATGTATCATACTTTTATATTTTTTTTTGTATATCCATAACGAATTTTCATAAAAATGTTTATTGGTCAGCGTTGCCTTCTTCTTCATCTTGTCCGTCCAATTCAGAACTCCACAAGGTCAAGTTATCTCTGATCAATTGCATAATGGTGGTGGAATCCTTGTATTCATCATCGTTCAATTCTTCGATCTTAGCAATAGCATCATCGAAGGCTTGCTTGGCAAGACTGCAAGCTTGAGTGGGGTTGTTCAAGATTTCGTAGTAGAAGACGGAGAAGTTCAAGGCGAGACCAAGTCTGATGGGGTTGGTTTCCTTCAATTCGTTGGTGGCGATGCTGGTGGCTTCTTGGTAAGCAGAGAGACCACCTTGGGAGATCTTAGATTGTTGTTCGCCAGTGGAGCATTCAGCGAGGTATCTGTAGTAGTCACCCTTCATCTTTAAGAAGAAGACTCTAGATTCGGGGCTGGAGCAGTTCTTGAGGACGGAGTTGTCAATCAAGTTGAGGACATCATTGCAGAAAGAGTCGAGTTCTTCCTTGACCTTTTTCTTGAATTCCTTGATGAGGTTGGTGTGACGTCCACCCTTGGATTCTTCCTTTTGTTCGATGGCTTCAAGAGCTCTCCAGGCGGTTCTTCTGGAGCCGACGGAGTTTTTGTAAGCGACGGAGAGGAGGTTTCTTTCTTCGACGGAAAGGTCGTTACCTTGTTGAACAACTTGCTTCATGTAGTTCAACATGTCTTCGAAACGTTCAGTTTGTTCACTGACCTTGGCCATATAGACGAGTTCTTCTCTGGAGAGTGACATGGTGCGAATTGAGTTTTGAAAAACTTTTAATTTGGTTTGAAAATATAACTTTTATTCATTTGGTATCCTCTGAATTTAAATGAATAGGAAACTTCTAGAATCACCACAATCATACATTTGCTTTTTATATAAGATAAATATATATATTAAAACAATCGCATGAAAATTAGCCAAATTGGTAATCATTTCTTCACGACTAATCCACCTCATTCTTTTTTTTTCAAATTTTTTTCGGGCCAGAGTCAGGTTTTTTGCTTTTGAAATTTTTTGAAGCAAAGAGTATAACTTTTTTCCAATCAAAAGAAAAAGAGAAGCATTTGAAAGAGTTGGCCGCGTGAATATTTTTACGATGGATTTTGAAGCTGAAAAGTAGAGAATAAAGTAGATTAAAGGAGAAGAGGACCATTTACAAGTATTTTAGTTGCGGACTCTGAGATAATGTGGCGCTGTCTCTCTGTTTTGTTCAAGCCAAAGCATTGAAAATAAGAAAAATTTCAAATCTGAAGAAGATTTATACAATTTGGGCGGTATTTGAAAAGTGAATATTTTATAATAATTTTTTAATATTGGAGCCAATTCTAACAATTATGTCATTTGTCATTAATAAAACCACCCGTTACGTGTTTGAAAGTTTTTCTTTTCGAAGCGAAGGCCGTTCCTTGACATGTAATCAACAGGAGCTACTTGATACTGTTTCTCCCAGTGGTTATCATATTTACTAACGGATATTTCTTAAGAATAAGTTATAAAGAAATCAGTCTTGACTTTTTCAAATACGTGGCAAAAAACTCTGTGAATAGACGCCTTTTTAGGATGCTTTAACATATTACAATATTACATCAATCTAAATTCAATGAGGAAGCAACTAATCTACTTGAAAAAGCAATTTTGAGTGATTGAATCTATAATTATGCAAATATATCAGTGCTAAAACGTGAGATTTTGTTTGGATAGAGCTTGGAGGAGAATTTCAATAGAGCAGATGATTCGAAAACAATTTATTCTTATTTATGAGTTGAAATTTGCACTCTTGAGGTCTTAACATCATACTTGAAATTTCAAACCTTTTCAAAACTATTCAAAATATTCACCAGTATTGCTGTTCTAAAAGACCTGGTGATAATGAGAAGGTGTTTAGAGATGAGGTTGACTCTGATTCTGCTAGAATGAATGCAATATTTCATAATATATTGATTTTATTCAAGAATACGAGTTGTTTTTGAATGAGAGAAAAGGTTTTTTTTTTTAAAATTTGTCAACAGTTGGGAGAGTTGAAATGGAAAGATTAGGAAAAAAAACTGATTCAAATATTTTATGGAAAAGTGACAGATGCGCACACGTTTCTTTAATACAATAAAATTAAAAGACAAAAGTATCTATTAATTGCCAAGGATTTGAAGATCACGTCATCATCTGAAAATTTGTTTTTCTTTCAAGAAATTTTAAATTCGAAATTTTTTAATATCTGGTTAGTTCATAACATAACTGACTAACGATTGCTGTTTAGTTAATCATCCGAAATGCAGTAGTAGACCTTACCGAAAACTAGGACATTTCAATTCAGAAAAGAAAAACTAATTTTATCAAATCGAAAGATATTTAATTCACTAAATATAGATGGATATTGAAGGAACTAATTCCAAGATCGCGATCGAAAAATGAGGCAACAAGAGTTATGAGATTTGAGTTTCGATGAAAATTAATCAAGATTTATATTTGGAAATTTTTTTGGAGCCGAATGAGAAGTCTTGAGATTGGCTTAAGGCTGTGAAGATATTTGTTTAAGCCTTTAAAAAATTGTCGGATTGAAAGGTTCTATAATCGACCAAATTGCCCTTAAAAATCCCGGCAAATCCAGAAGAATGAATAAAGCAAAGAGGAGTGTTTTTCTGGAAAGGGAGAGACTGAGATGAAGATTGAAGAGAAGGATGTTTTTTCTAAATGGGAAAAATCATGGCGGAGAAATTTGAAGAAGTAGCAGGTTCAATTAAGTTTATTTTGGCTTCTCAAAATATTCTTAAATTAAACCCTAGTTCTTTATAATTAACCTTGAAAATTTTTCTTCGTATTTTTTAATTAACTTTTTTTCTCAAATTTTTGGAGAAAATGATTAATGTTGGTCGGATGATAGGAACCTGAAGTGTGATGGTGTCATGTCTCTCTCTGTGTCTGTTGTAAAAGTTATAGTCCAAAAATTAATTTATCTCGTCTCCAAAAAATAAAACTCCACTTGCATTCGGAAACTGGAGAAAGACTTGAGCAAGAAGTTGATTCTTGGGGGAAAAAAATCTTGAAAATTTTTGCTTGTCAACATTTTTTTTTGAATTAATTACCCGCATTCAAAATGAACAAACTATTCCTTGAATCTGTGTTTGGTCCTCTGCAATTCTCCTTCTCGTTGGTATCATAAAGAACTCTTGGAAAATTTTCGAAACATTATCTATGGGTGAAGTTTCTGAAAGGGAATTACAATGTGGGACCTGTAGCCTGTGACCTGTGAAATGTGACATCCCATATCTTGTAACGAATAAAAAAGAGATTGATGTATAATAGATTTAAATTTTGCGCTCAAATTGATTTGATAGATTTGAATAAAAATGGTTACGGAATCAGTGATTTAACTAAATTAAGTCTGCGACTCGGAATATAAATAGTTCAAGTTTTTTGTTTTCTATTTCAATAGATAGCAAACTATTTGGAATATACACCAAGATCTTTACTTGAGTGCCATGTCAAAGAATAAAAGGACTATCGAGGACTTATTTAAGATTCAGCATGAGAAAAGAGCTCAGAAACTGAAAGAAGAGAAGGAGAATCCCAAGCCTAAAATTGAACTTGACGAAGACTCTAACTCAATTAAAAGCAGTCTGAGGCCCAGAAAGGTCAAAAACTATTGTATCAAGGAGCTTGCAGTTGATGAGGATGACAATGCACGTGGAAATGTTGATGATGACGATGACTTTGAGTTTGAGTCAAGCAAAAAAAGAAAGAAGATAAAGAGAGCAGGAGACACTGCACCCGTCAAGAGAACACAACTCAAAGAAGAAGATTTCGAAGATATTTACGAAGATGAAACAGCAGCTGCTGGTGAAGAAATTGAACAAGCCTTGGATAAAATTCCCAAGAATAAACAACAGCTCAAAAAGCTTCAAGAGACAGTTCAAGAAAGAATCGCTTACTACAAAGATCTTTTCATCAAAGAGCAACAAGAAATGGAGAGTAATACATTATTCAATCGAGAAAGGGTTTGATTAATTTGAATAGAAAAGAAGAGTAGAGTTGCTGAAGGAGCTATTCCTATTTGTGCTGATGTGAGAACATTTGACTTCAAGGTAAAAAGTTTGCTCGTAATTTGGTCTAAAAAATGAAAGAAATTGGCTGAAGTCCAAATTAAAGAAGGAGGCAGACCTTTTGATGTCATCATGATGGACCCTCCCTGGCAATTATCCTCTTCCCAACCCTCTAGAGGTGTCGCTATTGCCTATTCAAGTTTGGCTGATGATATTATCCAAAAGATTCCTGTTCCCAAGTTACAAACAAACGGCTTTATCTTTATTTGGTAAGAGCGAATTTATAAAAATCTGTCCGCTAATTTTTTTTAAAAGGACTATCAACGCCAAATATGCTATCACCGTCAAGTTGATGGAACAATGGGGCTATCAATTGGTTGATGAAATCACTTGGATCAAGAAGACCGTTAATGGCAAGATTGCAAAAGGCCATGGTTTCTATTTGCAACATGCCAAAGAAAGTTGCCTCATTGGTGTCAAGGGCAAAGTTGACTCCAAATTCAAGACAAACATCTGCAGTGACATCATCTTTTCTGAAAGAAGAGGTCAAAGTCAAAAACCCGAAGAAATTTACCAAACTATCGAAAAGTTGGTTCCAAATGGTAGATATTTGAAGGGAAATTGTGATATTAATGATTTCTATGTAGGTTTTTATTTAGAGATTTTTGGTCGTAGAAACAATATCAGAGACAGATGGGTCACAGTTGGTAATGAACTATAATATAGATTGAGAGATTATTTGTTTGCATTGCTTTTCAAATATATTTCAATAAATATGAGAGCAAGACTATCCTTACTCCTATTTTATTCTTAAGAGTTTTTATGAGTGTATTAAATTTATGTTTTTCGAGGAGTTGAAAAGATCAAGTAGATCTCTTCATACTTGCATATTTGCTGTTTTAAGGGCAAAAAACTTATATCATACCAACATGACAATATTGTTTAAAAATCAGTGAAATGCGAGAGAATAGAGTTGTTAATCTGATAAAATTCAAATTTATGAGGTGGGAAAATTTTTTTCTTTCCCCTAACTGTCAAAAATAAGGGATGTCGCTTGAAAAAAGGGGGATCTTGGGGCTGAGGCTGATCTTGGAGGGAGGAAAGAGTAAATTTCCCAATAGATAAATATGATAAGTAACGACATAAATAATAGATGTTAGGAATATGTATACATTGAAACAACGAGGTTACCTCCTGATAGTCATTCATTTGTTGTGGGTTTTTTCTTCATGGTGAGTGCTTTGTCGTGAGGATGGATCAAGAAATTGATCTCCTTTGTCTTTCTTGGAATGAATCATCATCATAACCAAAATAATCTCGAGAGGAAGTAAAGACGCAATCGGAGGACAAAGAGGTTACCTTGACAGCAAAATTAACAATGCCAAAGATGAGCATAAAGTATCCTGTGAAAGAGATGTCAAGATCTTCGAGGGTGAGCTCTGAGTTTTCCTTCTGACTGAGAGTTTTGTGGATTGAGAACCCTATATAAACCATCCAAATCAGATCCAAGATGAAAGTGTAAGCCAAGAGATACAACAAGCGAGTTCTGTGAACCTAGAAGATTGAGAGTTTTCCAATAAAAATCTTGCTTACTCCAGAAGCTTTTGTGACATTCCAAATAAAGAATCCGCAGATATAAAGAGGTATATTATAGGCAGGACTGAGGATACTTTGTGCAACAATCAATAATATAGTGATGATAACAATTTTTAATGTCGAATAACCATCCCAAAATTTATGCATTTTCCCAACTCAAGGCTTCGTTTAAATTTAAACAAAATACTATTAATTTCAATCTGAATACTTCATTATCAGATTAAAGAAATTTCCGATCTCAGATTCATAAAAAATTCTATCTTATTCTCTAGATTGAGATTTTGTTTTGAAATAAAGAATATCATTGACTCTTTAGATAATAATGATATATATACATAGATGGAAAATATGAACAACAATAATTCCATATTCTTAAACGACAGAAGCTAATCTTGTTTCAAGGTCAGTATGCTTTTTAGCATTGACGTCATAGTTGAACTTTTTGAATTCAATTTGAGCTTTATCTGGATGCTCTTTGGCTTTGGTAAGCTCATCTTTCTCTTCATCATCATCACAATGATTAAGGATATAATCAAACAATTCGACATGTGTATGTCCATAATCTTTTTGATAGTCTTTAAATAATTGGCTCAATTGAATATGGCGTCTTCCTTTGGTCTCAACAATGTGAACTTCCTTGGTGCAGAATCTCTTGGCAGCATGATCAAGCTGATTTTCGATGTTTTCGTAATCATAATACTTTAATGGAGGGCAAGAAATTGAGCCGAAATTGAGAGCAAAATTAACTCTAGGGTCAAAGGTTCTGAGGACAAACTTGTGACGCGGGTCAAACTCGTGAAATCTTTGAGGTTTAGCTGAACTGAACATGGATTTGAACATATCATAAGCAGTGCTTAACCCAGCAGGATCATTTTTTCTGAGAATACTGTGGTGGATATCATTCAAAGAATAATTATGTCCTCCGAGGTTATAGAGATATGTGTTGAGGGACTCTAATTTTTCAGCGACAGTCATTGCAAAGGTTTTCTTTAAGCTGTAATGAGCAATCTGAATGTGGATCGCAAAGACATTGAAAATATTGATCCAGAATGCCTTTGTCAAATCATCATCACCAATGATTTTGGAGATGTCGGTGAAAGCCAACTTGGTAACAAAAGGAATGTATTTGTTACAGAAAAGTTGAGAGTCTTTCAAAGCTTCATAATCGACAAGAGTTCCATCTTGTTCGACAAAATCCTTATAAATATCTCCAACTATTTCTCTTAACTGCTCCATAATATGTTGAATAGTTGGATGCTCATCCTCAAGCTCATAGATGAACTTGTTTGAAGAAGTATCAAGGCCATGCAAGTTGAGGATCAGTGGGTTGGCTTGATATTCATTAAACTGATCAGGGGCTAATCTATACATGTGCTTTTCTGAATCAATGAATCTCAAATTGTGCTCAACAGGATAGATGACTTGGTGGGCAAGTGAGGGATCATAAAGTTCATCTTGAACAATCTTGGTCATGTCTTTACGCTCAAGCTTAGCAGGATTGTGATTTGCTAGAAGCCAGTCGATGAGGTGAGCTCCAAAAAAGACAGCTCTAGTGTCAGCATTGAAGAAGTGGAACTCATCATGCACGATGTCACTCTGACTTTCAAGGACTTTACGAATATTAAGTACTTTTCTTGCTTGACTCATTTTTAATTTGATACAACGTATTACAAATTTAGCCTCAGTGGGTGTATAAATACACTGAAAGTTGAATTGTTGAATTCGAAATTGTCTAAAAAATTGTGTTTTGGACAAATTTGGATGAGAGTTGAAAAAGAATTTTATGGAGGAATTCAAATGTTGGTTACTTGAGTTATGAAAGTAGTAAACTGAACAGAAAAGATTTTTCTTTTTCCTAGATGGAAATAGAAAAGAAGATTAAACATGTCACAGAGCAATTAGCTAGGGAGATTTTCAGTTTTAGCTTTCTAATTTTAGAAATACATTGAGTTATTTTCTCACCCTATTAACTCTGGTTTCATTCGAATTCAAAATCAATAGTGGCTGCCTGTCTTTCACTGAAAAATTAGTCGAAAACAGAATTTACAAATAAAATATTTGTCAGACAAGTTTGTTTTCTCTCCATAACTTGAATTCTTGAAATGGTCAGTAAATTGACAGATGATTCAAAGTTTCTCTAAAGGTATCTCAAGGATTTGGATTGACTTTGAATTGGACTCGATTTTTCAGAGCTTACTTACTGCAAATTGTTGAGGAAAAGACAAGCCTTTCTTGTTCAATGATACAGATGTAGGCTTCTGTTTAAATCGAATATGTGATTTTGATTTTAATTAATTCGTATGGAGTTTTACAAATTCGCCTAATTTCCCAGATGCAAAAATAATATTCTGAACATTTGAGGGTTTAACCCTAGTTAACCGACCAAAAGCACTCGTTGCTCTTCCATCGTATAAAAAATATTATTTTGTCAATCTGGAAGCATTTAATAAATTTCTTTAATTAAGTATAACTATTGCATGGTCTTTTGATGGATTTATTACTTTCTACAACTTCAAGGTCAGCAAGATCAAGTTCCAGGGTTAAAAACAACTCGAAACAAGCAAAGGATTCAGAAAATTCTAATCTTTCAACGAACTCCATCTCAGTCGAGGAAACTCCTCTTGCTGCTTCAGCGTCAGCTTTAAAGTCTGATGAAATTAATGAATCTTTGCTAAATATTGAATATTACTCGCAAGTAGTGACAAAGACTGAGTCTTCTGGAGCAAAGGAGGTCCCATCTTGTTTCTGTTGTTTTTGGATCTTTCCCCAAAGCTTTAGAGGCGAAGAGAAGAACATCCATATCGATAGATGCATGGAAGGTCTTGGAGATAAAGACAAGAGGTTCTGGACAAGGTGCAAAGGTGATCTAAAGCAATACAGGTAATTTGAATTCGTGAGTTGGCCTGAAATACGTTAGACATAATTTTGGTATCTCTCAAGATCAGCAGTTTCCAAAAAGAAGAACATCCAAGCCAAGCAAAAAGGGTTTGAAAAATGGGACTGAATTGGATCTTGATGCAGTTATGGAGCCAAAGGAGGTTTTAAAGAAAAGAGGGAATAAGAAGGATGTTGATGAAGAAATAGAAATAACTAAACCGAAAAAAAGAGGAAGTGCAAAGAAAAAGGATGAAGATATTGGAATTAGTGATGGAGAAGCTGAAATAATCAGTGTCGAAGTATCAAAGAAATTAAAACCCAATGGTATTATTTTGATCGAATTGTTGAATAAGAATTTTATCAAGGTGGAAAGCAAGAGAAGGAAGCTCCAGTTGTGATTGAAGATAAAAAACCAAAAGGATTAGGGTATACAAAAATTATTGCAGTTCCCTTAGTGACCGAGTTGATTTTCAATCCAAGCAAAGAATTTGAAAAGTTTTTAAGGAAATAATTTGGGATGTCGGAAGAATTACAATTCTAGATTGTAACATTAGCATTAGGTTTTGATAGAATCAAAGAAGACTTTCTTTCTTCTGTGTTGTTTTGAATGTATATTATTTATATGTAAAACACATATCTATGGAGAGTTGTGTTCACCGTCAAATAATGCGTTTATTAATTTATTATGACCTTCATTCATATCTTTCATAATATCTATTTTCATTTTCAACAAAATAAAATTTTTCCCTTATTCAAAACTCCTAAGAAAACAAATAAGAGATATTCTTTGATATTTACGTTAATTAAAAAAATATTCAAATTTCATTAATTTCAGATGTCTCACCTCAGTGAAACAGACTTTCTCGTAACTTTAGTGAGTTCAACTGGAGTCGGTGCTACAAGCTTTCTTTCATCACTGCCAATGGGTACGTTTCTTGACCTGAAAACGATTTAGAATTTTGTTAGATGGGGATAATAAGTTTGAAATCCAAGATCAGGTATTGAACCAGAATTTAAAGTTTCGAATCCATGAGAATAAAGAAGAGTATGTATTTGAGGAGTTCAAATATTGATTGTGTATAGGATGGTACCAGATTCAATCTGCTTGCTTTTGTTGTTTGACATCACAAATAAAGCCTCATTTAATTATGTGACTGAAAAGTAATGAGACATCGAGTTGTAATTTTCTAAACAGAATTAGGTATTCTAGTTTAAAGTCAAAGCTGAAAGCTGGGAAATCTTTTGTGGTCTTATTGGCAAACAAAAGCGATCTTGATAAAAAAAGAGCTGTTTCCACTCAACAGGTTTGGAATAGTCATTTCATTTTTGTAAAAAGGTTCATTTTAGGCAGAAGTTTTTGCGTCTCAACATGGATTATTTTTCCTTGAAATCTCGACTCTGACAAAAAAGAATATTGAATTGGTGTTGAAAGTTATAAGAATCAGGACCGTTCATCTAATGAAAAAACTTCAAACTAACTGCAACACTCACGCCTCAAAAAGTCCTGCAACGAATAAAGAGAATAATAATCCAGTTTTGTCAAAAAGAGCAAGCGAGATTGTTCATAAAAACCTGGATATGCCAAGAGTCCTTCCTTCAACTAATTTTCAGCAAGTAACTCGCCAGAGTTTGGTTTCTGCCTCAAGTTTTGGAGGGGGTGCGAAAAATGAAGCTGAACTTGAAAGTAAGGCAAGAATTCTTATGGTCAAAGAAGAAAGCACATCAAAGCCTCGTCCTCTTCCTGAAATCCCGATTATGAAGGAAGAGAGACCAACGATCACCGAAAAACCAGTCGAAAATACTTATATGTTTCCTCTTGCTGGAAAATCTCAGAATATAGGAGGAAATGAGAATAATAACTTGAATACGTTTGGATCACCAAAATTTCCAAGTCAAAAACTCGAAATTCCACAGCAAGGAAAAACTGAGAGTCCAAATTATCGATTTTCAGCAAAAGAGAATCCTCCTCGATTATCTGTGGAAAATTTAAGGCAGAGTAGAGCAAAGGTTGACAAGGAGAATGTCCCAGAGCTACCAAAAAGATATGATTTACCAATCCAGATTCAGAAGCCAATTATGGAAAATAAGCACCTAATTCCGAATAAACCTGTTCAAGCTCTTGTTTTTAATGTTGTAGAGCAAAACGTCGTGAATATGAGGAATAATTTAACTTCAAGGGAGAGAATGGCGAATGAGCCTGAAAACTATGTATCTGGGAGTACTCTTGAATATACAACATCGGTTCATTGGGGCGAGAATGGACACGAGTTTCCTACCTTGAGCAATCTCAATGTGAAAGCCTCTGGAAGAACAATCAATGAGACTTTGATGACAGAACAGCAAGTTTCAGAAAGGGAATATTCAAATCCAAAAAATATTGCTGTCCTTGGAGGAGTTTTGAAAGAAAGGAATGAGAATATTGGTGTTGTTGGTCCCAATCCCTCACATTTAAATGAACGGATGAGTTTTGGCAGAGAATTTGCAGCAGCAGCAGCAGCTTCAACAAAAGAAAATGTATCAAAAATCCCTCAGGATCAAAAGAAAGAGCCTCTTCTCCAAAGTCCGCAGTTTAAATTTGAAAGTCTAGAGAAACCTAAATCGAATGATTCACTTCACTACAAGTTTAAGACGAATGAGAATAATAATTTGATTCCATCATCAATAACAAATGTCTTGAGTCTTGAGGACGAGATGATGAATACAGTTGGTACAGTTCAAAGACGAGAAAATTACCAAACTTTAGCTCTTGAATATGATAATTATGTATCTCCAAAAGAACATGATGAAAGCATTCAGAAAGAGCTTCTCAGTAATCCAAAAAGTGAGCACATTCATAGTGAAGTGCACCAATTGAAGCCTCAAGTAGCCAAGCTGCAAAATTTTGATAATATCGACAGAGATATAAAACTGCTCGAGGAATCAATAATGAATCTCGATAATAATATCAGTCAAACCGTTATAAATTCAGAGCGAGAAAGATATACTCGCAAAAACTCCTCCTTAAATGTCCTTGAAGATGAGACAGAAGGCAGTCCCCAAAATCGTTCAAGGGATACAACAGCTCGAACCAATAAATCAAACTATGCTGCCGGCCCTAGAAATCGAGAAAAATCAGTTGAAGACTTGGGAACAAGAGCAGGTGGAAATTCTTTGTCAAATTCCTTTATTAATTTGTAAAATAGCAATCCCAACAGAAGAGCAGGTATCTGAATTATCAATAAAATCAACAAATGAACGCAAGCGAACAAGTAGAGTAATTTGAGGTTTTCATGTGTTTATTTTGAAAAAGAGAGTCTCATTTTGAGCGGAAATCAAATGAAGACTGAGCCAAGTACAGGTTTTATGCATAAAAATAGCACTCCAAATCTATTTCCTCTTGGTAACGATGAAACAATGCCTTTAATGTATCTTCAAATTGAAGATGAAGATGAGGTATTTCTAGAAGTTTGTAAAAATCTCACAGTAAAATAGAAGGCAGATTTTGTTCCAGTTTACCCTGAAGATGATTCATTTTCAGTTGCTGAAAGATATTGTAATACAAAAGGGCTTCAATTCAACTGGCCTCAATTTAGAGCTCTTGCCTCAGTCATTGAAATGAAAGTCAACAGCACAGCACAAACAATTGAAGCCATCATAAATTCTCGTCAAAGCACACGTAGATATAGATTCTCCTTGCTTTTAACTTTTTTACAGAACCAGAAGAAAGAGTGTCAAGTCGCTTGTTTAATAATATCCCCAAATCAAAAGATATTCGAACTCAGAGTCAAGCCACTGATAGAAAAAATCAAAGGTTATTAACAGAGGAAGCACCTATTGGCAAAATATACGTCGAATTAGAAAATAAAAAGATTGTCGTTTTGAATATAAAGGAGCATGAAGATCCAAGCACGATTGCAACAAGATTTCTTTCAACCTATTCTGTAAGAAGAGATCATTATAAAGCTGTTGTGGATCACATTCGAGCCATCAGAGATCATTGGAAAGAGCACCCAGAATCTGAAGACTGTGTAGTTAAAAATCTTGTCCTTAAAGACTCCAAAGTTCAGATGTCAGCTCGGAAGCCTGTGACACGAGAAAATCAATCTGCAAGCAAATCTCCAATGAGATCAAAAGGGATTACTCTGACGACAGCTCGTCATCAAACTCCAGGACGTGGTCAAATAGAAACTACTGGGAAAGTTTTATTCAAGTTGAATTTCGAGATTGGTCATGGAAAAACAGCAAAATTGATTTTTAAGCAAGGAGAAAGTGCTTTCAAGTAATATGATCTTGAAAAGAAAATTACTAAACTCTCTCGTAATTAGGGCAGCCCAACAATTTGCGACAACTCATAGACTGAGCTCTCAAGCTTCTCAAAGAATTTCTGAGATTATTGATAGAACCTACCAAGTAATTTTACCCTTTATTTTGGATATTTTTCAACTCATCCATCTTAGAATAAAATGAAAAGACCAGAGACAGTCCAAAATTTAGAAAATTTGATTTTTAAAGCTGAATAAAAATGATTTTTTCGCTTGAAGTTTTTGAAAATTTGTAAAAAAATTTCTTTTGTATTTTGATAGAAGTTTTCCAAAATATATTTGCCTCTATTTATTCTTTCTATTTATACTGCAAAATTTGAATCTCAATCACCGACAAAATCTTTATCTCATGACAACTTGAAATGTTCCAAACTTTGTTTAAATTCTCAAAAAAAGTATTTCTTGTTATTTTTTGGTATAATGTATTATACATTATTCAGATGAAAAAACTTTCCATTTAAGATTTGGTCAGAGTTGTTAAATACGGTCACCAAAAAAAGACCCTTTTTCTGTTCACCCAGACCGCTCCATTTCCAAAACTAATCCTCACTCACCTCAAGAAATTTTTGTATTGTTTTTTTTTTGCTCTGTTCTTTTTTTCAATCGCAATTGAATAGTTATCATCATTTTGTTGTGACGTATCTTTGGGGAAATTCTTCTATCAAAAGCAACAATTTTTTTGTTCAGAAAAAATGTACGATTCATATTTTCTATTCACCTCGCCAAGGAAAATTTTACAATTTAAAAAAAAATGAAAATTTTTTGACATCACTTTTTTTACTAATTTCAGCCAGGGATGACTTTTTGGCCTTTTGAACAAGTTTGGATGTGATAAAAACGTTTCAAAAGAATTTATTCAAATATTTGGAACCTTTCTGGGTGATTTAGAGGAAGTCGAATATTTTCTTATACGAGGCCTTTTTTCCCTTAATTTTCTTTTTTTCAATCGCTACTGAAATGAAAAGAGAAAAAAGATAAAATTTCTATAAAAAAATGGCCAAAAAAGGGGGATGCACAGTTTTTATGGTTGAGGAAAAATTGGAAGGCCAATTATTTTTACAGAATTCAATCAAGTTTTCTGATGTGATTTCAAAAATTTTCGGGGTCGTCGGAAATAACTCATGTCAAAAAATTTTGAATTTGTTAAATCTCACTTTTTGGGAAATGAAGATATGAGATGACGTAAAAAAATTGGTTTACCAAATTTTTCATGAGTCTGATTTGAAAAAAAAATTTCAAGTCTTTGGAGTTTTTGACAAGGAAAATCCATTTTCCTCGATCTCGTTCAAATTGAAGAAAAAATAATTTCTAGTCTGAGATCACAAAAAGAAAACGAAGCTAAAAACAAAGGGAATTTTGAGACTGGGAAAGAAAATTTTTTCAGAAAAATTTCTTTTTGAATTTTTTAGTGTTCTTTTGAGTCATCTCTTTTATTTGTAATCAACAAAGGATTTTGATTTTATGAAAACTTCAAAGACAATTCAGAAAATGACTTTTTAGTTTTTTTAGAACATAAGCCGATTTTTTGTTCAGAAAAGGCAGTCATAAATTGATTATCAAATAATAAGAACATATAAAATTTTTGAGAATATTTGGATAGTAAAGGGAGCAGAACAGCCCGAAGAAATTAGCCTTGTTTAATTTTCCAAATCTATCATTTTTAATTAGGATTGAGTCAAATTTTGATGAAACTACTTCTATAACATCCTCATAACCATAAGTAATCATCTTCATTTTTTCTGGACAAAAAGCAAAGTTGAGAGCCTAAAAAAAGGAATTTAGAAATTATCAAAATCTTTCATTATACCCGTGTAGCTTGACTTTCCCTAATTCCAATGACTTCTCCATTTTTAACACTCCAAATTAAGATTTTTCCATTCTATTAAAAATTATTGCATCTTATCTTGCCATTTAAAAGATACTGAATAGGCTCCCATTATAACTCTTTGTTCTGAAAAATAGTAAAAATCTGTAATTG
>Ga0182738_1003103_pt1 | contig 19219 bp, 18 predicted proteins | sample eDN5th30CBELigMG_FD_128876 | JGI IMG/M metagenome (GOLD analysis project Ga0182738, IMG submission 128876) | Enriched Miracle-Growth compost microbial communities from Emeryville, California, USA - eDNA 5th pass 30_C BE-Lig MG (version 2)... ... | reverse complement strand
CCGCAGTGGCAAATACATCACCTACTCCCAATCCCCCAGCAGATGGTCCGGTATCAGCCAACGTGTCTGCCCTTACCAAGGAGTTCCCCCCGTCACTGATTGCAGTGCTTTCGTTACCTGGTTGTTCTGGTCTGCTTTCGGTAATGGCAACGATTTCGTCAACGGCCAAAGCTGGAAGGCTGGCTACACTGGCACCATGGGTGGCCACGGTACCTCCGTCTCTCTTGCTCAAGCCAGACCTGGTGATATCGTCCTTTATGGCAGTGGCACTTATGATCACGCTACCCTTTATGTTGGTAACAACCAAGTTGTCAGTTTCGGAGCTAACGGACCTGCCAAGCTTCTTTCTATCAACTATCGTAGCAACTATCACGTTAGAAGCTATCTCCCATAGATTAAGAGATAAATTAATTCGTAAGGATATTTATAAAAAAGTTAATTAATTCATATTTATGACTTTTTATGAGCTCAGTTCGTGAGATAAATTAATAATAATTCACTCCTTCCTAAAAAACCTCTCTCGTAAAACGTGAAAAGTTTTTATTGAAACTTGGCAACAGCCATCCGGAAATACAAGCTAAGAAAAAAATTTCTTTCAGGAAAACTTTAATACCGGAATGTTTCTAAGAAAGATATCTTTTCTAATTAAACACTTTCAGAATCTTGCTTTGAAAAATCTTTTGTTCGAACTGTTCTAATTGAGAGCCTTAAAGATTTGAGAAAAACTTTTCAGGGGCGGGGGTCTTCATTAGAAGCATGACGGGGATAAGAAAAGCTCTCAAGAGATATTTTTGAAGAATTAATAAATATCACACCTTATTTTTCTCAATTTTCTGAGAAGTTCATATTGGCACTGCTCTGTCTCTACAATAACCAATGAAGAGCTTGAATGAATTCTTCAAAGAGCTTAACGTTCCAATGGAGTTTCCCCGAAGTAAAATCAAGCGACATTCTAATTCTGTGACTCATTTTATTGTTTCCTTTCGTCAAGGAGTTTTAAGGATATCAAAAGAAGTCACATCTGAATAGATCTCGACTTTCTCTGGCCTCAAATTTTGTTGATTATCAATCTTCAAATTTATTTTTCGAAGTTTTAATGGCTTGCTCTGAAGTTCGCTTCAGGAAGTCTCAAGTTCAATAGAGTTATCTAAGGTGAGAGTCTTGATTTCAAAAAGAGTATTCTTCGCCTTTTTGTTAAACTTACAAAGAGAATGCTTTGATTTGATAGAAAAAAGCAAAGCAGTTCAGCCGAAAAATTTACATACTGTAATTCCAAAAATATTTTATTACTTTATGAAATTGATTTGGACTTCAAACAATTTTTCCATTCGTTGATCCTCCCTCATTCGATAACTCTCTCGCTTACCTCTTTTTTATGCATTCTTTATGCTTTTCTGACGAGGTCCCACCTTGAAATACCTCGAAAGTTCACAGCATTTAAAGATTTATCATTGATAAAAACCCCCAAAGAAAAATCTTTAAATTTTAATCCCTCCAACAAAAATTTTCTTGCGGAAAACCTCTTACAAATTTTGTTGAATTACCCTCAACAAAATTTCTCCTTTGTATTTTTTCAACAAAAAATCTCACAACCCTTTCTCCCATTTCCTCAGTCCCCGGCCACCCCTCTCACTTTCCATTGGAGAACTTTAATCCTGCCAATACTGAAACTTCTCCCAGAGGATGCTTTCTCAGGCTCTTTGGATTCTTGGCTTTTAGCATAAAACTTGTTTATAAAGGGAAGTCGAACACTTTTTTATACAGCCTTTCAAGTCTTCTCGGGCTCTAAGTCCTTTCAGTTAGGAAATAGAGGGTGCTTTAGTCGATACTTGGTCTTTAATAAAAATTTTTAAATCTAAATCTCCTTTGATTTTTGTCATATTGAGAATCCAAAACTAAAATTAATTAAATCTTTGCTACAAAAGACTCATCTCAATTTTTTGTTGAAAAACTCAATTAAATCGCTTTTAATTTCATACTTTTCGGTCCTAATAAAAACACCCGCCCGCTTCTCTTTACCCTTTAAATCGCCAAACTTTATAATCAAATTAAAAACTCGTCAGAAAAATGAAAAGACTCACCTCTGTCTTTGCCATCCTCTTAATCGCCTTTGCTATCACCGCCAATTCCACCAGCGTCAGAGTCTGGGCTAACGGTGTCAACGTTCGTGCTTCTCCTTCCTCTCACGCCGCTGTTGTTGGATCTGTTTCTCAAGCCACCCTCAGCGCCATCTGCCAACAACAAGGTGAAAACGTCAACCACCAAGGCAAGTCCAACAACTGGTGGACTAAGGTCAATGCTAATGGAAAAACTGGCTATGTCTCAAACCTCTTTATCGTTGGCGGCCACACCATCAGTGGAGTCCCCTCCTGCAGTGGTTCCACTTCTCATCCTCAACCAAGACCTAATAATAACAACCAACCTCACCCTAAACCCCAACCCAAGCCTCAACCTTCTCCTCAACCCAGACCTTCTGGTGGCTCTGGCCCCTGTAATGTTGCCCCTACTCGTCAAGGAATCGTGGCTGCTGCTATGTGGGCCCACAACAGTGGTAAATATATTACCTACTCCCAATCCCCCAGCAGATGGTCTGGTATTCAGAAACGCGTCTGCCCTTACCAAGGAGTTCCTCCTGTTACTGATTGCAGTGCTTTCGTTACCTGGTTGTTCTGGTCCGCTTTTGGTAATGGTCGCGATTTCATCAATAATCAAGGCTGGAAGGCTGGTTATACTGGTACTATGGGAAATAACGGTGTTTCTGTTTCTCTTGCTCAAGCCAGACCTGGTGATATTGTCCTTTATGGAAGCCATCCTTATCATCATGCTACTCTTTACGTTGGAAACAACAAGGTTGTCAGTTTTGGAGCTAACGGCCCCGCTAAACTCTTGCCTATTAATTATCGTGGTGATTATCATATTAGAAGCTACCTCCCATAAGTTTAAAAGGGGATTTAATTAATATAATAATATTTATGAAGAGAAGATAATTAAGAAATATTTATAATTCATAATAAAAATTCATTCATGATTAATTTACTCCAAAAAGACTCTCTCTCTCTCTGATGAAATTTTGTCTCTCAGGCGAAATTCCACTTTCTAAAAAGTTTTTTCCTCAAAAAGGAGCTCAATAAACGATGTCAATAAATTTGTAAATTTTGTTTTCTATTTTTTGAAGGGGAAAAATAAAGTCAAGTCTTTCTGAAATTTTGACTCAAATGAGAAATAAGTTTGGGTCGAAATTTGGTTTAAGGAAAGGGATTTTTAGACTTGGGAAAATTCCTGGTTATTTTTCTTCTTTCAGATGACTATTTTTGGGACTATGAATGAAAGATTTTAATATTTGGAATATTTTGAAAACAAAAAAAAAAAGATCATTCTCTCAACAAACAACAAAGTCAATCCAGATTGGACTTTTCTTTTCGTTGAGAGACTTGAGAAAATTTTTTCCCCTTTTTTCATATTGTGAAGGTTTTTTCCTTCTTTCATTCAATCAAAAGAGGTTAAAATTTGAAAATAGCTTTTTGAAAATTATGAATTTTTTGAGGGCGTCCGAAATATTGAATCGTTATATAATGGGAAGATGAGCATTCAAGAAAAGAACGAGATGAGCAAAAAAATCTCAAGGTTTTTTAAGAATTTTTTTTCATGAGGAAACTTTTTATTTCATTTCATTTTCCTCATGCACAAATTTTTTTTGTGCTTGAAAAATTCTTCAAAAATTCCTAAAAATCTCGGGCGTGGTCTTCGATGACACCCTCAATCTTTTAAAAAAATTTTTTTGACAAAAATTCATGTCAATAATTTCTTCACTCAAGTTATTTTTTTTTTTGCGTTTGTCCGGACGCATTTTCTGACAAGAATTCTTTGAATATTTTTTCCAAGAAAAACTGCTCAAAAAATTTTCTTTAACAAACCACTCTCACTTTTTTTTTGTGATTAGAGATTGTAATTTGAAGATGAAAAATCCTGGGCTTCGGGATGAAAATGAACAGGACAAATTTTTCTTTCAACATGGATTGTTCGAATCATCATTCTATGCGTGAGAGATTCTTCAAAAGGAAAAAGATTTTCTCAGAAGAAAAGAATTTTTTTGAATTTCTCCAAATCAAAAGGAAAGATTTTTATTTAAAAGAAAAATGCAATATTATTTTGTTCTTCTCTTTCGAAAAATCATCCAACTGCATTTGAAAAATCAAAATTTGCCCTTGTCCTCTGAAATTATCTTCAAAAGATAGGTAAGAATTCTTATCTTGAAATTCTTCTCCCAAATCAAAATTTCCTAAACTCCTTGTTTGGAATTATTCATGAGAAAACAGTCTAAATTTTTTCCGATTGAAAAACTGTATGGTAGTGCCTTTACTCTTTGAGACAAAGTCTCTTGAATAATAACAATAATTTTTTCCTGTTAGTTGGACTCATTCTCATCCATTTCTTCTTGAAAAAAAGTCAAACTAAGATTGAAATTTACTTTTCTCAAGATTTTCTCTTCAAGTGAATAAGCTTTTTCCTCAGGTGAATAATTTGTTTCTTGAAGTTTTTATTCCTCTAATTTCGAACATTGAAAACTATCAACAAGAACCAAAGAGAAAAGCGTTTGAAGAAATTTTTTCTGAAGATTAAAAGAAATGGCTTGAAGAGGAGAGGGGTGCGTTTTGCGATTTGATCCGAACTGGTGGACTTGAACCTTTAATCATGCAAGAAAGTGAGTCTCAAAAAGAAGCCGAGGTCAAGGAGATGATCCTCTGATAATTTCTCTCAATCTGCAAATAAAAATGTGATCATGGTTTTAATGAAACTTCAAAAGAAACCCATGGAGAGAGGTGGTAAATGAGAACTTTTAAAGTCCTAATACCTCAAAAAGGTTTCCCTCTTTCATAACAGAAACTTGTGGATTTATAGAGCTTGAAGCGGGTGATGAGGGTAAACAAAATTTTTATGGCCTTTTGCACACTCTATTGGATAAACAAGATGAAAAAGATATAAAAGTTTTCTTTGGAGGGACTGAAACCAACGTAATATGTAGCTCATATGAAAGAAGAATTGCAGAGCAAGAAAGGCTTGACAGGAAAATACAGTAAAAATAATAGCAAAATTCTCATATAGAACTTTGTCTTCACATCGCCTTTCGGGAAACTCCCTCCTCTTGGAAGCAAACATCCAGAGCATGAAGCGAGTTTATTGATGATATTAAAGTAAGAGAGTCCATCTGGCTACTTGAGAGGAGGAGGTGGGGAAATTGGAGGCTTGAGCAGCACTTATGGTGAATCCTGAATAGCTTTGTTTATTTAAAAAGGATGATAGATCTAATTTAAGCTAGATTTCGTTATTAAAAGTCCCAAAAAGAATTTTGTTTGATGAGGTCATTAATTTGATGATTGACGGTCGAAACTTATACGCCTTTTTGAAATTACAGGCGATTTAATTCAAGAATTTTCCCTTTTCTGACTCGGATTTTTAAAAGAAGCTCTTAAAACTCGCAGAGTTTGAACCTCTTTCCGAGAGTTCAATGCAATCTCTTTTGGTTGGTTTAACTGAGAGTCTGCTTGTGAGAGCACTTTTTGGTACCCTTTCTCTTAAGGGACATGAAAAAAAAAGTTTTCAACAAGACTAACTTTGAATATAATTATCTTGAAATTTTTATTTTACTCAAGGAAAAAGCATTAATCCGAATAATGTTTTCTTACAGTAAAAGTTCGAAAATTTATTGAAAAAGTTGACTTTGGCCGCCACCTTTTGAGTTTGGACTTTCATGCTTAGACGCCCAATTTTTCGAAATAAAACCGCAAGATTCAGAGACAAAATCCACAGAATTTCAAGGCAAAACCTGTCAGATTTAAGGATAAAATCTTCTCGATTTTCAAACAAAAGAGGCAAGATTTATAAATTGAAGCAGCAATTTTTTTTGAGTTGGATACTAGTTCCTCCTAAGATCTCGTATATTTCATTCTACCATAAATCAAGATCAACACTTTATATCATACTCTCAGGCTTTTACTAGTTGAATGGCGCCATTTCTTTGAGTTGTGCCTCCTCTTTTTCTTTCCAAATTATATTGAGTGTGATGTCCCAGAATGACATTTGATATAATTTCATCTCTTAATTCAATATAATTCAATCAGACTATTGAATATCATTTGATCTGTTTATGGATAGCAGTTGAGCGCTCAAAATCTAATTTGAAATTGCGCAATCTGACAAAAACAGCACGATCTTTGACATTTGAATTATCGGCGCAAAGATAGGATGTTTTTCGATCTTTGACGGTATCAGTTTCTTGAGGATAAAGTGACTGGAAGTTTTTGTATTAGAAGAAAAGCTTGTGCTTTGGCAAAGTTATTCTCAAGTGATGAAAATATTTTTTAAAAGAGCTGAAATAAAATTTAGAGACAGTTGAGAAATTCCATTAAGCTAAAAATAAAATTCACTTGAGATAAAATTTTAAAGTACCAAAATTTTTTATAAAGGTCTTGAAAAACCTGGAATCCAGAGAGAAAGGAAGAAGGAAAAGAGAGGAAAAGATCATCTGAGTTGAGATTTTTTTCTTTTTTGAAGGGGTTCAAAACATCCCTTTGACATAATTTCTGAACTGTCATACATAATTAAAAATTTTTTAATCATTGTGATCGTTAGATTTATCATGTCTCAAGAATTTAATTTAAAATTTAAAGATTATTCAATAAGCACCATTAAATAGTCACCCTTTGTTTCTATTTTTGACTAGGGTGACTAGAAAACCCGCAACTGTAAATCTATAAAAATCAGCAATTTTGCCCGCTAATTAAATCGAGAAGCTCGGAGAAGAAAATGAGTTTATGAGAAGGATCTCTCTCATCCAGAAAGACGTTGAAAAAACTCCTATTTTGAATATGAAAAAGAAGTCTCTTGAGCTTGACTTTTATGAAGTTTTTTTGAAAAATTCGAATAAAGTGAAGAAACAAGGTCAGTTAGCAAACAAAATACTGCCATCTTTGTTGGTTTTTGGTTTCTACGAAACCTCGTGCTTTTACAGACAAAGAAAACGCTTTTGAGCTCTTTATGGAAATCCCAAAATCAAGCCATCTTCAATCCTGACCTTATTAAAATAGAAAATTCGAAATTTGATAGAAACGATTTGTTTGAATTAACTTCTCTGAAAGCCTCCTTTCTATTTTCCTCCCTTATTTTTAGGATACCTGTAATAGAAACTTATTAGAGTGTATTTCGGTCCTTGAAATTTTGGAGAGAAATTTTGTTTTATGAAATATCTGTCAACTTAAAAAGTTTTGGGAGCTGAGAAGTGGGGAATTCTCTCCTTGCATTTTTTTGCAGTAAGTGGGAGGTTTTATCATTTTTTCTTGATAGAAGATTTGCAAAAACTCTGAAATGCGATCATTTATCATCAGACTTCCAAATTTTTAAAAAGAATTTTGATCGGTCATGAGCTCCTAAATGAGGTTCAGAAAAATTTTTTTGAATTTGAGTTTCTTGAAAATTCGACCTGAAAACTTTAAAAGAATTAATTTGACTCCTTTTTCATAAGATTCAAAACACCAGGGAAGTCTGAAGAGAATTCTCAGCTAGGTTTTGCTTGATTAAGCATTTTGTGGTTTTAAAGAGATTCTTTTTGAATGTCCTTTTGAGTCAAATTTGTGTTTTTCTTAAAGAAAACATCAGAATTTCTGAATTTTTGAAATAAGTTTTTCTCTCTGAATCCTGAACTCTCATTGGTTGTTCAAAAATCCTTGATTACATTTTTTCTTTTGAAACACCTTTTTCTATAAAAATTTTTGGTCGAAATTTTATCAGATTGCAGAACACTTTTTTTATTACTCGTTATAGTGATCAGACAAACGTGATTTGTAATGATAACGACACTGACGACTACCCAAAGATCACCTTCGAATTTGACAATATGGATATTGTCATCGACGCTGATATCTACCTTTCTTTCTTTCGAAGATGTTGTATTTCGGGTAAATTCTTTCTTGGAGAGAACTTTTGTCTAAACTATTACTCCCTCTAAGCAAATAATACGGTGTTTTACAGAGTTTTAGCTGTTACAAGTAAAACAGCGATGCCAGTTCTTGGAAGTCCTTCCTTGAGAAATTATTTTTTTGGCCTTTTCAAAAGGAAATCAAACTATTGGAACCCATCCGTAGATTTTGAGAGTTGTATTAGGAAGATTAATTTTTTCTTTAAGAGAGGTGAAACAGATTCGGTATGCTAATATTGAAGTGCCCTTTAAAGCTACTTGGGTTCATATTGTGACCGTTGTGGGATTACTTGTGGTGATTATTGTGGTTTGTGTCGTGAAGAGAAATCAAAAGAAGGCTGAAGATTTGAAGCAACTGTTGAATGATGATGAACATAGTCGCAGCGAAGTTTACTATTCTCAAACTGCTTAGATCGAATAGAGAGAGGGTGCAAAATTATGGAGAAGAATTTTATATATATGAGAAATACAAAGTAAATTCGAAAGAGATTGAAAAATTGTTTGTGGTATTGATTAAGTATCTCGTTTATCAGAGAATATCAATTCAATCCCAAACTAATCATTATTTAAGAAGAAAACTAACAGGTCAAGTCAAGAAGGAAAACTGACTTCTGAGAATTTTTGGAGGAGCAAATGGGATGGAAGTTGAAAATTACCATTCCAGGAGAAATTTTTATGAGTTTTCCTTATCACAAGAACAAAAAGAATCATAGAAGAGAGTTTCAGGTTCTATGGAAGTCTGGGAAATTTTCGTGAATTATGTTATTCTCTGAGCCTGTTCACTGAGTAAAATTTTCTGAAACACTGAACTTTTGAGGAAGCCATTAGTGAGTCTTTGTCTCTGAGAAAATCTGTTTTTGTGAAAATAGCCCATCTTTGTCTTGTATGAAACAAATTTAATGGAAAGAGATATCTTTAAAACCAGTTTTTTCCTTCATTCGAGTTTCGACGAAAGATCGAAAATCTTTATGACGAGGCTGGCTCTTGTTGAGGATTTTTATTTTCAGCTGTATTGTCACATCTTTCTTCAAAATTTCGTCAATTAAAAAAAGAGATAAAACGAGTTAGCTTTGATATTCTTGGTGGAATTCTTTGAAATAAAGAAAAGCTTTCGGAATAAGAAATTATTCAATTTTTTTTAAAGTTGAGAGGATAGAGTTGTCTTGTGCAAAATGGTCATCTCTGAGAATAATTGATCGATCAATAAATCATAATTTTTCTTGAGCAAATTGAAAAATTGAATCCAGTCAAAATATTTCTGAGTCTCACTCAAAATATTAAATTTGGTTCAAGAAATTGCCCAACTTACAAAAGTAAAATGCTGCTGTTGAGGAGTGGTCAATTCCTAAAAGCTGCTTTCTACTATTAGAAGTTAAAAACGGGAGTGCAAAAGTCCAGATCCCTCGTTCAAAAGCCTCAATATCCCTGGGCCTCCTTTTCATTGGAGATTCTGCTCAAATTTCATTGAGAAAATAACAAATAATTTTAGAATATGAATAAAAATCGCACACACACAAGGGAGAGCCAAAGTGGGATTCTCACTCGTTGAACAAGAGAGAAATGGGCACGCTGAAAAGACGGTAGACTTGAAAAACACAACAAGCTTGGGTAAAGACTGCAAGAAAAGGAAAAGGAAATTCTTTCAGTTTGATGGAAATCAATGAAAAAAAAAATCAAACCTTTTAATTTTAGCCTTTGCTTATAAATTGATTCATTTCGTATTCGATTTATAATAAATTCAAATGAGATTTTCAATTGCATGAAAACTACAATTCCCAAGAGAGAAACCTCTAAAGGAGGCCTTTGGATGGGTTCTGATTGGTGGTGTGATTTTGAATCCATATCTTGCTATTGCTATCTTGAAGACCTAAAGCCTATTCAGGCAAGCTATTTGTCTTTACAAATGATGAATCCTGTTCCTGAAACGGCTTATCATGTCGTTACCAAGCCCTTAAATATTTTGGGATCTTGGATCACAGGAAAAGTATTTGAAGATCAACCAGTTCACCATGCAGTTGAGATTTATTCGAAATGTGGTTGTTCACGAGGCCACAACTTTTTACTTTGTGAAGCCGATGGCCAAGGAGGACTCTTTAGATCTGGGAAGCACAAGACACGAACTGTTAAAGCATACCACAATTTACACGAAGATAATGAGGTGATCCGCGAGCTCATGAACTTAGCCAGCGGGTTTAGGTATGATTATATTGGCTGTCACACTTGCCAAACTTTTGCGCAAGATGCATGGGAAATAGTTAGAAGATATTAGCAAAGAAATTGAGGCATCATAAATTAGAACTCTAAAGCCATCACTCTTCCAGAGAAACTCAAAACTTTATATATTTACATTGGACTAAGATAATTTTACTAAGCTTTATCCAGAAATAATACTTCGTTATCAAAGAACTTATCTCTTGAATGAGGATTATAAATATTGAAATAGAAAAACTTTCATTGTCCCAAGGATCTTTTAAGAGAGCCGAATTTTAAAGCAAATGAGAGGATTTTCAGTTTCAGGAATAAAATAAAATTTTCTCAACAAAAAAAATTTTTTAAATGTGTTTAAACATCTTTGAATAACTTTCTCACCACGAAAAACAGATAGTCGACTTAAAACATGAATTTTATTCCTGGAAAAAGAAAAGAAAAAAGTAATCAAGGGGTGAAGTTGGGCCAATTGGTGAATCGCGAATGAGAGTTTAAATTGATTTGATTCTCGAAGAATTAATTATTTTATTGTTAAACCACAATGTCCAAAGGTTGTTGCTTGAGAAACAAAACGTTGGTCGCTTTATCTCATGGGCGAGAAACAAGCTTGCCAAATCACACAGATTTTTGTGAGAGTTTCTATCTTGAGAGAAGGGTTTTTGGAGTTTTTTAAAGCGGTTTTTGATATGCATTGCCAAATAACTTTTGTATCAATTCTTAGAAAGTCACTGCCAAAATCCATATTTTACTTTCATCCATCATACACTTCAAAAACAAACTCAGAATATAATGATAAAAATGAAACATTCAATCCACTCTATTCAAACAAATACATGTTGATAATGATTCTCAAAGACATGTTTCTGTCTTAAACACTTCTAATCTCTGGTCTCAGGCCCTTTTTTTGACACCTCAATATTGTTAAGCTGGAAGATCATCAACATAATCAGGTTGATTTTGTAGGTATTTCTCTAAATTCGCTTTCACATCCGCTTGGCAAATCACACATGAAGAATTCTCCACCAACCAGCTTGAAACACAACCTGAATGGAAATAGTGTTCACATATCGGCAGCTTCCATACATCATCCCCTTCTTTAAAATCCTCATAACACACAGAACAGTTTTCCCAACCAGGAGACACAAGCCTCTCAAAAAATGATGGAGAAGAACTTGGAGAAGGAATTTTTCTCATTTCTTCTGATGATAATCCACCTTGATTATTAGGCCCTGCTGGTCCAAGAAGCTGTACACGAATCGCTTCAAAGTCTTTTTGAGCAAGAAGAGTGTTGAAGTTATGTGCTTTTCTTTGGAATATTCTTATCTGGATCACGTTTCTGATTTTGTGGAAGAGTAAAACGAATGCGACAAAAGCAGCGATAAAATCTATCACAATCCAGCACCAAATCATCCAAGGAGAATAACTTTGAGGGATACAGCCGCTTGAGTAGGTCATATTTTCAATCTGCCAGGTTAGGCCTTGGAGAGGGATGTAAATTATTATTGGGCAGAGAATCCAATAGCTAAAGGAGACTAGATACTTTGCAAGGCGATGGGAAAGATCTGGGATTGTTGCTATAGCAGCAAAAATAGAGATAAAGATGTTCGTTGCATAGGTCATTATCAAAAAACTATTGATAGGGGCGTAGCAAGTTCGATAGGCATGTCGATTTTTGATCGCTGTTACAAGCAGATAGCAGAAGATGAAGAAGTAAAAGATGAGGGATTTACGTCCGCCACACGCCATAAATGGAGATTGAGTTTGAGGTGAGGTTAAGAAGTGAGGGAAATAATTTTTATTATAGTAGCGGAAAATAATTCGTTTATCTTAACTCCATGAAAAAAGCTGAAATTTTTGTTGAAAATCGTGTGAGGTTTGGTTTTGAGAAGAAAGACTTCTCTGAGAAGTTGAAGAGTTGGCTGAGCAGCTTATGGATTTCATGAGATTTTAAGAAATAGCCAAGTCTGGGAGAGATAAAGTATTAATTTATATATTTTTTATGATGATATGAAAAATTAAACTTAAAATATTTTTTTGGATGTTTTTTGTCTGCTATTATTCTTCAGATATTCTAACTTTTTTTGAACGGAAATCCTGTTTCTCAATGTATCATCTCCTTCATCCTCAGTTTTCTCTGAAACTTAAAAAAATAATTTATTTTTGAGGCAAATTGAGGTTTTTAGTGCAAAGAAAGCCCGCCAAATTTGCTGGTCGAAAGAAAAAGTGAAAATAAGATCGAGAATTGAGTGCTTTCCTAAAGTTTTCTTCCAGGGATTTTGAGATAGGATTCTGAAGCATATTCTTTTTCAACCTTTCGAAAGACATTTCCATCAAAAAATTGTAAATACCACTCTCAAAAAGATGTCTTTAGATCTTTTATAAAGCCAAGATTTCGCAAGGCAATTGCAAAAGTGCAATTCTTGAATAAAGAGATTTGAGTAAAGAGCTTTCAAGATCAAAGGGCAAGTGTCAAAATTTTACTCGAAACAAATTATTTCATCATAGGAAAGGCTGATTATTTTATTTCTGTCAAAACAAATGTTCAACCTTTTTTGGATATAATCTGTTTCGATTTTTTTTCTCTGAACAACTCGACTCATGACGCCATATATTGAATAAATATTCTCTTTTTTTCTCTTTTTCATTTCAAATTGATTACGACAAGCAATCTTATGCATATAACTCATATTGAAACGAAATATATAAATACATTAAATAAATTAAACCTTCATCAGCAGCAACAACAACACCGTATTCTCAAAGAATTTGGAGGTTAATAAGCTGGCTTCACAAGAAAATTTCTCCTTTTATCTACTTAAAAGAGGACTTTCAAGATCTTCTTGAACTTCTTCTTGTATTGTGATTGAAGGTCTTCTATTTCCATTTTCCAGGTAGTTTCCTTGAGCCCCAATTTGACTTTGTAAATTTTGATACAGGTTCGTTCTAACATTCGCTCTGCACATCGGACACAAAGGATTTTTCGCCAACCAGCCGGTCACACAAGCTGGATGGAAAGAATGATTACATTTCGGCAACGTCATGACTTGATCACCAGTCATAAAATCTTCAAAACAGATTGGACAAGCATCAAGGTGTGACAATTTCAGTCTCTCAACAAATGATTGAGAATGGTTTTGGACTGGGATTCTCTCGATTTCTGAAGGCAATAACCCTGTTTTATTATTCATTCCTGGCTCAATTCTCAATAATTCATTCAAAGCTTCAAAATCTCCTTGGTCAATAAGATGTCTGAAGCGATGCATTCTTCTTCTGAATAACCGAATTCTGATCCAATTTCTAATTTTAAGAACAGTGGCCCATGTAGTGAGAGCAGCAAGGAGGCTGATACAAACAAGCCAAGCCCAAGTCATATATGGTAATCTGTCTGCAGGAACACAATCAGGCGTTTCGACCATATTTTCGATTTGCCATGTAAACCCTTGGATAGGTAAATAGATTAAGAAAGGGTTAAGAATCCAATAGAGGAAGAACATCAAACATTTAGCGACTCCAAAAGGAAGGTCTGGAGCACCTAAAAACGCAAAGAAGATTGTGATGAAGATGAAAGTTCCATAAGTCATTGCAAGAAAAAGTTGAATAGGAGCGTAACAGAACTTGTAGGAGTCCCAAAATGCGATATCGTTCCAGAGTAAATAGCTCATAATAAAGATATAGAATATTTCCACTTTGTGAAATGGCCATCTCATGGGAGGGAATGGGGTGGGCGCTGAAGTGGGGAAATAGCTTTCGATTAAAAAATTAATATAATAGATTCAAGCAATCAACTTTGTAAACTTTGTAAACTATGTAAAGTTTTTCTGTACACTTAGAGTTAGATTTAGATTGAGAGACATATCTAATCATTAATTATATTGACGAAAATAATTATGAGAAGAGATTGTATTAACTAAGAAAAAAGAGACAAAGAGATGATACTACTGAAAACCTGGGATTCTAAACGATCTGCAAGAGAGGAAAAAGTTATCAGAAGTTCGAAAAAGAGGATTTCGCCAACAAATTTTATTTCCTTACAGGAAAATATCTAAATGGAAAATCTTTATTTTTTACTGAATGGTGGAAATTCTCGATTTGATGAGTCATGATTATTAGTCGGATTCTTCTCAACAACATACTGAAAATTATATTCATGTTTTTTTCTTGAGAAGACGAGCAAATTCCCAGCAAATAATGAATTTATTTTTTTCAAGGCATGGAGTTTGTGAAGAAAAATCCAAAGTCCACAACAAAGGAATTCCCAAGGTTTCTTTTCTCAGAAGGAAGATCCTTCATGAATCCAGAATATCAAAAATTAATTTTCCATTTATTCCCCTTAATTGAAGATTCAAGGAAGCAGATGCAGAAGTTTAACAATAATCAATCAAAACCTATTTTTATTTGAGGTTTTACACGCTCCTCATGTAGAGATATAATTTAATTCAGCTTTAACAATGAGACTTTTTATAACAATAATCCTGATCTTTCTGGCCAGTGCTCGCATCACCATTCCCGTTTCACAGATCATACTCAGCCAACCCGGTCCAAATCAGCTACAAAACCCAGCTTTTATAAAAGAAATAGACGGGACCGCTCAAGCACTTTTACGACCGAATAATTTCAAGGAAAAGGAGTATAATCCTTTCAATCTGACAATCAAGAACTCCAAAGACGTAAAGCATAGAGACTTGATGTGGTGTTAATTTACTTAGCTGTACTATTATGGACAAATTACGGCAGGATCTGAGAATAAGACTTTCAATATTTTATTCGATACTGGATCTTCCGTAAGCTGAAAATTTTTCCTTTTATAGTGAAACAATAGGCTTTATGGTTACCAACTGAAGACTGCCAAGAATGCCCTGCAAAAAATCGCTTAAGCTGTAAAAGTTCGACGACTTGTGAGCAATCAAAACACGGAGGAGCTATTGAGGTAATTTCTTTTGGAAAGCAATGAAAAATCTCACTTGACAATAGTATGGAACTGGCTATGTGAGGGGATATTTGGGATCTGAAATAGTCGGATTGACTCCAGATTTTCTGGTAAAGTCTCCAATATTATGGGTAGTTCAAGGCAGAGATCTTGCAAACTACGAATTGGTTGATGGATTCATGGGTTTTGGATCAATAGAGAGTGAAAAAGACTATATTGATCTTGCCTATGAAGCTGGTTACATTCAGGTAAAATTTTCAATTAAGTGAAATTTACAATAGAGAATAGGAGAAGGTGTTTTCATTTTATTTGGATTACAATAAGAATGAAGATGGAAGCAGCACAAATAGTTCTTATTTGACGATTGGTGAGATTCCTGAAGATAAGGTCAATAATTTAACTTGGCTTCCTGTTACGAGTTCCAGTCATTGGGTTCATTTTGAATGATGAAGTAGCTCTAATTTTTTAGGCAACTAGAGTAACGACGATAAAGATAGGGAATAGCTCAGTGAATATCGAAATGGATGTGAATTCGCAAGAGATTTTATTCGACAGTGGAGCTTCGTTGTTGATTTTGTCTCGACCAGTTATTGCTGAATTATCAGTCCAGCTTTTAAAATTAGAACATCTCCATGAAGCAAATGGAAGTTATTATTGGCCTTGTGAAGAAAAGGATATGGCAAGATATCCTAATATCACCTTTAATATCAAAGGGCTTCCATTAAACGTCACTGCTTATTCTTATTTCCTGTTTTCTACGGCGGTCAATAAGGTAATTTTATTTTGATGACAGATAGAGGTCTAATCTCATAAAGGATGATCGAAAATGGTGTGAACTGGCAATAACGATGGGTCAATTCGGATTTCAAGTCCTCGGCGACGCATATTTGAGGAATAATTTTGTAGTTTTTTCAAAAACGAACCAAAGTATTGGAATATACACGTAAGAGGGTGAAGGGAATTGATTATTAATGCGAGAATAGACCTGGTTTTGAGATGCAGGAGTTGTCAGATGGGTATGATAGCCTGATATATATTGGAATTGCATTGCTTTTGGTGATCGTTTTATTGGCTTTCGTTTTGATTAAATATCAACTTGGTGCCCCTCCTTCTTCTTCGAAAAGAAATTCATCGTTTGGAAGAGGGAGCTTGTTGGCAGAATGTCAAGAAAATATGGTAAAAAATCAAGATCTGTAATAAGAGAATTTACTTTGGTTTGGTTTTGTAATTATATATTTTTGTGAGTGCGGTCTTTGTCTTCCTTAATAAATTTTGTTAATGTTATGAGGCGAAGTTTTTCATCAAGAGAGGTATAATTTGATGTGTGAGATGGTTTTTTAATTCAAAAATGAAATCACCGACTTATGTGTCATTTTTATGCAGATATTTGAGATGGATGTTATTCTTAAGAGTTGTAAATATTATGAAAGTTAAAAAAAAAAAAGATTAAGTTAATATTAATTGTATTGAGATTTCAATAAATGTATATTTTGTAATACTCTAAATAATGTCATACAAAAACGATTGGTAAAAAAAGAGAATGTCGATTTTCAGAGGTAGGAAACCAATTACTTTGTAATTTTGAAAGGTCTTTCTGGTAAATAAAGATCGAACCTTTTTCCTTTGACAGGGCCACGAATAAGGGCCCCAGCATTCTTGTAAGTATTCTCTTTAAAGACAGGCTTCTTTGTACAGCTGCTTTGGGGACGTTTTGTTTTGGCTTTTTTCGCTGTTGCTGATGGTGGGTTACTATACATGACTTGTAAATATGGACTTTCAGGACGTGCCAAATAACCACTTGTTCTATTTAAATTATTGTCAAAACACATTGTTTGGTGCTACCTGAGAGGACTGCTAGATGTTCTCCGAGCACTTCCTCCTCTTTCTGGGATCGGTTCAGTTTTCATAACGTTGGTATATTTGACCAAAGTAGCTTCAAACCCGGTCTTTTGGCGAGTGCCTTGAGAGGAATATGATACTCTTACAGGAGTAGTGGCTCGGCTGGATTTATGCGAAGTTCTTCCGGCTTGGTCAATCGTGGTCATATTTAAGCTTTGATTAACAAGGGAATCTCTGCGACTTCTAGGCTGGCTGACTGATCTTCTTGTATCGTAATCTTTTCTAACAAGGGTATTTCCAACGTACATATAATTGTCCTTGTCGATTGATTGATCAGCAGATATGATTGATTCTGGCTTGATGACAGTAGAAATGCCCTTATTTGTCGACATGTTGAATGAGTAACAGCCTGGACCGACAAGGTAGCTTGTTCTCTTGGCAATATGATCGATATGACCCCATCTTTGGCCACGGGAAAATGTTGATTTGTTTGGAGGATAATATACACCGCCGATATTGCCTCGACTTCCATTGGCTGTTAACTAAAATGAGAGGGTTAAGAAGGAGAAAATGAGAATGGGTTACTTGGGGAGTAAGGTATTCACCTGTTTGTTCTTTGGGGCTGCGGTAGTTCAGACAAGTAGGTCTCATATATGGATATAGAGGGATTTAGACTTACTTTTGATCAAGTTATAATTTTTTTTATTAAGAGGGCTAAAAATTTGAGCTTAATAGAATTAAATTGGAGCTTTGATTCAGAGGCTTTTTTTAATAGACATAAAGCTTTATGATAGTTGCATAAATTAATTAATCACTAGAGACTAAATTCGCTTGTTCTCTAGATATCTTTCGTGAAATGTGAGGATTTTAATCCTCAAATTTTGACCCTTGTGATGAGCTTGCATGATGATTGGATGCCTTATGGGAGGCTTCAAATTGGTTCCATATCTTGATACCTTATGAGAGGGATATGGGTTTTTTAGAAAGGCTATTGTGAGAGTTCATGGAAATTTATATTTTTATTCAGTTTGAAACTTGACAGCAACCAACAAAATTAAAAGTTTCCTTGAATTTTGACACCAAATCCTGTGTTAGCAATCCAAGAGAGATAGGTTTGATATTCAGAATTGTTGAAGGAGGAAGGTATTTTGGATTGATGATAGTTTTTATTTCTTTCAATAATTTTTTATTTAGCTTAATCTTTCTTTTTGAGAGGAATTAATCCTCTGGTATGGAACTTTTTGCAGAATTTAAAAAGTTACTGTATGCTCTCCAAGAGGAAAACTCAATCGATTTTGACAAGATTAAATCAGCTTTTGATTCTCATAGCTTATAATTGTTCTGACTTGAAAAAGTGCAGGTGAGAAATGGATCTGTTGGTTTTAATTTTTACCAGTTAATCCTTTTATTTGATAGCCATATTTTTGCTTCACTTCTTTAAATATTTAATTAAGTAAACTCCATGATTCTTGTAAAAAAAAAATTAAAAGGGTTTCCTAAAGAGGAATTGAAGTATAAAGAGTACATTTGCTCATTCCCTTCTTTGGGCGTTTTTGGAGAGTTTGTTTGGTTATCAAAGCAAGCTTTGAAAAAGTGAGGAATAACAAAACTTTTGAATGGAGAGTTTCATTTAGGAGTATGAAGAAATTTTGTTCAATTTTTTTAAGAGACAGAAGTTTCTAATACGCCAACCTGGTGGTTGAAATTCTCTTAACCTTCATCAAACATAAATTTCTCCTCACTTTTCTGGAGGGTTTCCTAAACCCTCCATTGGACATACAAAAAAATAGACATTACAAAATTTTATTTAAAAATTGATGATTTGTTCTAAATATTAAAGTCCGGTCTGCTGGGCCTACTGAGAAAACTCTCTTCAAAATTTTTTGGGGTCATATTTTTTAAAGAGTCATAGAGTCTCAAAATTCCTTTTTTTAATTTTCTTACAAAAAAATAAATTTCTAATGTTTTCCTACTTATTCGTTTGAAAAAGAAAAGAGGAAAATGAATGAATTCTAAAAAAAGATTGAGAAGAAAATAGAATTGAGAGAGAAAATGATTTTCAAATATGAAACTCACTCTTAGGCTCAAAACCAGGTTAAAAAAGGCCATATTCTTGAATCGAAATTTGAAACTTTTTTGAAATAAGTTTTGTTTCAGTTTTTAAATTAAAAATAAATTTTAATTTTCTCGTTTATCTTTCTCTCTTCTTTCAGCAAAAACATCTGATCTCAACGATATTAAAAGGATGCTAAAAAACTATCAATATAGTTGAT
>Ga0182738_1003102_pt1 | contig 19220 bp, 5 predicted proteins | sample eDN5th30CBELigMG_FD_128876 | JGI IMG/M metagenome (GOLD analysis project Ga0182738, IMG submission 128876) | Enriched Miracle-Growth compost microbial communities from Emeryville, California, USA - eDNA 5th pass 30_C BE-Lig MG (version 2)... ... | reverse complement strand
TGATAATATTTTAAATGATTTATTGATTCAATCACAAAATCAGATTAACCACCTGACTGAGGATCTGAATGACTTGACCAACTCCACCAAGACAAAAATGGGACTGACACTCGGAGGTGTCGTGGCTATTTGCTTTCTCTTCGCAGCAGTATCGCTTCGTTATCTCTGCCTCCTCGCATCAGAAGCTAAAATCTTTATGATAACCATCTTCAGAATAAAATCACAGGATAGCCAAGCTGTCCAAGTCATTCTTCAGCGTTTTAGATCTGCTTTGGAGACTGACATGAAGGACTTTGAACTTCCAGCTGAAGAAAAAGTCAAAGAGCAAAACAATAACGATTCTGTGAAATTCCGCAGGGCTTCAATGGAAACCTTGTACAAATCTCAAAAGATTGCCTTCTTGAAACTCTTCCCAAACTCAACTCTCTTTATTTGCTGGGGCATCGTGTACTTTTTCTTGACTTCAGATTTTATTGGTGATATTCAAGCTAGTGAAAAACAAATGGAAACTGCTTTGCAAGCTTTGAATAATCAGAGTCTCTTTGTCACTGAGATGATTGGTCTCATTTTAACCAACATTACCGTCAACCTCAAAAATGAACCTGCTCTGCCAGATTTTGTGAATAATCTTAATAATCTTCAGCAAACAACCCTTTTAGTTGATAACCTCCGTGATAAAAATGGCGATTTGACCGCGCTCCAAGAAAAAGTCCTCTTTGATTTCCCCTGTGAGGATTTTTTGACATTCTATGATGGAGATTACGCATATGCTTATAAATATTGTTTAGACTTTGGAAAAGGAAAAACCTCTATTGGGCTCGTCAATGTGAATTCTCAGCTTTATTCAATTGGATTAAATGCATTAGAGCTCTATAACTCAAGTGGCAAAACAAAGCCAGAACTTGCATACATATTCTTGCTCGGACTTTCACAAAGCACCTCTCCAATTAATTGTGCAGAAGGATTCCTCAATATTTTATACAGATCAACATTAGAAAACTTTGAAAACCAAGTTGACTCAATTGAACACCGCACAATGATTTTTACTGTCTTGATTTTTGTTTTTGCTTTGATTGGAACAATTACAACTTGGCATTTTGTAATGAAAAAAATTTTTAAAGCCCAAAAAATTGATTGGTATATTCTACAAATTATCCCAATCAAACTCATCCTTGGTAATAAGCACATTCAACAATATTTATTAAAACACTCAGATGGAACGTTAGATGGAGTCAAAAGTTTCCTCTGAGAAACTTTTATTCATTCGATTATTTTCTTGATGTAAGTTTCTAAAAGTAAATAAATATAAACTTTTTTTTTGCAAGTTGTCGAGAATTTTTCATATTTTGAATTTTTCGTAAAATGAACTGTCAAAGAGTTGTAAAAATATATGCTTTAAATTTTGCCTACAAAAACTGAAATTTAATCTCGCAATTCATCAGAGAACATTTCACCAAAAAAGAGTCAAAAAACAAATTTTGGATTTGGAACGTGAAATCTTAAAATCCTTTTCATTCTTGCCCTTTATTCAAGTTGGGCAGTAAATATGTTCTTTCTTTCAATTAAAAGGCTTTACTTTGATAACTTTCAACCAAAAATTCTTTGGTCTTTTTTTTCCGGGAAAATTTTTTCCTTTCCTTTCGAAAAAATAATGAAAAAAGAGTCAAATTTTTTGCCATTGAGGGAGAATCTGAAGATTTTTATTTTTGGAAAGGGAATCATCTGGTTCAGGAATTTTTGAAAAGCTGAAAAATCTTGAGAAAAAAAATTGATGAGTTTTTTCGAAAACTGAATGTTCAGAATAAAAAATTGCATCAATAAAATTTAACAACTTGGCAAGAAATATTTTTCCTTTTCCTGAAAATTTACAAAAAACACCAAAAAGATTCTCAATATAATGATGTCCAAAATTGACTTGAAATTTCTCCAAAAAAAATTTTCAGAAACTTTCTATTGATTTTGAAAAAATCAGTGTGAAAAATATTTCTAGGATAATTTTTTTTTAATTCCCAAAAAATTGTGGTTTTTGAAGGCGGAATTAAACCCCTCAAGAAACTGATAGAAAAAAACGGAAAAGAGAAACTCCACCCTGTCTTGGACTCTTCCAAGACTCTCAATAAATTTACACTTTATCAACATTTGAGAGAGAGGAAAGAAAAATCAGATTGGTCCTAATTGATGTTGATGATCATTACAATAAACAGCATAGATTATGTGCATGCCTAAATTAGCATTGTACCAAAAAAAAAATTAAGGAGATTTTATCGAGATCGAACTGACAAATAAAACCAAAAGACTATTCAAATTTTTAAACAACTTTCCAAGGTTTAATAATTTGCCAAATTTCTTTCATTCCAGAATCTTTTGAGATAAATTCTGATACTTCTGATCTTTGCGATAACATTAAGAGGAATCATACTCAACATTGATTTTGTTCTCCAAATCTAAGAAAGCGATTAGAAAAGGCCACAAAAAAAAATACATCGTTGTTGATTTTTCTGATAAGAGGAATCCACAAGAGCAAATTGATGAAATTCAGGAAGAGGATAAATATGATAAAGATAACGAGCCTCACAGTCAAAGCAGAATCAAATTTATCGCTCAAGCATTCTCTATATGCTGTCATCAACAATCTCATCGTATCCTTAATGTAGAGATTCTGCATTTTGCCTTTTAAAAAGTTAGTATTTTTAAATCCAAGTGTTCATCTACTTGTTTCGACGGATTGGGTTGTTGCTAATAAGCTGAGGAGGGAATTCCAGTCAGCTGTTGCACCTGTAACACTCACCGTAGGAAGATCAATCGTACAGTTCAAACTGTTCTGAATGTTACTATAGCATGCCAATAAACTTCTCAAATTCTCAAAATGTCTTGTTAACGCGACTGTCATTCCCTGATATTAATATGAATATTTTTCATCTCCACAAGAAAAAAGTTACTTGATAGACAGTGAGATCACCAAAGGTGGCACAATCGGTTTGATTGACCAAATCACCGAGACTGACACAAGGATTCACCATCATGATTTGATTGAATTCATCAGTATAAACATCTGTATGGATCTTTCTGTTGATTGAATGCAACTACGTGAACGTTAAAAATCAAAACTTTAATTAATTCCCCTTACCTGAAGGATGAGAGAATCAAGATCATACATGAGCTTGATATTAGAAGTTGCAACGGAATATGCGTCTTCTCCAAGAACGTCGAATGTACTATTGGTCATAAAGAGTTGTCTTTCGACATTGTTCGCGAAACCATAGAAAGACTCGGCTTTGGAGGTGGAATTGAATTCGATAGTCAGAGTGCTAATATCGTCCAACAAAGAGGTTGAGCTGAAGAAGTTGTAGAAGAAGTAAGCCTCAATAAAGACTGCCATAATCGCAAACTTGATGAGGAAGGATTTTTGGCCTTTTGCGGAGTTCTTAAACTTCTTTCTCTTCTTTCTGGTGATAAAGTCTTGGCCATTGTTATCATCTTGGTTCTTTTCAAGCTCTTCATCATCAATTTCAGAAATCATTTCGTCTTCTTCGCCAACTTGGAGATTCGAAATAAATGTCTCACATTTGTTGTACAATCCTTTCACAGTCTTCTCAGGAATATCCAGGAAAAGACTCAAAATCTCCAGTCTTGATCTATTGACCTGGTAGAAAATAGGGAAAGCGATCAATATCGTCAAGAGCAAGGCAAAGATAGATCCCAATAAAAGCAACAAGAAGGAGGTATTCTTTGAGCTCACTTTATCATTTAGCTCGACTGAATAGTAGTTGGAAGACTCCTCAAGGCCGACATACAAGTTATTGAGCATATTATGCATGATGAAATAATAATCATTGTCTGTGTCTATAATGTCATCCAGATCTTTTGTCAAAACATCATAACCTCTTGAAATCACTTCTTCAATTGCTTGAGTCAATCCTTTTGTTGTCGTGCCGTCATCAAGAGAATAAAGTTTCAAGCTTGGATTATTAAGCAAGGATAAGTGGCCATCAGAAAGGTCGTCAGTTTGTTTCTCAAGATACTCCTTCAGCGACTTTGCATTATTCAAAGAATCTTCTAAACTTGATCTGGATCTGGCTTCAGTAAGAGTTGAGGCAGTGATGCCCATGCGACGAAGATTCAGATCTCTAATCTTGGAGACAGCATTCATCAGCTCAGCCACCAATTCATTTGACTTGTCCAATAAATCAATCTTCTTTTGGATTGCATTGAATTCCTTAACAGCCACCACATAATCAATAATAGCAATTACCAAAAGAACCACACTCAAGAAGAAAGCAACATATTTCAACTTTCTGATAATAGCAGGGGGAGTTCTGTCGTTTATCACATTGTTGAGTGCCTTGCGAGACTTGAAGGTTGTGCTGAAATCCTTGTAAGAACCCTCGTCTTGATTATCATCATCTTGAACAGCTTCTTGAGATTGCTTTTGGGGGTATTGATTGGGATTCTTTGTGTGACTGTATCCACTATTATTATTGGGATTCTCTGAATGAGATGAATCATTCTCATCTGATCTATCGTCTTCAATTTCTTGAGGTCTTCCTCCATAAAGTCTCAGAGTCTTGATTCCAACACCGTAATCCACTCTTTGGACCACTTGCTCCTCTTCATCTTGCTGACTTGCTCTCGACAATCCAGGATTGATTCCACTAGGGTCATTCTCGTTAGCAGATTTATTGAGAGGATCCAACATATTATCTTGGTTCTCATCAGAAGTCCCTGATTGGAGGTCATTTGTTGACCCATCAACGTACTCTCCCAGAATCATAGCCTTATTTCTTTCATATTTGAACTGGAAGTTGGAAATCTTGGCTCTACGATCTGCTGGAGTGCTGTTTGAAAGCTTCTCGATGGTTCTTTCGAACTTCAAATGGAAACCTCCGCTCTCTCTTCCTGACAAATAGCTGAGTTCATAAAGATTACAAGTCAACTGAACTGTTGTGTCTTCATTCTCGTTCACATATTCAGAATCCTTAGGATAGTTGTATTTGAATGTCGCAGTGGCTTTTCCTGCACTATTAGCGCTGGAAAATTGAGTACCACGTTCTCTGATGATATTTGGAATGTAATCTTGGATATTTGCTCTCTTCACTGTAATTGCCTTGGAATCGATCTTGAGAATATTGATACAAGAAGAAGAAAGCCCATCAATAGTCCCATCAGGGGTGGTAAGCACATATGCAGCACTCTTAAAGTTCTTTTCGACTCTAAAAGTAGCAATAAATTGAATTCCTTGAATGATAGATGTTGCGGACTTTATGCTGAGGTACACCGGGAAAATATAGTTGGACTTGTTTTTACCAAACACCAACTTCTCTTTATTCTTGCCAACCATCACGCTTTCTCCTGTATTGAGATAATTCTCAATAAAGGAATCGTGATATTTAGCAAAAACTTGCGGCATCAACACATTCACTTTTCTATTGAGCAATTCAGTCTTGTTGTATCCGAACAAACTTGCAGCAGCCAAGTTAATACCAGTAATAATACCAGATTTGTCTTGTTCTCCTGACACCCAAATTGTTGGAGTTGCTTCATTACTTGTCTCTTCCATTGATACCATCCCAAGGTTCATTGCTTTCTTATTTGATTGTACATTCGTTATAGTTCTTGCCCTATGGGGGAGATGTTAGATTTTCAAGAGTATTTTTCAAATACATACTTTTCAAGAAGAGCGTCACCAGCTTCTTTGTCATTGATAATTTCAATCAGATATTTACCGTAGAGTCTCATAGATTTAGCATTACTAGCATTGACTTTGAGCAATTTGATCCAGTTATCTTCAACATATTGCACAGAAGAATTAATCTTGGATCCAATATCACTGAGTTTGGCCAAATCGGGATTGTCTTCTGATAATTGGGACCAGAATTCCATGTGTAATAAAGCAGACTTCTCAATATTAGCTTGGAGATTTCTGAGGTTATTTTGGAAGGAAACTTCGCTAACAACATCCAAACCCCCTTGTCCTTCATTTTGACTTTCTGCAATCTCATCTTCAATCAATTTTTTGTATCGGAAAATGATAAACTGCTCATCAACTGAAGGCCTGTTCTGTTCAGCTTGGGTCAATTCTTGTAAGGCTTGTTGCTTGCTATGCATTTTCTCCAACAAGAAAAATGAATAGGAAATTCTCAAAGCATTGGCATTTGGGAACTTTTTAATTCCTTGATCATACATCTTGTATAATAATTGAATCAATATCGCATATTTCTCATTCAAACTTTCATCTTGATCTAAATAAAAAAGTTATGATTTCAATAACATTATAAATGCCATTACTCATGAGACTTTTAGTGAAGCGATTATTCTTGACAGATTTTTGTCGGAGAGGACAGTCTTCCATATTGCAACTTTGTTTATGAATTTCAAGATATCCGTCCAATAAAATTGCAGCATTTTTGTTGGTAGCTTGCCAATCAATCAGTTTCAAAATATATCGAATTTGACTTTGAATTTCTTCGCCATTTTGGAACTTGTTGACATTAATCAACAATAAATCAATTCTGTTATCCCTGTTGGTCAAAATGATCAAGACCACAAAGGGAATACCAAGCAGCCAAGCGATAATCGACCCTTCAAACAAAGTGCTTTCCATAATTCTCGAAAACACCACCATTACTGCAGTCCACAAGTTGATTGCAGCAATACAGGCCCAGAGCTTGGCAATAATTTCATCATGGTAGGGTGAGTTGAAGTAAAACTTGACAAAAATCACCACTGAACCAATCAAAATTAAAGCCAACAGAATCACTTGGAATTGGTCTCCTGTTAAAAATGTCAAACAGATAATCATTATCATCTGATAAACATTCACCAAAAAATTGGGCCTTGAACTCACTCTGTGGAAAAAAATTAGATAAATGTTTTCAAGAAGGAATAATGCCTGGCAGTTGGGTCGTTGTTGGTATTTTTATATTCAAAGAAAGTGAGAGAAGCAGTCAAAGAGATAACGATGAAATTGATTGCGGTGATGATAGCAAAGACTGCATGAATGATATGGCCACCTTTCCAGCATTCGACTTCTGAGAAATATTGGTGCACAGAGTTGCCGGATTTATCATCAACACATGCAGGAATCGTGATGAAATATTCAAAGAATGGCAAGAAAAAGATGGTAGTGAACAGTAAAAGTATATTCTTGAGCACCACCACAGGCCAAGAAAATACAGCCTTCTTTCTGTTGTAGATATAGCTCACGTATAAGCTCATCATGAAAACTAAAGCGACAACAACGAGCCCAATGTAAAAGAATGTGATGTAGAGGTTATAATTGGTGTCCTTGATGTATGTCACAATGTCTAAATATCCAAAAATCTGGTAAAGAACATCGGAGATGTCATCAGCTAACCAGACAGATGCAATCTAAAAGAATGCGTTAAAAATACAATCAGGGGGAGTGGCTTACTGTGGGATGGAAAGGAAAAACTATGATTTGGACAAACTGGATGATGCTGATAAGAAACCAAATGTAGATTGAGACTTCACGTTCTTTTAGCAAAACAAAAAGAACTCCAAAAATTGTATTCTTCACTTCAATCTCCAACTTCTCAAGGGTTCCTTGTTCATTGTCAATTGTGTGACGGTTGTTGTTGCCACTTGTGGCTTTAAGATCCATAAAGGTAAACTGTCTTTTCTTGGGTTCTGTTTAGAGGTTTCCTTGAACGAAGAAAAGGAAAGCAGATTCTTAGTTTAAAATTATATGTAAAACTGAATAAGGTTGTAACTTAATTTCTTTTATGGTTTTAAATTTTCGAGCACCAACCCAACTGGAATTAATTTCCCAATGTGTTGTTCTCTTTGGACCAAGCAAGATTCCGTTTAAAATCCAAACCTACTAGTGAAAAATTCTGTTCTTATTGAGTGCTTCCTTTCTTATCAAACTGAGATAAAAGTAATCAAGCATTTTAAAATTTCGTCTATCAGGCATATCACTAGGTTTTCATCCCACCGAATTTACTCGACTATTAAAGTCTCAGCGTTCATTTTTCTGGCAGAACCAAGAATGCTCAATTTTTTCTCGAGGATTCTTATGCTTTTTGGGAATCTTTGGAGAAATACTAATCAATCTTATCCAGATAATAGCATTACGTCAAATACGTTAGAGCAGTTCTAGAGAAGATAAGTGGTCTTGTTAGCGATCTGAATGACCATTTTTGTCTGGTCGAGCTTAAAATAGCCACTGAGGAAAAGATTGTCCTGTTTTATTCCTGAGTCAGACCTTTTTAGAGTGGGTTCAATTCAACAACTTGAAAAGGGCATCTGAGTTTTCCAGTAAATTATTAAAGCGGCTTTGATTAAACAGGCAAAATTTTTTCGTTGAAAAAAGGCATCAATCCTGGTTTCGAAATTCGGTAAAGAAGGAAAACGATCATTGTCTCATTATTGTTTATAAAGCCTCTGGGTGCAAATTAATTATCACAAAAAAGGAGATTTTCTTTTTGAGATGTTTAGAACCAAATTGGTGGTTTAAAACGTCGTCAATTCAATTGTCAGTTGTTAGCAAACCGATAAATTGATAAATTAAAAACTGACTTTTGAGTGGATTAATAAATATTTTGCAAATGATTTTTTTCTTTCGAAAATTTTTTTTAATTTGATTGAACACATAAAACACATAAACCTTCAAAATAAAATTGATGAGAAACAACCCTGATGTACTTTATTTAACAGTTTTTTCCCCCTGAAATACATGGCTTAGGTAAATTGTTTTATTAATCACGAAAGAAAAAACTTTCATGATTAATACATTCTTGATTGTCATAGAGCTTTGTTTAAAAAAAATAAAATGAAAAATTTTTACTTTCTGGAGAATCAGAAACTGCAATGTTTTTTGTTAAATGGATGAATGGAAGGGATAAGGAAATATAATATAACTTTAGGGATGAATATCATATCATATCATGGAAATAGAAGAGACATCAAAAACGATATGTCCGATCTAAATGATATCAAAATGTGTTTATACAATAACAATAATAATATTTAGGCCTATATATTCTTCAATTGTCAAGATTCATCATTTTTAAATGAAAATTTCAAGACTTTACATCTACATTAAATATCATCATCATGTTGAACTTCGTAGGGATATTTGGCTTCGTTAGACTCTTTAGCAGGACTCACACGGTCAGTGTTGTGAGTGTTCAATTCGTTTGCGCTGCTTCTTTGTTGTTGTTTATGATCAACGCTTGCTTCCAAATCTTTGTATGAGTCTCTCACTGCGGGATTATCGTACTTCTTCAAGTGCTGAGCTTGAACGATACCTTCCTTGGTAGGGAGATAGAGATATGTGGTGGCAAACAAATACAAAGTGGAGACACCACAGAACAAAATGACTTCGGAGCCATCCAAACTGAAAGGATAGAAGCCGCCAATTGAAGAGATGTAGAAGAAGAATAAAGCAAAGAAGGAAGAGAACCAGAAGTAAGTGGTTTGTCTTTCAGGGACTTCTTGAGTTCTGCTTCTGATTTTCTTCATCTTGGAGAGGATCCAGCCCAAACCGACAAGGAGGGCGATCCAGTATGCCAATTTGACCAAATCAAAGCTGCGATCCCTCAAAGAGCCAAATTTGAAGGTGGGATCACGAGCACTCTCGTCATACATATAAAGATATGTGAAAAGACTGAAGGCGAAATATACAACTGTGTAATACTTTGCGAATTTGCTCTTGGTTTCAATCAAAGAAGAGTCGGATCCAGCGATCTCGTGAGTCAAAGAAAGCCAGTAGTACACCAAGAAACTGCCGAAAGTGATGGAAGCAATGGTGAAGGCCCAAGAGTACAAGGTGCCTTCCAAGATGTAGATGCTGAAAGGCTCATTGATAGCAATGAGGACGGGAGCGATGGCGTTGAAGGTCTTTTGCTCAGGGGTGTAAAAGTCCTTGCCCAATGGCTTCATCTTGGTGGAGTGCCAGAAGAAGGCAGCAACGGTCGCCAACAAGAAGACCAACTTGACCGCAAAAAGATAGATTCTGTAAGGAAGATTAAGGGTCACAGTGCTGATTTGGAAATCGTCGAGGAATCCGTTGAGTTTATCGTTATTCAAGAACTTGATCACGAAGTAATAGTCTCTTCTCTCAGTGATGGGGATTCTGAGGGCTTCTTCGACGGTGCAGGGCTCGACTTGGGAAAATGAGCAGTCAAAGTTAAGTTGACGGACTTGCTTGGTAAAAATAGTATCCTTAATCTCTTTTCCGAGGGTAGTGAAGGCGCTGACCTCGACTTCAGCGGTCTTTATGGTGTCGACGATAAATTCGGCCTTAAGAGGAGTCAAGTCAACAGCCACAAATTTGTTTAAAGAGCTAAGCTCAGTAACTTGAACACTGAGAATGGGATTTTCGGAAAGGCTGAAAGCGCCTTTGTTTTCATATCCAAGCTGCTTATAAACTGAATCCAAAGGATCAGCGGGGGATCTGTGGCGAGTCAATAGGGAGTCAGGGCTGTTGGAAGCCAAGAGAAAGACTCCTGCCAGAAGGGAAAGGACGAGGGCGTAAAAGAGGCCAAACTTCTTGGAAGAAATGAGGCTGTCGATGTTGAGTTGGATCGTGGACTCTTTGGTGGTTTGAGGTGTCTCCATGCCAGGAATTTCAAATTAATTTTTCAATAAAATTGTATACTCCAAACTAAAGCGAGTATTTATGCTTGTATTAAAATTCGAAGCTTCTTGGCTTCGAAAAATATTTTAAAGATAGTTCAAGTTACACTTTGAATTTTTTTCATTCAATCCATAACGTTAATACTGACCTTAAATTTTTATTCTTGAACCAAAGTGCCTCAATATTCAGAGAAACATGACAACCACCCCTTGGAGGCTCCTAAAGTATCCTCTGATGAAGAGAAAAAATTTAAATTTCGGCATTTTATTGTCCGCCTAAAAAGTTAAATGTGCCTACAAAAAACAAATTTAACCCCGCACAAATTAGTTTTACTCCTTCTATCTCAAACCCAACAAGAGAAGTCCGCCCAACAGTCCGTACAAACCTCTTTTTTACATTCTCAACCGACAATTTTTTTCAGTTTGATAACTAAAATTAATATGTGCATAACCGGCCTGCAGATCAGGTTAGTTGAGCGAAAAGCAGTTGAGAAGGTCATGTTGTGGAAAGTCGGATTAAATGTATTGGAGAAAAGCCTTGCTCGAGAATAGAATGATGGAATAAATCTCTCAAGACAAGCGGACAAAAAAGTTAATCTAGTTTTAGACAAAAGAACCAATTTTTTCTTTAACGAATAAGTGCAAAATGGCAAATTTGATTTTCTAAAAATTCTGATCCAAAAAGATTTCCAAATTATTAGGAGACAAAAACCGAAAATTTCTATCGATTTATAATTTTAGCCTTGTTTTCAGGCTATTCTGATTGATCAAATAGTGCGAATTTCAGGCCAAATTATTTGAATGCAAATTTAGTTTTTAGGAAAAATTAGAAAATACAAATTTATTTTCAGGCGAGCCCCTACATTCTTCACTATGAATTTTTCTTCACTCATTTCATTTTCTTGAAAAAATACCTGCAAGTGATCCTCCACTTCTTCAATAGTACAATCAAAAATCTTCAAATCTGGAACTCCTTTTACCGCGCTTCTTCAATTCAATTCAAATGAAATCGAATGAAATGAAATATCTTATGAAAATGAAATTCTTCTACTTTGAAATTCTTGAACGATTTATCTTTCCTATCCATAACAAAAGAGAGATTGGATTTGAGCATAAAACGCTCTATTTTACTATTCTCTGCGATTAAAGTCAAGTGAACAAAACTACTTCACCATTATATTCAGCGCTTCAATAATTCTAAAGAAAGAGTTTCTTCATACTTCAAGAAAAATCAATGGCAAACCAGATGACTTTCGAAAAAAATTTCTCAATAAACAGCCTCGAAATTCTAGAAGAGCCTTGCGCATGATATTGATGAACTAACCTTTTTTACAAAAGGCTAAACTTGATCTTTTATTTTATTTCATTTCAAAACGTTAGAATAAAAAATAATTTAATTTTCATTCCTCACTCTTTCGTAGATGAAACAGTGTGTTCTGATGCATTCTTTGAAGAAAAAATCTCCCCTAAACCGCCTCGAACTCCAAGTCAAATCCCAAAACCTCTTTTTTTAAATTCATTCTTAGGCCAAAAGCTATTCAAAATTAAAAGAGAGGATTTTTGTTTTATCCTCTCAGGGATTCCTTTTTCTTGAATGCTCTGTTTCCTGAAAAATTTTTGGAAAAGAAAAAATTCTGAGCTTAGCTTAGCTTAGCCTAGTTATTTAAATTATCTGATTGGATTCGTCAGGACTAATATTTTCGCTGGTAGAAGGGAAAATAAAGGCTAATGTTGGAGGGAAGATGATGGTGCGTTTTAAGGGGGTTTATTTGACAGTTTGATATTTTTGAAAAAACTCTTTTAATTTAAAAACAGAAACTTGGGCAAGAAAAATTTTAAAACAAGGTTGAGTCTAATTTATTATTTGTTTGCCAAAGTTTTCAAAGAGGCAAAAAGAGCATACTTCACTTTTAAGCTATCATTCTGATTTGGTTTAATTTCATTCAACTTCAAATCTTCATCCCAACAATTACATCTTCAAATAAAAGTGAAATTTTCTTCTTAAATTCTTTCCATTTTTAACCTTCTCCTCTCTGTCAAATTCCAAGGCTATGTATGAGTTTTGGTTGCATGAAAGAAATTTTTGCGTCTGGTGAAAATAACAAAGGATTCAATTTTTTTCATAATTACAATGATTCATATTTTCAAATTCTGAATTACGTGTCATTTTTTTTCCTTTCATCTTGAGGAGAAAAAAGTTTGTTCATTTCTTTGAAGTTTTTCCAGAGGAAAAATTATCAACATAATGCTTTAAAAGACATGATCATGACCTTCAAAATTTATTAAAGAAGGAAAATTTTAGAAGCAGGACCTTTTCAATTTGGAATCACTCAATTTTAAAAAATCTCTTTTTGTGCCAAAAAAATATTTGAATTTTATTTTATAAATAATTCTATTCTACTATTTCATCTTGAGTAATTTGAGTAGAAAAAGGTCTTTAATACTACTGATTTCAATATTTTTCAGGAAGAGAAAACAATTCTTCTCATTGGAAAATCTCAGGATTTATGATCCACATAATCTTCTTTATATTTCATTCAATCAACAAAGGAAAAGCCTGGTTACTCTGCACCATCATCATAGCGAAATCGTACTTTGAATCCTCACATACAACGGATTTTTCTTCTATTACATTTCGCGAAAAAAGTTGTGCGCAAATCAGACTTTGAATTTTCAAGAGGCGGGAATTATGCAAAGATTTCTCAAAATCTCTTTTAGAAAATAATAATTTGATATCTGCATTTCTCTTCCAAACACCACTTCACCATTTCAAATCTTCTCCCTATCTTGCTTATTCCCCTCAACTTCATAAAAAATACCTGCATTTATGGATATTACAATTCCTCAACAAGACATCAATCTCTTCAAGAGCGTCACATGTGCATCTTCAGAAACAGCAAGATCTTTTCTTATTCGTTATTCCAATGTTGATACTGCCATTTCTCATTATTTCCAAGCTCAAGAACAAAATTCTGCCCTTCTCAAATCCCCTTCTCCCCATTCCAAAAGTCCCAATTTCAAGACCTTCATACCATCGATCTCCCACTTTATTCGCCACCCAGAGTCAAAGCCAAATCCACAACCAACAAGGATAATCAAAGCTCTTGATTTTAATGAGGACAAAAAGAAGGATAACGAGACTTCTTTAAAAGATATGATGAATATCGAAAAAGAAGAGAATAAAGGAACTTCAAATGTGAAGGCTTCACACCCTGCAAAGACTCTATTTCTTTCCAAATCAAAGAGGGGAGACCGAACCGAAGAAGAAAAAATTTCAAGTCCACCAATGGTGATGATGAACCATACTAAAGTTCTTGAAGAAAAACCTTTTATAAGCAAGAATATCATCAAACCTGATGTTATTCAACCTCTTTCAGAGAAAGATAGTCAAAAGACTAAACCTACTTCTGATGATGATAAGAAGAGGAATTCTAAAATAATAACATCAAAGCCTCAAATTAAGCCTCACCCTCATCCTTATGAGGCAGAGATAAAGGCGAAGAAATGGCCAAAATTCCTTGGAACACTCAGAGTAGATTGTATGGTCAATGAATTCGACGCTTGGACTAATATTAAACCCAATGATCAAATATCTTTTGAACCTAGAGAAATTCAATTTTCCACCACAAATATTACAAAAAAGACCCAAACCCTTGATGGCCCCCTTAAACGAGAAATTATCCGCAAAAAATCAGAGTTAATCAGCTCAACACTTCTTGTTCGCTGTCTCTGGAATTATCAACCCATTGGTTATCTAAACTGTGATTTTGAAGAAATTTTCGTTTTCCTCCTCAAAATGAATTATATTTCTCTCACAGGTACTGTCTTGCCTCCAGATCCAGAGGTCCAAAATGGTGGCCAAATAATGGATGAATCTGACAAAATTGGCTTGCATATGCATGTCCTTCTTACTGAAGAAGTTTTCAAAAGTGTTTCTCCTGACCAAAATAATGAAATTGAAGATCCTTTGGATACTGACAAGCAAGAGAGATTATTGATATTAAAGCTTGCGAAAGAAGCTCTAGGACGCTTATTTACCATTCTCAAAATTAAAGTGACAATTCCCCCATTAGTAAAACGAAAACAAAAGAATGACCCCTTTGAAAAAATTAAAAATGAAAAATATGGCCCAAAACAAAAGCGTGGAAGAAATAGACTTTATAAACCCGCTCTTGGATCGCCTATAAAAGTTTTGACAGATGCTTTTCCAGACTATTATCTTCTTCAGCAACAAGATGATATGATGCTCGAACCTTCGGAAGAAGGTCTTCAAAAGAAAACTTTTGCAGATGACGAAGAATATGAAGAAGAACTCGTATTGTATAAATCAGATTCAGAAGATGAAATGGAAGAAGAAGATTCAGGGAAAACTCACAAAAGGCTCAGGAGGTCAAAAAGCTCTAAAGATGACTTTGAAGGAGAGCCTGTTATTGAAGAGGAAAATAAGGCAGATCAAGAAATTTTAACGACAGAAAATCAAGTCTCGTCTTATTTCGTGGCTTCTGAACCTTTTAATAATCTGAAATCCGAGCTATATGCTTATCAAAAACAAGCCTTATCTTGGATGAAGTATCGAGAGGGAGTCTTGACAAAACAACAATTATTTGAAAAGTCATATGAAGAACAAAGAGTTCTCAATGATTTATTCCAAGAGATGCTCCTTGTTGATGGAACTAAGCTTTATTTCAATCCTTTTAATGGAGAAGTCAGCAAGGTGTTCCCAGAAATGAAAGCATGTAAAGGTGGAATTTTAGCTGATGAAATGGGTCTTGGTAAAACTGTCATGACTATTGCTTTAATACATTCCAATAAAAGAAATAAGGAAAATTCGGGACTGAATGCAACGGTTATTAAAGGTCCTAGTAAACCAGAAGATAGTGAGAAAACTGTAAAGAAAAGAGGAGGATTAAATGCCAAAAGAAACCTTGATCTTGAAGATTTCCTTAGTGGAGAAGAAGATGATCCAGATTTTATTCTCACCAGCGGAACTAAAAAACTCAAAATTCATAGTAGTTTATCAATAACAGAAGAAACTCCAAAAAAAGTATTGAAACAGGGAAGTAATTTGACCAAACTCGGAGGAACTTTGATTGTAGTGACATTGAATGTCCTTTCACAATGGCAATCAGAAATTGAGAGACATTCGAATCCGAATACTCTCACAGTTTATCAATATTATGGAGATAATCGTAAAAAAGTGATCTTGGAAGATTATGATGTCATCCTGACAACTTATGGAACCTTGGCTTCTGAGCATTCTGATCATCTCAAGAAAAAGAATTCACAATCACAATTATTTGAATGTGAATGGTTTAGAGTTATTTTGGATGAAGGACATTTTATCAGAACAAGACAAACCAAAACTGCAAAGGCTGCATGTGCATTGAAGGCAGAAAATAGATGGTGCTTGACAGGAACTCCTCTGCAAAATAAAATGGATGATATGTTTTCATTATTGCAATTTTTAAAATTGGAGACTTGGGGAGATTATTTCTGGTGGAACACTTATATCAACAAAGAAACCTCGCATGAAGAAGCTTCAAAGCTCATCAGAGGAATCTTGAAACCTGTAATTCTTCGAAGAACAAAAAAATCGACATATTTAGATGGTCGTAATATCCTTGATCTTCCGCCAAAGGAAGTTGAGAATGTCATGGTCAAACTCTCTCAAGAAGAGAATGAAATATATCAGCATTTCTTCAAGGAGGCAAAGAAGGAATTTAATCGTATGATGAAAAATGGAAGTTTAGAGTCAGAATATTTGTACATTTTGGTCATTATTTTGAGATTAAGACAAGTCTGCGATCATCCTTCCTTGATATTCTCACAAAAAGACCTCAAAAACAGAGAGAATTTAGAAAAGGCCGTCAACCATTTCTTGCAAAAAGGCTCTGCAGAGGAGGCTTTAAGACTGGGAGCCATGGAAGAAGAGATTGGTGAAGGAGAAAATCAACAGTCAGAATTTATAAGAAATACAATAGAAAAACTTGAGAATAAAGAAGTTGAGCCTTGTTGTATCTGCCTTGAGGATATCGTTGAGGCTTCTATACTTACTTGCGGACATATATTCTGCAATGCATGCCTGAATTTGACTTTAAAGACCACCCAAAAATGCGCTCTTTGTCAAATACAAATCACCTCAGAAAATGTCATGTCTATTTCTTTGACTGAGATTAAAACTTATCACACTTTCCCTTCTCTTAAACAAGTCAGCAATATTGAAAGCTCCAAGTTAAAGGCTGTTATCAAAGCCTCACAGGATGTTGCTTCAAAAGGTCAAAAAGTTGTCATCTTCTCTCAGTTCTTGGGCATGCTCGATTTGGTCCAAAAAAATCTAGAAAAGCTCAAGGTTCGCTGTACTAGAATTGATGGAAGCATGCCTATGAAAGAGAGGAATCGATGTATCGAAACCTTTAAACAAGATCCTGGGTTGACAGTGTTCCTGATATCATTGAAGGCTGGAGCAACAGGGCTGAATTTAACAGTCGCAAATCATGTATTTCTGGTTGATCCTTGGTGGAATCCAACAGTCGAAGATCAAGCTATTCAGAGAATCCATAGAATTGGCCAAAAAGAAAAAGTGTATGTCAAAAGGTTTGTTTGTGAAAAGACAATTGAAGAGAGAGTCCTCCAACTAAATATACAGAAAAATGAAATGATTAGTAATGTTCTCCATTTCAATCCAATTGAACAGAAAAAGACCAATATTCAAAATATTATCAATGCCTTGCAAGGTTTTGATGATGATGATGACGACAATAGAAATTAATTTTTTTCTAAAAAAAAAATTTCATATTTTAGATGAGTTTTTAGTGTATAATTTGTATATTGATTTGGTTTATTCAAAAAAAAAAATGCATAAATACAATTGTATTTTGCTCAATTATAATTTTACTTCTCAAAATCTTTACAAAAAAAAATTTCATTTTTTGTTTGCAAAGCAGAGAGCTTGAACCCCTTCGAAATGTCCGGACTGTCCAGTTCTGAAAAAGAAATGTCCATTTTCTCAACCTTGGATCGGACTAAAAAAAGGTCCCAAATTATTTTTCAAAACTTCACGAAAAACCTTTTTGGAAAAAATTAAGAAAAATGCCTTTTCACCAAATTAATGTCATTTTTCCACGAAGAAACTTTTTTGAAAAATATCTAAGAAATCAGGAAATGAAAACTCAATCAAGATGTGCTTTCTGAGAGTCAACAAAATTTTGGCTCGGAATACCCTTCAGCTTCATGTCTATTTTTGAAAGACATCACTAGTCAAAATATCCACTTTTTTGAAAATGGCTCAGAAACCCTGTTGCAAAGTATCATTTTTTTAAACAAAAAACATTGACTTATTTTTTCCGCTTTCGCAAAATTTTCTCAAAAAACATATCTTCAATAGCCAAAAAGAAATCTTCATCAAACCATGAAAAAAAATTCTTCATGAACCCTCACTCAGATCAAAGACATCTCGAGAAGAGTTTTTCAATTCCAAATCTCGAAAATCATTTGAATCAAATTGAAATCTCAAATTTTAATTTCCCCAACTCAAAAATTATTTATTACTGAAATTAATCTTGTTTACTCGCTAACTGTCTCTCCATATAAAATTCAATAAAAAAAGGCGAGTTCAACTTCATTAAAAAAAAAATGCTCAATTTGGTGGACTTACGCTTTTCTAAACGGCCTCATACCGCTTCTGACCATATTACCTTCTCCTTCTCGACCTTTGAATATGAGTTAATCACCAATCAGACTTCTTCGACTCTTCTGGATGAGACATCTGCCGCCAAAGTCCAAGACTTTGTCGACAGTTTGAACGGCAGGATCCGTCCCCAAGCCAAGCAACTCAGAAAACTCAATCTCTTTGTTTTTCTAAGCTTAGTCATCTTGATCACCTTGATTCTGCTCATTTTTGGTAGCTTCAAGGGCTCAAATCCAATGTACAGTGCTAAAGTTTCCGCTTATACAAATGGTGATAATGATCAGAGAGCTTCTTTTATTTTGGTCCTCCTATCCACTTTTCTTGGAAGTGTATTCTATTCATTCTGGTCCAAATATAGAATTGGCAAGGATATTATTTCAATTGCGGCTCCTGTGCTTGAGAGGGTGAGAGATAGCATGAGAGGTCTGGGCTTAGTTATAATCATGCCTGATACGACATTTTTCCCAAACAATATTGATATTACAGCCGTTTCTCCTTTGTCTCCTAAATTTGCTGAAAGTGATGATGGTGAACAAATACCACCAAAAGAAGTTCTTTACCCTGGACAAAAGAGTGAAATCGAGGTTGTAGTCCATAATAAAAAGAAAGGGTTGAGTGGAATAATATCAGAGGAAGAAGATAGAAATATGAAAGAAAGTTCAGAGGATGAAGCGAATAATAGTGGAGCAGACCAAATTTTCTTTTATTCTCCAGTAAATAGTTTGCAAACTCCACAATTCAATAAACCAATCTCATTCCCAAAATAACTCCCTTGGGACTTGACTTCATAAACATAAGCTTTACATAATTGATAAGCATAATCCAAAAAAATTCTTCCTTGAAATTTCCCTCATAATTATGATTTGAAAAGTTTTGGTTCAATCATCTCAAGTTTCTTTGTCACACCACTTTGCCCAGCGGTTTCTTGGAGGTC
>Ga0182738_1003101_pt1 | contig 19225 bp, 14 predicted proteins | sample eDN5th30CBELigMG_FD_128876 | JGI IMG/M metagenome (GOLD analysis project Ga0182738, IMG submission 128876) | Enriched Miracle-Growth compost microbial communities from Emeryville, California, USA - eDNA 5th pass 30_C BE-Lig MG (version 2)... ... | reverse complement strand
GATGTGACCAACGGGAACACATCATCGGCACTTGGAAGACGGCGGAGTTCAACTCCGCCGCTCGGGGAGTCGTACCGGATGAGGAGCCAACGTGTGGAATGGGAGAGCGAATCCGAATTCTGAGCGGCGGGATTCAGTCCCGCCGGCTTCGTCACTCAGAAAACACCCTCATTCAGAGTAAATCGTTCTTGAGCGGGTTGCTTATGCTGGGGCCGGCCGGCTTCGCGCGGGTGTGAGTGCGGTTCACTTGAAGAAATGCTACTTAAGGAAATAGTACGAGTTGCATGGCGGAACACGGCCCATGCGGGAGTGAGGCGCTCCCACGACCGAAAGGCTCGCATGTGTTCCCTGCCATTGAAAACGGACATCATCGGAGCGCATTGCATCAGAGCAGGCTGCTTCAGCGAGTGCATTTTTCAGTGTCATGCACTTGTCTGGGCCGCGTGTTTTCAGGCGTCTTCAATGAACTGGATCTGACCCTGAAATTCGTAGCAGAGGATGCACAGCATGGACTCCAGAATCTGGGAACAGGAGAGCTGGGTGGTTCGCACACAGGAGATTCTGAATTCCTTCCGTCGCTGGCTGGGAAAGGATCTGCTGGAATTACGCGGGACGCCGGAGGAAGATGCGAAACGGCTGTTTCAGGCCCCGTTCGTGGTGGTCGCTCACAATACGCTGCCTGACCCGGTCTTCAATTACGGGAATCAGCAGGCATTGCAGCTGTGGGAACTGCCGCTGGAAAACCTGCTGGGAATGCCGTCGCGTCTGACGGCAGAACCGATGCACCGCGATGAACGGGCCCACTTGCTGGAGCGGACCACACGTGACGGCTATGTGGATGATTATGCCGGCGTGAGAATCAGCCGGACCGGGCACCGGTTCCAGATTGAGCAGGCCATCGTCTGGAACCTGGTGGACGCAGCGGGAAATCTGGCCGGCCAGGCGGCGACATTTTCTCGCTGGACGCCGTTGCCGGAAAAAGCAGACTCCCCCCAAGCCGCCAACCCGGCCGATGGATCGCCCTGAGTGTTGCGCAGCCGGGGCCTGCTGAAATGAGGCTCCTGGCCGACTCCTCCCACGGCAATCACGCTGCTGTTTCCGGACTGTTCCGCTTACTGTTTCATTTTCGGGTGAGCCGCTGCCTGTCGGCGCGCAGGCTCTGTTCTGTCTGCTGAAACACAAGGGGCCGCGTTTCTCCACGCGGCCCAGTCGGAGGGGATGCACTCTACTCGACCCAGGAATCGAAGACGCGGACCTGCTTCCAGTTCGAGCTGTTCTCATCAATAAAGGTTTGATGCAACGGGGTCACCTGATAGGCATCATGGGCTTCCTTGTCCTGGAAGACCACATGCAGAGCGACATCGAACATGCGGTCGTTCACCGGGCGAGAAAATTCCTTTCCCAGCGGACCGGCCGCGAAGAACACCACGCCGGGATGGGCTTTCAGATATTTCTGGCAGGCATCGACCAGTCCGGTGATGGCCGCAGGAGAGTCATCGTGCAGCGTGAAAAACACATTGTGAGACAGCATGAGTCACTTTCAGCGTTGGGAAGGTGAGATCGACGTTGGAAACAATCCGCCAGACAGGGAGCCAGTCTGTTCAGAGCCGCCCGGTTCCCGCTGCGGGACAAAGGATAAGAAAATGAGAACTCAAATTCCTCTCCTCCGCCGCTGACAGAAGCGGATTGTTCCCAGTGGGCCTGTTCCGCCGGGCGGCCTGGTCTTTCCTGTGGAGCGCGAGGTCGGGGAAAAAGCATTGGCACAGGCACTGGCTCAGGTGCTGGCTCAGCGGTGGAAGGCCAGAGACTCCCCGTTACCGATCGGCTTGAAGGCCAGGGTGCCGTTGCTTTGCAGGGAGATTTCACTGATCAGGGTTCCCCCGCTGTCTGGCTGCATCACCAGGTTGTTCCCCCGGATGGTGTAGGCCCCTGACTCGGTCTGCGGAGGGCCGTTGTGAGCGAATTTCCAGCTGAAGGCGCCATCATTTCCCAGATGCAGAGCGAATTGTCCGTTGTCGTCCTGGGCTTTCCAGTCCCCGGTCAATTGTTCGAGAGGCCAGGCCGGTTTCTCGAGCTCCGGCGGCGGAGTGGCCGGGGCTGGAGCGGCATTATCGGCCGGGGAATACATCTGCACCAGCTGTGCGGAAAGCTGGTCTTTCGGCTGCAGTTGAATCACTTCCTGCCACATGGCCAGCGCGGCGTCCTGATGGTTGCCGGTCAGATAATGATATCCCAGCAGGAACCGGGCATCGGCCGACATCGGATTGTTCCGGGCATAGTCTTCCAGCTGGCGCAGCTGTTCCGTATAGGTTTCCGGATCGGCATACAGGCTGATCAGCGTGGTCCAGTCCCAGCCCGGTCCGGCGGCGAGCACCGCATGAATGGTGGCGGCGGATTCGCGGTAACGCCCCAGTGCGAACAGGCACAGGCTGCGGAATTCGTTAATGGCCGCATCCTGCGGGGCCTGGGCCAGTGCCTGATCGGTCAGGGCGAGCGCCTGAGGATATTCTCCGGCGTAAAATGCCTGGCGGGCCTGATTGAAGGTTTCCACCAGCGGATCGGACGCCTGGTTGTCCTCACCGGCAGACTGGTCCTGATAGGCCGGATTACCGACCACTGGCTGATCATAATAAACAACTGGTTGATTATTATAATAAACCGGAGTGTCATAATAAGGATTATAATACGCTCCGACGCCGAAGGCCCAGTTGACGGCATTCAGGCCCCACATCGTGGCCCCCATGGCCATGGCGGCCGGATACTCGTTCCACAGATAGTTCCAGCGTCCATTGCCCCAGGCAGGGCCGTAGCCGTTGTACCAGCCCCAGTTTCGTGACCAGTGTCCGGCAGGTCCTGCTGCTCCGGTGTGTCCCCAGTGTCCGCCGTTTGGGCCCCAGACTCCGGTGTGCCCCCAGTAACCATTCGGTCCCCAGTATCCAAAATGATTGACGGTTCCGCCGTTCGGGCCGTTCCATTGTCCGGCCCGCCATGCCGAATCATTCCAGTGGGCATTCAGATCATTGAACTGCTGATCCAGATTGTTACGGCGTTCGGGAACGGAGCCGGCACCAGCTGCCCGTTCGCCTGCACCTCCCTGTCCCAGCCGTCCGTTTTCGGGTCTGGTGCCCGGCAGGCGATTTCCTGCCCCTGGCATGCCGGGGAAACGCCCGTCGGCGGCACCGGCTCCTGCGCGGGCACCGCCGAGTCCTGGGAGTGAGCCGGCATCGGCACCTGGCCGCATTCCATTGCCGGGGACACGATTGGTCATTCCGGAAAGATCACCGGGAGTGCGTTCGCCAGGCAATCCCGGGCGTCCTCCGGCGGTGATATTCTCTCTGCCGAATCCGGAAGGAGACTGAATCTCCGGCCGGCTGCCGGGAGTCAGCCCGTTGCCCTGCATTTGCGGGGGATGAACCAGGTTGGAGCGATTCTGGCCGTTGTCGCCAAACTCACCGCGATTCATTCCGCCGTTATTGAATCCTCCGTTGCCGAATTCCCGGCCGCCCCCATTCATGCCGCCGCCAAAGCCCCCACCGTATCCACCACCACCATATCCCCCGCGATTGAATTCACCGGCGTTGAATCCGCCGTTCATGCCCCCACCGGAGCGTCCTCCAAAGTTTCCACCGCCCCCCATGCCTCCGCCGGAGAATCCTCCGCCCCCCCGGCCGCCTCCACCGCCGCCGTGAAAGCCGCCTCCACCGCCGCCGTGAAAGCCGCCTCCACCGCCAAATCCCCGGGCTGGCAATTCAGAACTCAGAAGAAAACACCCGAGCGCTCCGCTGAGAATCAGCTTCCAGGAAATGGATTGCATGGTTCGTTCCTCATTGGTCTGTGACAGAAAGAGCGACTGGCCGCTGCTGTGCCTGCCCAGGTGGACTTCTGGCTGGAGCCAGCTGGAATGGAAGAGACGTCAATCGCCATGCGGGGGAACAGGGCGAATTCTTGAAAAAACGCTGAGATCCCCCACTCTTTCATGGGCCGCATTGTGTCATGCGGCGAGCGAGGTTTCGTCTGGGAATCATCTGGAAACATGCCCGCTGCGCAGGCCGGAGTCAGCGGCTCTCGCTGCTGATTCAGCGCTTGCCAGAGATCGAGGGCTGCGGTTCCGGCGACTGCCGAACGATTCGATGCGAGGATCCTGGCAGACTGACTCCTCCCCGGACGGTTTCCGCCTGTTCGACCACCAGAACATTTTGATTGGTCTGGGTGTATCGCAGGACGGAAGAACGCCGTGTGCCCTGATCGTCGACCCCTTGAAGAGTGACTGACCAGGTGTCTTCGCTGACCGGCTGCCACCAGCCTTCCGACACGCTTCCATCGGCATCGAAGACCCAGGACCGGAACTGCCGGCGTTCGGCGTTCCAGCCAATCCGATGGGTGCCTTTCAATGGTCCGCCCGGCAGGCCGGTGACCTGGAATTCACTGATCAGATATTGACCGTCCGCAGACCAGTCCCAGCGGGTTTCGATCGTCACCCCGTTGACATCTTCATGCCAGCGGCCCAGCAGCCAGCTCAGCTGCAGCAGTTGCTGGTGCGGAGAAGGCTGCTCCTGCTGCAGTTCCCGGACACTGGCCAGCAGCCAGCTTCCATCAGGCTGCAACACATGCAGGGCCGTGTAACGGGTGGTGCTTCCCATTTTTTCACCATTGGAACCGATGAATCGGGTCAGCCCGTCTTCGGTCACAATTCCGGCCGCCACCGGACGGATGGAGAGCAGTTCAATCTCCAGCGTGCCGGGAGGTGTCACCTGAAACGAAGCCGCAAATTCTGCTTCGATGGCCCCTTTTCCGTGAAAGATGACTCCATCCGAATTGATAAATTCCGCTTCCGGAGTAAACAGGGCCATCAGACCTGGAACATTCCGTTCCGTATAGGCCTTCACATACTGATCGACAGAATCCTGCACCATGGCCTGAAGCTGTCGGGGATCTGGCTCGGCCGCCAGACCCAGGCCGGGAACCGAAATGGCAGCCAGCAGCATGGCCCCGAAGAAACGCGTAGAACTTCTCAAGGTGAACCCCCTTTGATGTCGCGTGAAGTCCCGATCCTAATGAGAAAATGATCAGGCCTGCAAGCAACGTCCCGGGGCTGTTTTCTGATTCCGACTCAGTGGGACGCACTGTAACGGTCGGCATCGAAAATGATGCCGGATGGCAACAGGCTGCTGTCACCCGGAAGATCTGATTTCGCAGACAAATCGTCAGCATTTCCCAGAGCACGCTGCATCAGTCGGATCCAAGCACGTGTTCTTCTGGATTTCAGTGCCCGGTGCGTGAGCGAGAGCATCCGGAAAGAGCCACCGGCTCGAGAACGATTCATTCTGAATGAGAGCATTTCATCACGCATTGCAGCGGGGCACCGTCATTTTCCCGGCTCACAGAGCTGGGGCACTCGGCCGGTTGGGGCCTGCGTCTGCCGGGCAGCAATGCCGGCGGGACTGAATCCCCGCCGCTCAAAAGCGATCAATTCACCCGTCCCGATATCGCTCGATGCGACACCGGAAAGAGCCGCCGGCTCTATGGGGCATCGGGAGAAGAATCTGGCCCGGGCTGATCCGCTTCTTTCGTTTGCGGTGTATGCAGCATGGAGGCGGTGATGCCGATCCCCAGAATCACCCCGATGACGCTCAGCGAGATGATGTTCTTGTAGTCGTGCCAGGCGGGGAAGGCATGTTCGATCGGCTCGTCGAGCATCATTTTCAGGCCAACGAAAATGAGCAGCACAATCAGGGAACGCTTCAGGTAATGGAAATCGGCCATAATGCCGGCCAGGGCAAAATACAGCGACCGCAGTCCGAGAATGGCAAAGATGTTCGAGGTGAAGACCAGAAACGGATCGCGGGTGACGCCGAAGACGGCCGGAATGGAATCGACCGCGAACACGACATCGCAGCTTTCGATCAGAATCAAAGCCAGCAGCATGGGGGTGGCGAATTTCTGGCCGTCTTTGATCGTGAAGAAGTATTTGCCGTCGTATTCATGCGTGACGGGAAAGATCTTTTTCGCCATCCGCATGACCATGCTTTTTTCCGGGTCGAAATCTTCTTCGCTGGCAAAAGCCATTCGCAGGGCCGAGAAGATCAGCAGACCGCCGAAAATGTACATGGTCCATTCGAAATGGGCCATCATGGTGGCACCGGCGAGAATCATGAGCCCGCGCAGCAGGGCGGCCCCCAGAATTCCCCAGAACAGCAGGCGATGCTGGTGTTCGGCAGGCACGCGAAAGCTCTCGATGATCAGGGCAATCACGAAGATGTTGTCGACAGAGAGGGAATACTCGATGAGATAGCCGGTGAAGAATTCAATCGCCGCGCGCTTGCCGCTGGCATGGCTCAGCGTCATCCAGTCGGGGACGATATAGCCTTCATAGAGAAAATAGATGAAGACGTTGAAGATCATCGCCAGGGTGACCCAGAAAACGGTCCATCCCAGGGCTTTTTTGACAGACAGGCTTTTTTCACCCCGATGCAGGACGCACAGGTCGAGCGTAATCAGTGCAGTCACCAGCGCAACAAAAGCAGCGTAAATCCACCAGGGCATAGAACTTCGATTCGTAGAAGGCTGGGGCGAAAGTCGTATTCTAGGGAAAGCCGCCGTGCCCTGAAACTGTGATAAGAGAGGAATTCCCGCCAGCAGGAGACGTCAGAATGAGTGCCTTCTGACCGGAAGACGCCCAGGCCTGCGCATCGACCCTGATTTCTCTGAAGCGTCCGGCCTGGGGCGAAGTTACAGCTTCCGGAACATGTAGACCAGCGTCGGCCGGTGCATTCCCTGTTGCAGGGGGATGCCCTCGGACGCACGCCTCGGGATGAAACCGGAGTCGTGCAGGGAGAATGAAGCCCGCCCCGGGCAGGGAGGGGCAGGCTTTTGAACTGTCTTCACACCGTTTTACTTTGTGGCCGTTTTACTTCGAGGCCGGCGTCTTCAGATAAGTCTCGTTCAGTTGCCCGCAGGACCACAGCAATCCCCGGGTGACCAGATCCAGATAACGCGGGTCCGACACCGTTGCATTGTTGTGTCCCAGGGTGGTCCCGAAGACTTTGGTCTTGTCTTCAAACGTGTTAGTCCAGATCAGCACGTTTTCTGCTTCGACTTCCTCGCCCTTCTTGTTTTTGCTGATCTGATGTCCCAGGGCCAGCGGCGTGGCTGTTTCCAGCAGTTTGCCGGCACTGTTGTTGTACAGCTCTTCGTTGATGGTGGTCCAGTTTTCCATGCCGGCAGTGATCGGGTTTTGAGGATCGACAAACTTGATGTCGATGGGAGTCTGCGGCCCGTGACCGGTCGTCTGCAGGCCGGTGAACTGGAACCACGGGGTCACATTGGGAAAGCCTTCGCTGCGGTAACAGTGCATGCCGCAATGCAGCACCACCGCCGGCAGTCCCTGGCGATGCGGAGCCAGAATCCGCTCGATGATGTCCAGATCCTTCACGTCGGCGGTGCATTCATCATGAATGATCACGTCATAGCCGGCGGCCCAGTCCGGATTCTCATAGACCGGGTTCAGATGCTTTGTGGTCTTGTCCGGATCATAGGCAATGGTGATTTCCACATGCGCGCGGGCCGAGATGCCGTCTTTCAGAATGTCTTTCTGGGCCTCATAGTCATGGCAGCAGCCTCCGAGCACCAGCAACGCTTTGAGTGGTTTCACTGGGGGATCGGCGGCATGCACAGCCGCAGGATTCTGCAGGAGAGCGGTCCACAGCAGGCTGGCGGCAAACACTCCGCAGAGAACGCGAAAGACGGACAAACGCATGGAAATCGACTCCTCGTGCGAAACGGCATGACAGGGACCGATCGAGGACTGCTCGAACACGGCCATTCGGAATGCATCGTGTCGGGTGCAATCCGTTCGTGCAAGTCTGCCGGAAGGACTGCCGGCCGGGTGTGGAGAGTTCGTGTAGACAGAAACCATGTGAATTCCCAGAATTCCGCCTCTTCCCACAGGAATCCCCAGGGCAGGCTTCTGCCTTCAGGCATTCCTGACGAATTCCATGCCGCCTGAACAACACAGGCCGCAAAGGGGCCAGTGTGATGAGCGATGCGAATCCGTTCGAAACTCCCCGTCCCAATGGCACGACACGCATTCAGGGAACGCTGCGCGTCGTGGTTGCGGCCTATTGTCTGGGGGCCGCGGCCTCGGTGCTGCATTTGAATCAGCCTGATCCGCTGGCGGCATTTTGGGTGTCCAGCCGCGGTCTGCCGGCCGAACAGGTGCTGCCGCTCTCGAGACTGATCGGCTATGGGCTGGCGCTGACCGGCGCGCTGACCGCGTTGCGCCCGGTCAATCTGCTGGGAATGGCCATCGTCATTTATGCCGCGGCGGCCTCCTTTACCGGTCTGCTCACCCCCGGAGAATCGGTCTCCCGGCTGACTCCGGCTCTGGAATGCACCCGCTGGATGGCTCCGCTGGCACTGCTGCTGGCCGACTTCTGGCCTCCCCGCATCAAGCCGACTCTGACTCTGATGCTTTCGGCCGTCAGTCTGCTAAGGCTGGCCGCCAGTGTGACATTTCTTGCGACAGGGATTGCCTGTCTGGTCGCCTGTGTCGATGGCGGAAGTCTTGTGGAACACGCACAGGCCGCCACACAGAATATTTTGCAGCAGGAGATTGACGACGGAGCAGCCCGCAAGGTGCTGGCCTTTGCCGGCGGAATCAGCCTGGGCATGGGGGGCATGCTGATGTTCAGTTCGAACGCCGCCGTTCCATTTCTCGCTTCATTGTGGGGGGCCCTGCTGGCGTTCACCCCGATCCTGGCAGCCGGACGAAGCCATTACGCCGAATCACTGCTGCGTATTTCGGAATGGGGAGCCCCCATGGTTGTGGCCCTGTTTCACCTGTCCTGCGTGCGCACGGCCCCGACGACTTATCTGCCGGAGTCAGGCACGGCAGGCGGAAAATAGCACAACCCCCAGGTCCATATCGAAGTGAGGCATTTCAGGGCCATTTGCTCTTGCCAGCCCCGGCGCAGCGCGTTTCACTTGATGAAATGCAACTCGCCGTGTGATGAAACACAGACTCTGGAAAACACAGACTCTGGAAAGTTGAAGCGCTCTCTTGACAGGGAACTCAATGAAATCGACCACGCACTATCTGACATTCCAGATTCCGGAGCGCATGGGGTTTGTGAACATCACTCCCCGCATCGAGGAGATTGTCCTGGAAAGTGGCATCCGTGAAGGACTGCTGCTGTGTAATGCGATGCATATTACCGCGAGTGTGTTCATCAATGACAATGAATCGGGCCTGCATTCCGATTACAAAAAATGGCTGGAGCAGTTGGCTCCGTTTGATGCGTCCCCTCAAAGGTATGCCCACAACCGCACCGGCGAAGACAATGCCGACGCCCATATGAAACGTCAGATCATGGGGCGTGAAGTGGTGGTCGCCATTACGAATGGAAAACTCGACTTCGGACCCTGGGAACAGATTTTTTACGGCGAGTTCGACGGCCGCCGGCCCAAACGTGTGCTGGTCAAAGTGATCGGGGAGTAGGTTGGCAGGCGCAAAATTCCTCTGCCGGCTGCCTGGGATAGAGAAAGGTTGTGTGACGGGTGGCACACAGGAGAGATGCCCCCGATTTGAAAATTGAGAGTTTTGAAACATGCCGGGGGACATTGGCCACAGGGAGTGCCGGGGATGTGAGACCTGCTGTGGATTTCAGACCTGATGCAAACCATGAAGACAATCCGTCGTTTGACTGTCAGGGGCCTTCTCTGGCTGCTGAGTCTGATGGTGCTGAAAGCACTGGGGGTCTTCGGCATCGATTATCTTCACCCTGTTGACAACATTCCCTTCGAGAATCCCGTCACCGTGGTCCAGGTGGATGACACGACAGTCACCCTGAATGACGGCCGGCGTCTGCGCCCTCCTGAGGGAGTCGATGAAGACTGGCTGCGTCGCATTCAGGAATCGAAGTCTATTCTCGGACTCGAGGTTCTGGCCGATGGTACCGTTCGGGTCTATGGCCGGCGATTGCGCACCATCTGCGGTCTTGGTCGGCCGATGCTGGTGCTCCCGATCATTCCTGTAAATGTCCCGCGATATCAACGCACCGAACTCTCTTCCGGATGCCCGATCGAAATGGCTTCGGAATAGAGCGCCATCATCCTGCAGATGCCGCGTTCCGCCATGCGGCGAGTTGCGTTTCATGGGACGAGATGTGCGCTGCGCGGGCTCCGGTGAGAGCAACTTGCTCTCGCCGGTCATTTCATAGACGGGGCAGCCCCCGGGCCAAAATGCTCTTCCAGAAACTGCAGGGATTTGCGGTTGGACCAGGCATGGCCTCCGTCAAAGAAGTCGGCTTCAATGTTGTCGGGCTTTCCGGCCACCTTGTACACCTGCTGCAGTTTCGCGAAACCTTCCTGGGCCTGGGCAATCGGGAAAATCGGATCGTTCACGCCGTTGATCAGCAGGACCGGACGGGGAGCATAGCTGGCGACCACGTCTGACATGTCCACATGCTGCATGACGCCAGGCAGGCAGTTGCAGACACAATGCTGAATGGAATAGATCGATGTGCGATAGCTCGAAAAGGCGCCGGCGATCATGGCCAGCTTCACTCGGTCATCCAGAACCGGGAAATACATGGCCAGAGTCCCTCCCCCGGAGAGCCCGGCCACGCCGATCCGGTCGGCATCCACTTCCTGGCGACTCTGCAGAAAATCGATCACACGGCTCGCGTCCCAGCAGCGAAGCCCCTGGGGAGTCATGCCGATCAGGAACGAATCCATTGTCACATGCGTGCAGCTGCGGGGAAGTTTCACGCCGCTGTCCTGAAATCCGGACGTTTCATTCCAGCCGCGCACCACCAGAGCGGCGGTGACATAACCATGCTCGGCCAGAAATGGGGCATAGTCGAGTTCGTGTTCCGCCGTTTTTTTCCTGTCGGCTTCTGTCTGGCCTTCGCGAATGTAAGGATTGATTCCGCTGTGCCCGTGCAGGCAGACAATGGCAGGCACCGACTTTGCGATTCCGTGCGGAACAAAATAATAAACCGGAGCCCAGTATTCGGATTCGGTCTGAATATAAATTTTATGTCGGGTGAACTTCTCGAACGATTTCTCTTCCACCCATTTCACATCCAGTGGAACAGGCTCGGGCATGCGGCCCAGCAGATCGGTTAAAACACCATGCACTTTATGCTGCCAGGCCTGTTGTTCCGGCAGGGACATCGGCTTCCAGGTGAGAGCCGGCGAAACATTCTTCCCCAGATCCTGAAAGCTCGCTGCGATTCGATGGGGCACATCCCCGGCAGCCGGTTCGGCGGCGAGTCCCGGACTTGCGGCCACAGCCAGAGAGATCAAGGAGAGAAGGCAATGCGTCATGCGATTCACGGCCAGACCTTTCGAAATCAACAGAAGACGGGGAGTTCAGTCTGCCACCAGCATCGTAGGGCAGGCTCCTGCCTGCCGGTTGCGATTGGAAAGCCGTTGGCGAACTGATGTCAGGAGCAGAGGGCATGGTGTAGCCCCCGCGTGAGAAGGCCTGAAAAGCTCCAGGCCTCCATCCTCAGCTCGTTTGGTTCTCGGGAATGCCACCCGCCGTTTGGGAAGGCAGGCAGGAGCCTGCCCTACGGAACTAATCCGGTCTACGTCACGGCTTTGGATATGGGTACAATGCAATGAACGGGAAAAATCTCCTCAGTTCAGATTCCCCGGATGATGACGATGATGTGATCGTCGAAGACTTTCTCTCCTGAGATGCTTTTCTGCGGCGCGGACGAAATGCATTCTCAATGGCAATCAGATACTTTGAATCAGAGAGCAAAAGTTCTTTCGTCGTCCTCGCCGATGCAAGCAGATGATCAGGAAGACCCGTCACAAATGCAGGCCATTCCCTCCAGTCTTCAAGAGGTTTATTGAGTGATCTGTAGATATGCCTGAGTGTGACCCGGACGGGATGTGATGGTTCGTCATCACTATTGGAAATGGAATACAACAACTGATCGCAGTGACCATAGGGAATTGCCAGCGAAAGGTAAAGTTCTTTGCAGGCCGCTGATTCCGCGAACCTTTCACATGCAAAATGGAGCGGAGCGCGAGATTCAGCTGCAAAACGCATCTCCGATTCCTGTAAATTGGAACAGGACAAATCCAACAGGTGACCAAATAAAAGCTGTTCGACATGAACATGCCGTTCCCAATTTTCTGTGTGTCGATTCAAATACCAGTAGGCATCACGTTCAAAATGATTTGTGAAGAGTGCCGCTCGTTCGCCGACGGTCGCAATCGCATGCTGACGAATCTTCTCCGCCGCTTTCAGCACCTTGTCAAATTCGTCATACATGTCCAGGCGAACAAGCATCAAAGAATAAAGCCGCTGCGCTTCAGTCGTTGTGATGAAAAGATTAGGGATGTCCATGGCAACCGGACTTTCATTTCATGTTGCTTTGCATTTGCGGCTGTCTCATTCTGTCGCCCTTCATCACACTCCAGAGGTGGTTTCATAACCTTCCGTCAGGCAGCGGAGTTGAAGCAGAGGCTATCGAGCGGCTCAGCAGGAGTTTTTTCCTTCCGGGTTGAAGAAAAGTTCGCCTCCGGATGGCTGGAGACTGGTTGTGCTGATCTGTTGATGAATCCAAACCGGGCTCGCCTCACCACCTGCCCCCCGAGTGGGATTCTGTGTCACGTTGGCTTGACTCCGCTCTATTGTTCTGGTTGTCGGGACAGCTGCCGGTAGTATTCCTTCACTTGTTCCGAATACTGTTCCGGCACCGGATCCCGATCGATCGGGACCAATTGTTCCTGCGGGTTGCGTCGCGCCAGTTCTTCGGCAATCTCGTTCTGCAACTCCCGTAACGGTCCATAAATGGAGGTCCGGACCAGTTTCCAGTCCGGCTTCTTCGAGTGGCGTTTGACCTCCATGCGTTCCAGTCGGGCACGGTCTCGAATCGCCGCTGCCTGGGACTTGAGACGGGCCGTGGTGAGCATCTCTTCCACATTCCGCATCCGGTCAGACCATTCCACAAATGTCCCGCCGGTCAAGGGAGCCACCGGTGCTCCCAGCCCGCCACTTTCGCTGCCGCCGCCTGGCGAATCCGGGCTGTTCAGGAGTTGCTGAAGCGAATCCACAATCGACCGCGGAGAGCCTTTCCCCTGATTCGCCTGTTGCTGTCCTGACTGCTGTTGTCCTGACTGTTGCTGTCCTGACTGTTGCTGTCCTGACTGTTGCTGTCCTGACTGTTGCTGTCCTGACTGTTGCTGCCCTGACTGCTGTTGCCCTGACTGCTGTTGCCCTGACTGCTGTTGCCCTGACTGCTGTTGCCCTGACTGCTGTTGCCCTGACTGCTGTTGCCCTGACTGCTGCTGTCCTGACTGCTGCTGTCCTGACTGCTGTTGTCCTGACTGCTGTTGTCCTGACTGCTGTTGTCCTGACTGCTGTTGTCCTGGGTCGGAAGGTGTTTCGCTTCCCGGGGGAGGGGCATGAGCGTCGAGTTCCCGGCGGATCGACTCGGTCAGTTCCTGCAGTTCAGACTGGGCCAGTTGAAGGGCGGCGGTCTCATTTCCGAGCAGGTGTTCGGCCGCATCGTCGACTCCCTGCTGCAACCGGTCGATGCCAGCCTGGGCCTGCGATTCCCAGTGTGCAGCTTCTTCCGGCAAGCCCTGTCGGTTCAATCGGGCCACCTGCCGGAGTGCTGCTTCCGGATCGGACTGCCGGAGATCGCGCAGCGTTTCATAAAGCGTTTTGCTCAACAACGGTTCAGCCTCTTCGGAAGCTTCGACCAGTTGCCGGGCCTGATCCAGCGTCTGCGTGAGCTGTGTCTGCTGCTCTTTGATCCGGGAGTCCAGATCTTTGTCAGAGGGAGTGGTTGCCTGTTCCAGCCGGGGGCGTCCATCGGTCGGGCGGGATGCTGAATCGTCCGGCGCGATCTGTCGGCCCAGTTCGCGTTCCTGATCTGCGAGAGTGCGAACCTGATTCTGCAGGTCGCGCAACTGCTGATCGAACTGTCCGGCCGCCTGTGATCGCAATTCCTCTTCGAGCCGTTGCAGGTCGCGGGCTGCCCGCGACCCTTCGGTGACGGCCTGATCTGTGCGGCCTGCCTGCAGTGCCTCCGATGTCCGCTGCACACGTTCCCGGGTGGCATCCGCCTGCTGACGGGCATCCAGCATGCGTTCCCGGTTCTGATCCTGGTTCATGCGTTCGCGCACGTGGTCCAGATCCTGCAGCAGTTCGCGCTGTTCTTCCTGCAGGCGACGCAATTGCGCGTGCAGGGCGTTTTTTTCCTGTTCGGTCTCGGCATTACGCAGGGCGGTTTCCAGTTCGCGCACCCGATTGTTCAAATCCTCCTGCCGGCGGGCCAGCTCGCGCAGCCGACTCAGGATCTGCTGTGTTTCCCGGGCGGCGGCCGACTGTTTGGCCTTGGCCTGCCGCTCGGTTTCATAGCGGTCGCGGTCATTTTTGAGTTTCAATGCGTTGAGCTGCTGATCCATCTGCCGGTCCGCAGCGCTAGGCTGTCCCTGGCCTTGGGCCTGCTGCACCTGTTTTTCGCGGGCTTCCATTTTGAGCAGAGTGCGATAGGCCTGCTGCGCCGCATCGCGGGCGGCGGGCAGGGGGGCTGTCGTTGGTCCTTTGCGGGTGTTCTGAAATTCCTTCTGCGCCTTCTGCATGAATTCCATGGCCTGCGAGGCATATTCGCGGAGCAGGGCATCTGACAGGCGGGCGCGCACCGCGCTGGTCATTTTGGAGATTTCTCCCTGCGATCCGTGCAGGGTTTTGATCTGTTTCGCAAACTCTGCACCCGGTGGATCGCTGGAGTGTTCTCGCATCACGTTCCATGTCCCAGAGACCACCTGCCGCTGGAGTTCGAGCAGTTTTCCGGCGGCCGATTCTCCTTCGCCGCGCTGCGGAGGAACCTGGCGAAAGATCTCTTCGAACGGGCGGACTTCGGCGAAGAACAGATCGCTGAATGACCGTCGCAACTGGCCGTCCGGGCCGACATCGTCGGCATAGAAGCAGTACGACACCAGATCATCCGGCCGAACCGACAGCCCTTCCATCGACAGCAGATGCTGGGCGCTGGTTTTGACGTCCGGACCGGCTGCCCCGTGCAGGGCGAGAGAATGTTCCTGCCCGTCTGGCAGCTGATAAACAACTCCTAGCGACTGCAGGCCAAAATCGTCGGCGGCTTCGGCCTGCACCAGCAGTTCCTGCAATGAAGAAACGCGCAGATCGCGTGCAGGGAACGCCACCTTCAGGTCGGGAGTCCGATTGGGAACGACGGTCAGTCGAATTTCTGCCGCATCCCGGTTGGTGCGGCCCTGATCATCTTCCAGTTCCAGTTCATAGATCGTCTCTCCAGGCTGGGCCGGTGTCAGACGTGTGACCGAGGCCGGCGTGACACCTGTCTGCGGCTGCAGTTCCACCGGGGTGCCGGTTTTGGGAACCAGCCGGGCCGAGCGAACCGGCTTGTTCCACAGGCAGGTCAGATCCAGCTGCGAGCCTTCCACGACGGTGATTCGCCGCACATCTTTGAGCGACTTCGGCTGCAGCCGGGTGTAGGTCGGATAGAGAACTTCGGCATCGGCCTGCACCAGCGCCGGATATTCAAATGTCGTCACCTGATAGTCTGGCGAGTGTTCATGGGCGTACTCAATCCGGTATTTCAGATCCTGTGTGACGTCAGGAATGCGACCGCCAAAGACCGGGTCACTCAGACTGCGCGTCAGCGGGTAACGGCGCTCCTGGTGACCGCTGTCGATCGTCACGAGTTCGGCTTCGGCAGGCAACTGCCCGTCGAAGCGGGCTGTCACCACGACGGCACCTCCCCGTTCGATTTCGGTATGGCCCGGCTCCACCGTGACGTGCCACGCCGTTTGCGGGGCGTGAGTGGCGGCCGTTCCGGGATGCAGCAGGTTCTGACCGGTTTCCATCAGCAACTGGCGTCCGATCAGCAGGCAGACCAGCAGGGCCAGGGCATGGGCGATCTGCGTCAGCCATGACCACCGTCGCCCGACAGCGCGGTGCCAGTCCTGTCGTCGCAACTGGGCGAACACCTGCCCGAGCAATTCCGTCTGCAGAAAGGAGAAATTCCAGGTGCCTGTTTTGGGTTGCTGCTGAACGGCAGTGATCAGCCGGGAATCCAGCTCGGGAAAGGTCTTTTCGATTTCGAGGGCAGCCCGCAGGCGATCGCCAGGCCGGGGACGCACCAGAAGCTGTGCCAGTGCCGGAACGGCAATCAGTCCTGTCAGCAGAGTCCAGCGTGCGGCTTCTCTGGCTCCCAGGCTCAGCAGCAGCATGATCAGCAGGGCCAGGGCTCCCCAGCCCAGAGCCGCGACGGCAAACAGCCGTTGCCGGCGCAGGCGGGTGCTGATCTGATCCAGTCGGCGAAGCAGGCGGGGATCGGCCATTGGACACATCCTTAAGAGTGTGTTGGCTCTTTTCTGTGCCCGCTCGGCGCGGTTCGCAATGCACAAAACGTCAGTCACCGCGTGGCGGAACGAAGCAGATCATACGGTGCAGATCATACGGAGCAGATCATTTTGAACAGCACCTGCCCCTGTGACAGGCTCGAATCAAATACTGCAAAAGCTCCGCCGTCACGGAAGCTTTGCCGCTGACAAACAGACATGTCCCCACTGCCAGACCTGCCGACCGGTGCTTCGTCAGCCCTCAGGCCATGCTGCTGATCAGGAGAAGAGTTCTTCTTCCCCGGCAGATCGAAAGTGCGCCTGCGGTGGTTTGTGAAGACCGATCCCGGCCGGTCGTTCCGGCATGATCCGCACATCATACACAAACATTCCCGGCCCGCGCAGTCGCTGCAACAGGATTTCGGGGGAGAATCAGGCAAACCCTGTCGATCGGATAAGACAGTGAAGCTTCACACGTTGTGTCAAGATGTGCGGGCTGTGCGTGCCATGGCAAAGGTGTTTGCTGCGGAAGGAGGCGAAAATGAAATTTTTACTCAAGTCGCAGAGTTCGCCGCGGTAGGATCGATTCGTGAACAGTCCGGAATTCGGTGTCAGACACTTTGACCGGGTCTCTGGCTGATTCTGGCGGCATTTTATTTGCACCCCAGGTTCCGCTGTGACAGCATGGATGCGCGACGTTCGGATCAGGACGATTCGAGGGAATCGGGAATGACGACTGAGAACCACACCTGTGAAGAATGTTCGGAGGATTGCTGTCATGAAGTCTTTTGCGTTCGGGGTCGCAGCACTGGCTGTTGCACTCTGGGCCGGAGCCACGGCGGATGCCGGGTGGTTCCATGGAGCCGGATACAATTACATGCCGGTTTCGTGTTGTGCGCCCACATCATGCTACACAGCCTGCAAAGTTGAGCGGGAAACCTGTTATCGCACGGTCTATGACCAGGTGTGTGAGCCGGTTCACGAAACCTGCTATCGCACGGTCATGGACACCGTTTATGAAGATGTCCAGCAGACCTGTTATCGCACGGTGGTCGAACAGGCCTGCCGCGAAGAGCAGTATCAGGTGTCGCATCCGATCTATGAAACCGGCTATGTCGAACAGCAGTACACCGTGCAGCGTCCGGTGTATGAGACACATTACCGGCAGGAAAACTACACCGTGGCCCGACCGGTTTATGAAACCGTGAACCGGCCGGTCTGTCGAACCGTGTATCGGCCGGTCACCGAAACCATCAACCGTCAGGTGCAGCGCACCGTGATGCGTCAGGTGACCGAGACCATCAACCAGGAGCGCTGCTACACCGTGATGCGGCCGGTGACCACGATGCGCACTGTGCAGAGAACGGTGGGGCAATGGGTGAATCAGCCGATGACGATTCCCGGCCCGGTCGTGCCCACGGTCACTCGTGACTGCAATGGCTGTCCACGCGTGCTGATGACGCAGTGCCCGCCCGTTCAGACCTGCCGCCGCGTCTGGTGCCCGCAGGTGGTTCAATGTCAGGTTCCCTGCACCACACTCGTGCCGCAGGTGGTTCGCCAGAACTGCCCGGTGACGGTCTGTCGCATGGTGCCGGAATGTGTAACGGAAAACTGCCCGGTCACCGTCTGCCGGATGGTGGCTGAACAGGTGACCGAAAACTGCCCGATGCAGGTCTGCCGGTGGGTGAATGAAACCAAAACCTGCCAGATCCCCGTTCGCGTCTGTAAAATGACCTGCGAAACCCGGACCTGCCGCGTTCCGACGCAAACCTGCAAAATGGTGACCGAAACCCGGACTCGTAAAATCCCGTATTGCGTCTCCAAGCAGATTCCTTATACGTCGACGACGCGAGTCGCCAAATGTGTGCCCCGACAGGAAGCGGTGACGGTCACCCGCATGGTTTCCAAGCTGGTTCCGCGCCAGGTGGCCTATGAAGTCTGCAAAATGGTGCCGGTCGAAACCTGCTGCCAGGCCAGCCCGTGCGGCAGCTGCGGAACCACCGGGTTGAGCGGCTGCACTTCAGGCAACTGCCCGAACGGAAATTGCGGCAACGCCACTTATGATGCCGGCAAACCGACTCCACAGCCGGAGCCGACACTGAGCAATCCCACGACGACCAACCGGATTCCTCATCCGGCCGAAGAAGCAGGCCCCAGCCTGAATCCGAAACCGGCCGGGCCCACCACATAATCTCGGATCGCTCCGGGAACGAAGCGATTCGGATGCCTGGACGACTGAACGCCCCAGACAATTGAACTGACAGCGAGACGGCCAATGGAATTTCCAAAGGCCGTCTTTGCATTTCCCGGCAGGCAGATTGGCAGGAGCGCGCGGGGATCAGCGAGACATTGCCGACTGGTGGGCTCAAGGCTGCGGAAACGGCACTGCTTGTCTGGCGAAATTCCGTTCTGATGAACCGAAGGCATTTCGCTCCTTCCCCGTCCACGATTTGGCCTGATCCGGAAGATAGAACACTTCCAGCCGGCCATTCTTTCGGGGGCGGGAAGTGTGAACCGGTGCAGATGGACGGTGTCCGGCGGTATGGAACCGGTGATGTGCCGGGAAGTTGTGTCGAATGCAGGAGTTTGGCGGGATCCGGAATCAGGGGAACAAAAATTTCTTGTCCGGCAGAGAGGGAAACGGTTGCCGGGCGGACAGTGCTCCGGTATTCTCTTTCGTTCTTCTCCTCTGCGGTTCCGACTGCAGGGGAAGCGAGATGGTGGGCATAGCTCAGTTGGTTAGAGCACCAGATTGTGGATCTGGGGGTCGCGGGTTCAAGTCCCGTTGCTCACCCTAATATTGTTTTTAGAGCCGCGAACAAAACCGCTCACATAATGAGAATTTCCTTTCCGCGAGCGGATCACGGAAGGTTTT